>Ga0326597_10002708_pt1 | contig 26214 bp, 17 predicted proteins | sample RVTome_12_FD_203789 | JGI IMG/M metagenome (GOLD analysis project Ga0326597, IMG submission 203789) | Soil microbial communities from uranium-contaminated site in the Upper Colorado River Basin, Wyoming, United States - RVT100D185 | ecosystem: Environmental > Terrestrial > Soil > Contaminated >... | reverse complement strand
TCTGCTTGAAATCAAGCAAGTGCAGGGCGGGCCCTATTCGAACAGGCAACAGGGGCTCGCGGCCTTCAACGGCGTCTTGCCGGTTGGAGCGGAGTTGATGGAGTCGGTCGAGCGGCCGGAGACGGGAGACCTCGCTGCGCAGGTAAATCAGTGGTACCTGGTGTCGCGTGTGCCCGCCATCACGGGGCGCGACCTGCGCAATGCACGCCCGGGCCGCGATGAAAACAACCGTCCGGAAGTCGACTTTACGCTCAGCGCGGACGGCGCCCGCCGCTTCGGCGAATTTACAGAATCCAACATCGGCAACGGACTGGCGGTCGTACTGGACGGAAAGATCCAATCGGTCGCCACCATCCAGAGCCGGATCACCGATTCCGGCCGGATTACGGGGCGGTTTTCGCAGCAGCGCGCGAACGATCTGTCGCTGGTGCTGCGCGCGGGCGCGCTTCCGGCCTCGATGCAGTATCTGGAGGAGCGCACCGTCGGTCCATCGCTCGGCGCCGATTCGATCCGTGCGGGGCTGACAGCCTCCCTGGCGGGATTTCTCGCGGTTGTCATCTTTATGCTGATCTATTACCGGATGGCCGGGGTGAACGCCGTCATCGCCCTGCTGCTGAACATCGTCATCCTGATGGCCGCGCTTGGATACATTAGCGCGACGTTGACACTGCCTGGAATTGCGGGGATCATTCTGACGATCGGTATGGCGGTGGATGCCAACGTGCTTGTCTTCGAGCGAATCCGGGAAGAATTGCGGACCGGCAAGACGCCCGTCTCCGCCGTCGATGCGGGTTTCGGCAAAGCGCTGCTCACCATTATTGACACCAACGCCACGACCATCATCGCCGCCTTTTTCCTGTTCCTGTTCGGGACGGGCCCGGTAAAGGGGTTTGCCGTCACGCTGAGCATCGGTCTGGCCGCCAATTTGTTCACGGCCGTATTTGTGTCGCGGACGATGTTTGATTATATTTTGTCACGGCGGCAGAGACAGGCCGTTTTGAGCATTTAGATTGGAACCGTTGCGGAGGGTTGCGGCAGAATCGCCTGCGGCTCCTTGAATCATGGAATTTTTTCAGCGCCCAAATATCGATTGGATCAGCAAGAAGTGGCATTTCATCCTCGCCTCGATTCTGCTGAGCACGGTGGGGATCGTCTCCCTGATCGCCAAGGGCGGCCCGCGCTACGGGGTTGATTTCCGCGGCGGAACCGTTGTGGAAGTCAAGTTCCGGGAGACCCCGCCCCTCGACCGGATCCGGGCGGCGCTCGACGCACAGGGGCTGAGCGGCATCACCCTGCAACAGTTCGGGGACGCAGCCAACAATGAGATCCTGATTAGTCTGGATTTGACCGCGGAGAGCGAAACGGAGCTGGATGCGGGGCGGCAAGCGATCCTCGCCGCTCTGGCTCAGGAATTCGGCGCGAGCGAGAAGCCCAGCTGGCATGAAGCCGGCGCCAGCAGCCTCACCGACCATCTCGCCGCCGCCGGCATCGATGCCGATCAGGCCCGGACGGCCGTCGCCGCGATGATCGCCTTTCGCGATGCTCCTCCGCGCAGCGGACTGATCGCCGGCTTTGATGACCTGCGGCAGGTCCAGGGCGTCACGCCCCAAATGATTCAGGCGTTCCAGGACGGCTACTCGCTGCCTTCCTTTGCGGTCCGGAACGTCGAACTCGTGGGGCCGAAAGTGGGCGCGACGCTGCGGCGGCAGGCATTGATGGCCACGTTGCTTGGTCTCGGCAGCATGCTGGTCTATATCGCGTTCCGGTTTGAATGGATCTTCGGGCTCGCGGCGGTCATCGCGGTGCTGCACGACGTGGTCATCACGGTGGGATTTCTCTCCCTGTTCGACCGCGAAATCAGCCTGACGATTATCGCCTCGCTGCTGACCCTGGTGGGATTTTCCGTGAACGATACGATCGTGGTGTTCGACCGCATCCGGGAAAACGTCCGGCTGATGCGCCGGGAAAGGTTTGCTCACGTCGCAAACGTGAGCATCAATCAAACGCTGAGCCGGACCGTTCTCACCAGCGGGCTGGCCTTTCTCACCGTGTTGTCCCTCTTTCTGTTCGGGGGAGAAGTGCTGAACGGATTCGCTTTTACCCTGGTGGTGGGAATTCTGATCGGGACCTATTCCTCGGTCGCCGTCGCCAGTCCCTTGGTCGCGAGCTGGCAGGAGTACGCGCAACGGGACCGCCGGGGCGGAGCCCCCGTGCGGGCCGGCCGGGAGCAGGGCAAGGCGAAGCGCGAGAAAGTTAAAGTCGGAGCGAAAGCATGAGGAGCGGACTCCGGCATCGGAAGGGAGTTTGCACGAATTGCGGGAGAGAGTTACTATAAATCCCGGTTATAAAAAGTATAATTAAATATTGCAATTCGAATTGACCGGGGATAGCATAAAGCTACCGGGATTTGGATCAGACGAAGCGAAGCGGAAGCAACTCTAACGGAACGGTTCCATAATTTCCGGAAACCAGTGGGGGCAGAGATATGTTTGAAGATAGCTTGCTCGAGTACGGGGGCCGCGGGAAAACAAAGAAGGGGTGGACTGTCGCCGTCTCCTTCCTAGTCCAAGGTACCATCCTGACGGTGATGATCCTGATTCCCTTGATCTATACGGAGGCGCTGCCGAGGACGCAGCTGATGACCATGCTGATGGCTCCTCCTCCTCCTCCTCCTCCTCCTCCTCCTCCCGCGCCGAAGACGGTTCGCGTGCAGCCGCGGATCATCCAACAGCCGCAGGAGATGGTGCAGCCGAGAGTGATCCCGAGACAGGTGGCTCGGATCGTCGAAGATCCGCTGCCGCCGCCGGGACCGGTGGGAGGTGTGGTCGGAGGAGTCGCAGGAGGAATTCCGGGCGGTTCTGCCGGCGGAATTCTGGGCGGCATGATCAGCGCGCCGCCGCCGCCGCCGCCACCCCCGCCGCCGCCGTCCGCCCCGCCGCCGCCGCCGCCCCCAGAGCGGGTCCGCGTCGGAGGACAGGTGCAGTCTGCGCGATTGGTCAACCAGGCCCGGCCCGTCTATCCTCCGCTGGCGCGGCAGGCACGCGTGCAGGGCACGGTCCGCTTGGAAGCCGTCATCAACAAGGATGGAGTCATTGAGGAATTAAAGGTGATCAGCGGGCATCCGTTGCTCGTTCAGGCGGCTCTGACTGCCGTGCAGCAGTGGCAGTATCAGCCTACCTTGTTGAACGGTGTGGCCGTGGAAGTGATCACGACCATCGACGTAAACTTCACTCTAGGCGGGTGAAACGATTGGGGTTGGGCGGAATCCACGAGCGGGTTCAAGGTCCCCTCTCGTCGACCTCCGCCGATTGAGTTCGGATTTCCAAGAGAACTGGGGTGTCTACTCCAGTAAGGAGAAAAGGGGAGAACATGGCAAACGTTTATTTGTATGGAATGTGGTTGTTGCAGGAAGGTGGCGGTGAGGTGGGCTGGGACATTCTGTCGATGTGGCGGCAGATGGGAATCCCCGCAAAAGCGGTCGTCGTCATCCTCTTCCTGATGTCGGCTTGGTCGATCGGCGTGATGATTGACCGCTACCTCGCTTTTTCGGCTGCCCGGAAACAGTCCCGTACCTTCGCGCCGCTGGTCGCCGGAGCCCTGCGAGAGGGCAAAGTGGATGAGGCTGTGCGCGTTGCGGAGCGGCACAAGAAGTCGCACCTGGCAAAGGTCGTGACGGCAGGTCTGCAGGAATTCCAAGCGCATCAGGCTAGCTCGGAAATCTCCGGAGAAGAGGTCGAGTCCTCCAAGCGCGCTCTGGACCGCGCCTCCGCCATTGTGCACGCCGAGATGAAGCGCGGCTTGAGCGGTCTGGCGACCATCGGTTCTACCGCCCCGTTCGTGGGGTTGTTCGGAACCGTGGTGGGCATCATCAACGCGTTCAAGGGCATCGCGGCGCAGCAGGCCACCGGTCTGGCGGCTGTCGCGGGCGGAATCTCCGAGGCCCTGGTAGCCACGGCGCTTGGTTTGTTCGTGGCGGTCCCGGCCGTCTGGGCCTACAACTACTTCACCAACAAGGTCGAGGCGTTTGACGTCGAGATGGACAATTCTTCCTCCGAGCTGGTTGATTACTTCATTAAACGCAGCGCGGCGAAGGGACGTAAGTAATGGCAGCCTTTAAGAAGACGCTGACTGATGTGAACTCGGAACCCAATGTGGTGCCGATGGCCGACATCATGCTGGTGCTTCTCATCATCTTCATGGTGGTCACCCCGATGCTCCAGAAGGGCGTCAGCGTGGACCTGGTGCGCACGCAAAACCCCCGCAACATGCCCGACGCGGATAAGGAGGACGCCATCGTGGTGGCCATCACTCGCGACGGGAAGACCTTTCTGGGAGCCGAGCTGGTCGCCGAGGACCTTGTGGGCAAGGTTCAGGAGCGGGTCGCCGCGAGGGCGGACAAGACCGTGTACATCAAGAGCGACGCTCGGGCCAAGTTTGAGCGGGTCGTTGCTGTGGTGGACGAGGTGCGCTCCGCTGGCGTCGACCAGGTAGGTTTGATCACCGAACGCGTGGAGGATGGCGAGGGAGCAGCCGGCGTGGCCGGCTTGTAGGCCCGCAACCTGCCGGACCGCATGCCGGAACGGCGCACAGGCGGAATGTTTGCCTGAAGAAGAGGAGATAAGACTATGGGAATGTCGGTAGGAGGCAATAAGGGGCAAAAGTCCGAGCCCAACATCGTCCCGCTGATTGACATTCTGCTGGTGCTGCTGATCATCTTTATGGTCATCACGCCTCTGGTTCCCAAAGGGCTCGACGCCCTCGTGCCTCAGCCCAATCCGAACCAGGACCAGCCGCAGGACATCCCCGAAGATGCCCGCACGGTCGTCGTCTCGGTGAATGAGGGCGGCCAGTTGTTGATCAATCAGGATCCCGTTACGAAACCCGAGCTCGGGGCGCGGCTCACGGATATCTTCCGTACGCGCGCCGACCGGACCATGTTCGTTCGCGGCGATCCGGAGGTTCTCTTTGCCGAGGTCGCTGAGGTGATTGACATCGCCAAGGGCGCTCAGGTCGACAAGATCGGCCTGATTACCAAGAATATCGAAGCAGGGCAGTAAACCGGTTCCGTATCGGGTCTCTTGCAAGATTCCCGGGGGGGGAACCGGAAACTAAGATTCCTGTGGGGGATAGAGGAAATGAACTCACCACGAATGAAAAAATGGGGGGGCTTGTTAGTCCTAGCATCTTTTTTGGTTGGGGCGTCCGGCTGCCAGTGGTTCACAGCGCGGGACGAGCTCAACAAGGGCATTTCAGCCTATAAGGGCCAGGCATATCAGGCTGCGGTTGAGCACTTCAAGGCCGCTACCGAGGCCGACCCGGAGCACACGGTCGCGCGCCTGTATCTGGCGACGTCCTATGCCACGCAATACGTGCCGGGGCTCGATACGCCGGAGAACCAACAGAACGGAGAGAACGCCATCGCCGAATTCCAGAAGGTTCTCGATAAGGATCCGGGCAATCTCGGAAGCATCAGCGGAATCGCCAGCATGTATTTCCAGATGAAGCGCATGGATCAGGCGAAGGAATTCTACAAGAGACAGATTCAGCTGGATCCGGAGAATCCGGAGCCGCATTACTCCATCGGCGTAATCAACTGGACGATCACCTACCAGGCGCGCCAGATTTTGAAGAATCGGATGGGTTATGCTCCGGACGCGCCGATTCGGGACGCCCAGGAGCGCCAGGCCCTTGCGGAGCGCAGCCAGCCCTTGCTCGATGAAGGGATGGAGGCGCTCAACAAGGCCATGCAGCTTCGCGAGGAGTACGATGACGCCATGGCGTACCTGAATCTCCTCTACCGGGAACAAGCGGACCTCGTGGAAACTCCCGAGGAGCGCGAGGAACTGATCAACACGGCCAACTCCTGGATCGACAAGGCCGTCGAGATCAAGAGGATCAAGGCGGAGCGAGCCGCAGCGGATCCGAATAGCCAGGGCGGGTAAAAGTTCCTTTTTTCCGCAAGCAACCGGCGACAGTCCTTTAGGAACCCTGGAAAGATTGTGGGATAATCTTTCCAGGGTTTTTGTTTTTCCGGAGGTTTCTTCCGGGCGGAAGCGGGAGTGAGAGCGCGGGAGAGAGCCCCGCCGCCCGGCGCCGGATCATTGGCATGGCTAACTTGCCCAGCACATTTCGCCAGGCGATCTCCACCAATCTCCTCACCCTGACTCGTTTTCGCGACCTGCTGAAGAAGATCGCCCAGACCCGCCCGGCCGAAGATCTGGAGATGTTGCGCCGCGCCTACCAGTTCTCGGCGCGCTATCACCTGCGCCAGGTGAGGATGTCGGGCGAGCCCTACCTCTCTCATCCCCTCGAGGTTGCCCACATCCTGGCTGACCTGCGCCTGGATGTTCCGACCATCACGACGGCGCTGCTGCATGACGTGGTGGAAGACACCGGCGTGACGCTCGACGAAATCCGCACCCAGTTCGGCGAGGAAGTCGCCCACCTTGTGGAAGGCGTCACGAAGATCAGCAAGATCGATATCGCCAGCCGCGAGGAGCGCCAGGCGCAGACCATGCGGAAGATGCTGCTGGCGATGGTGGACGACCTCCGCGTAATTTTCATCAAGCTGGCCGACCGTCTCCACAACATGCGCACGTTGCGCTATCTCCCCGCCGAAAAGCAGCAGCGCGTTGCCCGCGAGACTCTGGAGATCTATGCCCCGCTGGCACACCGCATGGGGATGGGGAAGATTCGGGGCGAGCTCGAAGACATGGCGTTTTCTTATATTGACCCGCTCGCTTACCGCGAGATCCGCGAGGAGGTCGAGGGAAAGCGCCGCTTCGGCGAGGATTTTCTGAAGGACGTCGCCCACACCCTCGACGCCAAGCTCCAGGAGAACGCACTCGCCGCGAGGGTCGAATGGCGCATCAAACGTCCCTACAGCATCTCTCAGAAAATGAAGCGCCGGAAAGCGGAGCTGAATCAGGTCTACGACCTGCTGGCGGTCCGCGTCATCACCCGGTCCGTTCAGGACTGCTACGCCGCGGTGGGCGTCGTGCACAGCCTCTGGCCGCCCGTCCCCGGCCGCATCAAGGACTTCATCGCCATGCCGCGGCCGAATCTCTATCAATCCCTCCACACCACGGTGATCGGCAAGAGCGGACAGCCGTTTGAAGTGCAGATCCGCACGGAAGAAATGCACCGCACAGCCGAAGAGGGGATTGCGGCCCACTGGAAATACAAGGAGCGCGGCTCCTACTCGTCCACCGACGAGCAGAGCATGGCCTGGCTCCGGCAGTTGGTGGAATGGCAGCAGGAGATGTCCGACCCCACGGAATTTCTCTCCACGCTGAAGATCGACCTATACCCCGAGGAAGTCTACACATTCACCCCCATGGGAAAGGTCGTCGTGCTGCCCCGGGACGCAACGCCTGTGGATTTCGCGTATGCCATCCATAGCGAGGTCGGAAAAACCTGCTTGGGGGCGAAGGTGAACGGGAAGATGGCCCCGCTGCGCTACCGGCTTCGCAACGGCGACGTGGTGGAAATCGTCACGCAAAAAGGAGGCCGCCCGAGCCGGGACTGGCTGACCTTTGTCAAGTCTTCGCGGGCGCGCAACAGGATCAAGCACTGGCTCAAGGCCGCCGAACGGGAGAGTTCCATCGACCTCGGACGGAAACTCCTCGAAAAGGAGGCGCGCCGCTGCGGCGTTTCCTGGAGCCAGGCCTCCAAGGAACAATTGAGGAAGGCGGCCCAAAGCGCCGGCTACCCTTCACCGGAGGATCTGTTTTCCGCCGTGGGTTTCGGCCGTACCCCGCCGAGGCAGGCGCTGGCCAGGCTCTTCCCCGATTCCCTTCTCGAGGAGAAAACCGAGGAGCAGCCCTCGCTCGCCCGCACGGTCCAGAAGGCCCTCGGCATGGGCCCCGGAGCTTCTTTGCAGGTGAAAGGATTCACGGACCTGCTCATTTACCGCGCCAGGTGTTGTGAGCCGATCCGGGGAGAAGACGTCGTCGGATACATCACGCGCGGCAAGGGTGTCGCCGTGCATTCCAAAGCCTGCCCGAACGTCCAGAACCTGCTCTACGAGCTGGAGCGGCGGATTGATGTCGAGTGGGCCGCGGCGGCCGAAGACGCCTATCCCGTGCAGTTTGCTCTGCGCACGGCGGACCGCCCAGGGCTCCTCAAGGAACTGACCGCCGCGATCACGGAAAAGACCAACATCCGCAACATTGAGACCCGCATCGGCGAATCCGGCGAAGCTCACATTGACCTGACGCTCGACATCAAGGACAAGAAGCACCTGGAGAAGCTGGTGATCGCCATGCGCAAGGTGAGCGGCGTTCGCGACGTGGAGCGGCTCTACAAAGTATGACGCCTGTCTCCTCAGGCTGGTAGCGCGCAGTCCCTAGAGCATTTCTCTCGTTGCTATAGATCGCCCGATAGAGCCCCGAAGGGGCGGGAGCCCATTCTGCCCGGCTGGACGCCGAAAGGCTGGCAATCGGGCCGGCTTTGGAGCGTTTCTTACTTTCCGTGTAGGCCGTAAGGGCATGGCTTCAGCCATGCCGTAACCGCTGTAGAATCAATCGGCTTCAGCCGCTGAGGTTGGTCTTGCAGGGTGCCTGTGTGGTCTACGCCAACTGTGGAAACGGTCTAGCCGTACGCCCTGGACCAATCATTTCTTTGGATGGATTGCAGGATCAGGCGGCTTTGGTAACTCGCCCGGAGCGGATGCAGGAAGCGCAGACTTTGATCCGCGCGTTCCCGCCCTTCACTACGGCCCGCACACGGTGCAGATTCACATTCCAGACCCGCCGCGTGACGTTATGGGCGTGGCTGATGCTGTTTCCCGTGCGAGGACCCTTGCCGCAGATTTCACATCGTCGTGCCATTTCGCAAATCCCTTGATTCTATAGCGATAGTCAAACCGAAATTATAGCAGAAGTAGCCGCCCCGCTCAAAATCCCGCAAGTGGCAGTCCGGGAGCCCCTTTGTCAGGCCCCCGGATTCCGCACCGCCGCCCCTGCACGGAAACGGCTACGAATCTCCCCACCCATCCAGACTACTGGGCGCGGCTCACCAGTTGCGCCAGGCCCGACATCGGCCCCGGGCTGCCGTGAATCCCGACGATCGTGTCGACGTCGAGGTTCAGTCGCTGGATGTTTTCGTAGAACGTTTGGTTGCTGGCGTTCGGAGTAGTTGCATTCGGGCTATACAGATCCGCCTGCACCACCATTTTCTCTTTCGGGAGATACGCGATCAGCATGCCCACGGCGTGTCGCAGGCCCTGCACATTGTAGAGTTCGACCGTCCGCGTCTCGTCCCCCAGTATGAATTTCTCCCGCACCGCCTCGAACGTGTAGCCTTCGGCCCACTCCTCCGGCGGAGAGAGCGAATACCGGTCCGGCTGCAGCAGCCGCGGCCCCGGTGTCAGAACCTCCTCCAAGTACCCGCGGTTCCTCTCGTTCAGCACGACGGTGGCGCCTTCGTGCCGGTACGTACGGATTCCCCCCAGGTGGTCCCAGTGATGGTGCGTGTTCACGATGTACTGAATCGGCTTGTTCGGGACCAGCTTGTACACCTCGGCAATCACCGCCAGCGACCGCTCCTCGTTCTGCGGCGCTTCGATCACCGCCACCGAATCCTGGAACTCAACCAAAACGCTGTTGTGCGAGCCTCCGCCCATCAGCCACACGCCGTCGGCAAGCTTCTGCACGGCAACCTTCACAGCGGAAATCTTCGCCTGCTTCACCGTGTCGGGAACGGCGGGCGCCGCCCCGGCCACGTTGAACTTCACATCCGTGATCGTCTCCAGCCCGAACGCATGGTCCCCTCCGCTGGCGTAATCCCGCCAAAACCCGTCGTCATAGTCCTGGTGCTGGTGCCACCGCCCGGGAAACATCACGCCGTTGATCTCCCGGTAATTGCTGAACACGGTTTCGTAATACATGTCTCCGGCCACCGGATTCGGGACCCAGGTCTGGATCCGCTGGATTACGTTGTCTGCGTCGATGGTGGCGTTGATGCGGTACTTCCCGAGCGCCTGGAAGGAGACCACCGTGACCCACTGGTCGTATTCGTACCGTCTGACGCCGGTGGCGTTGCCTGCCATCGCGCCCTTCAGGAAGCCGTGCGGCGTGAGCCAGATTTCGAGCTGCCGGAACTCCGCGTCTGCCGGCCGGGGCGTCACTTTGCCGTCCGGTTCCAGGTTCCACGCAGTATTGCCGCTCACCAGTTCCGTCCGCCGCTGCTCGCCCGTGATCGGCGTTCCGCCCCCCCCGCGCGTTTCGTTGTTTCCCTGCACGCGAACCATTTCCACTTTCGAGGACTGCGTGTCAAAGTCAATCGTCCGCGTATAGCTCGTCAGGTCGAACCGCGGCCAGTCATGGCGCGGTGTGTAGTTCTGGCCCACCGCTCCCTGCCAGCCCGTCCCGGAATACTGCATCGATTTCATGTCCTTCGTCACGCCCATCGCCTTTGCGGCCGCCTCCAAAGCCTTGCGGGCGACCGCGTCCTGCGCCCTTGCGCTCCCCGCCAGCAGAGCCAGCGCTGCAATGAGAACCATCCCTTTCTTAGCCATGCTTCCTCCTCGAGGATCTTCAGTTTTCTTAGCATTCCCTGTGGTTACTTCGATCCATCTGGCATCACAATAGTGCGGCCTATCCTTCCCCGCCCGGCCCCTGTGTCGCTGCTACAGGACCGACAATGGTTTCCAGATTGCTCATCGGGTCGATTCCCCCGTGAATTCCCACGATCCGGTCGACGTCCAGTTTCAGCCGCTTGACGGCATTGTACAGCGCCACCGCGCTCGCCGTTGCCGTGGGTGGCTGCCGGCCTGGAGCAAGCGGAGACCAGATGTCCGCCGTCACCAGAATCTTCTCTTTCGGAAGATAGACGACCATCATCCCCTCGGCATGCGGTGTCGGCACATGGTAGAGGTTCACATTTCGCGTCCCGTCGCTCAGCACGTACTGTGAGTACACGGGCTCCAGGTGGGCTTCTCGCGGGTACCGTGCCAGCCGGTCAGCCTCCAGCGTCCGGGGCCATGGGGCGAACAGAACCCGCTCGTAGAACTCGCGGTTCGTTTCTTGGGTGATGACGGTTGCGCCATACGCAACGTAGGTCCGTAGTCCTCCGGAATGATCCAGGTGGTGGTGCGTGTTCATGACGTATCGAATCTGCTTGTTCGGCGTCAGCTTCCCCACCTCCGCGATGACAGCCAGGGACCGCTCCTCGTTCAGGGGGGCCTCGACCACGGTCACGAAATCCTGGAACTCGATCAGCAGGCTGTTGTGAGACCCGCCCGCCAGTCGCCACACTCCATCGCCCAGTTTTTCCGACTCCACGCGGACGGCTGGAGGCTTTGCCTGGCGAATGTTGTCCGGAACCGCCAGCGCCGCGCCGCTTACGTTCACTTTCACGTCGTTGACATGGATTTCCAGAGAGTTGCGTCCCGGATTGAGCATCATCTCCCCGGCGTGCTGGTGAATCATGCTCGGGAACTTCACGCCGTTGTAATCCTTGTAGCCGCTAAACCGCTGCGTGAAGATCATGTCCCCGAAGGCGGGATCGGGAATCCAGGTCAGCACGCGCGTCACCATGTTTTCGTTGTTGATCGTGCCGTTCACCCGATACTTCCCGAACGCCTGGAACGAGACGACGGTCTCGGGCCGTTCATGGTCCACCCGCGTGACGGCCGTCGCGTTCGACGCCATCGCCGCTTTGAGGAAGCCGTGCGGAAGAAGCATGATCTCAAGCTGCCGCTTTTCCGCCAGGCTCGGGGCCGGGACGGCGTTGCTTCCCTGCAGGTTCCACGCGTAGTTGCCGCTCACCAGGTTGACTTCCCGCTGCTCTCCTTCGATCGGAAAGCCGCGTCCGCCCCCGCGATGCGGATAGTTTCCCTGCCGCCGTGTGATTTCTTCTTTCGAGGACATCGAGGCGAAGTCAACGGTCCTCGTATACCTGGCCAGTTCCGTCTTCGGCCAATCTTCTGACGGACTGGCGCTCTGCCCCACGGTCCCTTGCCACCCTGTCGCGGAATACTGCACGGAACTTAGTTTCTCCACGCCCATGGCAGCCGCTGCTGACTCCAGCACCTTTCGCGCGTCCTGTGCCGCCCCAATTCCCACCCACAAAGTCAGCACTGCAATCAGAACTCCTGCTTTCTTTCGCATGCTGCCGGCTCCTCCCGAACTGTACCGTTATAAATTAGATCGCTGCCGTCGGTGTGAAATCCTATCAGACACGCTCTCCTCCTGGGAAAGCGCTCTTGAGCCGCCGAATACCCTCACCCGGAAACACGCCTGCAGAATACGCGCCCCGCAATTACGGCCCGGCCGCATCTGGCCCTGACACAGGAGCTGCATTACTGTCCGCCAGCCCGCGGCAGGCGCGGCCGGTAGCCGCTTCGCGTGCGCACCCGGAAATCCTTCAGGTGATCCCCGATCAGATTCACGTTGATATCGCGCCAGCCGCGATTCGGATTCGGCTGCGGATAGTAGCTGACCGCGTAGAGGTGCGTGAGATCGTCGCGGATCGACGCAAACGCTTTTTGCTGGTCCTGCCAGTCCTTGGCAAAGTACGCTTTGCCTCCCGTGCTCATGCTCATCCGTTCGAAAACCGCCGTCGAAACCGGGTCGTGGCGGGCCTCCCGGGTGCTGATCATGTAGATCGGAATCCCCTCCGCCTGCGCCAGCTCCCGGACGTCTTCCGGAGCCACCATGCTGGCGTTATCCGGGCCGTTCGAGAACACCACGATCATCTTCCGCCCGGAAACCTTTGCCGCGTCCCGCAACGTCATCAGCACCGCATTGTAGAGTGCCGCATCGTCTCCCGCCACCGTCTTGCGCACGCCGCGCAGCACTTCGACCCGGTCGCTGGTGATGGGAACGACGCGCGCGAAATCGCGGCTGTAGGAATAGAAGGCCACCCGGTCCGGCCGGTCGAGCGATCGGATGAACTCCGTGATCGCGTCCTGCGCATAGACGAACCCGCGGTACATATAGTTGCTCGTATCGAACAGCACGTATACGCTCGCCCCCGTCGCCATCGACGCCACGCTTTCCGGCGTCTCCTGAATCATCGGGGGCATGATCGGGCCGTCGCGCAGCGCCCGGCCCACTCGCACCGAATACGGCTGCACGAGCCGCGGCGTGCTTTTGCCGGCCACGAATTCGCCCAGCCGCCGCGGCGCCTCGCTGCCCTCGCCAAACGTTGCCAGCGCCTGCTGAATGCCGTCCTCGGAAACCTGGAAGTCCCACGGACGCAGGTTCGTGACGTAGTTGCCTTTCTTGTCCGTCACGGCTACGTTCAGCAGCACCATGTCCACTTCTACGCGAAACACTGCATCGGTCCCTGGGTCCTCCTGCGCAACAGACCAGGTCGGCAGGATCAGTGCTGTGAGTACAAGCAATTGAGTCAGTTTCGCCATTCGGTCTACCTCTCCCTATTCATCCCCGTCGCTCGGCCCGAGGCCGGCGGGAATCCGTAGAGCGTCCATTACAACCCCGCTGCCGCCGCCAACGCCGGCCCATCGGGAATCTGATCGAACCGGAATTCTTCCCCGGTCTCACGCATTGCCCGCAGCACCGCCGGCCAGTCTTCCAGATGCGTGGCGAAGATCTTCTCCACCATCCGGTGCGTCAATACGGGAACCAGTCGGTTCAGCAGGACCGCAGAATAGCCTTTTTCGTGAGCCAGCCTCGCCCAGTAAAGATTGTTCGATTCCCAGGATTCCGCCAGCAGCCGGCTGGAATAGCCGAGAAACGTCGGCAACGGTTTCAGGTTCAGCAATTCGCGCGCGTAGGTCCGCCCCAGGCTCGGATGCGGAACCCCGAAATCCTCCGAAATCCTTTCCCAGCTTGTCTCCGTCGGATTCGTGCTCCTCAGTTGCGCCAGTTCCTGCCCCGCTCCGCCCATGGAGTCCGCTTCCGCCGGATACAGCCGCCGGTATTCGGCCGCCAGGTGCGCCGTCTCCGCCGGCATGATCTCCGGCAGAATTTCCTCCGTCCGGCCCGCAGCCATCAGCCCCTCAAAACGGTACAGCCGGTTCGGGACCATCCGGTCGGACAGAATCTCGATAATGCGTCCCCGAAGCGCCGCATCCCTGCCTGCCGCCGTCACCAGTTGCTCGCCAAACTGCTGGTAGAGCGACACGGCGCGCATCTCATCGGCGCTCACTCGCCACCACCGCGGCAGCACCGCGGTCGTCAGCACTCCCGGAACCAGGTCCGCCCAGATCAGCGACTGCACGTTCTCCGGCACGATAAAGTCCTGCTCGATCTGCGCCAGAACGTAGGGAAGGTCCGACAACGATCCCACCAGATGCGCTCCTCCGCTCGCCGACCAGCCCCGCCCGAACATCCGCGGCGTCTGCCACATTTCCTCGCCCGTCGGCGTCATCTGCCCGGAGAAGTCATGCGAGCGCACCAGCAGCGTGTTGTTGTGCAGCATCTGCGCCCCGGGCGGCTCGTAGTACGCGTAATTCAGCCCCACCAACACGTCCCGGAAAAACGGCGTCAGCTGCCCGCGCGCCTCGGTCAGCTCTTCCGGATCATCCGCCGACCGCGTCATCACCTCCCCCAGGTCCACCTTCACCTGCAGATTGGCGTGCGGATTCTTTCGGATTCCCGATGCCCACTCGCTGCGTTCGCGGTCCGTGAAGATCGGCTGCGGCAGCTCGAACTCCCGCAACTCGCCCGCCAGCCGCATCAACCCGTCCGAAGCAGCCTGCCCCTTGCTCATCCCGGCCAGCCCGTCGGCCAGGCCGAACAGCGTATCGAACGTCGTCAGCCGTTGCGCATCCATCACGCCCTGCATCCGCCCGGCCACCTCCCGCCGCATTCGCTGCCCATCCTCCGTGGTCTGGTTCGGTCCGGCCAGCAGCGTGATGAGATCGTTCTGCGAAAGATTCGTTCTTCCCGTCGCCGACCGCATGACCTCCCCCAACGACGCCCGCGCCATGTCAAACAACTGCTCCGAAGAGCGAATCCCCCCGTAGAACGGCTGGAGCACCCGCTGGAATGAGGCATTCAGATCTCCACGGGGTATCTGCCCCTGCCGCGCCAGAATTTGCCACAATCCCAGATTCGCCTGGAACATCCCGACGGCGTTCGCGCGCACCATTCTGTTCGAGGCGCGATCCAAGGTCACCGCCGCGTCCATAAACCGCTTGATGCTCGCGTCGTCCAGCTCCGGCCATTCCGTGAAGAACGTAAACTGGTCGTTGTACCGCGAAAAGTTCGCCGCAACGTCCCGCACCGTCTGCGCGCTCACCCGCTGTTCCGGGGAGCGCCGCCGGTCGATCTCCGTCAGCAGCAGGAACACCTGCAGCGGTGTGTCGTCGCCCGCCACCCGCGACACCGAGAACATCGCTTCCATCAGCTGCTCCGGCCGGTTCCATCCCACTGACTTCCGCGCCCAGTCCCGCACCACGCGGCTGTCGCTCTTGCGCCGGAATACTTCTTTCCACACCTGCAGATTCCCCGGAATGTGCGGCTGCCCGTCCGCCCCGATATACGTGCGCGACAGCAGAAACTGCAGGCCCGCCACGGGGCGGAACACCGGCCGGGCCGGACTGGGCGACAGGTCATTTCCCCGCAGCGCTTCGTAGAACCGCCGCAGCCGGTCCGGCTCGGTGAAATACGCCTGCTGTTCGCGCGGCACTCGCCCGAGCGTGTCGAAATACGCTGCCAGCCAGCCTTCGTCCTTCTCGAGCAGCCCCAGCACGAACTCGCCGGGCTTGTCCGGGTCGGCTCCCGCCAGGTTTCGCCATCCCCGCTCGGCGTCGCGTCCGCCGGGAACCACCACCCTTCCGTTCCGGATCTGAATATGGCTCCCGTAGAAGTCCAGAATCGAGGCCACCGGGAGCAGCGCTTCAATCCCGGGCGCGTCCTTGAGCGATCTTCGCGTCCCTTCGTCGAGCCGTGCCAGCGCCCAGTACAGCCGCGCCAGCCCGGGATCGTCGATCAGCGTGTCGAGAACGCTCTTTTCCTCTCCGGCCCAGTCGCTCACTTCGAACAGCAACGGCACGTCCGTGGACAGCACCGAGTGCGTGAACGTTGTGTTCTGCCGCAGCGCTTCCTCCAGCTCCACGAGTGGAAAACCGGAGTCGATGGCCAGAAACGCTTTTTCCGGATCAAATGTCTCGAGCGACGTTCCCGGGCCGCACGGCGTCCGGAACTGGTACCCGATGACCTGGATCAGCTGCGCCGCCTCCTCGCACGTATTCACCTCCAGGAGCCCGTCCAGCCCTGCCAAGGCTTGCAACTCCCGCGCCTGATCCAGATAGTCCTTCAGCAGAGTTAGAAATTCGGTCGGCCTCCGTGGCCTATCGCCAACGTACACGTACCCTTCCACGGTGACGTTTCGCGCCAGAAATGGCAGCACTTCTTCCGGGGCGGCTTTCTGGCTGATCGCCGCCATCCGCAGGAACGAGCTGAGGGACCCGGGAATCCGGACCCGCGTGCGGTCCGATTGGCCCGGCGTGCTCAAGCCTTGCGGTTCCGCCGCACCCGCGGGCTCTCCCCGCGCAGCCTGAATCCAAGCCGGCATTCCCCCCAGCCCGAATACGAAAATGCAAGCAAGAATGGCAATTCGCTTCATATGCACAGGCCCACCTCAATCTCTAAAATGTCCGCCCTAGCGTCCATGCTTCAGACCTGCCGAACTACTTCGCAGCGTGCCCAAAGGATAAACTATCTCGCCGAGAATTCCAAGCGTTTTTCCGCCAGCGGCGGATGGCGACCGCCCCCCGCCCAAGCAGACCCTTCCCGTCTCCCTTTTCGAGAAAAACACGGGGCACTTTTACGGGGCACTTTTACGTTGACCCGGGAGTCTCTCGATGTTAGAGTACCTCCCGAAACGTCTACTCCCTCCGTTTGATGATCCGACGCCAAGGAGGCGCACCATGCGACGCATATTGCGGGCTGCCACAGGAGTGATCCTTCTGTGCTCTGTACACCTCTCGATGGTTCCCAAACAAGCATTTTCGCAGGACCTGCAAGCTAATGCCGTCCCGCGCGTGATCCAGTTCAGCGGAGTATTGCGGGATTCGGCCGGGCAGCCGCTGGCAGGAGTGCAGGGCGTGCAGTTTGCTCTGTACCGCGACCAGGAGGGCGGCTCGCCGCTCTGGATCGAGTCGCAGAACGTCGCGGCGGATGAGCAAGGCCGGTTCTCGGTGCTGCTAGGTGCACCGACCAGCGGCGGCGTGCCAGTCGAGCTGTTCTCCTCGAATGAGTCACGCTGGCTGGGTGTCCAGGCGATTCAGAGCCGCGACAGGGATGGAGCGGTCCTGCCCGAACAGCCCCGCGTCTTGCTCGTGAGCGTGCCCTACGCTTTGAAAGCGGCAGACGCCGAGACCTTGGGCGGTCTGCCCGCTTCGGCCTTTTTGCTGGCCTCGAACATTGTCACCGAGCGTGTGAAGGACTCCGGCGGCCTGACGGTGGCGGCAGTCACCGACGGCCCCATCACGGCGCAGCTCACGGCGGGCACCGCCGGGCGCATCGGCAAGTTCATCAACGCGACCGACCTGGGCGATTCGATTCTGTTCGAAGATTCCGACAATATCGGCCTGGGGACGACGACCCCGAGCGACCGGCTGCACCTGGTGGAAACCGGGCCGGGGCTGCTGCGGATGAAGATTGAGTCGCAGAGCGATCAGCAGTTTGCGACGGCGGGGTTCACGCTGCGGTTGAGCGAAGTGGCCGACGCCAACACGGAGTGGCACTTCTTTGTGGCCAAGCTGTCGTCGGGATCGGCGACCGGCCCGTCGAGTTTCCAGATCCGGCGGCGGAACGCTTCGCAGAGCCAGGCGCTGACGCCGTTCCAGATTACAACGTCGGCCGGCGTTTCGCACGTGATCCTGCAGAGCGGATTCCAGGCGGGCAGCCAGCAGTTCGGCAACGTCGGCATCGGGACCCAGAACCCCACCACCAAACTCGACGTGGTCGGCACCGTCAAGGCCACGGCCTTTGTCGGCGACGGCTCCCTGCTGACCGACCTCCCCGGCGGCGGCATAGGCGGCTCCGGCACGACCAACACCCTGCCCAAATTCACCGGCTCCACGACCCTGGGCGATTCTCAAATCTTTGACGATGGAACCAGCGTCGGCGTTGGAACGACGACCCCGACAGGGAAGTTCCACGTGGAAGGCGGGGCAATCGTGGCAAACGGCGGACTTATTGTGCTGGGTGATGCAGTGATTCAGGGGACGCCTGGAGTCAACGGACTCGAGTTCCCCGACGGCACGACGCAGACGAGCGCTCTGGTCGGGACTCCTGCCGCCCTGGCCATCCGCGGGATCAACTACCTCGCCGGATGCGACAACTGCTCCGTGCTCCTCGACGAAGACGACCAGAAGACGTTCTATGCCAACGTAATCGGCCCGATGACGATCAATTCCATCACCTGCTATTCCGATTCCGATGCCGACATGCCCGCGATCAACTTGCAGCGCGATGACGGGGCCCCGGTCGATATGCTGACCACGCCTCTGTCCTGCGACATTGATGGAAACGAGGCTTCCGGTGGGGATTTCGCCGGCGGGGAAAACAGCTTGGGCCTCGGCCACAAGCTCGACTTCGTCATGGTAGACGCGGGCATCACCGCCAAGCGCGTCACCGTAGCCATCAAGGCTACCGTCCAGTAACGTGCGGCCGCCCCTCAGACAGAGGGCAAGCTTCTAGTCTCCATCAACCCGGACGAGGAGGTAACCGCAGCCGATGCGCCACGAAACCAGACCAGCCGAAAATTCGACCGCCAACCCATCTCTGCGTCGGACCCCGCGTGCGATAACGCGATGCAGGAAGCCCTTTCTGCTCGCCGTAGCTGTACTCGTCCTTGCTTTTGGCGCGGCACGCCCCGCCTCCGCACAGGTACAGTTCCAATCCTTCGGCGGTCTCCGCATCGTGCGGGCGGAAGGAACAACGGAGGTCATGAACGCGATAGATTTGGTTGCCAACAACGCCGGAACTATCAAGGCAGGGTCAGCGATCAGCTTTGACTATGGCGGCGCCGTCGAACCGGGTACGGGGAGTATCAACTGCACTGCGGCAGCGTGTGTGCTGGGGGTCAATTTTACCGTGGGTATTGCAGGCAGCGTTTTGACGATGACGTTCGCAACGGACGTAGCCTTTGGAGGTTTCAATCTGATCACTGTTTCCAATGTCCGTGCCGATGCCTCTTTGGGCGATATGCAAGCCACGCTCTCTGCCTCCGGCGACCCCCCTGGAAACTTGATTACCTTCACGAACCTTTCTGTGCTAGTCGCCCGCGGTCGCGCTCCGGCGGCCAGTGTGCAGATCGCACCTGCCAGCCCGCTTTCGGTCTGTTCTCCCTCGGCCAAAAGCTTCTCGATTGAGGTGGAGGAGGAATTCTCTGTCGCCTTTACCAGCGCGGCACAGGAGAGTTCCGCCGGCAACGTAGGTGTTCCCGGCGTGGACCCGGCTGGCGCGGGCGAGCTGGATACAACGGTGCGGCTGGCGTTCGCCAACATTCCGGAAGACGTGACCATCACGTTGACGGATTTTTCGGGGACCAGCGGCACGCTGACGCCCTCCACCTCGTTTACCTCCTTTACGGCAACCTCAGGCTCGCACAGCGTCAACGTGGATGTCGCGCTCACCGCCACCGACCTTGGCGACATTGAGACTCTGGCAGTGAACTTCACCACATCCGCCACCGCCTATTCTCCTGGAGTTGCTTCCGTGGAGGTCTCCCTGCGCGGCGGCGACGCAACACCCAATGTCCCCCGCTTCGCCCCCAACGTGCAGGGCAGTGGCGACGTGCTGAGCGTAGTCGGCCCGACCGTCTTTGCGGTCGTCAACGGGGCCAGCTTCCTCCTTCGGGCGGTAGCCGCCGGCAGCCAGGCATCCCTCTTCGGAAGCTGTCTGGCTACTGGAGTATTCTCTGCGATGGCGCTTCCCCTGCCCACGAACCTCGGCGGCACGATCGTCCTCTTCAACGACATGGCGGTCCCCCTCAGTTTTGCCGCCTCGGGCCAGATCAACCTGCAAATCCCTTGGGAGGTGGCGGGAGAAACGGAGATCAGTGTCGTCGTCGACGTCAACGGCGTGATGAGCGATCCGCTCGTAGTGCAACTGGCTCCCACCGATCCGGGGATATTTACGGCCAACTCCGCCGGCACCGGCCAGGGACGTATTATCAACCAGGATTCCTCGCAGAACTCCGCGCAAAACCCCGCCGCGCCCGGCAGCATAGTCCAGATTCTCTGCACCGGGCTCGGAGCGGTAACCAATCAGCCGGCCAGCGGGGCGGCGACTCCCCCGGCACCGGCGGCGCTAACCATCGAGACCCCCACCGTGACCATTGACGGGCTTCCGGCGGCGGTATCGTTGTCCGGGCTCCTCCCCGGTTCTTCGCCGGTGACGGCGGGCTTCGGTAATGTGGGGACCTATCAGGTGAAGGTGACAGTCCCGAATGCTCCCGGCGGCTCCGTGGACGTTGTGCTCACCATCGGCGGCGTCGCCAGCAACACCGTGACCATGCACATAGCCCGCCGGAGAAAAGGACAAGTGACCAGCGAATAGACCGTCTTGTTATCCAGAGCGTCTTTACTCTTCGCGTAGACCGTCAGGGCATGGCTGCAGCCATGCCCGCAACTGCCGGAGCATCAAGCGGCTTTAGCCGCTGAGGTACGTCTTGCAAAGTCGCAAGACGGGCTACCATTTGTTGAGAATGCTCCGACACCGAGGTCCCGGAAAAATCCGCTCGCCGACTCCCCCATTCTTCCCCTCTCCCTGCTCCCCTCTCACCCGCGCCGCGTTTTCGACAGCTTGACGGCCATCTTGCGGATCACGTCGCTGACGTCCCGGTTCTTGGAAAGGAATTGCAGGTCCGTCTGGATGAGCCGGGGAATCAGCGACAATCCGATGTCGATCGGCAGCCGCGGATTGTTGGCCAGAACCTTCATGGTCGAGTAGTTCTTCATGAACTTCCGGTTCATGGCGATGCCCCGCAGCACATCCTGATCCACGTTCTTCATCGCCGCGAAGCCCTCGACTTCCGAGTCGCTGAGCTTCGGGGAGGCCAGCACCGCCCGCGATACCACTTTGCTGCCGTCGCGGATCAGGATTGACCGTTCCTCGCGGGTCCCGAGCAGCGCCGTCTTGACTTTCTGCGCCACCCCCATTCGCGCGATCTTGCCCGAGAGCCCTTCTTTCTTTTCCGCTTCCTTGGTCAGCGGCGGCAGCACCGGCTGCTCGCCTGCCGCGACGCGGGCGTCTTCGAGCTCGGCTTCCGCGATCAGCAGGTCGAGCAGGTCCACTTCGATGACGACCCCCTCCGCGGGAGGCGCTTTCTGCCAGTCCAGGTACCGCTCGTTCCCCTTGAGCGCGATCAGCGCCGGCGTTTTCAGGAGGTCGATATTGTCGAGCAGCTCGGGGATCACTGAGATTCCCGCAATGGCGGCGAGCTCCGTGACGGCCTCTTGCGGGACGGATGCGTGCGTCAATAGCAGCGGCAGCAGCGGCGGCCGCAGATGGCTGGGGTCGAGAAAGTAGCGGGCCACGGACTCATCCAACGTCCGCGCCGCCAGCAGTTCGGCGCAGTCCTCCTCCGCCATGTCGTCGAGCACCGCCTGCGCGGCCCCCCGGACCGCCTCGCTCGGGTCGGCCGTGAGCGCCACCAGCGTGCGCAGCCGCTGGGCTTCCGGAATCGGCTTGCTCCCGCGCGCCAGCGCCAGTTTTTCTTCTTCTGACAGAACCGGCGCGGATGCCTTCTGCGACGCAACGAACACCGGATTCTTCCGCAGCGCCAGCACCGCCGGTGTCTTCAGAAAGTCCAGGTTCTCTGCCAGCAGCGGCAGAATTTCCTCAGTCGCCTCGGCGGCCAGCCGCGCGATGGCATCCTGCGGCGATCCCGGATTCGCCAGCAGAATCTGCAGCAGCGGCAGCCGCAGCCGCTTCGGATCGAGGAAATAACGGCCGACTGCTTCCGGCAGGGCGGGATCGATCAGTTGCTTGGCGCAGTGCTCGTTGCTCAGCCGCCCCAGCGTTTCCTGCGCGGCCTGGCTCACTTCCCCGTCTGCATCTTCCGCCAGGGCTACCAATTCGTCCAGCCGCGGTTCGCCCACATGCTCCGCTGCGCCTCGCGCGCGGAGCAGCTTCTCGTTTCGCTGAATTTCTGGTGTGGAGGAAGGAGTCGATCCCACGGACCAGCCCTTACGGTGAAGTTTCGGCGGCGTCTCTCGCCGTGATGGTGAGGTTTCGGACTTCGCCCGGCTGTCCCAGCCCCGGCAGGAGCTTCCCGTTCAGGGTGAGATTCACCGCGCCCGCATCGCCCACCGTCAGCCGGACCGATTCCGCCGCCTGCACTTCCCGGCTTTGATTCGCTCGCATCGTTCCCTGCCACTGCCGCGCCCCGTCGGCCGTGATCGAGAGCCACACCGTCCCGTGCGCATCGATCCGCAACGCCAGATCATCCCGCAGGCTCGCTGCCTCAACGGACGCTGCCTCGCTTCCCGATAACGGTCCTGCCCGGGGAGGTTCCGCCGAGGCCGATGCGCTGCTTCCCGGCCCGGAGCTGGCGCCGGGATACAATCTGTCCTCGTCCGCGCTGTCAGAGGCTTTTTCCAGCGTGGCAATCGGCTCGTACTCTTCGGCCGACGCCGCCAGCCGCTTCCCCAAAGAAGCTGCGGGCGGTGCGCCAGATGGAACCGCGGCAGCCGCGCTGCTGCGAACTTCGGACGCTGCCGGCCTCGCTGTCAGATAGCCGTACAGCCGGTACCCTCCGTACGCAATCCCCGCGATCAGTATCGCGATCCCGAGAACGGCCGGGATCACGCGGGAGTAGTCGGTTTCCATTGAAAAACTTGGCGGCTCCGGGGTACGGCTCCGCGCCGCCGCCGCCGCTTCCCGGCGTGCGCCGAACGCCTGCAGGTACTCCCGGATGGCATCGTCCTCGTCCATCTCCAGAACGCGGGCGTACTGCCGCACGAAGCTCTTGTTGAAGACCCCTCCCGGGAGTTTGTCGAACTGCTCGTTCTCGATTGCCCGCAGCAGCCGGATGCCGATCTTGGTTTTCTCGGCGATCTCCTCCAGGGTGATGCCTCGCGCTTCGCGCTCTCGCCGGAGAATCGTGCCTAAGGAACCCATATGTTCGGCCTGCACTCGGCCATTCGCTCGAACGGAGATTCGGGTAATGTATCACTTTTATGATAGGAGCCGAAAACAGGGCTGTCAAACATTAATTGCCTTTGGAGAGGCGTGAGACACGATAGAATAGGATTGGTTTCCCAAATGACTTTTGGAGCGGGAACCGTCAGGGCATGGATTCAGCGCGGTCCCCCGGCGCGCTGCTTTCAGCGGACCGGAGTATGGCCATGCCGCAAAGGGACCGGAAAAGGACGGGGCTTCAGCCCCTAAGGGCTGTCTCTTCATCTTGTCCAATTGCCGGAAGTACGCATTTTTGAAACAGTTTCTAGTATTATGCTCAGAGGGTTTTGAGCCGGCATCATGGCGGATATCGACAAAACGGTCGATCTCGACAAAAAGATCCGGGAGTTGTCCGTCTTCCACGAAGTCGGCAAAGCCCTCACCTCCACGCTCGACCTGAGCCAGGTTCTCCAGACCATCATGGAGAAGGTCAGCAGCTTCTTTCGCCCTGACACCTGGTCTCTGCTGCTCGTGGATGAGGAGACCGGCGAGCTCTATTTTGAAATCGCCATCGGCGAGTCCTCGGAAAACCTGAAATCCGTCCGCCTCAAGCCCGGTGAAGGCATCGCCGGCTGGGTCGCCCAGCACGGCGAGCCCTTGATCGTCTCGAACGCCGCCGAGGACACCCGCTTTAACCCGCACCTCGATGAGCTCACCAAAGTCGAGACCCGCTCCGTCGTCTGCGTTCCCATCCGCGGCCGCGACCGCGTTCTCGGCGTCATCGAGTTGATCAACTACGTCGCCGAGCTCAAGCTCGACGAGGACGACCTGTTCCGCCTCCAGGCCCTCGCCGACTACGCCGCCATCGCCATCGATAACGCCCGCTACGTCCAGCGCATTCACGAGTTGACCATCACCGACGACTGCACCAAGCTCTACAACAGCCGCTACCTCCACGCCGTGCTCGACGCCGAGGTCTACCGCTCCACCCGCTATCAGTACGAGTTCTCGCTCATCTTCGTTGACCTCGACTACTTCAAGAGGGTCAACGATAAGCACGGCCATCTCATCGGCAGCAAGCTCCTCGCCCAGCTCGGCCAGATGATCAAAGGCCACCTGCGCCTCATCGACTTCGCCTTCCGCTACGGCGGCGACGAGTTCGTCGTGCTGCTCCCGCAGACCCCCAAGCGCAGCGCCATCCACGTCGCCCGCCGCCTGCATCAGATGATCGGCCAGCACACCTTCCTCGTGGACGAGGGCCTGAACCTCAAAGTCACCGCCAGCCTCGGCGTCGCCTGCTTCCCCGACGACGCCCAGACCAAGGAACAGATCATCCGCCTCGCCGACGAGGCCATGTACCTCGTCAAGAAAAACGAGCGCAACTCCATCGCCGTCGCCGGCCAGGGCATGCTCATCTGACCCGCACTCAATCCACCATCTTCCCCAGGACCCACTCTTCAATTCTTTAGCGCTGTCATCCCGAGGAGCGGCTTGTCCCGAGCGAAGCCGAGGGAAGCGACGAGGGACCTGCTCTTCGTTCTTCCTCCCTCCCCCAATGCGGCCATCCCGAGCGCAGCGAGGGACCTGCACTTCGGAATCCGGAATCTTGAATCCGGAATTCCAATCCCGTAGCCACGGCACGTCGTTTGTCCCATTGGTTTTTCTTCGCTTGCCCCGAAGGGGCAACCCGTGAATAGCCGCCTGGCAGGTGCCCCACACGTGCTGGCACGTGTGGGTTTGGGCACTCTCTACTCCCCACTCCCCTTCAATGCGTCATCGAATAGATCATGAAGTTGACCCCGGCGCGGTACGCCCACCCTGAAAATTTTTCCGGATAGCATGGCAGGTCCATGTATTCCCAGGCATCCCCCAGGTCCGAGTTATACGTCACCACCACCATCAGCCGCCCGGCATCGTCGTGCATGCCGTAAATTCTCGGCTCTTGATCGTCGGGCTCCTGCCAGGTCGGCCCGCCGTAGCAGCCGATTCCCACGTTCGGAATCTGCATCACCGTGTCCAGTTCGTAAAACGTGTGGAACACCGGGTGCGTCAGCGGCAATTCTTCCAGCTCCCGCTCCGGAAACACTTTGCGCATCTGGTCCACGAAGTTCCCTTTCTGCCAGCCGCCCCAGAAATCGTCCACGAACAGGTACCCGCCCCGCAGCAGGTATTCCCGCAGCCGCGCCGCCTCTTCGTCCTCCAGGTACATCCCCCCGACTTCCACCGCGTACGCGAACGGAAACTGGAACAATTCCGGGTCCAGGATCGTCATCACGTGCGGGTTCGGATGCACGCGCACTCCCGTCAGCCGGTGCACGCCGCCCATGAACTTGCAGTCGGCTCCGGGATAGTCCGTCGCCCATCCCCAGCCCTGCCGCGGAAAAAACCTCCCGCCTCCGAACTCCGGGCACGGGTACTCGAACGGCGGCTTCTCCATCGTCGGCCGCCGCCGCCAGCCGTTCTCCCTGTAGACCAGCCGCGTGAAGTAGAACTCCGGCGCCGCATCCGCCTCCAGGTCCGGCTTCGCCATGAAGTCTTCCGGGATCGGTTCGAACAGCCCCCGCTGCCCCAGTTGCGCGAGTTGCGTCCCTTGCCCTGCTGGGCCCGACTGCGCTACACCGTTTTCATGGATGCTGTACACCGCTTGGGTCTGATCGCGTTCAGCCCCGGAGGGGCGCAAGAATCTAGCCCAGGGCGCGAGCCCTGGGTACGATTGCGAAAATGAGCCCAAGCCCCGGAGGGGCGACAGAACTCCATCCAGTGGTTCTGCTACACTCCAACTGGTAAAATGCGGTAGCAAACCGAGCTGCCCGCTTGCCGCTCGCTGCCCCATCGCGATGAACCCCGCCGCCGCAATCAACCCCGTCACAATCAATCCCAAAAGGAAGCCCGCTCTCTTGTTCATCGTCCCTTCTTCTTGACGCGGTTCGTCAGGGCACGGCTTCACAGGTTGCTGAAAAAATTAAATTGCGCGGTCATCCTGAGCGCAGCGAAGGACCTGCTTGTCATACGAGCCGGCAGCATGCAGCTTCTTCGTCTCCTTCGTCTCCTTCGTCTCCTTGGCCTCCTCAGAATGACCGTACTTTGGTTTTTTCAGCAACCTGTTCAACCGTGCCGCCAAAGCCAATACCGGCAACGGGGCTTCAGCCCCTGAGGTCCCTGC
>Ga0326597_10002707_pt1 | contig 26217 bp, 19 predicted proteins | sample RVTome_12_FD_203789 | JGI IMG/M metagenome (GOLD analysis project Ga0326597, IMG submission 203789) | Soil microbial communities from uranium-contaminated site in the Upper Colorado River Basin, Wyoming, United States - RVT100D185 | ecosystem: Environmental > Terrestrial > Soil > Contaminated >... | reverse complement strand
GGCGAGCGCAGCACGGTCCACTTGTTCTTCTCGGTCGGCAGCGGGATCGGGCCCGCCAGCCGTGCGCCGGTCCGCTTGGCCGTGTCCACGATCTCCGACGTCGACTGGTCGAGCACCCGGTAGTCGTACGCCTTCAGACGGATGCGAATCTTGTCGCTGAATGCTGTCGCCATCGTTCGGTGTCCCCGCGCACGCTAGAGACGTGTCCTGCGCACGTCTAAAGACGTGCGCTACGTGTAAAGACACGTCTGAAGACGTGCGCTACCTCCCCTGTATCCTCGCCACGACCTCGTCGCTCACGCTGTTGGGCGCCGGCTCGTACCGATCGAAGTGCATCGAGTAGGTCGCCCGGCCCTGCGTGCGCGAGCGCAGGTCCGTCGCGTAGCCGAACATCTCGGCGAGCGGGACGCCGGCGTTCACGATTTTCGTGCTGCCCCGCGTCTCCATCGAATTGACGCGGCCGCGGCGGGCGTTGAGGTCGCTGATGATGTCGCCCATGTACTCCTCGGGCACCACCACCTCGACGCGCATGATCGGCTCGAGCAGGACCGGATGCGCCCGCCTGGCGGCGTCCTTGAACGCCATGGAGCCGGCGATCTTGAACGCCATCTCCGACGAGTCCACGTCGTGGAACGAGCCGTCGTAGAGCGTCACCGCCACGCCGTCCACCGGGTAGCCGGCCAGCACGCCCGTGGTCATGGCCTCGACGATGCCGTGCTCGATCGGCTTGATGAACTCCCGCGGGATGGTGCCGCCCACGATCTCGCTGACGAACTGGAAGGGCTCGCCCGGCTTGCGCGGCGCGACGCGGATCTTCGCGTGGCCGTACTGGCCGTGCCCGCCCGTCTGCTTGACGTAGCGGCCCTCGCCCTCGGCGGGACGCGTCAGCGTCTCCTTGTAGGCGACCTGCGGCCGGCCCACCGTCGCCGCGACGCTGAACTCGCGCTGCAGCCGGTCCACGATGATCTCGAGGTGCAGCTCGCCCATGCCAGCGATGACCACCTGCCCGGTCTCGGGGTCGGTCCGAACCCGGAACGTCGGGTCCTCGGCCGTGAGCTTGCCAAGGCCCTGGCCCAGCTTCTCCTGATCCGCCTTGGTCTTGGGCTCGATGGCCAGCGAGATGACCGGCTCCGGGAAGTCCATCGCCTCGAGCACGACGGGATGCTTCTCGTCGCAGATGGTGTCGCCGGTCGAGACGCTCCGGAGGCCGACGGCCGCCGCGATGTCGCCCGAGTAGACCTCCTTGATCTCCTCGCGCTTGTTCGCGTGCATCTTGAGCAGGCGGCCGATGCGCTCGCTCTTCTGCTTCGTGGCGTTGTAGGCCGACGCGCCCGACGTCATGACGCCGGAGTAGACCCGGATGAACGTGAGCTGACCGACGAAGGGGTCGGTCATGATCTTGAACGCGAGCGCCGAGAACGGCGCGCCGTCGTCGGACGGCCGCGCGATGATCGTCGGCTCCGCCTTGTTCGGGTCGAGGCCTTCGATGGGCGGCACGTCGAGCGGCGACGGCAGATAGTCGACGACGGCGTCGAGCAGCGGCTGGACCCCCTTGTTCTTGAAGGCCGATCCGCAGAGGACCGGCACGAACGCGGTGCTCTCCCCGCGGACCGACCTGGTCGTGCGGCGCCGCAGCGTCGATCGGATGTCCTCCTCGGTGATCTCCTCGCCGTGGAGGTACTTCTCGAGGAGCTGGTCGTTGGCCTCGCTGCACTTCTCGATGAGCAGCTCCCGGTACTCCTCCGCCTCGGCGCGCATCGCCGCCGGAATCTCCTCGACGACGTAGTCGGCGCCAAGCGTCTCGTCCTTGTAGCGCACCGCTTTCATCCGAACGAGGTCGATGACGCCGGTGAAGTGGTCCTCCGAGCCGATCGGCAGCTGGACGGCGACGGGATTCCCCTGCAGCTTGGTCCGGATCTGCTCGAGCGTCCGCTTGAAGTCGGCGCCGACGCGGTCCATCTTGTTGACGAAGCAGATCCGCGGGACCCGGTACTTGTCGGCCTGACGCCAGACGGTCTCGGACTGCGGCTCCACGCCGGCGACGGCGTCGAACACGGCGACCGCGCCGTCGAGCACGCGCAGCGACCGCTCCACCTCGGCCGTGAAGTCCACGTGGCCGGGCGTGTCGATGATGTTGACGCGATGATCCCGCCAGAAACAGGTCGTCGCCGCGGATGTAATCGTGATGCCGCGCTCCTGCTCCTGCGCCATCCAGTCCATCACCGCGGTCCCGTCGTGGACCTCGCCGAGCTTGTAGGTGATCCCCGTGTAGAAGAGGATGCGCTCGGTGGTGGTGGTCTTCCCGGCATCGATGTGCGCCATGATGCCGATGTTCCGGGTCTTCGCGAGGGGGACTTTCCGTGGCATCGGACTCCTACCAGCGGTAGTGCGCGAACGCCTTGTTCGCTTCCGCCATCCGGTGCGTGTCCTCGCGCTTCTTCACCGCGCCGCCGCGGAGGTTGGCCGCGTCCATGAACTCGTTGGCGAGCCGCTCCTGCATCGTCTTGCCGTCGCCGCGCGCCCGCGCGAAGCTGACCAGCCAGCGGATGCTGAGCGAGAGCCGCCGGTTCGGGTTGACCTCGATCGGCACCTGGTAGTTCGAGCCGCCGACCCGGCGCGACTTGACCTCGAGCGCCGGCCGCACGTTGTCGATCGCCTTCTTGAAGACCTTGAGCGGGTCGTCGCCCGTCTTCTCTTTGATGATCTCGAGACTGCCGTACATGATCCGTTCGGCGGTACTCCGCTTGCCGCCCCGCATCACCGTGTTGATGAACTTGCTCACCAACCCGCTGTTGTAGATCGGATCCGCGGGGGCCTCGCGCTTCTGAATCTCGCGTCTGCGTGGCATAACGTCCTTCTTACGATTGTCAGGAGAGAGGAGTCAGGAGGCAGAATGCCTGGCTCACCGGGCGCGCTCGAGCGCGCCGTATGAGGAAGCCTCCTGCCTCCTGTCTCCTACCTCCTGTCTCCTGACTACGCCTTGGGTCTCTTCGCGCCGTACTTCGACCGGGCTTGCTTGCGGCCCTGCACCCCGACCGCGTCCAGCGTGCCGCGCACCACGTGGTACCGCACGCCCGGGAGGTCCTTCACACGACCCCCGCGAATCAGCACCAGCGAGTGCTCCTGCAGGTTGTGCCCCACGCCGGGGATGTACGTCGTCACCTCGATGCCGTTGGTCAGACGGACCCGCGCGACCTTGCGCAGCGCGGAGTTCGGCTTTTTCGGCGTCTGAGTGAACACCCGAACGCAGACGCCACGCTTCTGCGGGCTGTCCTGGAGCGCGGGGCTCTTCGTCTTGCTGAGCACGCGCTTGCGACCTTTGCGGACCAGCTGGCTGATCGTCGGCACGCTCACTCCACCCTGCGGACGGCGCCCGCGCGCAGCAAACGCGCGACAACCGGCCGCGTCGTTCGAAAAACGGGCAACCAGCCCGCCCGCCGGGAATAGCCGACCCGGCCGCGGCGGCGGCTGGCTGGCTCCGGGCCTGGAAGGCGTCGCGCACGCGGACCTTGGCACCCGGAAGCAGGTTGACCCTATTCGTGTGGTGTCGTCTGGCGGCCACTCAGGCGGACGAACCCGCAGGAGGCCGCTCACAAGGGAAGCGCGGCGGCTTCACCTGGACGGCGTAGAGCCAGATAGGGTGTCCTGACTCCAACAGAACCTTGCGAGAGTAGCACAGGTCCCTTGCGCTCCGCAACCGGACCCGCCCTCGTCCGGCCCGGCGCCCTCCCTCGCCTGGGCGCGCCCCGCCCCCCCCCGCTTGGGCCCCGCACCCCGCCCCCCCCAGGGGCGGCCCGCGCCCCACCCCCCCCGGCCCCCCCCCCCCCCCCCCCCCCGAGGGGCAGGGACCGCCCCCCCGTGGAAGACCGCCGCCCGTCCCGTGTTCCCGACGCCCCCGGGCCGGCGCTACTCCGCGACCTCGTCGTGCCCGCCCAAGGCCTCGTCGGCCTCCACCAGGTAGTCCATCTCCCGCTCGAGCTCCAGCTCCTCGGGCGACGGCGGCGGAGGCGGCGGCGGCTCGTCCGGCGGAATCCGCACGTGCCGGTAGTACTCGAAGCCGGTGCCGGCCGGAATCAGCCGGCCCATGGTCACGTTCTCCTTGAGCCCGCGCAGGTGGTCGACCTTGCCGGAGATCGACGCCTCGGTCAGCACGCGGGTCGTCTCCTGGAAGGACGCGGCGGAGATGAACGAGTCGGTCGAGAGCGACGCCTTGGTGATGCCGAGCAGCAGCGGCCGCCCGGTGGCGGGGCGCCCGCCGTCGGCGATCACGCGTTCGTTCTCCTCGAGGAACCGGTTCCGGTCCACCTGCTCCTCGATGAGGAACTCGGTGTCGCCGACCTCCTCGATCTTCACCCACCGCATCATCTGGCGGACGATGACCTCGATGTGCTTGTCGTTGATGTTGACGCCCTGCAGGCGGTAGACCTCCTGGATCTCGTTGACCAGATAGCTCTGCAGCGCTTTCTCGCCGAGCACGCTGAGGATGTCGTGCGGGTTGCTCGGGCCGTCCATCAGCGGCTCGCCCGCTCGCACGCGATCCCCTTCCTGCACGTTGACGTGGACGCCGCGGGGCAGCGAGTACTCGCGCGGCTCGCCGGTGTCCTCGGGCACGATGAGGATCTTCCGCAGTCCCTTCACCACGCCGCCGTGCTTGACGATGCCGTCGATCTCGCTGATGACGGCGGTCTCGCGCGGCTTGCGCGCCTCGAACAGCTCGACCACGCGCGGCAGACCGCCCGTGATGTCCTTGGTCTTGGTGGTCTCGCGCGGGATCTTCGCCAGCACGTCGCCGGCCGACACCTCCTCGCCGTCGCTGACCATCAGGTGGGCGTGCGACGGCATGTGGTACTTGCGCCCCGTGCTGCTCTTCCCGCGGATCTCGATCGCCGGCTGCTTCTTCTCGTCCGGCGAGTCGATGATGATCAGACGCGAGAGGCCGGTGACCTCGTCCACCTCCTCGTGCACCGTCAGGCCCTCGACGATGTCCTTGAAGCGAACCTGGCCCGACTCCTCCGTGAGGATCGAGAACGTGTACGGATCCCACTCCACCAGCGTCTGGCCGACCTCGATCTGCTGGCCCTCGTGGACGCGCAGACGGGCGCCGTAGACGATCTGGTAGCGCTCGCGGTCGCGGCCCTTGGCGTCCTGGATGACGAGCGAGCCGGTCCGGTTCATGACCACCAGGCTGCCGTCCTTGGCCCCGACGGCCTGCAGGCCCTGGAACTTCACGGTGCCGGCGTGCCGCGTTTCGAGCGTGGACTGCTCGGACACGCGCGACGCCGTGCCGCCGATGTGGAAGGTCCGCATCGTCAGCTGGGTGCCCGGCTCGCCGATGGACTGCGCGGCGATGACGCCGACCGCCAGGCCGAGCTCGACGAGCTTGCCGGTCGCGAGGTCGCGGCCATAGCACTTCGCGCACACGCCGCGGCGCGTCGAGCAGGTGAGCACGGAGCGGATCTTGACCCGCTCGATGCCCGACTCCTGGATCGCCGAGGAGAGGTCTTCGTTGATCTCCTCGTTCGCGCCGATGATCGTCTCGTTACTGAACGGGTCGGTGATCCGCTCGAGCGTCACGCGGCCCATGATGCGGTCGCGCAGCGCCTCGATGATCTCGCCGCTCTCCACGATGGCCCGCGCCTCGATGCCGTCCATCGTCCCGCAGTCGTGCTCGAAGATAATCACGTCCTGCGCGACGTCGACCAGGCGCCGGGTCAGGTAGCCCGAGTCGGCGGTCTTGAGCGCGGTGTCGGCGAGGCCCTTGCGCGCGCCGTGGGTCGAGATGAAGTACTGCAGCACCGTGAGGCCTTCACGGAAGTTCGACGTGATGGGCGTCTCGATGATCTCGCCTGACGGCTTCGCCATCAGCCCGCGCATGCCGGCGAGCTGGCGGATCTGCTGCTTGCTGCCCCGCGCGCCGGAGTCGGCCATGATGTAGACCGCGTTGAAGTTGCCGTCGCGGTCGGTCTCTTCCATCTCGCCGAACATCTCGTCGGCGATCTTCTCCGTCACGTCCGACCAGATCGCGATCACCTTGTTGTAGCGCTCGCCGTTGGTGATCGCCCCTTCCAGGTACTGGCCCTCGACCTTGATCACCTCGTCGCGGGCCGATTCGACGAGCGTGGCCTTTTCGGACGGGATGACCAGGTCGTCGATCCCGATCGACAGACCCGACAGGGTCGCGTACAGGAAGCCCAGGTTCTTCAGGCTGTCGAGCATCTCGACCGTCTTCTCGAGCCCGAACCGGAGGTGACAGAACTGGACCACCTGCTGGAGCCCCTTCTTCTTCAGCAGGCCGTTGACGAACGGCACCGGCGACGGCAGCGCGTCGTTGAAGATGACGCGGCCGACCGTGGTGTTGATGATGGCGCCCTTGACGTCCTGGACGTCGGTGTGGAGCACGTCCTGGTCGTCGCGCGCGACGGTGAGGTCGAGCAGCTCGCCGGTCCAGCGCAGGCGGATCGGCGTGAGCGTCTCGAGCTCGCCCGCCTCGAGCGCCAGCAGCACGTCGTCGGTGTTTCCGAACACGCGCCCCTCGCCCTTGGCGCCCGGCTTCGCCTTCGTCAGGTAGTAGCAGCCGAGGACGATGTCCTGCGACGGCACCGCGATCGGCGCTCCGCTGGCCGGAGACAGGATGTTGTTCGACGACATCATCAGCACCGAGGCTTCGATCTGGGCCTCGGGCGAGAGCGGGATGTGCACCGCCATCTGGTCGCCGTCGAAGTCCGCGTTGAAGGCCGTGCAGACCAGCGGGTGGATCCGGATGGCCTTGCCCTCGACGAGCACGGGCTCGAACGCCTGGATGCCGAGCCGGTGGAGCGTCGGCGCGCGGTTGAGCAGCACCGGGTGCTCGCGGATGACCTCCTCGAGCACGTCCCAGACCTCGGAGCGCTGCTGCTCGACCATCTCCTTGGCCTGCTTGATGGTCGTGACCAGGCCGCGCTGCTCGAGCTTGTTGTAGATGAACGGCTTGAAGAGCTCGAGCGCCATCTTCTTCGGCAGCCCGCACTGGTGCAGCTTCAGCTCGGGCCCGACGACGATGACCGAGCGGCCCGAGTAGTCGACGCGCTTGCCGAGCAGGTTCTGGCGGAAGCGGCCCTGCTTGCCCTTGAGCGTGTCGGACAGCGACTTGAGCGGCCGGTTGTTGGCGCCGCGCAGCACGCGGCCGCGCCGGCCGTTGTCGAACAGTGCGTCCACCGCCTCCTGCAGCATCCGCTTCTCGTTGCGGATGATGACGTCGGGCGCCTTGAGCTCGATGAGCTTCTTGAGCCTGTTGTTCCGGTTGATGACGCGCCGGTACAGGTCGTTGAGGTCCGAGGTCGCGAACCGCCCGCCGTCGAGCGGCACCAGCGGGCGCAGCTCCGGCGGGATCACCGGGATGACGTCGAGGATCATCCACTCCGGTTTGTTGGTGGACTTCCGGAACGAATCGACGACCTTGAGCCGCTTCGCGTACTTGAGTTTCTTCTGCGCGGAGGTCTCGGTGCGCATCCGCGCACGCAGATCGGTCGCGAGGTCTTCTATGTGGACGCGCTTGAGCAGCTCCTTGATCGCCTCGGCGCCCATCTGCGCGCGGAACTTCACGCCGTAGTCCTCGCGCGCCTTCCGGTACTGGTCCTCGTTGAGCAGCTGGTTCTGCTTGAGCTCGGTCTCGCCAGGGTCCACGACGACGTAGGCCTCGAAGTACAGGATGCGCTCCAGGTCGCGGAGCGAGATGTCGAGCAGGTGGCCGATCCGGCTCGGCAGCCCCTTGAAGAACCAGACGTGGCTGACGGGCGTGGCGAGCGCGACGTGCCCCAGGCGCTCGCGGCGGACCTTCGCCTGGGTGACCTCGACGCCGCACTTGTCGCAGATCACGCCTCGGTGCTTCATGCGCTTGTACTTGCCGCAGAGGCACTCCCAGTCGGTGACGGGACCGAAGATCTTCGCGCAGAACAGGCCGTCGCGCTCCGGCTTGAACGTCCGGTAGTTGATCGTCTCCGGCTTGGTCACTTCGCCGTGCGACCAGGAGAGGATTTTCTCCGGCGACGCCAGGCTGATGCGGATCGCGTCGAAGTCGATCGTCAGGGCGCTTCTCTCGTGAAAGCTGGGTCTCATGGTTAATCCTACGCCTCTTCCAGCGCCGGTTCGGGCGGCGGCTCGGCCGCCTGCGGCTTGCGGCGCGTCTTCATCAGCTCCACGTCGAGGCAGAGCGCCTGGAGCTCGCGGATCAGGACGTTGAACGATTCGGGCAGACCGGGCTGGAACGAGGCGTCGCCCTTGACGATCGACTCGTAGATCTTCGCCCGTCCCGTCACGTCGTCCGACTTGGCCGTGAGCAGCTCCTGGAGGATGTGCGCGGCGCCGTAGGCTTCGAGCGCCCAGACCTCCATCTCGCCGAACCGCTGGCCGCCGAACTGCGCCTTGCCGCCGAGCGGCTGCTGCGTGATGAGCGAGTAGGGCCCGATGGACCGCGCGTGGATCTTGTCGTCGACCAGGTGCGACAGTTTCAGCATGTAGATGTAGCCGACGGTGACGGGTTGCTCGAACGGCTGACCCGTCATCCCGTCGTACAGCGTCGTCTTGCCGCTCTTGGGCAGCCCCGCCTGCTCGAGCCAGTTCTTGATCTCGCTCTCCATCGCGCCGTCGAAGACCGGGGTCGCGAAGTAGAGGCCGAGCGCGTGGGCCGCCCAGCCCAGGTGCGTCTCGAGGATCTGCCCGACGTTCATGCGCGACGGGACGCCCAGCGGGTTGAGCACGATCTCGACCGGCGTGCCGTCCGGCAGGTACGGCATGTCCTCCTCGGGGAGGATGCGCGCGATGACGCCCTTGTTGCCGTGGCGACCGGCCATCTTGTCGCCGACCGACAGCTTGCGCTTCATCGCCACGTACACCTTGACGAGCTTGATGACCCCAGGCGGCAGCTCGTCGCCGCGGCGGATCTTCTCCTTCTTCTCCTCGAAGACCTGCTGGGTGACGTCCACCTGGTTGCTCGTCCGCTCCTGGAGCAGCCGCAGGTCCTCCTCGAGCCGCGGGTCGTCGGTGGCCACCTTAACGCGCACGAGCGCCGCGTACGGCAGCTCCTGCATCACCTCCGGCGTCAGCGCCGTGCCCTTGTGCAGCACGCGCTCGCGGCCATGCTCGTCGTACAGGTCGGCGCGCAGGCTCTGTCCCTGCAGCATCTGGGCGACGCGCTTCTTCACCTCGTCGTGCAGGATGCGAATCTCGTCCTGCAGGTTTTTCTCCATCATGTCGAGCTCGTCCTGCTCGATCGCCTTCGCCCGGTCATCTTTCTCGATGCCCTTGCGGGAGAAGATCTTCACGCCGACGATGATGCCCTCGATGCCCGGCGGGCAGATCAGCGACGCGTCGCGGACGTCGCCCGCCTTCTCGCCGAAGATGGCCCGGAGCAGCTTCTCCTCCGGGGTCAGCTGCGTTTCCCCCTTCGGCGTGACCTTGCCGACGAGGATGTCGCCCGGCTTGACGTAGGCGCCGATCCGGATGATGCCGCTCTCGTCGAGGTCGCGCAGGAAGCCTTCGGAGACGTTCGGGATGTCCCGCGTGATCTCCTCCGGCCCCAGCTTGGTGTCGCGCGCCTCGATCTCGAACTCCTCGATGTGGATCGACGTGTAGTAGTCGTCCTTCACCATCCGCTCGGACACGAGAATGGCGTCCTCGAAGTTGTAGCCGCGCCACGGCATGAAGGCGACGAGCACGTTGCGGCCGAGCGCCAGCTCGCCCAGCTCCGTGCACGGGCCGTCCGCCAGCACCTGACCCTTGTGGACCTTCTGGCCGACCTTCACGATCGGCTTCTGGCTGATGCAGGTGTTCTGATTCGAGCGCTTGAACTTCGTCAGGTTGTAGATGTCAGCGCCCATCTCCTTCGACAGCTCGCCCGCCTCGCCCCCTTCGACGCGGACGACGACGCGCTGGCTGTCGACGTAGTCGACGGTGCCCGACCGGCGGGCCACGACGACGGCGCCGGAGTCGCGGGCGGTGATGTACTCCATGCCGGTGCCGACGTAGGGCGACCGGGCGCGGAGCAGCGGCACCGCCTGACGCTGCATGTTCGAGCCCATCAGCGCACGGTTCGCGTCGTCGTTCTCGAGGAACGGGATGAGCGACGCCGCGACCGAGACGAGCTGCTTCGGCGAGACGTCGATGTACTCCACCTTCTCGCGCGGGGCGAGGATGAAGTTGCCCGCCTGGCGGGCGTTGACGCGCTCGTTGACCAGGGAGCCTCTGTCGTCCACCTGCGCGTTGGCCTGCGCGATGACGTACTGGTCCTCCTCCCACGCCGACAGGTAGAAGGAGTACGGCTCGAACTCGGCGGCCTTCTTCTTCCGCGCGCGCGAGGCGTTGTTTTCCTCGATGATCTCCTCGAGCTCGACGACGTCGCCGACCTTGTATTTCGTGCCGCCGGCGTTGGTCACGATGGCGTATTCCGTCACGCGGCCGTCCTTGACCCGGCGGTAGGGCGACTCGATGAAGCCGAACTCGTTGATGCGCGCGTAGCACGACAGCGACGAGATCAGCCCGATGTTCGGGCCCTCAGGCGTCTCGATCGGGCAGATGCGGCCGTAGTGCGTCGGGTGCACGTCGCGCACCTCGAACCCGGCGCGCTCGCGCGACAGCCCGCCCGGTCCGAGCGCCGACAGCCGGCGCTTGTGCGTGATCTCGGAGAGCGGGTTGGTCTGGTCCATGAACTGCGACAGCTGCGACGACCCGAAGAACTCGCGAATCGCCGCCATGACCGGCTTCGCGTTGATCAGGTCGTGCGGCATCGCGGTCGCCATCTCCTGGTAGACCGACATCTTCTCCTTGATCGCCCGCTCCATGCGGACCAGGCCGATCCGGAACTGGTTCTCCAGGAGCTCGCCGACCGAGCGGACGCGACGGTTGCCCAGGTGGTCGATATCGTCGACGTTGCCAGGGTTCCGGCGCAGCTTGAGCAGGTACTTGATGACCTCGTAGAAGTCCTGCGGGTGCAGGATCTTCTCGTCGAGCGGCGTGTTCAGCTTCAGCTTCGTGTTCAGCTTCAGTCGGCCGACCCGCGAGAAGTCGTACTTCTGCGGGTTGAAGAACATGTTCTCGAACAGCGACCGCGAGCTGTCGAGCGTGGGCGGATCGCCCGGGCGCAGGCGCCGGTAGATCTCGATGAGCGCCTCTTCGTGGGTGTGGATCGGGTCCTTCTTGAGGGTCGCGGACAGCACCGGGCCGATCTCGTCGCGCTCGGGAAAGAAGATCTCCAGGCGGTCGACGTTCTTCTCCTGCGCCATCGAAACGAGGCGTGGCGTGAGCTCGTCGTTCGCCTCGAGGATGACCTCCCCGGTCGCCGGATCGACCACGTCCGCCGCCGCAAAGGCGCCCTCGAGCTCGGCGTCGGAGATCTCGACCGCCTCGACACCCGCCTTGCGGAGCGCCGCGATGGCCGCGTTCGTGATCTTCTTGCCGCCGTGGATCACGATGTCCGACTTCGGCACCGTGACGTCCTTCGCCGCCCGCAGCCCGACCAGGCTCTCGTTGACCGCCCAGTAGAGCGACCCGTTCTTCACGTAGATCCGGTCGACGGTGTAGAACGCCCGGATGATCTCGTCCGCCCCGCGCAGGCCCAGCGCGCGCAGGAAGACCGTCGCCAGGAACTTCCGCTTCCGGTCGATCCGGACGTAGAGCAGGTTCTTCGCGTCGTACTCGAACTCCACCCACGAGCCGCGATACGGGATGATCTGGGCGATGAACAGCGTCTTGTCTTCCGAGTGGAAGAAGGCGCCCGGCGACCGGTGGAGCTGCGACACGATGACGCGCTCGGTCCCGTTGATGATGAACGTGCCGTTGTCGGTCATCAGCGGGATGTCGCCGAAGTAGACCTCCTGCTCCTTGATGTCCCGGATCGTCTTGACGCCCGTCTCAGGGTCCTTGTTCCAGACGACCAGGCGGATCGTGACCTTCAGGGGCACGGCATACGTCATGCCGCGCTCCTGGCACTCGTCGACGTCGTACTTGAGCTTCAGGCCGACGGTGTTGCCGCAGATGTCGCAGACGTCCCCCCGCGCATCGTTGGCCCGGCCGCAGTTCGGGCAGAGCACCTCGTGCTCGCCGTAGGGGTCGGAGATGAGCGTGGTGCCGCACCCCGCGCACGGCTGCCGCAAGTGGTCCAACCCGGAGAGACGACCGCACTTGCACTCCCAGTTCCCGATGGAGTACTCGATGAACTCGAGCGACGAGTTCTCGCGAAAGTCGCTGATCGGGAAGACCGACTTGAAGACCGACTGCAGACCGGCGTCCTCGCGCTCGGCCGGCAGGCGGTTCATCTGCAAGAACCGCTCGTACGACTTCTTCTGGATCTCGATCAGGTTCGGAATCGGAACCGTCGTCCTGATCTTCGAGAAATCGATGCGCTCACGGTAGACGTTCTTGGGAAGGCTGTACATGCGTCAAACACTCCCGGGTCTCGGGACTCGACTACAGACGGTCGACGGACCTGCCGTCCGGCGGCCTGAAGGCCGCCGGCTACAGGTCGGAGGGGCCGGACAGAACCCGGCCCAGCCTCACTTGATCTCAACCTTGGCGCCGACTTCTTCGAACTTCTTCCGGATCGACTCCGCCTCGTCCTTCGGCACGCCTTCCTTGATCGGCTTCGGGGCGGCCTCGACCAGGTCCTTCGCTTCCTTCAAGCCCAGGCTCGTCACCTCGCGCACGACCTTGATCACGTTGATCTTCTTGTCGCCGACGTCGGTGAGGATGACGTTGAAGTCGGTCTTCTCCTCGGCCGCCGCGCCCGCGCCGGGCGCGCCCGCCATCATGCCGGGCATCATCATCGGCATCGCCGCCGACGCCGACACCCCGAGCTCCTCCTCCAGCGCTTTGACGAGCTGCGAGAGCTCGAGCACCGAAATCCCCTTGATGTAGTCGATCACCTGCTGCTGATTCAGTTCCGCCATCGTCATGTCTCCTGCACGGGCTTTGGGGTCTTCGTTCAGTGCTCGCGGGGCCCCACCCCCGCTCGCTTCACGCGCTTCGCGCGACGGCCTGTGGCCTTGCCCGCGGCGAACCCACGCCGCCGGCCCATTCGTTCTCCGTTACCGGACGTAGCTCATTCGGTCGCTCATGCGCTGGTTCGCGCCTCGCGCGGGCTCAGGGCTGCCTCTTCCTTCACTGCTCGCGGGGCCCCACCCCCGCTCGCCGCGCGCTCGGCGGCGCCGCCACGCCCGGCGCTCCCCTCCGGCGCCTCGCGCGGGCTCAGGGCTGCCTCTTCCTCTCTACTTGCGCCAACACGTTGACCAGATCGCGCGGCACGGCGCTCAGCACGCGCACCAGCTGCGTCATCGGTCCCAGCAGGACCCCGAGCAGCTGCGCGTACAGCTCCGGCCGGCCCGGCAGCGACGCCAGCTCGGTCACCGCGGCCGGGTCGAGCGCTCGCCCGTGCACGAACGCCGCCTTGATCGTCAGGCTCGGCGCCGTCTTGGCGAACGTGGTCAGCGTCTTCGCGAGCGTCACCGGATCCTCGCCGCTGAACGCGACGGCCGTGACGCCGACGAAGTGCTCGCCGAGCACTTCGAAGGGCGTCCCCTTGAGCGCGCGCCGGGCGAGCGTGTTCTTGACGACGCGATAGCTCGCATGCGCCGCCCGGATCTGCCGCCGGAGCTCGGTGACCGCCGGCACGTCGAGCCCCGTGTAGTCGATCAGGATGGCGCTGTCGGACTGCTGAAACGCCTGTTCGAGCCGTTCGAGCTCGGCGACCTTCTCTTCTCTGCTGACTGCCATATCGCTCAACCTTGTCGGGACTCGGCGCTCGGGACCCGGGACCTGGCCCGCCCGCGGCTCCGGCTCCCGTCCTAGTGCTTGGCCGCCGCCTCGAGCGTGGTCACGTCGATGGCGATCCCGGGGCCCATCGTCGAGGACATCGTCACGCTCTTCAGGTACTTGCCCTTGGCCGCCGACGGCTTCGCGCGCACCACGCTCTCGACGAGCGCGTGGGCGTTCGCGATCAGGTTCTGGGCAGGGAACGACGCCTTGCCCACGGGCGCGTGGATGATGCCGGTCTTGTCGACGCGGAACTCGACCTTGCCGGCCTTGATGTCCTTCACGGCCTTGGCGATGTCGACGGTGACCGTGCCGGTCTTGGGGTTGGGCATCAGGCCGCGCGGGCCGAGCACCTTGCCGAGCTTGCCGACCGCGCGCATCATGTCGGGCGTCGCGACGACGGCGTCGAAGTCCATCCAGCCGCCCTGAATCTTGTCGACGAGCTCTTCGCCCCCGACCTGATCCGCACCGGCCTCCTGGGCTTCCTTCTGTTTCTCGCCGCCCGCAATCGCGAGCACGCGCTTCGACTTGCCGAGCCCGTGCGGGAGCACGACGGTGCCGCGCACCATCTGGTCGGCGTGCTTCGGGTCGACGCCCAGCCGAAGCGCCAGTTCGACCGTCTCGTCGAACTTGGCGAACTTCACCTGCTGCAGCAGCGGCACCGCCTCTTCAATCGAGTGCGGCCGCTCCGCCACCTGCTTGCGCGCCACGGCGAACTTCTTTCCTCGAGCCGGCATGTGTCACCTCGTGGTCCGAACGGGCCGTGAGGCCCTCCCACCGTTCACGAAATGCCCACGGAATGTCCACGGAAGGAGCCACGGAAAGAGCCACGGAAAGAAACCTTGCGCCGTGACGCCGTTCCGCGGCTCATTCCGTGGTTCATTCCGTGGTTCATTCCGTGGTTCATTCCGTGGTTCATTCCGTGGCTCATTACCCGATCACATCGATCCCCATCGACCGCGCCGTGCCGGCGACGGTCTTGACGGCCGCCTCCAGGCTCTCGCAGTTGAGGTCGGGCATCTTCGTCTTCGCGATCTCCTCGACCTGCCGGGCGGTGACGGTGCCAACCTTGTTGCGGTTCGGCTCGGCCGATCCCTTCGCCAGGTTCGCGGCGCGCTTGAGGAGCACCGACGCCGGCGGCGTCTTCGTGATGAAGCTGTAGGTGCGGTCGGCGTAGATCGTGACGACGGCCGGGATGATCAGGCCCTCCTGGCTGGCGGTCTTCGCGTTGAACGCCTTGCAGAAGTCCATGATGTTCACGCCGTGCGGACCGAGCGCGGTGCCGACGGGCGGCGCGGGCGTCGCCTTGCCCGCCGCGATCTGCAGCTTCACCATCGCCTGTACTTTTTTCGCCATACGTCTTCTTCACCGGGGCTCTGCCCCGGACCCCGGCTCGGTCTTTACTTGAATCGGCGGGGACCCCATGCACCCCGCCTGGCTCGGTCGTTCCGGGGGGCCCCAACGCCCCCTCCACTCCCTCGCACGCCTGTCCGGATCGCACGTTCCGCCGCGCGTTCCGTGCTCATTCCGTGCCCCATTCCGTGGTCATTCCGAGGAATGCCCCGCGCCGCTCCCTCGCCCTTCGGCGTGGCTCGGGGCGTCCCGAGCGGAGTCGAGGGACGCGGGCCGCGCTGTGCGCGGCCTAGAACTTCTCGACCTGGAGGAAATCCAGCTCGACCGGCGTGGACCGCCCGAAGATGGTGACCATCACCTTCAGGGTGTTCTTGTCGAGGTTCACGTCGTCGACCACGCCGTTGAAACTCGTGAACGGCCCCTCGTTGATCCGGACCTGGTCGCCCTTCTCGAAGGAGTACCTCGGCTTGGGCTTCTCGGCGGCCTCGCTCACCTGGTGGAGGATCTGGTCGACCTCCTCACGCGTCAGCGGCGTCGGTTTCGCGCCTGCGCCGACGAACCCGGTGACCTTCGGCGTGTTCTTCACGACGTGCCACCCATGGTCGGACATGGCCATCTCGACCAGGATGTAGCCCGGAAAGAACCGCTTCGAGCTGACGACCTTCCGGCCGCCCCGCATCTCGACCACGTCCTCGGTCGGGATGAGGATCTCGCCGATCTCCTCCTGCAGCCCGTACGCCTGGACGCGCTGCCCCAGCGACTCGGCGACCTTCTTCTCGAACCCCGAGTACGTGTGGACGATGTACCACTGCTTCGTCCGATCGTCCGTCATGCCACACCCAGGGACCTGAAGATCCAGGCGACGAGCGAATTGAGCGCCAAGTCGATGCCCCAGAGGTACACGCCGAAGAAGATCGAGGTCACGATCACGACGAACGTCGTGGCGTAGACCTCCTTGCGGGAGGGCCACGTCACGCGGCTCAGCTCGTTGCGCACCTCGGACAGGAACCGGCGCCACCGCGCCCACCAGTTCCCCGGGGCTTCCCTGAGCGTGTCGAGTACCATGGCTCCGTCGCTACCTCGCGTTGTCTCCCGAATCGGCGGGGACCCCCCGCCTCCGCTCTTCGAGCTCCGGCGAGGCTCGCCGAAGCCTTGGCGAACGCGGCGGCACCCCGCCTGGCGGCTCGCGTGCGGGGGCCGCGCGCCGCTCGCCGCGTGTCTGGCAGGCCAGGAGGGGCTCGAACCCCCAGCCCCCGGTTTTGGAGACCGGTGCTCTACCAGTTGAGCTACTGGCCTAGCTTTTCTTGAATCGGCGGGGACCCCTGCACCCCGCCTAGCGCGTCGCCTCGTGGGGCCCCAACACCCCACTCCGGTACGAGGAGGTCGGAGGCCGGAGGCGTGCGTGCCCGGCCCCTGATCCCCGGCCTCAGGCCCCCCCTACTTGCCTTCCTTGTGCACGGTGTGCGCCCGGCACGACGGACAGAACTTCTTCATCTCGAGCCGTTCGGTCGTCTTCTTCTTGTTCCGCGTCGTGCTGTAGTTCCGGCGCTTGCACTCGGTGCACGCCAGGCTGACGATGTCGCGCATAGCTCAATCCTGACGGGATCAGGGGCGCGGGCCCGGGGGGCCCGCCGCCTCGCCCCGACGCCCTACTCGATGATCTCGGTCACGGTACCGGCGCCGACGGTGCGGCCGCCTTCCCGGATCGCGAAGCGCGACCCCTTCTCGAGCGCGACCGGGCTGATCAGCTCGACCGAGACGTTGGTGTTGTCGCCCGGCATGACCATCTCGACGCCATCCGGCAGGTGGAGCGAGCCCGTGACGTCGGTCGTCCGGATGTAGAACTGCGGCCGGTAGTTGTTGAAGAACGGCGTGTGGCGGCCGCCTTCGTCCTTGGTCAGCACGTAGACCTCGGCCTTGAACTTCGTGTGCGGCGTGATGGAGCCCGGCTTCGCGAGCACCTGGCCGCGCTCGACCTCGTCCTTCTCCGTGCCGCGGAGCAGCACGCCGATGTTGTCGCCGGCGACGCCCTCGTCGAGCAGCTTCTTGAACATCTCGACGCCGGTGACGATCTTCTTCTGGGTGGGCGTGAAGCCGATGATCTCGATTTCGTCGCCGACCTTGACCTTGCCGCGTTCGACGCGGCCGGTCACGACGGTGCCGCGGCCCGAGATCGAGAACACGTCCTCGATCGGCATCAGGAACGGCTTGTCGACCTCACGCAGCGGCAGCGGCACGTAGTTGTCGAGCGCGTCCATCAGCTTGAACACGCCGTCGACGCCTTCCTGCTCTCCCTGCAACGCCTTGAGCGCCGAGACGCGCACGACCGGGACGTCGTCGCCCGGGAAACCGTAGCCGCTGAGCAGCTCGCGCACCTCGAGCTCGACCAGGTCGAGCAGCTCGGGGTCGTCGACCGCGTCGACCTTGTTGAGCGCCACCACGAGGCAAGGCACCTCGACCTGGCGCGCCAGCAGGACGTGCTCGCGCGTCTGGGGCATCGGGCCGTCGGTCGCCGCCACGACGAGGATGGCGCCGTCCATCTGGGCCGCGCCGGTGATCATGTTCTTGATGTAGTCCGCGTGACCCGGACAGTCCACGTGCGCGTAGTGCCGGTTCCCCGTGGAGTACTCCACGTGGCTGGTCGCGATGGTCAGGATCTTGGTCGCATCGCGGCGTCCCTGCGACTCGGAGGCCTTGGCGACCTCGTCGTACGACACGAAGCGGGCCCAGCCCTTGTCGGCCGCGACCTTGGTGAGCGCCGCCGTCAGCGTCGTCTTGCCATGGTCGATGTGCCCGATGGTCCCGACGTTCACGTGCGGCTTGGAGCGATCAAATTTTTCCTTCGCCATGTCGATCAACCCTCGTTTTGTCTCGCAAGACCTGACGGCCGCCACCAATCCGCGCCGTCGTTCGCCAGGTCCGGTCCGCGCGGACCGGGCCACCGTCCAACTGGAGCCGATGACCGGGATCGAACCGGTGACCTCGTCCTTACCAAGGACGCGCTCTACCGACTGAGCTACATCGGCGTCTGGTCACGTCCGGCGCACGCCGGACCGTCTTGCCGGATCTATCCGATCGAGGCCCGGGTCCGCCGGGCGCTCCACACAGCCTTGGAGCGGGAGACGGGGATCGAACCCGCGACCAACAGCTTGGAAGGCTGTGACTCTACCACTGAGTTACTCCCGCTTGTTCCGTCCGCCTTCGCGCTTCGCGCTCCGGCGGATTCACCGTAGCCTTGGCAGAGGCGAATCGGCGGACAACCTTCGCGTCCCAGGCTCGCTGGCTTGCCAACCGAAGCTCGCCTGGCGAGCGAAGGTTGGTGGCGAGGGGAGGATTCGAACCTCCGAAGCCGCTAGGGCGACAGATTTACAGTCTGGTGCGTTTGACCGCTTCGCTACCTCGCCGACACCTCGTCCTTGATCGATCGGCGGGGACCCCTGCACCCCGCCTGGCGGCTCGCTTGCGGGGGCCCCGACGCCCCGCGCCGCTCGCCGCGTCCACACTGCCTTGGCGGGGACCCCTTTGCTCCGCGCCGCTCGCTGCGTCTTCCCTCGGCCAAGATTCCGCCTGGCGCGCTCCACGACCGCGTCTTGGTGCTGTGTGGGTTGAAGCCTGCTCGCGATTCCCTGCGGACTAACTTACGTGGGTCTCCGCCCCACACCCCGGCTCGGTCGCTTGCGGGGACCCCGAGGCCCCGCGCCGCTCCCTCGCAGGCGCGCCGTGCGCGCCTAGCCCGTTATGCGGCTCGCCGCAGAAGAGCATGAGATTTTCGTTTCGAACCGCATAACGGGCCAAGGCCCGGGCCGGTCCTGGCTGGAATCACCGCCGCGTGCGGGATGCTTGCCCGTCAAGCCCATGGAGCTGGCGAAGGGATTTGAACCCCCGACCCGCTGATTACAAATCAGCCGCTCTACCGGACTGAGCTACGCCAGCCAGACAAAACCATAGTTGTAGCACATCCCGTACCAAACCCGCAAGTGGCCTGCTCGGCAGCGGTACGGCGCGGCCCCCACGCCGCACGTCTTCAGCCGTTTATCTTCGTCTTATGTTCGCCACGTCCGCCGCCCGCTCCCGCCCTCCGTCGCTGCCGGACCGCCTCGAACAGGACGGCCCCGGCCGCCACCGAGACGTTCAGGCTCTGCACGTGGCCCCCCATCGGAATCGCCACCAGCCAGTCGCACCGCTCCCGAACCAGCCGCCGGAGGCCCGTCCCCTCCGCGCCGACGACGATCGCCGTCGGCTGCGTGTAGTCCACCTCGTCGTACGGCGTCTGGGCCTCGCCCGCGAGCCCGACGGTCCAGACGCCGGCCGTCTTCAGCTCGTCGAGCGCCCGGGCGATGTTGACGACGCCCGCCACCTTGACCCAGGCCGCCGCGCCGGCCGACGCTTTCGTCGCGCCGGCGGCGAGCGGCGCCGCCCGGCGCGTCTGCCGGATGACCCCGTGCGCGCCGGCGGCGTCGACCGAGCGCAGAATCGCGCCCAGGTTCTGCGGGTCTTCGACGCCGTCGAGCACGACGAGGAGCGGCGGCCCCTCGGCCGCCGCCAGCAGGTCCGCCACGCGATACGTGTCGGCCGCCCGCACCTCGGCGACGACGCCCTGGTGGGCTCGCCCGCCAGACGCGTGGTTGAGGACCTCGGTCGGCACCCGCTCGACCCGCACGCCGCCCGCCTCGGCCAGCCGTACCACCTCGGCGACCCGCCGGTCATCACGATCCGACAGGCGGACCCGCAGCACCCGCCCGCCGCGCAGCGCCTCGAGCACCGTGTTGAGGCCGAAAATGATCATACTCACCCAATCGGCGCAGGACTCGCCCACTCACCCCGGTCACGTCTCACCCACTCAGCTCTTCAATCCTCCCACCCCCCCGATTTCAATGAGCCTGGCGAATTCTTCCGCTCTCTCCCTGCAGCCCTTGATCGGCGCCAGGCCGGCCGCCGGCGGCAGCTCCGCGCCGCGCTCGATCGCGGGCACCGACAGGTCCAGCTCCGGACCGCCGGCCTCGCCCGTCAGGGCGACGCGGATGGGATGGAAGAGCGCGCGGCCTTTGCAGCCGGTCTTCGTCTTCACGCGCGCCGCCGCCGCCCGGAAGGCCTCCCGATCGCGCAACCGTGGGGCCTCGCTGAGCTCGACGGCCAGCGCGGCGATCACGTCCCGGGCGTGGGGCGCCTCGACCACCTCGGCGACGGCCGGCTGCGCGAGCGCCGCGGCCGCATCGAACTCGAACACGAACCGGACGCGATCGGGGATCTCCTCGAGCCGGTCCACCGAGCCGACCGCCAGCGCCAACAGCTCCCGCAGGTACCCGAGGGCGTCGGGACTCCCGTCTCGCAGGAACCCGCGCGCGCGAAAGTACCGCGCGGTCTCCGCCGTCAACCGCGCCGGATCGGCCGCCTTCAGGTAGTGGCGGTCGATCCAGGCCAGCTTCTCGGGGTCGAACACGCCGGCGCTCCGCCCGACGTCCTCGATCGCGAACCGCCGCGCCAGCTCGTCGAGCGGCAGCAGCTCGTCGCCGCCCCCGGGCGACCAGCCGATCAGCGCCAGGTAGTTCACCAGCGCCTCGGGCAGATAGCCGCGCTCGCGGAGCTCACGGACCGACGTCGCGCCGTGCCGCTTCGACAGCGGCGTGTGATCGGGGCCGAGCACGAGCGACAGATGCGCGAAGCGCGGCACCTGGCGGCCGAGCGCCTCGTACAGGAGCACCTGCCGTGGCGTGTTCGAGATGTGATCTTCGCCGCGCACCACGTCGGTCACGTCCATCGACACGTCGTCGACCACCACGGCGAAGTTGTAGGCCGGCGTGCCGTCGGACCGGAGCAGCACCGGATCGCCGATCACCTCGGAGGCGAACGCCAGCTCGCCGCGCACCAGGTCGGTGAACCGCACGATGGGCTGATCGGGGACGCGAAACCGCAGGGCCGCCGGCGCGCCGGACGCCACGCGACGGCCGGCCTCGTCGGGCGGGACGCGGCGGCACGTCCCCGCGTACTTCGGGGTCCGGCCCGCGGCGAGCGCCTTCCGGCGATCGTCCTCGAGCCGCTCGGGCGAGCAGAAGCAGGGGTAGGCCTGCCCGCTCGCGAGCAGCCGGTCGGCCTGCTCGCGGTAGCGCGCCGAGCGCTCCGACTGGCGGTACGGCCCGTGCGGGCCGCCCACGTCCGGCCCCTCGTCCCAGGACAGCCCGAGCCAGCGCAGGTCCTCGAGAATGCTCGCCTCGGACTCGGCCGTCGATCGGTCGCGATCGGTGTCCTCGATGCGCAGAATGAACGCGCCCCCCTGCCGTCGCGCGTACAGCCAGTTGAAGAGCGCGGTGCGGGCGTTCCCGACGTGCAGGTGGCCGGTGGGGCTTGGCGCGAAGCGGACGCGCACGCGTCTCTCAGCCGTCATGTCGCAGCAGCGCCACGGCATGGGCGGCGATCGCCTCGCCGCGGCCGACGGCGTCCACGCCTTCGTTGGTCTTCCCCTTGACGCTCACGCGCTCGGGGCCGACGCCGAGAACTCCGGCCATGCGCCGTCGAATCTCTCCCGCATGCGGGCCGACCGCCGGGCGCTCCAGGAGGACGACGACATCGACGTTGTCGATCGAGAAGCCGCGCTGTCGAACGACCGCGACGGCGCGCGACAGCAGGTCGAGGCCGGGGGCGTCCTTCCACCGGGGGTCGGTGTTCGGAAAGTGCTGTCCGATGTCGCCGGCGGCGGCGGCGCCGAGGATCGCGTCGGTCACGGCGTGGCAGACGACGTCGCCATCCGAGTGCCCGATCGGGCCCTTGTCGAACGGCAGTTCGACGCCGGCCAGCACGAGACGCCGCCCCGCGGCCAGCCGGTGCAAATCGTAGCCCGTCCCGATGCGCGCGGCGCCGCCGGCCGGTTCGCCGGCGAGCGCCCGCGCCAGCGTGAGGTCGTCGGGTGTCGTGATCTTGATGTTGCGCGGGTCGCCCTCGACGAGACGGACGGGGTGGCCGGCCCGCTCGGCCAGCGCCGCCTCGTCGGTCCCCTCCGCGCCGCCGCGGCCCAGCTCAATCGCGGCGCGCAGCACCTCGCGCCGGAAGGCCTGCGGCGTTTGCGCGAGGTACACCGTCTCGCGCGGCAGCGTCTCGCCGACGAAGCGGCGGTCGGCCGCGGCCCGCTTGACGGTGTCGCGCGCCGGCACGGCCGCGATGGCGGCACCCGACTCGGCCGCGGCGTCAATCGTCCGCGCGATCAGGTCTTCGGTCACGAACGGACGCGCGGCGTCGTGCACCACGACGATGTCGGCCCGGCTGGCGACGGCGTCGAAGCCGTTCGCCACCGAGTCCTGCCGCCGCGCGCCGCCGGCCACCACGCGGCACGGCTTGGTCCCGGCCAGAGAGAGGGCACCGGGCGCCGCCACGTCGGGCGGCGCGATCACGACGATCTCGGCCACGCGGGGGCTGCGGTCGAAGGCGTCGACCGATCGCTGGAGCAGGGTTCGACCGCCCAGTTCGAGGAGCGGCTTGGGCCGGCTGCCACCGAGGCGACGCCCCTGGCCCGCGGCCGCGATGACGGCGACGACGTACATGCTGGCTCCGGTGGATGGCCGCCGGCGGGCCCGGTCCGCACGAACGGGTCCGTCGCCTGGCGTGGAAGCGCTCAGCCTCGATGCGACAAGAAGGCCACCAGTGCGTGGTGCTTGGTGCTTGGTGCCTGGCTGGTTCTTAGTGTTTGGTGCTTGGTGCAGAATCCGCGGACGGCGGCGTCCCTTCCGGCCACCACTGGTGAAGGGAGCGGCGACCGCCCGCAGCGGGACACGGACAAAGCACCAAGCACCAAGCACGCACCAGGAACCAAGGACCAAGCACCAAGAACTGACACCGATAGCGACCTAATGGGCTCAATTATACCGCCGCGGGCGACACGAGCACGGCACGATGGCGCTCGTCGCCGCCGGCGAAGCGGCGGATGCGGGACGCCGTGACGTCGAGGACGCCGGCCAGTCGCGCCCCGGCCGCGACTCTCGGCGCGTAGACGAAGACCAGCACCCGCGTCGTCGCCGGCGTCACCATCGTCCGGGCCGAGTCGGACGTGGGGTTGCCGAACGGGCCCTCGGCATCGGCAACCAGCGGCCGGCCCGCGACGTGGACGACGTCCTTGCGAATCCCGGGGTACGCCTCGCCGGCGCGTCCCAGACGCAGCTCGACGTCGCCTTCCACGCGGGCGAGGTCGTAGAGGCCGTACGGCAGCTGGAACTCGACCGAGCACCAGTTGCAGACGTCGACCAGCGTGTTGATGCGCGGGAGGGCCTCGCCCTTCCGCACGCGGCGCAGCAACGCCTCCGACGAGGGGCGGGTCTTGGTGGGGTCGAGGCCGAGCCGGCGGTACATGGCGCGTGTCGCCGCGACGTCGGCGTCGGGCGCGCCTGTGGCACGCAGCGACGCCGCCGACGACGCGAGGGCCTCGCCGAGCGGGGCGTCGCCCTCGCGTACCGTGACGGCGTCGAAGACGAGGACGCCAAGACCGACGACGCGCGCGATCTCGGCGGACACCGAGACGCGCGGGATCGGCGTATCCGTCACGGGGCTGCTCCCGGCGACGGCGTGTCGTGGGCCTCGGCCACGCCGGCCACCACGATCCCTCGCACGCGCTCGGCGAGCGCCCGCGCATCGTCGCGCGTCAGGCCGGCCGTCGGTATCGGCTCGTGCACGATCAGATCGACCGTGCCGGGGCAGGTCATCAGACGCCCCTTCAGCATGACGTGCCGGCTGTGCGCAACGCTCACCGGCACGATCGGGAGCTCGGCGTCGATCGCGATCAGGAACGGCCCGCCCTTGAAGCGGCCGACGCGGCCGTCGGGACTGCGGGTGCCTTCCGGGAACACGACGAGCGAGACGCCGTCGCTCACCAGCCGCGACATCCGCTTGAAGACGCCGGCGCCGGGATTCTCGCGCCTGACGAGCAGGTGTCCGGTGCGGCTCAGATGCCAGCCGAGGAACGGGAGCCGGCCGAGCGACGCTTTCGCGACGATGCGGAGCTGCAGCGGAATCGTGTCGAAGACGATCGGGATGTCGTAGATGCTCTGGTGGTTCGACGCCAGGACGTAGCTGGCCCGGCGCTCCAGCCGCTCGAGGCCGGCCGCCCGCACGCGCACGCCGGTCGTCCACAGGATCAGGCGCGCCCAAAGGCGCGCGCAGCGGTGGGCGAACAGGCCGCGGCGCTCGAACAGGGTCGACGCGATCGACACGGTGCCGAGGACGATGGTGTAGACACCGATGGCCGGGATCAGGAAGAAGACGGTCCGCCACCAGTGGAACGGAGGTAGTCGCACGGCTCAGGCTTGCGAGGCCGATCGCGTCCGGCGCGACGGGTCGTCCTTGTCTCCCCGGTCCGCCTTGTCGCCTCTGTCGGCGGCCTGGGCCTGCGGCATCGCGCCGGCCTCGATGTGCCGGCCGAAGATCATCTTGCCGGCGGTCGTCTGGAGGACGCTCGTCACGACGACGTCGATATTGCGGCCGATCATCTTGCGCGCGTTGTCCACGACCACCATCGTGCCGTCGTCGAGATAGGCGACACCCTGGTTGTATTCCTTGCCCTCTTTCAGGATGAATACCCGCATGAACTCGCCCGGCAGCACGACCGGCTTGAGCGAGTTGGCCAGCTCGTTGATGTTGAGCACCTCGACGCCGCGGAGCTGCGCCACCTTGTTGAGGTTGAAGTCGTTGGTGACGATCTTGCCGTGCAGCGTCCGGGCCAGCTCGATCAGCTTCGAGTCCACCTCGCGCACATCCGGGAAGTCGACGTCCGATATGGTGACCTCGAGGCCCGCCATCTTCTGGATCTTCTGCAGGATGTCGAGGCCGCGCCGGCCGCGGTTGCGCTTGAGCGAGTCGGACGAGTCGGCGACGAGCTGCAGCTCCTTCAGGACGAACTGCGGCACGACCAGCGTGCCGTCGAGGAAGCCGGTCTCGCAGATGTCCGCGATCCGGCCGTCGATGATGACGCTCGTGTCGAGGATCTTGTGGCGGCGCTCGGGTCCGGCGCCGCGGAACAGCGCCGCGAGGCGCGCCGGCTCGAGCCACTCGCCCCGCCGGGCGCCGATGACGGCGCCGACGTACGGCAGCGCCAGCAGCAGCGCGCTGTAGAAGAACGTGGCGCGCGCATCGCCGGGGCCGATCCAGAACAGGGCGCCCCCGACGGTCCGTGCGATGCCCAGGCCGATGGCGCCCCCAATCAGGGCGCCGAGCAGGCTCGTGATGGCGGCGTAACGCAGGCGTGCCTCGAGCAGCACGACGAGGAGCGCCAGCCCGACGCCGAACGCCACGTTGACGGCCAGATCGGGATGAATCGGTCGAATGACTGCGGCCGCGTAGCCGACCGCGACCACGAACAGCCCTCGAGCCAGCATGAACCAGGCCATATGAGGACCCCGCTGAATTCGGGTATGAAGACCGCCAGGGATGCGGACCCGCCCCCCAAGCCCGCCGTTGGACGGTCACGCCGAGTCGCTGGAAAACCCGTGGGGCGCACCGCAGCATGATACCCGGAAACCCGCGGGAGGGGGGAGTATCGTTAGCCCGCATTATTCACGAACGCTGCGCGTTCGTGAATAATGCGGGCTAGAGGAGTGCGTCGAGCGCGTCCGACACCGTCGTGACGCCGACCAGCTCGAGGCCTGCCGGCGCGTCGGCGGGAGAGATGTTGCCGGCCGGCAGGACGACCCGCACGAAGCCCATCTGCGCGGCTTCCTTCAGCCGCAGGGCCGCCTGCGCGGTCCTGCGCACCTCGCCGGCCAGGCCGACCTCGCCGAACATCGCGGTGTGCTCCCGGACCGCGCGGTTACGCAGGCTCGAGGCGACGGCGGCGACCACCGCGAGGTCCGCCGCCGGTTCGTCGACCGTCATGCCGCCGGCGACGTTGAGGAACACGTCCTCCCCCGCGAGATTCAGCCCGGCCCGTTTCTCCAGCACGGCCAGCAGCAGCGACAGGCGGTTCTGATCGATACCGTTCGCCATGCGGCGGGCGTTGCCGAACGTGGAGCCGCTCACCAGCGCCTGGATCTCCACGAGGATCGGGCGGGATCCTTCGATCGAGCACAACACCGCCGACCCCGGCGCGCCCGCGGGCCGCTCGGCGAGGAA
>Ga0326597_10002705_pt1 | contig 26231 bp, 20 predicted proteins | sample RVTome_12_FD_203789 | JGI IMG/M metagenome (GOLD analysis project Ga0326597, IMG submission 203789) | Soil microbial communities from uranium-contaminated site in the Upper Colorado River Basin, Wyoming, United States - RVT100D185 | ecosystem: Environmental > Terrestrial > Soil > Contaminated >... | reverse complement strand
CGCGGTGAAGGGCACGTTCAAGCTGATGGAGCCAAGCCCACACGTGAACTACTACGGGCTCATCTTCGGCGGGAGCGAACTCGATGGCTCCGAGCAGACCTACCTGTACTTCCTGGTCGCGCAGAACGGCACGTTCACGATCCGGCGCCGCGCCGGCGATCGCCTGCCGGATCCGAATGCGCCGGCGCGCGGCGGGCGCGGGCCGGTGGCGAACACCGAGGACATCGCCTCGCGCGTGGCGCACGCGGCCGTGCGGCAGCCTGGCGCGGACGGCACCTCGGAGAACGCCCTTGAAGTGCGCGTGAAGGCCGACTCGATCGATTTCGTCGTCAACGGCGCCGTCGTGCACACGGCGCCGAAGACCGGGACGACCGCCCTCACCGACGGCATCGCCGGCATCCGCGTGAACCATCAGCTGAACGTGCAGATCACGGGGTTCGAGGTGACGAAGTAGCGGGACCCGCGGGACTATCGGGCGGCGACCCGGATCACATCGAGACGCAGCATCTGTCCGGACAGGGGCGTGTCCACGACGCCCTTGATGATCTGCAGCCGGTCCGGCCTGCCCTCCTCGCCGTTGTCGATCTGCCGGTCGTTGCCGTCGACGACGCGGACCACGACCGCGGCACCGCCGGTCACGGGGATCGTCGCCTCGAAGTCCTCGGCGTAGATCGTGTGCGAGACCCTCGGATAGTGATTCAGCCAGTAGGTCTGCCTGGGGTTCGAGATCTCGATGTGCCAGGCGGACCAGTCACGTGTTCTCACCGCGCCGCCGACCTTGTAGTACGGACGATCGGGGTACGGCGTCTCGCCGCCTTCGATCGTGGTCGGCTCGACGATGGCGCGGATCCTGAGCGTCACGTCGTGAATGGCGCCGGCCGTCCCGTCGAACGTGAACGCCTTCTCGACAACCTGCTGGTGCAGGCACGTGTCCGGCTGCGGCGGGTACTCTCCGGTGCACGCGTCGTGCAGGAACAGCTCGTGAAAACCCGTGGCCGCCTGCCCGGGACTGCCTCCCCGCCCGGTCGGGGCAACCCCGGGCCCGGCCGCGCCGGCGCCCACGGTGAACAGCGTCGCCACGAGCAGCCCGCGATTCACCGGCGCCCCCTCGCGGCCGGCGTGTCGTCCGCTTTTTTCAGATACTTGTCGTACCACGCGAGAATCCGGTTCTCGAAGTCGATCGACTCCTCGTGGGTGTTCGGCGGCCGGTGCGCACCGTTGACGTAGCGCACCCACTCGACGTCCTTTCCGAGCCGTCGAAGCGCGTAGTAAATCTCCCGCGACTGGCTGGCGGGCACGTTCGGATCCTGGTCGCCGGTAATGTTGAGCAGCGGCGTCGTGATCCGGTCGGCGCGCATCACCGCCGAGTGATCCAGGTACCGCTCGGGGTATTCCCAGAGCGAGCCGCCAATCCGGTCCTGGCTGTTCTCGGGCGCGTGGATGTTCCGCACGCCGAGCCGCGGGCTGTCGGTGTAGAAGCTCACCATGTTGACCTTGCCCGACACGTTGATGGCGGCCTTGAAACGGTCGGTCTGCGAGATGAGCAGCACCGTCGCGTAGCCGCCGTAGCTCGTGCCGTGTACGCCGAGCCGGTCCGGGTCGGCGATGCCCATGTCGATGAGCTTGTTGGCCGCCGCCGTCACGCCCTTGAGCCACGATTCGCCCGGCCGGCCGACGACGAGGTGCACCGAGGGATGGAACACCGCATAGCCGTGGCCGGCGAGGAACGCGGCGCGCGCGTTGAAGCCGTTGTCGAAGAACGTCTCGTAAATCTCGAAGATCGTCGGGTACGTCTGCCCGGGCACGTGGTTGGTCGGATACCGCAGGATCCCGTGCAGCTCCTCGCCGTCGGCGTCGCGGTACTTCACGAGCTCGGACTTCGTGAGCCGCCGGTTCGCGAGCCAGGGATTGAGATCGGTGACCTGCCGGAAGTTGGCGAAGCCGGCGTCGGCTACGAAGAGCTCGTTCGGCCGGTCACCGTCGGACACCGATCCGACGAACCGCCGCCCGTCGCGCGTGAGCGTGACGCCGCGCCACAACCGCGCGTCTTTGACGAGCGTCGTCATCTCGCCGCTCGTCGCGTCGATGCGGACGACGCCCCGCTCCCACTTGTCGCGCGCAGACCAGGTCGCGTAGATGGCCGATCCGTCGGGCGCCCAGTCGAATGCCGAGATCTGCGGCGCGGCGTCGTCTTCGGGATCGAGCGTCACGATCTGGCGCCGGCTGGCGTCGGCAAGGTTGACGACGTACCAGCCCTTGCGGCTCGTGACGAGGAGCTCGGTGCCGGCGCGGTTGAACGAGCCGACCGAGAAGCTCTCCGGCCGGTTCGCCTCGTCGCGCTCGTCGGGCGTCGTGACGGGCGGCTCGCCGGCCGGCGGCTTCGGCCGCGGCGTGAGGTTGCGCGCCTCGGCGTCCTCGATGCCGCGGACGTACACCTGCCCCTGCTTCGCATAGGCAAACGCCTTGCCGTCGTCCGACCACAGCGGCCGCAGGCCGCTCATGTCCTTGGCCGGCATCAGCTCGCGGGGCTCGGCCTCGCCCTGCTTCCACGCGAGCAGGCGATTGTCGGTGCCGCGGATCGTCTCGTAGTCGGTCTTCTCGGTGACGTCTTCCTGAAACAGGACGAACGAGCCGTCGCGGGACACCCGGTAGTCGGTGAGTTTGCGTTCCGGCACGCGCACCGTCACCTGGCCCGACGTGACGTCAACCTGCCCGACGCTGCGCCAGCGCGCGGCGCGGCCGAGCTCGTCCCACTCCAGGAACGGGTCCTTCGACGAGTGCACGACGATCGGCCCCCCGGTGACGGCCTGGAACCGCGCGGCGGCTTCGGCGTCTCGCGCCGGATCGCGCAGCGCGACGAGCACCGACCGATCGTCGGCCGCCCACTCGAGGCTCGTCGTCGCGGCGATGGCCGGACCCGAGGCGCGCGGCACGTCGCGGAGCTGTCCGCTCGCCGCATCCCAGACGTGCAGCGTGAGGCGCGCGCCGCCCGATGCATCAGCAGTGGTCAGCAGGATCGCCAGGCGCAGGCCGTCGCGCGACCACGCCGCCTGGTGGACGTCGACCAGCCGGTCGCCAAGCGGCAGCCGTCGCGCACCGGTGTCGAGATCGATCACGACGAGCCGGCCGAGCGACAGGCCGACGTAGGTCGGGTCGCCGTACCGGTAGTTGTCCGCGGGCGGGCTGTCGGCCCGCCGGCTCTCGGTGATGGCCGCCAGCCGACCGTCATCGGAAATGTCGAGCACCGAGGCCGACACGACGTTGAGCATGTCCTCGGCCGAGAAGCGCTGCGGCTGCGCGGACGCGGCTGTCGGGATGAGCAGCAGGGCGGCGGCAAGGGTTGCGGAGCGTTTCATGGCGATTCACCTCTCGGTTCGCGGTTCGCGGTTCGCGGTTCCCCGATTTCCCGATTTCCCGATTCCCCGATTCCCCGATTTCCTGATTCATCATGCCGGCTCGAGCGCGACCTGCGGGACGACCCCGGGCACGTAGATGCCGCCGCGCGGCTGCCCTTCGACGAGCGGGCCGTAGCGTTCCTCGAACGCCTTCGGCAGCGGGCGGCCGCCGTGCGCGGAGAGCCACAGGCGCAGCAGATGCCGCTTGCGAGCGGGATCTTGCCAGTCTTCGTACGCCGTCCGCGAGTGCAGGATGACGTGATTGTGAACCATCTGCAGATCGCCGGGACGGAAGTCCATCTCCAGCCTGAACTCGTCGCTCTCCGCCAGGCGCTCGACCAGGTCGAGCGCCTCGATCTGCGCGGGCGTGAGGCGCGGGATGTCATCGAATCGCTTCTGCGCCGATTCGATGAAGTCGCGCGCGAAGTACACGGTCGTGCGGCCCGCAAGCCGATGCACGATAGGAATCGGATAGTGCGGGCCCTTCCCTTCCGGGATCTCGCCCTTGCGATCGTAGGTGAAGGGCTGCTCGAGCACAGCCGCGAGATCCGGACGCGTCCGCGCGATCTCGTCGGCGATGGCGGTGGAGCTCACGATGGCGCTGGCGCCGCCCATCCGCGCCGGCTGCAGGCACAGCAATCCAACCAGATCGCAGCTGTCCACGTGAAAGCGCTGGCGCGCGTTCGTCCGGTAAAGCCTCGTCTTCGGATCCGACTTGTCTTCACCCAGATCGTAGACGTGGCCGACCAGGTGGCCGGCGCGGTTCTGCGGGCGCGCGACGCCGAAGTAGCTTCCGACGCCGAAGCACGCCCGGACGACGCGCTGACGGTCGAGACCTTCGATCGGCAGCCCCCGCAGCAGCACGAAACCCCGGCCGTCCACGACGTCGCGGCGGGCCGCCTCGAGCCTCGCAGCGAACGCCGGAAGCGCGAACGAGTCCCGCGTGATCTCATGGATGGCCAGACCGGCGTCTTCGGTCGCACCGACCGCGGCGAGTATCTCGGCCCGGTCCGCCTCGGTGAGCGTGACAACCCAGTCCCGGCGGGCGCGCATCTCCGGCGCGCGCCAGGCCGATGCGTCGGCAGCCGGTCCAGGCTGGATCATGGCGACCAGTGTAAATCGAGCGGCTGCTTCGCCGCTTGACCCCGTGCCGTCTGTCGTGCCACGGTGTGCCATCTTCCTCCGAGGAGGCCCCCGATGAAGCGCCAGCCGACGCCTGCCGGCCAACCCGCCGACACCGGCGTGTCCAGACGTGAGTTCGTGAACACCGCCGCCGGCACCGCGGCGGCCTTCATGATCGTGCCCCGCCACGTGCTCGGCCGCGGCTTCCAGGCCCCCAGCGACCGGCTCAACATCGCCGTCGTCGGCCTCGGCGGCATGGGCGGGAACAACGCCCAGGCCGTCATGAGCGAGAACATTGTCGCGCTCTGCGACTGCGACTTCGGCCTGCTCGACGGGCGCCTCGAGCGATGGCGCGACTCGTTCACGCCGCCGCCCGAGACCGGTGGCCAGCGGGGACGGCAGGGCGGCGGAGGCCGGCAAGGCGGCGCGCCTCGGCCGGAAGAGCGCTGGCAGAACTTCGGCCCCTCGAAGGCGCAGGCAGCCGCCGACGCGAAGTGGGCCGAGACGCCGTCGCGCGAGTTGCTGCGCCGCTTCCTCGACGAGCAGCTCCCGAAGGCCTCGCGCCATCGCGACTATCGCGAGATGCTTGCGGCCCGCAAGGACATCGACGCGGTCATCGTCGCGACGCCCGATCACATGCACGCGGCGATCGCGTCGGCGGCGATGGACCTCGGCAAGCATGTCTACGTGCAGAAGCCGCTGTGCTGGTCGGTGCACGAAGCGCGGCATCTGGCGAAGCGCGCCCGAGAGACGAAGGTCGTCACGCAGATGGGCAACCAGGGCCATTCGCAGGACGGCGCGCGGCGCGGCCAGGAGTACCTGATGGCCGGCGCCATCGGCGAGGTACGCGAGGTGCACGTCTGGACGAACCGGCCGCTCGTCTATTGGCCGCAGGGCGTCCCCCGGCCGGCTCCGCTCACGCGCGACCCCGCGCGCCTCGGCTGGGGCAACAGCGCGCTCGTGGCGCGACTCGCGAACGCGATGACCGGCGACTACCCCGTGCCGGACACGCTGTCGTGGGACCTGTTCCTCGGCGTCGCCCCCGACGTGCCGTATCACCCCCTCTATCATCCGTTCAACTGGCGCGGCTGGGTGGACTGGGGTCAGGGCGCGCTCGGCGACATGGGCGCGCATTTGATCGATCATCCCGTGTGGGCGCTGAAGCTCGGAATCCCGACCGTGATCGAGACGACGTCGACGCCCTTCAACGGCGTGTCGTACCCGAATGCGACGACGACGTATTACGAGTTCCCGGCGAGGCAGGGACTGCCGCCCGTGAAGCTCGTGTGGTACGACGGCGGCCTCACGCCGCCGCGGCCGGAGGAACTCGGCGAGGAGAAGCTCAACGGCGAGGGCGGGATTCTGTACATCGGCAGCACGGGCAAGATGATTCAGGAGACGTACGGCCGCAACCCGCGCCTGCTGCCGTTCGAGCGGCACAACAGCTACGGGCCGCCCGCCGAGCGGCTGCCGCGCGTGTCGCACCAGGCGCACGAGATGAACTGGGTCAACGCCATCAAGGGCACGGACGAGATCTCGTGCCCGTTCTCCTATGCCGCGCCGCTCACCGAGGTCATGCTGCTCGGGATCGTCTCGCTCCGGGCCGGCGCGAAGCTGCACTATGACGCCGCGAACATGCGGGTGACCAACCACACCGGCGCGAACGATCTGCTCACGCGGGTCTACCGCGAGGGGTACTCGCTGTGAAGGGCAGCCCAGGCGGGCTCGAGCCCGCCCGGGCTCTGACGCGCCGTGACTGGCACACGCTGGTGCTTGGCGGGTTGGTGGCGGCGCCGCTCGCCGGCTGGGCCGCCCGGCAGAAGCCCGACTCGCGTATCGCAGGCGTGCGCGTGGGGGTTCAGACGTACAGCTTCCGCGACCGACCGCTTGACCGGGCGATCGGGGACATGGCGGGCATCGGCCTGTCCTATTGCGAGCTGTGGTCGAGCCATCTCGAGGACCCGACGTCAATACCACCCACCAGCGAACGCCCTGGCGAGATTCACCGGCGCTGGCTGCGCGAGAGTTCGCTCGAAGTGCCCGCGCGCGTCCGCGAGCGCTTCGATCGCGCTGGCGTGACGTTGACGGCCTACAACCCTCAGATCAAAGGCAACTACAGCGACGAGGAAATCGCGCGGGTGTTCGAGATGGCGCGCGCGCTTCGGGTGAACGTCGTGACGGTCTCGTCGCCGATGTCCGTGGCGCCGAGGCTCGAACCGTTCGCGGAGAGGTTCGGCATCACCGTGGCCTTTCACAATCATTCGCGCGATCGCAATGGCACTGGCGAAGCAACCACCCCGGAGGACTTCGACGGCTTGCTTCGCCTCCACCCGCGGTGGATTGCGGCCAACCTTGACGTCGGCCATTTCACCGGGGCGGGCTTCGACGCGATGGCGGTACTCGAACGGCACCATGATCGCATCCCGTCGCTGCACCTGAAGGACAAAACGCGCGAGGGCGACCGCGACGTCCTGTGGGGCGAAGGCGATGCGCCGATTGCCGCCGTGCTCCGGACACTGCGCGATCGCCGGTGGGACATCCCGGTGCAGATCGAGTACGAGTACCGCGGGCAGGACACCATCACCGAGGTCGCGCGCTGTTATCAGTATTGCCGGCAAGCGCTGGGGGTTCCGGGTTCCGCGTTCCGGGTTCTCGGTTCACCGTTCCCGGTTTCCGGTTCGCAGTCGTCACGCTGAAGCGAGGCACGCCAATGAGAATCCCCTCGTCGACCCACCTGTTGTTCGTGCTGTCCGGCTTCGCCGCCGTCGCGCTGACCGTGCACGCGGCGCCGGACGGGCAGGCGCCGAACACGCTCACCGCGGAAGAACGCGCCGCGGGATGGCGGCTGCTCTTCGACGGGCAGACGATCAGTGAGTGGCGCGTCTTCAACCAGCCCACCGCCTCGGATGGCTGGCAGGTGGTCGACGGTACGCTCGCGCGCGTCGCGCGCGGACGCGATCTGATCACGAAGGAACAGTTTGCCGACTTCGAGTTCGCGTTCGACTGGAAGCTCGGCGCGCCGGGCGCCAACAGCGGGATCATGTTCCGCGTAATCGAAGGCCTGCCGCAGACCTACCACAGCGGACCCGAGATGCAGCTTCTCGACAACGCCGGGCACCCCGACGGCAGGTTGCCCGAAACCTCGGCAGGCTCGAACTTCGCGCTGCACGCGCCGACCCGCGACGCGACGAGGCCCGTCGGCGAATGGAACACCACTCGCCTCGTGGTCCGCGGGCCGCACGTCGAGCATTGGATGAACGGCGAGAAGGTCGTCGAGTACGAGCTCTGGACACCTGAATGGACTGTCACGGTGGAGGCCAGCAAGTTCAAGCAGTGGCCGCAGTACGGCCTGGCCGGGAGCGGCCACATCGCCATCCAGGATCACGGTAACCCCGTGGCGTTTCGAAACCTGAAAGTGCGAGTCCTGAAGTGATGCGGCCCGTAAGACGCGCGAGTCCGGCCAGCCAGGCGACTGGCTCGTGGACGGCAGGGGCCGTACTGACGATCGCGTTGCCCACCCTGCTGGCCATGGGGCCGACGCCACAGGCCCCGCCGAACACGCTGACCACTGACGAACGAGCCGCCGGCTGGCATCTCCTTTTCGATGGCGTGACGATGGACCAGTGGCGTGCGTTCCGGCACCCGGACGCCCGTACCGGCTGGCAGGTCCAGGACGGTACCATCTCACTCGTTCCGGCCGATCTCATCACCCGCGACCAGTTTGCAGATTTCGAGTTTGCCTTCGATTGGAAGCTCGTCAGGAGAGGAGGCAACAGCGGCGTGATGTTCCGGGCAGTCGAAGGACGCGCCGAGACGTACCACAGCGGACCCGAGATGCAGCTCCTCGACAATGCGGGTCACGACGATGGCAAAGTCCCCGAAACCTCGGTCGGCGCGAACTATGCGCTTCACGCGCCTGCGCGCGATGCGTCAAAACCGATCGGCGAGTGGAATGCTGCGAGGATTGTGGCCGATGGCGCCCACGTCGAGCACTGGTTGAACGGACAGAAAGTCGTCGAGTACGAGTTGTGGACCCCTGACTGGGCCGCCAGGGTGGCCGCCAGCAAGTTCCGCGCGTGGCCTCAGTACGGTCAGGCCCGTCGGGGGCACATCGTCCTTCAGGACCACGGGAACGCGGTCGCGTTCCGCAACCTGAAGATCCGCGTTCGCTGATGCGCCTGCGTCTTTCAGCGATGATGTTCCTCCAGTACTTCATCTGGGGGGCGTGGTTCGTCACGATGGGGACGTACCTGGGCGAGACGCTCGGTTTCACGGGCTCCCAGATCGGCCTGGCGTACGGCGCGACCGCCATCGCCGCGCTCGTGTCCCCGTTCTTCCTCGGCGTCGTCGCCGACCGGTTTTTCGCGTCGGAGAAGATCCTGGCTGCGCTCCACCTCGGCGGCGCCGTGCTGATGTGGTTCGTGTCGCAGCAGCAGGACTGGACCACGTTCTATCCCCTGCTCATCCTGTACGCGCTCTGCTACATGCCGACGCTCTCGCTCACCAACTCCGTGGCGTTCCACCACGTGAGCGATCCGGCGAAGGACTTCCCCGTCATCCGCGTGCTCGGCACGATCGGCTGGATCGTCGCCGGCATCATCGTCGGCCGGGTGCTCCGCGCCGATGCGCAGAGCGTGCCGATGCAGCTCGCGGCCGGCGCGTCGCTCGTGATGGCCGTCTTCGCGCTGCTGCTGCCGCACACGCCGCCGAAGGCGGCCGGCGCGCCGTTCTCGGTCCGCGACGCGCTCGGTCTCGACGCGCTCGAGCTCCTGCGCGACCGCGCGTTCCTGGTCTTCGTCATCGGCTCGTTCCTGCTCTGCATCCCGCTGCAGTTCTACTACGCGTTCACCAACCCGTTCCTCAACGAGATCGGCGCGCCCGACCCGGCCTTCATCCAGACGTTCGGTCAGATGAGCGAGATCGCGTTCATGCTCGCGCTGCCGGTCATGCTGACGCGCCTCGGGATCAGGAGAATCCTGCTCATCGGGATGGCCGCGTGGGCGCTGCGCTACGTCGCGTTCGGCTGGGGCGACGCGGCGAGCGGCATGTGGCTGATCTATCTCGGCATCCTGCTCCACGGCATCTGCTACGACTTCTTCTTCGTGAGCGGCCAGATCTACACGGACCAGAAGGCGGGCGAGAAGCGGCGCGCGGCGGCGCAGGGCTTCCTCAACTTCGTCACGAACGGCGTCGGCTACTTCATCGGCGCCTTCGCCTCAGGACGCGTCGTCGATCTGTACCTCCTGCCCGGTGGCGGCCACGACTGGCGGGCGATCTGGATCGTGCCCGCGGCTGGGGCCGCGGCCATCCTCGTGGTATTCGCCGTCCTGTTCAGGCCGCGAACCAATTCAGCGAATTAGCGAATTGCGTGAATGAGTGGATGGGCGTCGGTGTCGCGGAATCTGCGTACCAGTGCCGCCGCGAGCCGCCGGGCGGCCATATCCTGTGGCATCCGGCTGGCGACGATGCGCCCGCATGCATGCCGGCATCGACACGCTCGAACAGCGGACCCGGCAATTCACTATCGATGTGATTCGGTACTGCGCCGGCTGCCCCGAATCGCGGGTGTGACGAAGGTCGCGGACCAACTGGCCGCCGCGGCCGGCAGCGTCGGTGCCAACCATCGCGCCATGCGCCGGGCCCGCTCCCGCCGGGAGTTCTCAGCGAAGCTCCAGACTGTCGTCGAGGAGGCCGACGAATCTGTGTTCTGGCTCGAGGTTTCCACCACTGTCTGCAGCGACATCGACGACGCTCAGCGGCTGTTGGACGAAGCCCGACAGTTGCGGGCCATCTTCGTCAAGGCGAGATCAACGAACAGAGAACGCTCCTGATGGGACGCGCCATTCCGTCATTCACTCATTGACTCATTCACCCATTTCATTCACTAATTCACTCAATTCGCTGATTCACTGAATTGGATTCACGCCCAGTACGCCCTCCCAGTCGGCTGCTGGATGACGACGCCGCTGAGGAACGCGATCGCCTTCTTCAGTCCCTCGTCGCCCGACATCACGCTGTCTTCGTGCTCGATGCTGATCACGTGGTCGTAGCCGACCGTGCGCAGCGCCGAGACGATGTCCTTCCAGACGAGCGCGTCGTGGCCGTAGCCGACGGTACGGAAGATCCAGGAGCGGTTGATCTCGTCGGTGTACTTCTTCGCGTCGAGGACGCCGTTGAGCTTCGTGTTGCGCTCGTCGATGCGGCAGTCCTTGGCGTGGACGTGGTAGATCGCGCCGCCGAGCGCGCGGATCGCCACGACCGGGTCGATGCCCTGCCAGAACATGTGGCTGGGGTCGAAGTTGCACCCGATCACCTTGGGCGCGATCTCCCGCAGCCGGTTCATCGTTTCCGGGTTGTAGACGACGAAGTTCGGGTGCATTTCGACGGCGACGCGCACGCCGGCCTTGCGGCAGAGCTTCGCGGTGCCCGTCCAGTAGGGCGTCACGCGCTCGCGCCACTGCCAGGCGAGCATCGCCGCGAACTCCGGCGGCCACGGCGCGACAACCCAGCTGGGCTGCGTCGCCTTCGCGTCGCCGGGCGGGCAGCCGCTGAAGGTGATGACGGTCGAGACCTCGAGCGACCGCGCGAGGGCCACCGTGTCGACGAATGTCTGGTGATGCGCGGCGGCGATCTTCGCGTCCGGATGGAGCGGGTTGCCATGGCAACTGAGCGCGCTGATGACGAGCCCGCGGCGCTTTACGGCGCGGCCGAAGGCCTTGAGCGCCTTCGGGGCAGCCAGCAGCGCGGCTGGATTGCAGTGCGCCGAACCAGGATAGGCGCCGGTCCCAATCTCGACCGCCCCGAGCCCGAGGCTCTTCACGTAGTCGAGCGTTTCTTCGAACGGCCTGTCGCCGAACAGGACGGCAAAGACACCAAGTTTCATCGATGCACCTTTCTGGGGCGGGTCCGTCGTACCCGCCCTCAACACGCCTCCCACCGCCGCGTCGAGGCCGCTCTCTCGATCGCGCCAAGCACGCGCTGGTTTCGCACGCCGTCCTCGAAGCTCGGCGACGGCACGCGGCCGTCCGCGATGGCTTCCAGCAGGTCGTAGACGGTGTGCGTGAAGGTGTGCTCGTAGCCGATGATGTGCCCCGGCGGCCACCAGGCCTTGATGAACGGGTGGCCGGCTTCGGTGGCCAGGATCGTGCGGAAGCCGCGCAGGCCGCGCCGGTCCGACTCGAAGTACACCTCGAGCTCGTTCATCCGCTCGAGGTTGAAAACGAGGCTTCCGTCGCTGCCGTTGACCTCGAAGCGGTTGAAGTTCTTGCGCCCGGGCGCCATGCGCGTCGCCTCGATCGTCCCCATCGCGCCGCTCGCGAACCGCACGAGCGCCGTCGCCGCGTCGTCCACCGTGACCTTCCCGCGCCGGCCCGGCGCGCCCGGCAGCGGGCGCTTCGAGACGAACGTGCGCAGATCGCCCGCCACCTCCGTGATGTCGCCGACCAGGAAACGCGCGAGATCGACGACGTGCGCGCCGATGTCGCCGAGGGCGCCGGAGCCGGCCTTTTTCCGGTCGAGGCGCCAGACCAGCGGGAACTTCGGGTCGGTGATCCAGTCCTGCAGGTACGTGCCGCGGAAGTGCCGGATGTCGCCGAGTTGTCCGCTGGCGATGAGCTGGGAGGCGAGCAGCACGGCGGGCGCGCGGCGGTAGTTGTGGCAGACCATGTGCGCCACGCCGGCCCGCTTGACCGCCGCGAGCATGGCCTCGGCTTCGCCGACCGAATTGGCCAGCGGTTTCTCCGAGAACACCGCCTTGCCCGCGCGCGCGGCGGCGATGGCGATCTCGGCGTGCGAGTCGCCGGGCGTGCAGATGTCGACCAGGTCAACGTCGGGCCGCGAGACGACCGCCCTCCAGTCGGTCGCCGCCTCTTCCCATCCCCACGTGCGGGCCGCCGCTTCGACCGACTTCCGGGTGCGCCCGCAGATGACCTTGAGCCGCGGCGTGAGCCGCGGCGACAGAAACGGCACCACCTGCCGCCAGGCGTTGCTGTGCGCGCGGCCCATGAAGGCGTAACCGATGAGGGCGACATTAAGTGAGGACATGGAATCGATCGATGCATTGAAGATCTGGGGATCTGAGATTGAAGATTGATTGAGGGATTGAGGGATTGAAAGATTGGTTCATTGATGATATCTCGCGAACAGCGTGTCGCCCGGACCCGATCGATCAATGATCCAATCTCTCAATCAACCTTCAATCTCAGATCGCCTGATCCTCAATGCGGCAGCTCGCCATCAGCCCAGCCCGAGCTTCCTCAGCGCCTCTGGCGGACACCCATCCCACCCCGACAGGTACACGTTGCCCTGGTAGCCCAGGTCCTCGATCCCCATCTTGCTCGTCCAGAAGCCGCTCGCCGTCAGGTCGCGGAAGGTCGCGAAAAACCGCACGCCGTGCGACATCGCCGGCCGGGCGCGATCGGGCCACGAGATGTCGTCGAGGAGCTGCCGGCGCTCGGCGTCGGCGCACCCGATGAACTCCTTGTCGAATCGGCGGTGGCACTCGAGATCGATCCAGGCCAGGCCGCCGCGCATCGCAACCTGCCTGTTCGGCTGGTCGGTCATCATGAAGTCCATGAACTCCGGCACGCCGGCCTCGGCGGCGCCGCCCGATCGATCGTCCCGAGGGATGATCAGGTCCACGAGCACCCGGACCGTCTGCCACTCGTGCGCCGTGAAAAAGGCGGGCTGAAACGCCGTCCCCGCCTGCGCCGCCGCCTGAATCGCGGCATGCCCCATCCGCGCGGCCGATGCCGCTTCGGCCTCGGTCCACGTGAAGAGCGCCGCCGCCGGGGCGGCGGCAAGCATCTGCAACATCGAGCGTCGCGTGATCTCACTCATAATCGGTTCCCGGTGCGCGGTTCCCGGTGCGCGGTTCCCGGTCGCGGTTCCCGGTGCGGGGTCCTCAATTCATCAATCTCCAAATCCCACAATCTTCAATCAATCTTCAATCTCAGATCGCCAGATCTTCAATGCCCCCCTCAGAGCTCCCCTCTCCTGAACCCGGCGGCGATCCCATCACTGGTCCGCCAGGCGAGCGCGAGAATCGTCCACGTCGGGTTCTTGTCGGCCTGCGAGATGAACGGGCCGCCGTCGGCGACGAACAGGTTCGGCACGTCGTGCGCCCGGCAGTCGGCGTCGAGCACCGACGTCTTCGGATCGGTCCCCATCCGCGTGACGCCGAGCTCGTGAATGATCGTGCCGCCGTCGGCGATGCCGTACCCGCGCTCGGGCCCGGGCATCCGGCCCATCGGCGTGCCGCCCATGTCCGTAATCAGCGCGCGGAACGTCTCCTGCATGTGCCGCACCTGCCGGTGCTCGTGGTCGGCCCACTTCCAGTGGAACCGCAGCACCGGTATCCCCCATCGATCGACCGTCGTCGGATCGATCTCGCAGTACGAGTCGGCGTTGGGAATCATCTCGCCGCGGCCCGCGAAATGCACGGTCGCGCCGTAGAACCGCCGGTACTCGTGCTTCAGGCTCGCGCCGTAGCCGCCGATCTCGCGCCCGCTGTCGAGTCCGCTGAAACGCACGATGTTGCCGCCGAAGCCGGCCATGGGCATGCCGCGGCCGCCGCCGATCTCGATGTGGTAGCCGCGTGGGAAGTCGAGCTTGCGGTTGTCGAGCCACCAGGGCATGTAGAGGTGCGCGCCGCCCACGCCGTCCTCGTTGTGCGGCACGCCGTCCATGAGCTTCGGAATGAACCCCGTCACGCCGACCCCGGTCGTGTCCGTGAGATGCCGCCCGACGGTGCCGCTCGAGTTCGCGAGGCCCTGCGGAAAGCGCGATGACGTCGAGTTGAGCAGGATGCGGGCCGACTCGCACGCGCTCGCGGCGAGCACGACGACGCGCGCGCGCACGTGGTGCTCGCGGCCGGTCGTCCGGTCGATGTAGGCCACGCCCGTGGCGCGGCCGTCGGCGCCGACCGTCACCTCGCGCGCCATCGCGTTCGTGCGGATCGTCAGCCGCCCCGTCGCGAGCGCCGGCGGCAGCAGCACGGACGGCGACGAAAAGTTCGCGTGCACCGCGCACCCGCGGAAGCACTGGCCGCAGTAGTGGCACGCGACGCGGCCGCCAAGCGGCCGCGTCAGAATCGACAGGCGCGACGGAATGCACGTGATGTTCAGCCGATCGGAGGCCTGCTTGACGAGCAGCTCGTAGCAGCGCGGCCTGGGCGGCGGCTGGAAAATGCCGTCGGGCTCGTTGGGCAGGCCCTCGACGGAGCCGAAGATGCCCACGAACCGATCGACCCGATCGTAGTACGGCTTGAGGTCGTCGTAGCCGATCGGCCAGTCGTCGCCCAGCCCATCGAGGCTCTTCCGGCGAAAGTCGTCCGGGCCGAACCGGAGCGAGATCCGGCCCCAGTGGTTGGTCCGGCCGCCGAGCATCCGGGTGCGGAACCAGCCGAACGACGATCCCGGCCCGGTGGTGTACGGCTCGCCGTCGAGCGAGAAGCCGCCGAGGCCGGCATCGAACTCGCCGAACTGCTGCGCCGGGGTGCCGCCGCCGCGGCGCGGCGACTCGTACGGCCAGATGCCCATGTACGAGTCGTTGGACGGATCCCAGTCGACGCCCGCCTCGAGCATCACCACGCGCGCGCCCGCCCCGGTGAGCGCCATCGCGGCCATGCCGCCGCCGGCCCCCGACCCGACGACGCAGACGTCGAACTCCTCGCGGCTCCGGACTACCTGCATGCGGTCACCCGTCCGGCGCGCGTCCCCCATCGCGCCGATCCAACGGGTCGATTGTAGTGTCCGCGCGCGCGGGCGCAACGCAAAACCGTGTCAGAGGCGACCGACAGGCACCCCCATGCTGCCAGCTTCAATTCCACACGCCGGTCACGGACGTAAACCGGCCGTCCGGGCTCAACTGACACACGTTCGTGCCGGAGCCGACCGGCCTGCCGTCGGCGCCGACCGCCTGCCAGTCGGCGAGCACCGTGCCCTGGCACTGCCGGACGTCGCCCCGGCGCTCGAGCCGGATGCCGGGCATGTGGTGCAGCGCGGCGCTGATGTGGGGCATGACCTCGTCCAGGCCGGCGAGCGCGCTGAACCGATCGCGCACGCGCACGTCGGGCTCGGCCACGCGCTCGAGCATGCGGCGGCGCACCGCCTCGTCGGGCTCGGCCCATGCCGACAGCCAAACGTCCACCGACTCGGCCACGCCCGCCGCCACGTCCGCCGCCACGACATTCGCGAACAGCGACAGCTGATAGCGCCAGCCCTGTACGTGCTGGTCGCGGACGGCGGCGTCGGCCAGCTCGTGCGTCAGGCGCACGCGCGCCCCGGCTGGCGACGGCGAGACGTGAATCGTCACGAGCGACCCGCCCGGCGGAATCGGCGTGCCGCTCACGTAGCCGTACGTGAACGCGATCTCGCGCGGCGGATCGATCCCGACGACCTCGCCCGCGACTTCCGTGCCTTCGGGATAGCGGATGCGCACGCGTCCGCCTCGCGACGGCTCGATGGTCGATCCCGTCCCCCACCAGGAGGCCCACCGCGCCGGATCGGTGAAGAACCGGAACACGGTCTCCGGACGCGCGGCGATTTCAATTTCGCGATCGAGCCGATGTGGCAACGCGGTCATCGTCATCCTTCCCTTCATGCGTCCCTGCGCTTCACCCGCCGCCGGCCGGCACGCGGGCCGCGTCGGGACTCATCGAGCTCGGCCTGCAGCTTCAACCGCCACAGCGCGTCGCCCCACATCCGCTCGAGCCACTGGGCGGCCTCGCCCAGCGCGGCCGGGCGGGCCCGGTAGTACCGATGGCGGCCCTCCGTCCGGGCCTCGACGAGGCCCGCCGTGTCGAGCGCCCGGAGCTGGAGCGAGACCGCGCCGAACGTGACGTCGGGCATGGCACGATGAATGGCACCGGCGGACATTTCCTGTCTCCAGATCAGGCGCAGGATTTCCCGCCGCCTGGGGGAGGCAATCGCCGAAAACACGTGTTTCTCAAGCATCGACAGTGTATTTTAGATATAACTAAAATGAAAGTCAACCTGGCATCCGGCTTGCTGATTCTCTGGGTGAAATGACGATCCGCGACCGAGACCCGTCGCCCCGTCGCCCCGAACGCCGCCGCACGCAGCGTGCGCCGGTGTCCGGCCGGCTGCAGGCGTCCCGACTGCCCGATGACCAGCCGATCACGGTGATTAACCTGGGCATGGGCGGCTTCCGGATCCGCACGACCTATGGATTCACGGTCGGCCATTACCACGAATTCCGCTTTGAGCTCGCGGACGGCACCAAGCTCGACATCGGCGCGATCGCCGTGTACTGCACGCCGCGCGTGACCCTCGACGGCACCGTCATCTATCTCACCGGCTTCGAGCTGGCCGACGACGCGCACCGGAACAACCGGTCGCTCGTCGAAGAGATCCTCCACGACCTGGCGTTCCGCCTCTCCATCAAAGCCGGATAGCCGCCGCACCCGGAGCTGAGGGTCCCGGGCCTCCCCGGGGCCGCCCCCTCCCGCAGCCATCGCCACACGCGGCGCGTGCCGTCCGTGGCGTATTTGCTATGCTCAGCGGCGGCGAAGCGGCGCGTCGGACCTGGGAGGACGGACATCTCATGGGGACTCACGACCCGGCAACGACGACACGCACGGCTGAGTTACTGGCGCGCCGGCGGGCGGTGGTGCCTCGAGGCGTCGGGATCTTCGCCGGCGAGATTGCGATGGCCTCGGCGCGCGGCGCGACGCTCGTCGACGTGGACGGACGCGAATGGCTCGACTTGGCGGGCGGCATCGGCGTGATGACGGCCGGCCATTCGGAGCCGACCGTGGTCGCCGCCATCCAGAAGCAGGCCGCCGAGCTGCAGCACACCTGCATCCACGTCGCGACGTACGAGCCGTACGTGGCGCTCTGCGAGAAGCTGACGTCGCTTCTGCCCCACGGCGAGGCCACCAAGGCGATGCTGGTCAACAGCGGCGCCGAGGGCATCGAGAACGCGGTGAAGATCGCGCGGCAGGCCACGCGGCGGCCGGCCATTCTCTGCTACGAGGGCGCGTTCCACGGCCGGACGCTCCTCGGCATGACGCTGACGGCGAAGAGCTCGTACAAGACGAACTGCGGGCCGTTCGCGCCGGAGGTCTACCGGCTGCCGTTTCCGAACTCCTACCGGCTCGCACGGGGCCTCGGCCTCGACGACTTCGCCGCGCGGATGCTCGACGACGTGCGCCGGCGCTTCGTGACCGGGCCGATTCCGGCCGGGCACGTGGCGGCGATCCTCATCGAGGCGATCCAGGGCGAAGGCGGCTTCGTGCCCGCGCCGCCGGCGTACCTGCGCGGCCTGCGCGAGATCTGCGACGAGCACGGCATCAAGCTGATCTGCGACGAAGTGCAGTCCGGCTTCTGCCGGACGGGCCGCTGGGCGAGCTACGACCACGCGGGGATCGTGCCCGACCTGTCGGTCTGGGCAAAAGCGATGGGCGGCGGCCTGCCGATCGGCGCGGTCGTCGGGCGGGCCGACGTCATGGACGCCGCCGAGCCGGGCACGCTCGGGGGCACGTACGGCGGGAATCCCGTCGCCTGCGCCGGGTCGCTGGCGACGATTGCCGCGATGGAGGCCGGCCGCCTGAACGCCCGCGCCACGGACCTTGGCGCGCGCATGCGCGCGCGGCTCGAGCGCATCGCCGCGCGGTGTGACGCCGTCGGCGACGTCCGGGGCCTGGGCGCGATGATGGCGATGGAGCTGAGCGAGGGGCGCAATCCGGACCGGCCCGCCCGCGAAGTCGCGGCCGCGGCGGTGGCGCGGTGCCGGGAGCAGGGCGTGCTCGTGCTCACCGCGGGCCCCGAAGGCAACGTCATCCGTCTGCTGCCGCCGCTCGTCATCACCGACGGCGACCTCGATCGCGGCCTCGACGTCATCGAGCGCGCCGTGGTCGAGGCGGCCGGCGCGCACGCGGGCGCTTGAGGTTCAACCCGGCGGACGGATCGCAGGGCCGACCGGAACGCCGCGCCTGGACGTGGACGATGACGCCGCGCGGCCTTCGGTTCGCCGCGGATCGCAGGTGACCCCGGTCCCGATCCCTTCCACGTCACGTCGATGCCGAAGAAGGGCCCCGCGGCTATTCCCCTCCGCGCCCCCCACGCCCCCGCCCGCCGCGCATCGGCTGAATCGTGTAGTCGGCCGGCACTCGGAAGAGCGTCGGATCCGGCTCGGTGCGGTCGATCTGCAGCAGCCGGTACGTCGACCGGCCGGTGCGCGGGTCGTTGTGGTCGGTCAGCACGAGCACCTGCAGATCGGGCGACGTCCACTCCTCCGACACGACGACGATCGGCCGCTCGTTCCCGATCGCGCCCGCCGCAATCGTCGTCGTCTTCCGAACGCCCGTCGCCCGTACGCCCTCGATCATCCGATCCGGCAGCGTCTCCTCGACGATCGCGCCGGTGCGTGCGACGCCTCGTCCTCCGCGGCTGCCGACAGCCGCCCCGCCCCCACCGCTCCCCGCGCCGCCGGTGCGCGCCGTGCGGCCGCCGCCACGGGCGGCCAGCTCGTCGACCGCGGCCTTCACCGTGCTCAAGGTCGCGGCAAGGTTGAGCACGACGAGTTGCGGCGTCTCGCGCGCCGTCCGCGTCGCCGGATCGAGCGTGTAGGCCTTGCCCGCCACCGGGTCGGTGATCGAGACCGTCGGTCCGTCCGAACGCCGGTCGTCCTCGCGCCGCACCCGACCCTCGGAATCGCGATAGACGCGGCCCGTCGTCTTCTGCACGATACGGTTGCCGTCGGCGAGCGTCTGGGCCGCCTCGGTCACGACCTCCGCCGCGTACGGCGCGCCCTTCACAGTTTGACCCGCGACCGGCGTGACGCTGAGCCGTGCCGTCCGCACCGCCTGTGCGGATCCCTGCTGCGCGTGCGGCGTCACAGCCGCGCTCACGACCAGCGCCGCGCCCACGATGACGTTTCGCATGTTTCCTCTCTTTCGACTTTTTCAGTCCTGAACCAGCCGGACCGCGCGCGCGAATCCGTCCTGCGCGACGACGATCTCGGCGCGAACGACGCGTGTGGCCGCCACCGGCGGCCAGAGCCCGAGCGACGGCAGCACGGACGCGGGCAGTTCGACCTGCCGGATCTCTCCGCTCTCGAACGGCGGCCTCGCGGCCGCGCCCGGCCACGGGACGAATCCCGTCAGGTCCAGCGCCGGCGGCGACACGACCGGAACCACCCGCACCGGGCCGCGCGGCACGACGATGCCGAACGTCACCGCGACCACCGCGACCGCAATCCACGCGACGGCGGCCGTCCAGCCCCGGCGCGCCTCGCGCGCGCGCCGCCGCGACCAGTGCGCGTCGAACGCGGCCAGTAGCGCCCGCTCGCGCGCGGAATCGACGGGTGGCACCTTGATCGGCTCGTACGTCATGATTCGCCTGCTCCTCACAACACCCGAATTGCCGGCAGACGGGCGACGCCGCCGCGCTGCAGGCCGGCCATCGTGCGCGCCAGACGCACCCGGCCCCGGTGGAGCCGCGACCGCACCGTTCCGACCGCGCAGCCGAGTACGCCAGCGGCCGTCTGGTAGCTCAGCTCCTCGAGATCGCACAGCACGATGACTTCCCGGTCGCGCGCCGGCAGCGCCGCAAGCGCGCGCGCCAGCGCCGTTGCGTCCTGGCGCCGGCCGATCGCGTCGGCCGGGTCGGACGCGACGGCCAGCCGCCTCCCGTCGCCCGTCTCGTCGGCCGGAAGCGGGAGCATCCGTCGCCGGTACTTCCAGCGCCGCACGTGATTGCGCGCGATGCCGAACAGCCACGGCACGACCCCTGACCGGTCCGCCCGGTACCGGGCGGCGTCCTGGATCACGGCGAGAAACACGTCCTGCACCACGTCCTCGGCGGTCGCCGGCGAACCACACATGTGGAACGCGAACCGGTAGACGTCCGGCCGGCACAGCCGGTAGAGCTGGGCGAACGCCTCACGATCGCCGTCGGCAATCCGCCGGATCAGGTGGTCGTGCGTCACGCCCACATGAGATATTCGACGAGAGGCGGAGAAAGTTCCCGCCCGTGCTATCGTGACGGCCGTTCGGAATCTCCGGCACGCACACCATGACACGCCAGGGCGGCGCCAGTATCGGTCCCGACCAGATCGTGGTCCCGCTCGACGGGAGCGCGATGGGTGAAGGCCGGTCCCGCGTGGCCGAGGCCCGGCCGTGATCGGCCGGACGCTCGCCCACTACCGGATCACCGCTGCGATCGGTGCCGGGGGCATGGGACAGGTCTATCGCGCCACCGACACGAAGCTCGGCCGCGATATCGCGCTCAAGGTGCTGCCCGCGGAAATGGCGTCGAGCGACGAGATGCTCGAGCGCTTCCGGCGCGAAGCGCGGGCGGTGGCCGCCCTCAACCATCCCCACATCGTCACGATCTTCTCGGTCGAGGAAGCTGACGGCGTGCATTTCCTAACCATGGAGCTCGTCGAGGGGCAGTCGCTCGACCGGCTCATTCCTGCGGGCGGGCTTCCAGTCGAGCGAATCCTCGCCATCGCCGCCGCTCTCTCCGGCGCCCTGGCGGCCGCGCACGAGAAGGGCATCGTCCATCGCGACCTCAAGCCCGCCAATGTCATGGTGACGGATGACGGCGGCGTGAAGGTGCTGGACTTCGGTCTCGCCAAGGAGCTCCGGCCGGTCGATGAGGCCGCCGCCACGGTCACCTCGGCCGGACACACGGAGGCCGGAGTGGTCATGGGGACGAGGCCCTACATGTCGCCCGAGCAGGTCCAGGGGCGCCCGCTCGACCACCGGACGGACCTCTTCTCGCTGGGCGTCGTCCTCTACGAGATGACGACGGGCCAGCGGCCATTCCGGGGCCAGTCGTCGGCGGATCTATTCGCCTCGATCCTGCGCGACGACGCCCCGCCCGTCACCGAGGTCAGAGCCGATCTGCCCGCGGATCTCGTCCGCGTCATCAGGCGCTGTCTGGAGCGGGATCCGCGCCGCCGCATCCAGACGGCGCGTGACATCGGCAACGAGCTGCGCGACACCGCTCGACCCGCCGAGTCGGCCGCGTTCATCGAACGGGCTCGCGTGTCCTCGGGCGAAGGTTCGGGCCCGACTGGCGCCGACGAAGGGTTCTGGGTCGCGGTGCTGCCGTTCAAGTGCGCGGGCCCCAGTCCGGAGGTCGCCGCTCTGGCCGACGGCATGTCGGAAGGAATCGTCAGCGGTCTGTCACGTTTCTCCTACCTGCGGGTGATCGCGCAGAGCTCGACGTCGCCATACGGGAGTGGGGCGGTTGACGTGCGGACGGTCGGAAAGGCGATTGGCGCGCGCTACGTGATGGAAGGGAGCCTGCGCCAGGCAGGTTCGCAACTGCGGGTCGCCGTGCAGCTTGCCGATGCGACGACCGGGGCTCATCTCTGGGCGGAAACCTACGAACGGCCCTTCCGCGCCGAAGATCTCTTCGCGTTGCAGGACGACCTCGTCCCCCGCATCGTCTCCACCGTCGCCGACTGGTACGGGGTCCTGCCCCGGACGCTGGGCGAGGCCGTCCGTGGCAAGGCCGCTGACGAGTTGAGTCCGTACGAAGCGGTGCTGCGGGGATTCGGCTACTACCAGCGCGTCAGGCCCGATGAGCACGCCGCCGTGCGGGCCGGCCTGGAACGCGCCGTCGGACAGGCGCCTCAATATGCTGACGCCTGGGTCATGTTGTCGATGATGTACGGCGAGGAGCACCGTTTCAGCTTCAACGTCAGGCCGGATCCGCTCGGCCGGGCGCTCCAGGCTGCGCGGCGAGCGGCGGACGCCGCCCCGTCCAATCATCTCGCGCATCTGGCGCTCGCCCAGGCCCTCTTCTTTCGAAAGGACTTCGCCGCCTTCCGCAGCGCCGCGGAACGGGCCCTGGCCCTGAACCCCATGGACGGTTCCACGGGCGCCTACATCGGTCACCTGATGGCGTTCGCCGGCGACTGGGAACGCGGTTGCGACGTCTTCGAGCGCGCGAGGGAGCTCAATCCGCATCATCCCGACTGGTACTGGGCGCTCCCGTTCTACGACGCGTATCGTCGGGGCGACGACCGCCGGGCGTTGACGTTCGCGCCCAGATTCGCGACGGCCGGTATCCCGCTGACGCATGCCATGCACGCGGCTCTCTACGGGCAACTGGGAGAGACCGCCGCGGCGCGCCAGGCTCTGCAGCAGCTCCTCCGTCTCGCGCCCGACTATGCGCTGAGCGTACGGGAGGAACTCGACAGGTGGTACCAGCCCGATCTCGTCGAGCGCATGATCGACGGTCTTCGCAAGGCGGGCCTCACGATTCCGGACGACGCCGGGTCTGCGGCGTCCTCCGCGGCACGCGACACGGCGCCCTCGCTTCACTCGGGCGAGACCCCCGCTGACGAGAGTTTCCGGGTTGCGGTGCTGCCGTTCGCGTACAGCGGCGCCAGCGCCGATGTGGTCGCGCTCGCCGAAGGCATCTCGGAGGCAATTGTGACCGGCCTCTCGCGCTTCTCGTATCTGAAGGTCGTTGCGCGCGGCTCGACCCTGCGTTACGCCAATGAGGCCATCGACGTGCGGGCCGCCGGCAGACAGATCGGCGCCCGCTACGTGATGGAGGGAAGCCTGCGCCAGGCGGGATCGGTGCTGCGCATCGCCGCACACCTCGTGGACGTGGCTTCGGGTGCTCATCTCTGGGCGGAGACCTACGACCGGACGCTCGTTCCCGATGAGATCTTCGCCTTGCAGGACGAGCTCGTGCCGCGGATCGTCTCGACCGTGGCGGACGTCCACGGGGTGCTGCCTCGAAGCATGAGCGAGGCGGTGCGCAGCCGCCCGCCGGAGGAGTTGAGCCCGTACGAGGCCGTGCTGCGCAGTTTCGGCTACTTCGAGCGGGTGACCGCCGACGAACTGGCCGCGGCGCGTGCCGGACTGCAGTCGGCGGTGCGGAAGGCGCCGGCCTATGCCGATGCCTGGGCGATGCTCGCGTTACTGAACGTCCAGGAGCACGGGCAGGGATTCAACCTGCGGGCCAATTCGCTGGCGAGCGGGCTCACGGCCGCGCGCCGCGCTGTCGAGGCCGCGCCCTCCAGTCACCTGGCCCATTTCAGTCTGGCCCAGGCGCTCTTCTTCCACAAAGAGCTCGCGAGCTTTCGGAATGCGGCCGAGCGGGCCATCGCTCTCAACCCGATGGACGGCAACTCAATCGCGTTTCTCGGTGAGCTGCTGACCTATGCGGGCGACCGGGAGCGCGGCCTCGCGCTGGCCGAGCGCGCCAAAGAGCTCAATCCCCACCATCCCGGCTGGTACTGGTACGCGAACTTCTACGACGCCTACCGCCAGGGCGACGACCGCGCCGCGCTCGGTTTCGCGCTCAAGGTGAATCTGCCCGGCCACTGGGGTGAACACGCCATGAAGGCTGCCGTCTACGGGCAGCTCGGAGAACGCGAAGCGGCTGGCAAGGCCCTGCGGGAGCTGCTGGGGCTTCGTCCGGACTTCGTCGCAACCGCACGCGCGGGCATCGAGAAGTGGTGGCAGCCGGACTACGTGGAACGCGTGATTGACGGCTGGCGCAAGGCGGGGCTCGACCTGCCGGCCAATGCCTCTGCGGCGTCCCCTTCGGGCGAGGCCCGCGCCGACGAAGGATTCTGGGTGGCGGTGCTGCCGTTCAAGTACTCCGGGCCCAACCCGGAGATCTCGACGCTCGCCGAAGGACTGGCCGAAGGGATCGTCACCGGCCTGTCGCGCTTCTCGTATCTCCGCGTCATTACCCGCAGCTCGACGGCGTCATACGGCAGCGGTGCGGTCGACGTGCGGGCAGCCGCACAGCAGATCGGCGCCCGCTACGTGATGGAGGGGAGCCTGCGCCAGGCAGGTTCGCAGCTGCGCGTCGCGGTGCAGCTCGTCGACGCAGGCACGGGCGCCCACCTGTGGGCGGAAACCTACAATCGGACGTTCGATCCGGACGCAGCCTTCGCCTTGCAGGACGATCTCGTCGCCCGCATCGTCTCCACGTGCGCCGATACCTTTGGCGTGCTCGCGCGGAGCATCAGCGACGCCGTTCGAGGAAAGCCGTCCGACCAGCTCAGCCCGTACGAGGCGCTCATGCGCGGGTTCGGGTATCACCACCGCCTGACGCCGGTCGAGCATGCGGAGGCGCGAGAGGCGCTCGAGCGAGCCGTCGAGCGGGCACCGGCCAACGCCGACTGCCGGGCGATGCTCTCGTGGATCTACTCGCACGAGCACGCCCACGGCTTCAACGCCCGGCCCGGCTCGCTCGACCGCGCGCTTGCGGCCGCCCGGCGCGCCGTGGACCTCGCCCCGTCCAATCACCTCGCGCATCAGGCCCTGGCGGTCGTGCTGTTCTTCCGCAAGGACACGACCGGCTGCCTCGGCGCCGCGGAGCGGGCGATGGCCCTCAACCCGCTCGACGGCAGCAACGAGGCCATCTTCCTCATCACCTTCAGTGGCGACTGGGAGCGTGGCTGCGCCCTGATTCGTCGCGCGATGGAGCTCAATCCCCATCATCCCCGCTGGTACGAGGTCACGCTCGCCCTCAACGAGTACCGGCAGGCGCGCTACCGCGAGGCTGTGGATCAGGCCGTGAAGGCCAACGCGCGTGACGTTTTCTGGACGAACATGCTGCTGGCAGCGGCACACGCCCAGCTCGGTGAGCTCGCCGACGCGCAGGGCGCCCTCAGGGACCTGCTCGCCCAGAAGGCGGACTTCGCCCAATCGGGCCAGCCGCTGATGGAGAAGTGGTTCGGGCCACAACTCGTCGACCACTTCATGGAGGGACTGGGCAAGGCGGGGCTGGCGGGCCCAGAGTAGAATCACGCCGACTGCGAGGCTCTCATGCACGAACGACTACGCCGCCCGCTGTTGGTCGCCACCGCCGTCGTCCTGCTGGTCTGGTCCGTGCCGCCCGTCCGCACGGCCGCCCAGAGCCCGGATACCCGGGTGGACGCGCTGTTCGCGCGCTGGACGCGCGAGACGCCGGGCTGCGCCGTGGGCGTCGGCGTCGGCGGGCCGGAGGTGCTCGCGAGGGCCTACGGCATGGCGGACCTCGAACACGATGTCCCCAACACCGCCGACACGATCTTCGAGGCCGGGTCGGTGTCCAAGCAGTTCACGGCCGCCGCGGTGCTGGCCCTCGTCCAGGACGGCAGGCTCTCGCTCGACGACCCGGTGCGGACGTACGTGCCCGAGCTACCCGACTACGGCGCGCCGCTCACGATTCGCCACATGCTCACGCACACGAGCGGCCTGCGCGACTGGGGCAGCCTCGCGGGCATCGCCGGCTGGCCGCGCGGCGACCGGATGCACACGCACGCGCACGTTGTGGACATCCTGTCGCGGCAGACCGCGCTCAACTTCACGCCCGGCACGCGCTGGTCCTACAGCAATTCCGGCTACAACCTCGCGGCCGTCATCGTCTCGCGCGCGAGCGGCATGAGCTTCGCCGAGTTCAGCCGCGTGCGCCTCTTCGAGCCGCTCGCCATGACCTCGACGTCCTGGCGCGACGACTTCACGCGCATCGTCCCGAAACGGGCCATCGCGTATGCGACCGGCCGCGGCGGCGGCGGCTATCGCCTGGACATGCCCTTCGAGAACGTGCACGGCAACGGCGGGCTGCTGACGACGGTGGGTGACCTGTTGAAGTGGAACGAGCACTACGACCGACCGTCGGCCACCGACGCGCCGCGCGTCCGGCTGCAGCACCAGCCCGCGAAACTTTCCAACGGCACGACGCTCGAATACGCCTACGGCCTGTACGTCCGGCCGTACAAGGGCGT
>Ga0326597_10002704_pt1 | contig 26236 bp, 37 predicted proteins | sample RVTome_12_FD_203789 | JGI IMG/M metagenome (GOLD analysis project Ga0326597, IMG submission 203789) | Soil microbial communities from uranium-contaminated site in the Upper Colorado River Basin, Wyoming, United States - RVT100D185 | ecosystem: Environmental > Terrestrial > Soil > Contaminated >... | reverse complement strand
TGTGCAGGAATGGCAGGGTCCTTTCAAGCAAGCGCAACGCCGCAGATGGCCGGCCAGCAGCGCGCCCGAAGGGAGCCCCCCGAAAGCACCATGACCGCGTTGCGGTGCTGGACAAGGACCGGGCCATGGCCTGCGCACCGCGCCTTGTCCTGGCACTTTCGGGGGGCTCTGAATGTACCTTCAAGAGTGAAGCAGTACACTAGGCACGAGGACGACTTTGACCCTGCAACCCCGTCGACCCGAGCGCCCGAGCCGCCGCCTGCCCGCGGCCATGGCCGGCCTGCTGGCGCTGTTCGGTCCGGTCGCGCTGGCGGCGGTCGAGGTGCTGGCGGTCGAGGTGCGGTCGTGCGCCGGTCAGCCGGTCGAGGTCGCGGGCGACGCCGCCCATGCCGAGGAGGTCTGTGCCGCCAGCCTCGCCGCGCTCGAGCAACTCGCCACACTCGGGCTGGCACCGGCCCAGCCGATCCGTATCGTCCTGGTCGAGCAGGGCATTCTCCACGGCAGCGGCCTCGCCTACGGCCAGTACGACGGCGGCCGCAATCGGCTGGAGCTGATGTCGCCGCGAGCGATCGCGGCCCAGCAGCCGGCCCCGACCCAGTTCGGCCGCGCCATCGACGGGGTGATCTATGCCGGCCTGGTGGCCCACGAACTGACCCATGCCATCGCCCAGCAGCACAAGCGGGTCGAGAGTCTCGGCCATGCCGCCCAGGAGTACCTCGCCTATGCGGTCGAGCTCTCCAGCCTGCCCGACGCCGTGCGCGAGGCGGTGATCGCCACCGCCGGTGTGGCGGGCTGGGAGTCGGGGGACGGCATCAGCACCGTCTACCTGGGCCTCAACGTGCACCGTTTCGCGGTCAAGTCCTACCTGCATCTGCACGATCACCCCGCGCCGAAAAGCGTGGTCGAGGCGGTGCTGGGCAGTCGCGCCTGGGTCTTCACGGCGCCGTGAGCAGGGCGCGCGCCGGCGAGTGACCGTAACCCGGGTGCGGTTGCTGCCCCGGCGTCCGCTCCCTACCATGAGCCGCCGGACCCGCGGTGGCGGCGGCCGCGGGCCGCTTCCACTCACCTCAACCGCCGACCCGGAACCGCCATGAAATACATCGGAGCCCACGTCAGTGCCGCCGGCGGCGTCGAGAACGCCCCGCTGAACGCCGCGGCGATTGGCGCCACCGCGTTCGCCCTGTTCACCAAGAACCAGCGCCAGTGGGTCGCCAAGCCGCTGACGGCGGCGAGCATCGACGCCTTTCGCGCCAACTGCGCCACCCACGGCTTCGCCCCGCACCAGGTGCTGCCGCACGACAGCTACCTGATCAACCTCGGCCATCCCGACGCCGCCGCGCTGGAGAAGTCGCGCACGGCATTCATCGACGAAATGCAGCGCTGCCAGCAGCTCGGCCTCTGCTACCTGAACTTCCATCCCGGCAGCCATCTCGACCAGATCCCGGTCGACGCCTGCCTGGCGCGCATCGCCGAGTCGATCAACCTCGCCCTCGACGCCACCTCCGGGGTCACCGCGGTGATCGAGAACACGGCCGGGCAGGGGACCAACCTCGGGCACCGGTTCGAGCACCTGGCCGCGATCATCGACGGCGTCGCCGACAAGTCACGGGTCGGCGTCTGCCTCGACACCTGCCACACCTTCGCCGCCGGCTACGACCTGCGCACCCGCGCCGCCTGCGCGGCGACCTTCGCCGAGTTCGAGCACGTCGTCGGCTTCGACTACCTGCGCGGCGTGCATCTCAACGACGCCAAATCGGGCTACGACAGCCGGGTCGACCGCCACCAGTCGCTGGGGCGCGGCAACATCGGCATCGAGCCGTTCCGCTTCATCATGAACGACGCCCGCTTCGACGGCGTGCCGATGGTGCTCGAGACCATCGACCCCGACCTCTGGCCGGACGAGATCCTGCTGCTGCACGACCTGGTGGAGCGGACGGGGAGGGCCTGAGCCGGCGAGTGGCGCCAGGCGTCGTCGTCCCAGGCCGCGTCGGGCTGAAGCCCGCCCTGCGGCAAGAGTGCGGGAACCGTTTGATGGGCATAGCGCAGCGTGCCCAGCAAACGTCCGCTGTTGGGCACGCTGCGCTTTGCCCAACCTACCCCAGGCTCGCCGCGCGCCGCCGTGTTGTAGGTCGGACTTCAGTCCGACAGATGCCGCGTCGGGCTGAAGCCCGACCTACGAAGATCGGGTCGCACGAATCCTTGTAGGTCGGACTTCAGTCCGACAAATGCCGCGTCGGGCTGAAGCCCGACCTACGAAGATCGGGTCGCACGAATCCTTGTAGGTCGGACTTCAGTCCGACAGTTCTTGCGTCGGGCTGAAGCCCGACCCACAGGAAAACCCGGGCTATCGCGTCGTAGGTCGGACTTCAGTCCGACAAGCGTGTTCCGGAGCATCAACCCCCGAGCCGCTGCCGGCGCATCTCGCGCACCTCGTCCGACCAGTGGCTGGCAATGAACGCCAGCACGGCATGGATCTCGGCATCGCTGAGCACGCCGGCGTAGACCGGCATGTCGGTCGGGTAGTCGGCCGGCGCCCGCGGCGGCACCAGGCCGTGCTTGACGATGTCGAACAGCAGGGCGTCGTCGTGGTGCCAGGTGTGGCCGGAGTCGTCGTGCGGCGGGGCCGGCAGCTTGCCGTCGGCCTTACGCCGGCGCCAGTCGGGCTGGCCCGCGAGGTCCGTACCGTGGCATGCGGCGCAGTGGGTGGCGTAGAGCCGTTCACCGGTGGCCAGGTCGGCGCTCGAGGTGGAGGTGCCGAGGCCCGAGAGCAGCACGCTCGCGGCCAGCGCCAGTGCGACGACGGCCGCCAGCGGCCACCACAGGGCGCGTGCGATCGATGGCTTGGTCGGTGGTTGCTCCATAGCCCTGTATCGTATCCTCGGGAGGGTTCGACGAACACCCGGCCGGTCACCCCGGTCGCTGGAGCAGGAGAGAATGCCGATGGATGTCGCCACGTTTCAGCAACTGCTGCAGCCGCTGACCACGGCGGTCGCCGGCCGCGATTTCGACCCGGCGCTGGAGGCCGACCTCGGCGTCCGTTTCCCGCCGGATGGCGCCTGGTTCCGCCAGGTCGAGGCGGCGTGCCATGCCGCCATCGCCGCCGGCTGGATGTGCCGCCAGGGCGGCGCCGGGCGCCGCTTCGGCCGGGTCATCGAACCATCGGCCGCCACCGGCGACCTCAGCGTCGACGTGGTCGATCTGACCGACATCGTCGGCCCGCACCACGTCCACCCGAACGGCGAGGTGTGCATGGTCATGCCCCAGGACCCGGCGGCGACCTTCGACGGCGGGAGTGCCGGCTGGCAGGTCAATGCGCCGGGGTCGGCCCACCGGCCGACGGTGCGCGCCGGCCGGGCGCTGGTGCTCTACCTGCTGCCGGGCGGCGCCATCGAATTCACCGGGCAGGCGTAGGGGCCAGGGCAGCGCCCTGACCCCTACCTGCTGGTGCGAACGGATCAGTCCGGAATCGGCTTGAGCTTGCGCCCCTCGGCGCTACCCGGAGTGAAGCCGTACTTGGCGTAGAACTGTTGTGCCCGGTCGCTGGCGAGGTAGGCGAGGAAGCGGTCGGCGTTGGCCTGGTTGCGGCCGGTCTTGAGCTTGCCGATGGCGTAGCCGACCTTGTCGACCTTGTTCAGCGGTGCCGGGATCTTGACCCCTTCGACCGCGCGCCCCTCGCGCTGCGCCGCGAGCACCTCGGTGGTCCAAACGATGCCGACATCGGCCTCGCCCTTCTCGATCCGCAGCGGTGTCTCGCGGTGGTGGCGCGAGGTGAACCAGGTCTTGCCCTCGATCGCCCAGCAGCTCTTGCACTCGGCGTTGCCGGTCACCTTCTCGTACAGCCCCAGGTCCCTGAGCATCTCGGCGCCGTAGAACTTGAAGATGCCCTCGGTGATCGGGTTCGGGTGCGATTGCACCAGGTCGTCGCGGGCGAGATCCTCAGGGCCCTTGATCCCCTTGGGGTTGCCCTTGGCCACCATCAGTTCCAGGGTGTTGTGGATGTAGGTCATGTAGTCGGACATCAGCCCCTCGCCCTTGAGCTTTTTCAGGTGGCCGAGGTTGACGCTGGCGTAGATGTCTGGGTTCATCGCCGTCTTCTGGCCGTTGATCTCCGCCTGCTTGAGGATCTGGTTCATGATCTGGCCGGGCGGGATGGTCTCGACATAGACGGTCTTGATGTCGGGATGGGCCGCCTGGAAGTCGCCGATCAGCTCCTCCATGACCATGAACTGGTTGCCGGCCAGGTACATGACCAGGTCGGCGGTGTAGGAGTCGCCGATCTGGCCGTAGGCGACCTGACCCATGGCGAAGGTGCGGTAGTCGTGATTGAGGCCGGCCTCGTCCTTTTTCGCGGCGGCGGCATGGCCGGCGCCGGGCAGGACGAGCAGGGCGGCAAGCCCTAGGGCAACGTGGGTTGGCATCATCGGGTCATCTCCTGGTGGGGGTGAGGCGCGGCCGTTGTCATTGGGTTGGGGAAGCGCCGCGCAACAAGGGGATGTAGTACCCGAGTAAATGATATTTATCAATAAAATAGATTCAATTAATGCCAGGATAAATTCCGCTTGGGTTCGTTGACGGTTCGAGTGTCGCTCAGGGGTTGGCGTTTTCGCCCAGCCAGGTGGCGACGGCGTCGAGCAGGGCCGCCTCCTGGCCGTCGAAGAAGTGGTTGGCTCCGGCCACCTTCTGCTGGCGGTAACGGGGGTTGCCGGAGCCGGCGGCGAAGCGCCGCTCGGCGCGCTCGACCACGGCGTCGAGGTCGTGCTCGCCGTAGAGGTCGAGGACCGGCAGGCCGATCCGGGTCAGCGAGGCGGCGATGTCGGCGTAGTCGTCGCCCGGGGTGCCGCTCATGCCGATGCCGACGAAGGCGGCGATGGAACCGCCCGGGCGGGCGTCGCGCAGGTAGTTGGCGCCGCGGGCGGCCCCCTGGCTATGGGCGACGATGCTGATCGGCCCGAGGTCGCGATCGACCAGGAAGTGCAGGCCGGCGTCGATCCGCGGCGCCACCTCGGGATTCAGCGGCCGGTAATCCTCGCTGCTGGCGTCGTTGGCCAGGATCGGCAGCTGCAGCGACAGCGTGGTCCAGCCACGCTCGGCGAGGCCGACGCGCAGCGGGTAGATCACCTGCGGCCAGTTCGGGTGGACACCGATGCCGTGCAGCAGGATCACCGCGCCGCGCGGCTCACCCTCGGCCTCGGTCAGGATGGCCAGGAAGCGGTCGTCGCCCGCCTGCAGCCAGAGGCTCTCGCCCTCGATCAGCTGGTCGACGATCTGGTCGGCCCAGCGCTGTTCCTTGGCCTTGTCGGAGGCGACTGCGGGCGCGGCGAGCAGGCCGGCGAGCAGGGCGAGCAGGGGCAGGGCGGTGGCGGGACGGCGCATCGGCTCTCCTTTCGGGCAGCAGGTCGGGGTGAAGGGCCTGTATAATCCCGCGACCGGCCCCGTCTGCCAACCACCCGATGACCGATCCCGCCACCGAAGCCCGCCTGCGCCCGCTGATCGACATCGTCACCGGGCTGCCGCACTTCCGCGTCCTCGGCCTGGAGATGGTCGACTACACGGCCGGCAGCGCGACCCTGCGCTGCCCCTACCGCCCGGAGCTGATCGGCGATCCGGCCACCGGGGTGATCCACGGCGGCGTGGTCACCACCCTGCTCGACAGCGTCTGCGGCCTGGCCTGTTTCCTCGGCCTCGACGAGCCGCAGGCGATCGCCACCCTCGACCTGCGCATCGACTACCTGAAGCCGGCGCTGGCGGGCCGGCCGTTGCTCGGTTTCGCCGAGCTCTACCGCCAGACGCGCAGCGTCGCCTTCCTGCGCGGCCACGCCTACCAGGACGACGCCGACGATGCCGTGGCGCTCTGCGTGGCGACCTTCATGATCGGCTCGGTCGGGTTCCGTCCCGGCGGCGACGGCGGGGTGCAGCCGTGACCCTGTACCAGCGCATCCTCGCGTTGAAGGCGGCCGGCGACCTGGCCGGGGTCAGCGCCCTGATCCCGTACACCGGGTTCATCGGCCTCGCCAGCGAACTCGACGCGGACGGGCTGGTGTGCCGGCTCGAGGCGCGCCCGGGCAACATGGGCAACACTGTCCTGCGCGCCGTCCACGGCGGCGTCGTCGGCGCCCTGCTCGAGCACACCGCCCTGATGCAGCTGCTGTGGGAGAGCGAGGTCGAGCGTCTGCCCAAGATCGTCAACCTGTCGATCGACTACCTGCGCCCGGCGCTGTGCGACCACGATCTGCTGGCCCGCGCCAGCGTGGTCAAGCAGGGGCGGCGGGTGGCCAATGTCCGCGTCGAGGCGTGGCAGGACGACCCCGAGCGCCCGGTGGCGGCGGCGCACGGCCACTTCATTCTCGGCTGAACCGCGCCGGTATCGGCCGCCGGCGGAACCGGGCGCCGCTGGTGCGGCCTAAACTGGGTACAGGATCGACCCGGTGGTGCGCATGCCCAGCTCCCGTCAACCCCATGCCGACCTGCGGCGCCCGGCGCTGCCGGTGCTGCCGTGGGTCGTGCTGCTCCTGCTGGCACCGTGGCCCGTCGCTGCCGAGGTCTACCGTTCGGTCGACGAGCACGGCCATGTCACCTTCTCGGACGTGCCGCCCGCGGACGCCGTCGAGAGCGTCCCGGTAGAGATCGCCCCGGGCCCGAGCGCCGAGCAGGTGCAGGCGTCCCAGGCCCGGATCGACGCCAGGCGCGAGCAGCTCGAGGCGCTGCAGAGCGCACGCGCGGCCGCGGCGGAACAGGCGCGGCTGGCGCGCAGGCAGCAGCTCGAGGAGGCGGCGTTGCGCGCCGCCATCCAGGCGCCGTCATCCGAGACGCACCCGCCGGAAGATGCCCGACGCCGCTTCTTCGGCCTGCCGCTGGTGCCCTTTCATCCTGGGTTCCACGACGAGTTCAGGCACCCGTTCCGGCCGCACCCGAGAGCGCCGCTGCAGCCACCGCTGGTGCCGACGCCGACGGCCGAGCGCCCGCGCGTGCTCGACAGCCCGCTGTTTCAGGACCGTTCAAGCCTGCTCGACGGCCCGCTGTTCGACGACCGTTCGCGGTCGCGCAGCCGGCGCTGAACGGCTCCCTCCACTCTGGGCGCGGCGGGTGTCGGCGCGCCGTCCGCCGCGCCGCGGCACGAGGAGTCGACATGGCTGTGCACCGACCGCATCCCGACCGCCGCGCGCGCCGCGTGCCCGGCCCGGTCGTGCTGGTCTGCCTGCTGCTGACCGGCGCAGTCGCCCCGTTGGTCGCAGGCCCGCCGTCGGACGCGGACGTGCCGCTGGAACGCCTGCGGGATCCCTCGCAGGCGCGCGAAATCGAACTGCCGCACGATGCGGTCAGGCCGCCCGACCCGGCACCGGCCGGCAGCGAGGCCGACGCCTGGTGGCGCTACCGTGAGCGGCCGATCGCGCCGGTCCCGCGGCCGGCGATCGAGCGGCCGCGGCCGCGATCGCCGGGAGGTGGCGACCACCCGGCCTACCGCGCGCTGCCACCCGCGAACTCCCGTTGAAAATGCCGCCCGGTCGTGGCCGCCATCGCGCCCGCCGCGGCAGCCACCGCCCGGAGGGCCGCTGCTGTCCCATAAACGACCAAATCAGCCCGTAGGGGCCGGCCCTTGTGCCTGCCCAAGACGCCGCACCAACCCCGTAGGCGCTGTGTCACCGGGCGACCACAAGGGTCGCCCCTACGGGGTGGGGCGGAATGAGGCGGCGGCCGGCACGATGCCGCTACAATTGGGGCGGTTTCCCGGCCAGCGGATACGCCATCCGGGCCACCCGGTTCCCCCGGCCCGCATGCCCGGCACCTGATGGAGTCCAGTCGATGCGTCCACTGCTGTTCGCCCTCGCGCTGCTTGCCGGCGGTTGCGCCACCCTCGGCCCCAGCGTCACCTACCTCGGCGAGGTCCGCTATCCACCGACCGCCTACGTCGAACGGCTGCGCGCCGAGCCGGACCGGCCCTACACCGCCATTGCCGAACTCGCCTACACCAGTTCGACCCTCACCCGGCGCGAAATCGAGGACCGCCTGGCCGAGCAGGCGCGCGCTCTCGGGGCCGACGCGGTCGTTCTGGGCCAGTCGACCCTGGCCCAACTGCGCTCGGCCGACGACACCCAACGGCACGAGGAGACCTACCGCTTCAGCGCAGTGGCGATCCGCTACCGTGACCGCTGACCGACCGCAAGAAATCTACTGCGCGGTTCGATCGCCGCGGTGCGCGGTGTGCGCTCCTCGCCTATCGACCTGATAGGTCTCGTCGCTGCGCCCCGTCCGCCTTGCGCTCAAACCGCTCGCTACGATGTCTTCTCAAGCGCTCAGCCGCTCAGGATGCGCGGCCAGCGGTCGCAGACGGCGTCCAGGCGGGTCGGCGCCAGGGTGACGACGTAGATCCGCTGCTCGGCACCGTCGCGCGCCAGCAACCCCTGCAACCACTGCCCCCGGGTCACCTCGAACCAGCGGATCTCACCGAGGCCGTCGCGTTCGGCGAAGCGCCGCACCGGCAGCTTGACCGGGCGCGGGAACCAGCGGTCCCACTCGCCGGCGCGGATCGACTCCAGCCGGGCCCAGCCGCCGCCCGGCAGGGCGCCGTGCTGGCGCGGCCGCCGGCCCCACGGCAGCAGCAGCAGGCCGCCCCCGCGGCGGCGAACCGGCAGGCGTGCACGCGGGTTGTCGAAGGTGGTGCGCACCTCCAGGCCGTCGACGTCGTAGATCACTTCCAGGCACATGGTCGGTCCGGTGGGCTGCAATGTGCCGGTGGGCACCTGTAGGTCGGGCTTCAGCCCGACAAACGGTGATCGGTATGGACCGGGAAATCGTGACCGTGTGTCGACCCGGCCCGAGACCAATCGAAGGTCCGCGCTGACGTGCAGGCCCCTGTCGAGCTGAAGCCCGACCTACGGGAGATCACCGCGGGGTCGAGGCCCGACCCGGAAGAGACGCCTTGACAAGCCCTCACACAGCACATCACACCGTCCGCCTGTGCCCGCTCGGCTTCCACGCCGGGGCGATGACGTCGGGCATGTCGGAGCGGCCGAGCAGCCGCGCCGGCGCCAGCGCCAGGGCGCCGAAGCGGTCGTTGACCCGGTCGACCGCGGCGTGCACGGCGCGTCGCCGGTCGTCGCCCGGGGCGAACAGTTCCAGCTGCTGGCTGGCCGGGCGCGGGTCGAGGGCGGTCACCTGCACCTGGTGCACCCCTTCGCCGTCCCAGCTCCGGTCGAGCACCTGGCGGCAGAGCGCGAAAATCGCGCCGCTGTCGGCGCCCGGGCACGGCAGCCGCGGCTTGCCGCCGAGCCAGCCGAGATCGGCGCGCAGGCCGATGAAAAAGCGGCTCGCCTCGAGCTGGTGCCGGCGCAGGCGCGCGCCGACCTTGGTGCTCATGTGCAGCAGCCAGGTCAGCAGCAGCTCGCGGTCGCGCGTCGCCGGCGGCAGCACCTTGCCGTGGCCGAGCGACTTGGGCGCCGCCACTTCGTAGGTCAGCCGGGTCGGGTCGCTGCCCTGGCACATGTGCCAGATGCGCCGCCCCGGGTTGCCGAAACGGCGGCCGAGGACGCTGATCGGCAGCTTGTGCATGTCGCCGCAGGTGCGCACGCCGTGCCGTTCGAGGAAGTCGCCGATGCCGCGGGCGATGCCGCACAGCTCGGTCACCGGCACCGCGCGCAGCCGCGCCGCCGCCTGCCACGGCGGGATGACGGTCAGGCCGTCGGGCTTCTGCTGCTTGGCGGCGAACTTGGCGGTGGTCATGTCGCCGCTGACGCCGACCGAGCAGAGCAGGCCGGAGGCGGCGAACACCACCTGCTTGATCCGCCGGCCGATGGTCGCCGGGTCGCCGTGCAGGCGCTGGCAGCGGGTCAGGTCGAGGTAGGCCTCGTCGACCGAGTAGATCTCGATGTCGGGCGTGATCTCCGCCGCCAGCGCCGCCATGATCCGGCTCGAGACCTCGGCGTAGCGGTGCGGGCGCGCCGGCAGCCGGACCAGGTCGGGGCAGAGCGCCAGCGCCCGGCGCAACCGGGTGCCGGTGCGGATGCCGTAGCTGCGCGCCTCGTAGGAGCAGGTGATGATGCAGGTGCCGCGCAGGCCGTTGGTGATCGCCACCGGGCGGCCGCGGTACTCGGGGCAGTCCTGCTGCTCGATGGCGGCGAAAAAGGCGTTCATGTCGACCAGGGCGATGGCCCGGTCCCAGGGGTGTGCCGCCATGACCGGGCTACCGGTAGGAGCGCAGCTGGGCGACCACCACGCCCTGGATCCGCACCCGCGCGGCGGGGTAGATCATCGGCGCCAGCGCGCGGTTGGCCGGCAGCAGCGTCACGCTGCCGTCGCGGTTGTTGCGCAGCCGCTTCAGGGTCGCCTCCTCGCCGTCGATCAGGGCGACGACGATCTCGCCGTCGGCGGCCTGCTCGGCCTGCTTGACCACCACCATGTCGCCGTCGAGGATGCCGGCCTCGACCATCGAGTCGCCCTGGACGCGCAGCACGAAGCGGCCCGGGCCCATGAAGAACTGGCCGAGGTCGATGGTCGCCTCATCGGGGATCGCCTCCAGCGGCTGGCCGGCGACGATGTGGCCGAGCAGCGGCAGTTCCAGCGCCCCCGGCGCCGGCGCCGGCCCGGCCAGGCGGATGCCGCGGTGGCGCCCGGGCTCGACCGCGACCAGCCCGGCGTCGACCAGGGCGCGCACGTGGCGGTGGACCACGCCGCGCGAGCGGATGCCGAGCGCGCGGCCGATCTCGGCCAGTTTCGGGGTGACGCCGTGGCGGGCGAGGTGGTCGCGGATGGCGTCGTAGACCTGACGTTGGCGGTCGGTCGGCATGGCCTGCTCCAGATGTTCTCAAAACGTTCTCTAATGGTGAACGATAGAGAACATTTCGAGAACGTGCAACAGGGGAGGTCTCGCGCCACCGGGCACGGCTGCGGCCGCTGCCCGACCCGGCGGCATGCCGGTGCGCGGTGCGTTTGACCGGCGCCGCTGCGCAGGGGAGCAAAAGCGGGGGCGGCGCGGCGCCGCGTTCAGGCGTAGATGTTGATGTATTTCAGGCAGATGACACGCAGGCAGGAGGCGAGGTTCTTGTCGTTGGCCACCAGGCACTGGTCGTGGATCATCTCGAGCATCACCGGCAGCGACATCTTCATCTCCGCCGCCATGTGCTCGAGCACCACCCAGAACGCCGACTCGAGGCGGACGGTCGTGCTGTGGCCATGGATGCGGAAGCCGCGCTTCTCCGGGATGAACTCCTGGATCTGGTCGGTGGTGCAGGCGTTGAACATGTGCGTCAGCACGTTCTCGGCCTCGACATAAATGGCCATGGTCGGGTCCCTGGTGGGCAGCCGGCGCTGCTGGGTTGCCACGGGCATACTAGGCAGAGTCCCCGGGGCCTGTCCATGCACCGCGCCGGGCGTTGGCAATAAATACCACCACTCGCCGTGGGCCAGAGTTTACCTATAGGCACCGGGGGATTGGTGACGGTCGAGCAGCCGGTTTACGGTCACAGCAACAGCGGGGGGCGTGGATGGAGTTCTTCAAGAAAACCCTGGATCCGGTGATCGCGCTGAGCGCCATCGCGATCCTGGATATCTTCCTCTTCCTGGTCGTCGGCGCCTGGACCGTGGGCGGTGGCGAGACCATGATGACCGGTCTTGCGGCCCAGGCGCTGATGGGCGATGCGCTGGAGCGCATCCCGTTCTGGAACCTGGTGTTCGTGCCCGACTGGGGCTACTGGAAGATCTACATCAGCCTCGGCATGCTGTTCGGCGCGGTGGTCGGCGCGGTGCTGAGCAAGGAGTTCTACCTGCGCTTTCCGCGCCGGCTGTCGGAATGGGTCCTGATCACCATCGGCGGCCTGCTGATGGGCATCGGCATCCGCCTGGCCTTCGTCTGCAATGTCTCGACCTTCTTCGGCCTGACGCCGGAGATGAACCTCGGTGGCTACCTGTCGATCAGCGGCATCATCGCCGGGGCCTGGGTCGGTTCGATGATCTACAAGCGCATTCTCGAGGGGTGATGGCCATGAGCGTGGTCGCCGAATGTCTCGCCGCCTTCGTCTTCGGTTCCTGCGTCGGCCTGCTGGTGCAGCGGTCGCGCTTCTGCAACACCGCCGCGCTGCGCGACGCCATCCTGTTCAAGACCTACCGCAACACCAAGGCGCTGCTGGTCGCGATGATGATCCTGACCATCGGGTTCACCCTGTTCATCACCTTCGGCGCCGGCAACCCGATGCATTTCGACGTCGGTCTGAACCAGGTCGCCGGCCTGTTCCTGTTCGGCATCGGCATGGTCCTGGCCGGGGCCTGCACGGTCTCGACCTGGGTCAAGACCGGCGAAGGCAACGTGGGTGCGTTGTGGGCCCTGATCTTCACCTTTGTCGGCATGTTCCTCTTCTCCCTGGTCTGGTCGGCCAACTACTGGCCGCCGGCGGCCGCCAGCATGACCGGCCAGCCGAACCTCGAGGCGCTGCAGCTCGGCTACGCCAACGTCGGCACGCTGCAGGAGAAGACCGGCATCCCGGCGATCTTTTTCGGTATCGGGCAGAGCCTCGTCCTGCTGGCCATCTACCGCGCCATCCTGCGCCGGGAGCGCCGCCAGCAGGTGGAGCACGACGCGACCGCGGCCAGGCACCGGGCCGGCACGCTCGCGGCCGACAGTTAAACGACAGGAGTGCAAGCAGATGGGATTCTTCAGCAAGGACAAGGACAAGGCCGCGGACCGCGCCGACGGCGGGCGCGAGGTGCAACTCAGCGACGGCCGGAGCTACCGGGTGACACGCCAGGTCGACTGCCTCGGCGACTCCTGCCCGCGGCCCCAGCTGATGACCAAGAAGGCGCTGGCCGGCGCGGCCCTGAACGACGTCATCGAGGTGCTGGTCGACAACCCGTCGTCGATGGAGGCGATCCCGCCGATGCTCAACGGCATCGGGGCGACCCACCTGGAGACGGTCAAGGCGGCGCGCTGCTGGGAAATCTACATCCGCAAGGACTGACCGGCATGCACACTCCAGCCAACCCAACCCGTGGAGCATGGTCATGACCGCCGGCCAGCACGGTATCCGCCTGTTCTCCCTGGCGGTGGCCGCGCTGAGCGGCGCCGCCCTGATCTACGTCTACCTGTATCCACCGGTGAGCATGCGCCTGTCGCGCGACGGGGTGCCGCATTACGCGCCGCCGGTGCTGCATCCCGAGACCGGAGAGCCGCTCGACCTGGGCCTGCTGATCCGGCACTACCGGGGAGACTGAAGCCATGTCACTGGATTTGCCCACCGTCGTGCAGCTGGTCATGTTCGTGGTGGCGTTCGGCGCCATGGCCCTCGGTTTCCTGAGCGACTGAGCGAGGAGTCCCGATGGACCGCAACAGCCTGGTTTTCTGTCTCTCCGCCCTGGTGCTGAGCTTCGCCGCCGCCGCCGCCGGCTACCGTTATGCGGCCCTGCCCGAGGGGCGCCTCGCCGCCAGCCAGGTGCCGGTCCCGGCCGAACAGCTCGGGGAGGTCGATCTGGGCGCTTTCGGGAGCGTGTCGGTGACCGAGCTGGTCACCTATTACCTCGAGAACCCGCCGGCCGCCGACAGCGCCCCGCGCGCCGTCCGCTTCCAGGGCTGCTGATCGCGATGGCCCTCGACCGGCGACTGGGCCTGTTCCTGCTCCTGGCGCCGGCGCTGGCCCGCGCCGACGCCCTGTTCGAGTACGTCCGCGACGTCGACACCACCCCCGGCGCTGACCGGATCGTGCTCGATACGCGCCCGGCCGCCGCATGTGTCGAGCGCACCCTGGCCGGGGCGCACTGCCTGCCTGCGGCCGACCTACTCGGCCCGCATCGGCGCCTGCCCAGCTTCCACGACCTGCTCTGGGTCTTCGGCACCGTCGGCCTGACCGGAAGAGAAACGGTCCTGGTGGTCGGGGAGCGGGCCGACGCACGCGATTTCGTCGCCGGCCTGCTGTTCCTCGCCGGCCAGGCACGGGTCCAGGTGCTGGCCCAACCGCTGCGCACCCTGGAGGGCCGGGCGACGGCGCCCGGACGCCAGCGCGGCAACACCCGGCGCGCGGTGTTCCAGGCGGCGTTGCGCGACGACCTGATGGTGCTGACCCACGAACTGGCAGCGCAGCTCGAGGGTGCCGCGCCGCCGCCGCTGCTCGATGGTCGCGGCGAGGCGGAATATTGGGGTGAGCGTGTCCGCGGCCTGCGCGGCGGCCACCTGCCGGGGGCGCGCCATCTGGCCGCCAGCGCCGTGCGCGCCGACCTGGCCGCCGGCCGCCTGCCGGCGCTCGCGGATACCGGCCGGGCGGTGGTTTACGGCCACGATGCCGTCGAGAGCGTGGCCTACCTGACACTGCTGCGCGCGGGTGCCGGGCTCGACCCGCGTGTCTATCTCGACGGCTTTGCCGCCTGGGCCGCGACCACCCACCTGCCGCTCGACAGCCTGACCCACCCGGAGCGCGCCGCGCCGGCGGCCGCACCGCCGCCGCCGGCAGCGGCCCCGGCGCCGTGGCTGGCGGTCCTGGCCGGGGCGCTCGCCGGCGCGCTGCTGGTCCTGGTCGTCTTCATGCTGGCGGCCAGGAGACGCACGCCGTGCAACTGATGCTGCATGTCTCGAGTCCGGCCGCCACCCGGCTGGTGATCCGCCTCGCCCGGGCGTGTGGCCGGGCGGGGATCGAGTGGGGCTGCTTTTTCACCCACGCGGGCGTGCGCCTGCTGCAGGAGCAGGCCGTGCTCGTGGCCCTGGCCAGTGCGCGCCGGGCGGTGGTCTGCGAGCACTCCTGGGCGCAGCAGTTCGATGGTCTGGCGTGTCCGGTCGAACTCGGCAGCCAGACGGTCAACAGCATCATGATGGCCGGCGCCGAGCGCGTGGTCAGCCTGTGACGCGCCCATGAGCGGCAAGCGGATCCTGGTCCTGGCGCGCGCCGAGCACGGCGAGGCGATGCGCGTGGCGGCCGGCCTGACGATCGCCGGACACGCGGTGCGCCTGGTCTTCATGACCGGGCCGGTGGCGGAAACCGAAGAAAACGCGGAGCTGATCGAGTTGCTGGAACTCGCCGAAATCGAACCGCAAACCACGGTGCCGGCCATGGCCGACGAGCTGCCGCTGCTCGATGCCACGGCCCTCGGCCAGGCCATCGGTGGGGCCGACCGGGTCATCTCTCTGTGAGGCGATAATGCAGATCGTCGTGCTCGACAGTCACCTGTTTCCCGACCGCGAAACCGTGGCGTTGGCGCTCGAGCGATTCGCCGTAGAGCATCCCGTACAGCGCATCGACCTCGGCGACCTGCCGGACGACGACGCGGTGTGGGACGCGGTGGTGGAGCAGCTGCTCGCCACCGACCTGGTGGTGACGCTGTAGGGGCGGCCCCCGGCGTAACCACCGACTGTCAACATAAGTGGATGGAGAATAGTGCTATGAAACGACTTACCGGTCCGATTGCCGCGGGTTTGCTGCTCCTGCTCGCGGGGGTCGCCCAGGCGGCCGAGCCGCTCATCGACGTGGCCTGGGTCAAGGCCAACCTCGGCAAGCCGGGGATCGTCCTGCTCGACGTGCGCGGCAAGCTCGACAACAACAGCAAGGCGACCTACCTGCGCGAACACATCCCCGGCGCCATCTACACCGATTACCTCGAGGACGGCTGGCGGGTGAAGGACGCCAACGGCACCATCGCCATGCTGCCCGACGTGGCCAAGCTGGAAAAGCTGATCGGCGGGCTCGGCATCGGCAACGACAGCCACGTGGTCATCGTTCCCAACGGTGCCCAGGCGCTCGACATGGGCACCGCGACCCGCATCTACTGGACCTTCAAGGTGCTCGGCCATGACAACGTCTCGATTCTCGACGGCGGCATGATGGCGTGGACCAAGGAGGTCGACGCAAAGAGCAAGAAACCGGTCAATCCGCTCGAGAAGGGCGCCAACACGCTGCCGGCGAAGAGCTTCAAGGGCACCCTGAACGAGGCCATGGTCGCGACCAAGGACGAGGTCGAGGCGGCGCGCCAGAACGGTGTGCTGCTGGTCGACAACCGCCCCAACGACCAGTACCTCGGCGTCAACCGCCACGGCAAGTCCAAGCGCAGCGGCACCATTCCCGGGGCCAAGAACCTGCCCGAGAACTGGCTTACCGCCAACGGCGGCGGCAGCTTCCGCGACCGTGACAGCCTGCAGACGCTCTATGCCGCGGCCGACGTCCCGACCTCGGGCAGGCAGATCACCTTCTGCAACACCGGGCACTGGGCCTCGCTCGGCTGGTTCGTCTCCAGCGAGTTGCTGGGCAACAAGGACGTGATCATGTACGACGGCTCGATGGTCGAGTGGTCGGGCGACGACAAGCTGCCGATCCAGTCGCTGGTCAAGGTCAACAACTGACGCGCCAGGTGCGCCTGCTTCAGGGGGTGCTCGCGGCGGCGGCTCTGCTGGCCGCCGCCGTGAGCCCAACCTGGGCCGCCGGCGAGCACCAGCGCCGCCTGGCGGCGATGCTGGTGGTGCTCACGGGCGACGCACGGCGTCTGGCCGAACCCGCCATCGACGCACGTGACCGCAGCGCCGTCAGCGCCCGCCTGCATGGCGGTCTCGCGGTCCTGGGCCTGCTGTTCCGCGAAGCGGGGCATGCGCCTCCGGTGGCTGCGGCGGAGCTGCGCCAACTGCTGGACGCCGGGCAGCCGCAAGCGCTGGCGACCAGGTTGGAGCAGCTGAGCGCACGCCATCCGCTCGCTCTCGGGGTGCTGCACCCGGTGCCACCGACCCCGGCGCGCCGACAGCTCGCGCAGCGGCTCCACCAGACCTACTGCGCCGGCTGCCACGACCGCCCCGACCCGGGGTCGGCCATGCCGCTCTACGTCCTCCAGGAGATGGCCGCAACGCTGCCGCTGCGCGAATTTGCCGCGCGCCTGCTGATCAGCGTCCGCGGCGACCACCTGACTTCGCTCGCGAACCCGTTCAGCGACGACCAGCTGGCCATGCTGCTCGCCCATTACCGCGGCTGGCGCGATTGCGCGGTGCCGGACGAGGGCGGCGAGGCCGGGTGCGCCCGGGACGGTAGCGGCAGCCCGGCGAGGTAGCGGTGGCGTACGGGTCCGCACGCCGACCGTTGGTCCACGCGATCGGACCCGGGCCTGCCGAATCTGCGCTACCCTGACGGTTCCATCACGGAGCCACCCGATGCCCACCTTCGTCCGCACCTACCCGATCCGCTTCGAGGACTGCGACGGCGCCGGCATCGTCTTCTACCCGCGCCTGTTCCTGCTGGTCAACCGGGTCATCGAGGACTGGTTCGCCGACGGCCTCGGGGTCGACTTCCGCGCGCTGCACGAGGCGCGCCGCCTGGCCATCCCGACGGTCGAGATGCAGGTGCGTTTCCTGCGCGCCAGCCGGCTCGGCGACCGCCTCGACGTCGCCCTCGAGGTGCGCCGCCTCGGCAGCCGCTCGTTCACACTCGGCATCGCGGCGCGCTGCGGCGACGAGCTGCGCTTCAGCGTCGAGAGCGTGCTGGTCTGCGCCGACCAGGTCGCGACCGGGGTCAAGAGCCGCACCCTGCCGGACGACCTGCGCGCCGGCATGGCCGCCTACCTGGCCGACCCCGTCCCGGACGCCTGAGAGCCTGTGAAACAATCACCACGCCTGCTGCGACGCCCCCTGAACGCCCCTGGCGGCGTTGCCGGGACCCCCAAAAGCGCTTACGTAGCGGTGCTACGTGCGCACTTTCGTGCAACCCCGCGCCTTGCCAGAGACGCCCAGGCGGCATCTCGCGACGGCGGGCGATTCTTTCACAGGCTCTGAGCGGGAGGCGTGCGCGGCGCCGGGAGCGGCGCACGGTCCGGCCGTATGCCATGCTTGGCTGACGGCGCGCCAGGCCACGCCGATCCTGCCGTGGGAGGTTGCGGGCGCATGACGGGTAGGGCCGAGGGATGCGGATTAGCCGGTAGTGCGACGGACGCACTCTGGCTCGCCGCCCTGGATCGACTCGAGGAGGGAGTCGCCGTGTTCGACGGCGACCTGAACTTGTGCGCCTGGACCCCCCGCCTTGCCGAACTGGACGAGCGCACCGGCCGACTGCTGCAGCACGGTCGGCCGCTGGCCGATTTCCTCGACCGTCACCGGCCACCGCGGGCTGGCGGTGACGACGCCGCGGCGGTCGCCGGGCAACTGGCGGCGCTCGCTTGCGGCGAGGCGGTCGCGGGGGAGATCGAGCGCGACGGGGAGGTGGTGGTGCAACTGCGCTACGTGCCGTTCGGAAACGGCGGGGTGCTGCTCAGCTGCAGCGACGCGACCCGGGCGCGCCGGGCCGTGGAGCAGGCGCTGCAGCGGCGCGAGCAGCGCTACGCCCAGGCCCTCGAGGCGATCAACGAGGGGGTCTACGACTGGGACATCGCCGGCGGCACGGTGCTCTATACCGAGCGCGTCCTCGCCATCCTCGGCATTCCCGCGAGCCGTCTGCGGACCCCGGGGGACTGGCTGGAGCGGGTCCACCCGGACGACCTCGCCGGCTACAAGCAGGCCCTGGCCGCCCACTTCAAGGGGGTCACGCCGCGCTTCGAGCACGACTACCGCTACCGCGCCGACGACGGCAGCTGGCGCTGGGCGCGGCAGCACGGCCTGGCGCTGAGCGACGCCGGCGGCCGCGCGATCCGCATGGTGGGCTCGACCGGCGACATCACCGAGTTCAAGGCGCACCAACGCGACCTGACGGCGGCCAATGCGGAGATGGAGGCGACGCTGACCCGCTTCGGCGCCGTCCTCGAGGCGATCGACTACGGCGTCGTCTTCTACGACGACCAGATGCGCGCGTTGATCGCCAACCGGGCCTTCTGCGAGCTGTGGCAGATCCCCGAGGCGTTCTTCTCCCACCGTCCGACCATCCGCGAGATGATCGAGTACAACCGCGGCAAGGACGTCTACGATGTGCCCGACACGGCGTGGGAGGCGTTCGTCGACCAGCGTGTCGAGGAGATACGCCGGGGCGAACTGAGCGTCAGGGAGCTGCACCGGGCCGACGGCAAAGTGATCCTCAACGACTGCGTTGCGCTGCGCGGCGGCGGGCGCATGCTGACCTATTTCGACATCACCCGGCAGAAACGGATCGAGCAGGCGCTGCGTGCCAGCGAGGAGCTCTACGCCCTGGCCACCCGGGCCGCAGTCGAAGGCATCTACGACTGGAACCTGGTGACGGACTCGCTCTACGTCTCCGACCGCGCCCGGGAGATGTACCAGTTCGGTGACGGCGCCATGACCGCAGCCAGCTGGAACGCCCGCATCCACCCCGACGACTTCGCCGGCTACCGCCAGGCGCTGGTCGACCACTTCCGGCAGCGCAACGACCATCTCGAGCACGAGTACCGCATCCGCACCGAGCAGGGCGCCTACAGCTGGGTGCTGGACCGCGCCATCGGTGTGCGCGACCCGGACGGCCGCGTGGTGCGGCTGGTCGGCGCGGTCAGCGACATCACCCCGCGCAAGGAGGCCGAGCTGCGCCTGCAGCAGCAGAACGAGATCCTGCAGGCCGAGATCGCCGCCCACCAGCGCTCGCGCGAGACCATCGAGTACCTGGCCAGCGAGATCCGCGCCGCCTACGATTTCGGCGAGATCGTCGGCCAGTCGCCGCGCCTGACCGAACAGCTCGCGCAGCTCGACCGCGTCGCCGGCACCGACACCACCGTGCTGGTGCTCGGCGAGACCGGCACCGGCAAGGAGCTGGTGGTGCGCGCCATCCATGCGCGCAGCGCCCGCGCCAACCGGCCGCTGGTCAAGGTCAACTGCGCGGCCCTGCCGGCCGGCCTGGTCGAGAGCGAGCTGTTCGGCCACGAAAAGGGGGCCTTCACCGGGGCCACCGGCATGCACAAGGGGCGCTTCGAGCTGGCCGACGGCGGCACGCTGTACCTCGACGAGGTCGGCGAACTGCCGCTGGAGACCCAGGCCAAGCTGCTGCGCGCCCTGCACGAGCATGAGTTCCAGCGGGTCGGCGGCAACGCCCTGCTGCACAGCGACGTGCGCCTGATCGCCGCCACCAACCGCGACCTCGCCGCGGAGGTCGCGGCCGGACGCTTCCGCAGCGACCTGTTCTACCGCCTCAACGTCTTCCCGGTGACGCTGCCGCCGCTGCGCGAGCGGGGCGGGGACATCGAGCTGCTCGCCCACCACTTCCTCGAGCGCGCCGCCCGCCGCGTCGGCCGCCACTTCACCGGCATCAGCGCCGCGTTCCTCGCCGCGGCGCGGGACTACACCTGGCCCGGAAACATCCGCGAACTGGAGAACGTCATCGAACGGGCCGCCATCCTCTCGCCCGGCCCGGAACTCGAACTGCCGGGGCCGCTCGGTGGGGCGCCCGTCGACCCGGCAGCTCCCGGCGTGGCCGCCCGGCCGCTCTCCGGCACCCTGGAAGAGGTGGAGCGCGCCTACATCGGCGAAGTGCTCGAGCGCTGCGGCGGGGTCATCGAGGGGGCGCGGGGGGCCGCGGCCGAACTCGGTCTCAACCCGAGTACGCTGCGCGGTCGCATGCGCAAGCTCGGCATCCGCAAGGCCCGCCAGGCCCGCTAGACCCGTCTGATATGACGGATGACACCGTTATAGTTGACGGTGCCGTCGCATATGACGGCAGGGGTTCGTTGATGCTAATGTGACTCAACAGCACTTACATAAGATGTAAGACTTTGTAAAATCGCAATAAAACAGGTCGATCACCATGCGTAATTGATATTTGGCATGTACAGTGCATGGCATTAAATGACAAATGTCATTCACGGTTCGATGGCCAACGACCGGCCAGCGTCCCGGGAACCGCCACAGGAGACCGAGCCATGCAAACCACAGCGCTGCGTATGCCCACCGCCGTCACTCCGCCCAGCACCATCGACGCATCACTGCCACGCACGACACCACACCAGGCCACGCGCCCGACGCCGACCGCGATGCGGCAGTCCACCCGCCGCACACCGCCGCGGGACGACGAGACGGCCTGGGCGCGCCTGGCCCAGGCCAGCAACGGTTTCGGCGACTTCTGAACCCGGCCGCAGCAGCGACCACGCACCCAAGCGCGAGGTGGGCGTCATGCAGACAATCGAGATCAGGGGTTCCCGGCTGGCCTACACGGTCGACGGCAGCGGCGAGCCGGTGGTGATGGTGCACTGTTCGTCGGCGACTGGCAGTCAATGGAGCAAGCTGCGCGCGGCGCTCGGCGACGGTTTCCGCTGTATCACGCCCGACCAGTGGGCCTGCGGCAAGAGCGATCCCTGGCGCGGCGACAGCGCGTTCACGCTGGCCGAGGAGGCGGCACCGCTGATCGAGCTGCTCGATCGGCTGGGGACGCCGGTCCATCTGGTCGGCCACTCCTACGGCGGCGGCGTCGCGCTGCGCGTGGCCCGGGCCCGGCCGCAGCTGATCCGCAGCCTGACCCTGATCGAGCCGTCGACCTTCCACCTGCTGCGGCATGGCACGGCCGATCTGCAGGCGCTGTTCGAGGAGATCGCCGCGGTCGCGGCGACGGTCACCGGGGCCGTGACCAGCGGCGACTACTGGGGCGGCATGGCCCGCTTTGTCGACTACTGGAATGGCGCCGGCGCCTGGGAGGCGATGCCGTTCGATGCCCGCATCAAGCTGAGCCAGCGCCTGGCCAAGGTGGTGCTCGACTTCCGGGCGCTGTTCGAGGAGCCGGCCGTGCTGGACGACTACGCCGCCCTCGGGCTGCCGACCCTGCTGGTCTGCGGCGAAAACTCCCCGGGTCCGAGCCGGCGGATCGTCGAACTGCTGCACGCCGCGCTGCCCAACGCCACGGTCGTGCGGATTCCCGGCGCCGGGCACATGTCGCCGCTGACCCATGCCGAGCCGGTCAACGCCGCCATCCGCGACCACGTCATGCGCCACGTCACCCGATCGCCGGCCTGCGCCGCCGCCTGAACCGGGTCCGCGCGGAGCGGGCAGCACGCCCGGCCCCACGCGGGCCGGTCAACCCTTGCCCTGCCGGGCCAGCCAGCGGTCGAGCTGGTCGGCGAACGCCTTGCGGTCGGCCTGGTTCAGCGCCGGCGGGCCGTCGGTGACCACCCCGCTGGAGCGCATGGTCTCCATGAAGTCGCGCATGTTCAGCCGCGCGCGGACGTTGTGCGCGGTGTAGAGCTCGCCGCGCGGGTTCAGCGCCAGCGCCCCCTTGGCGATCACCTCGGCGGCCAGCGGGATGTCGGCGGTGATCACCAGGTCGCCGGGCTCCACCCGGCGCACGATCTCGTTGTCGGCGACGTCGAAGCCGGGGGCCACCTGCAGCGACCGGATGTGCGCTGACGGCGGCGTGCGCAGCGGCTGGTTGGCGACCAGCGTCAGCGCCACGCCGGTGCGCTCGGCGGCGCGGAACAGGATGTCGCGGATCACCCTCGGGCAGGCGTCGGCATCGACCCAGATGGTCATCGGCGGCGGCTCATGCGGCGCGTCCGGTGGCCCGGTGCGCTCCGCTGCAGCAGGGCCGCAGGTCGAGCAGGGCGCAGGAGTCCTTGCCGCCGGAGAGGCGGACCATGATCCGGTCGCCGTCGGGGGCATGGCGTAATCGGCCAGCGCGCCGCCGGGTCGTCAGCGGCGCGAGGTCGTCGGTCGTGGCGGTGGCGTCCATCAGGGGCGCCATTCTAGCGCCTCCACCGGCGATCGCGGCGGCTATGCTGAACTGGAGTGGGAGCGCCGGGGCGGATGAGCGCAGTGCGCGGTGACGCTATGATGGCAGGCCGGCCCGGCGTGCCCGCGGCCGGCACGACGGGGAGATCGCGGATGGATGGACAGGTAGACGGCAACGGCAGCGTGGTGAAAGACCGCCGTCGGTGGCCCGGATTGATACTGCTCTGCGGCCTGCTCTGGGTCGTGCTGGGCGCCCAGGCGGCGACCTTCGAGGAGGGTTTCAGCGCCTACCGGGAAGGCGACATCGATCTTGCCCGGACCCTCTGGGAAGCGGCGGCCGAGGCCGGCGACAGCCGTTCCATGTTCTCTCTCGGCTCCCTCTACATGCGCGGCACCGTCGTGCCCAAGGACGCAGCGCAGGGCTACCGCTGGTTCCGGCGCGCGGCCGAGGCGGGCCTGCCCCAGGCCCAGTACAACGTCGCCTTCATGCTCGAGCAGGGCAACGGCGTCGAGCGCGACGCCGAGGCGGCGATCGACTGGTACGAACGCGCCGCCCGCGCCGGCCTGCCCCAGGCCCAGGCGGCCTACGCGTCGCGCCTCTGGGACGGGCGCGGCGTCGAGGCCGACCCGGCCGCGGCCAGGCGCTGGTTCGAGGCCGCCGCCCGCCAGGGCCATCGCGAGGCGCAGAACAGCCTCGGCACCATGCTCGAGAACGGCATCGGCATCGCCGCCGACCCGGTGCAGGCAGCGATGTGGTACGAGCGGGCCGCGCAGCAGGGGCTGCGCGACGCCCAGTCCAGCCTCGCCCGGCTCTACCGCGAGGGGCGCGGGGTCCGCGCCGACGGCGCGCAGGCCGAGTACTGGGCCGCGCGGTCACGTGGCGAACGCGGGGGCGAGCCGCCGCCCGGGAGCGCGCCGGAGACGCCCGCGCCGGAGGCCACGGCAAAGGCCGCGCCGCCGGCCGCCGAGGAGGCGCCAGGCGCCGCCGCCACGGCACCATCCGATGACGCGCCGGCAGCCGAACGCGCGACACCCCCCGCAACCACGGCCGCCACGCCGCCCCCGGCGCGCCAGCCCGCGGCAGCGGCCGACGGCAGCGCCAGCACGGCCGGCGCGGCGCGCGCTTCAGCCACGCCGGCGACCGGCGCCGCCCCGGCGGGCTGGTTCGCCGCCGCCCCGGCCGACCATTTCACCGCCCAGCTGATCGGCAGCCGCAGCCCCGACGCGCTGGAGCGCTTCGTCCGCCAGAACGGCCTGGACGAGCAGGCCGAGCTGCTGCTGACGCGGCGCGACGGCGGCGCCTGGTACCTGGTCGTCTACGGCGACTTCGCCAGTTCGTCGGCGGCCCAGGCGGCGCTCGACACCCTGCCGGCCGCGGCGCGCAAGCACGGTCCCTGGGTGCGCCGGATCGGCGACGTGCGCAAGCTGCTCGCCGGTGACTGACGCGGCCGCGGGGCGCGGTGACCCACGCCGGCGGCAACTGGCGCGGTTTCCGGGCGCGTACGCGGTCGCCACCTGCCCCCGGGCTGACGCCCCGGTATGATGGCCGGTGAGCGAGCGACCAGGTGAGAACGACGTGGACCCGGACGAAGATCAGGCCCTGCTGCGGGCCAAGCTGAACCTCGAGACCGCGCGCATTCCGTGGCCGGCGCTGCAGGGGCTGTACGCCGCCGGCGACGTGCTCGCCGCGGCCCCCGACCTCGACCTGGTCGAGGTGGCCGTGCAGATGGCGCGCGACAACAGCGCGCAGATCCGCCTGTGGCTGGCCGCGAAGCGGCTGGCCCCGGTCAGCGACGATCAGGCGCGCGCCTGGCACGCCGCCGGGACCGAGGTCTGGGCGGTCGTGGTCAAGCCGTTCGTGCTGGTCCAGGACGGCGCCGCGCGCGCCCCCGGACCGCGGCCGTCGGCACCAGCTGGAGCGGCCGATGAACGATGAGCGCCAGACCCGGATCGAGGAGCGGCTCGCCCACCAGGAGCAGGCGATCGCCGAACTTGGCGACGTCCTGCATCGCCAGCAGCAGCAACTCGACCGCCTTGAGGCGCTCTGCCGGCAGCTGGGCGAGCGCTTCGTGACGCTGCAGCAGGGGGGGACGGAGGACCCGCTGGATGAGAAGCCGCCGCACTACTGAGCGTCGGCGCGGCGCTCCCGTGCTGGCGTTGGCCCTGCTGTGCGGGGTCACGCCGACGCCCGTGTCCGCGCAGGAGGAGGTCACCTACGCCGACCTCGCGCCGCAGCTCGACCGCCGCTGCGCGCCGTGCCACTCGGGTCCGGTCGCGGCCCGCGGCCTGCAACTCGACAGCTACGCCGGCGTGCTGACCGGCAGCGCGCGCGGCGCGGTGGTCAAGGCGGGCGATCCCGACGGCAGCGAGCTGGTACGGCGCCTGACCGGGACCAGCCTGCCGCGCATGCCGCTGACCGGACCACCCTACCTCGACGCGGCCGAGGTCGAACGGGTCCGTCGCTGGATCGCGGCCGGGTTGCCCGAAGGGGCACCACGACCGCCGGGCCGCGGGTGGCAGGCGTCGGCGCCGGCGTCGGCGCCAAAGCCCCCGGGGACGCCGGTGACCTGGCTCGATGTCGCGCCGCTGCTGGCCACGCGCTGCGCCAAGTGCCACACCGACGACGGCCTGCTGGGCGCGCCGCCCGAGGGCTACCGCCTGACCACCCACGCCGCCGCCCTGGCTCCGGGCGAGCGGACGCGCGTGGTTTCCGGCAACCCGGACGCCAGCGAACTGCTGCGACGCGTGCGCGGCCAGTCGTGGCCGCGCATGCCCTACGACGGCCCGCCCTACCTGAACGTGGCCGAGATGGCGCTGATCGAGGCGTGGATCGCGCAAGGGGCGCGCGACGGCGAGGGCGTGCCGGCCGCGGTCCCGGTGGGTGCCCGGGTGCGGCTGCAGGGGACGCTCGCCGCTGGCTGGCGGCTCGACGGACTGCCGCTGCAGGTCAGCGGCGGCACGCGGCTGGACAAGAACCCCGGTCCCGGCGACCGCGTCGAGGTGCGAGGCCGGATCACCGCCGACGGCCGCATCGCCGCCGAACGCATCCGGCGGCGTTGAGGCCTCCGGATGGAACCGCCCGTCGAGACCGGCGCCCGCCCCGATGCCCTGGTGATCTCCGCGCGCGTGGCCATTCCGCTGGCCGAGATCGAACTTACGCCCATCCGCTCCAGCGGCCCCGGCGGCCAGAACGTCAACAAGGTCGAGACGGCGATGCACCTGCGCTTCGACGTGCGCGCCTCGTCGCTGCCCGCAGTCTACAAGACGCGCCTGCTCGCCCTGGCCGACCGGCGGGTGACGCGTGACGGCCTGGTCGTGATCAAGGCGCAGAGCCGGCGCACCCAGGAGGGCAACCGGGCCGAGGCGCTGGCGCGGCTGCACGAACTGGTGCTGAGTGTCGCCACGGCGCCGAAAAAGCGCGTCCCGACCCGGCCGACCCGGGCGTCGAAGGAGCGCCGGCTGGAGGCCAAAGAGCGGCGCGGGCGGACCAAGACCCTGCGCGGCCGGATCAGTGACGACTAGCCCGGATAGCTCACCTGTCGGCCAACGGCTGGGCGGTAACTGAATGACAGGCTGAGAGAAATGGATGCGGTTGCGCCATTTCCGAACGACACACCCGGTTCCCGCCGTGGGCCTATCCCGGTTCTGGCGGGTGCTCGCTCGCCCTGGCTTGCTCTTCACCGAATGGGTAGCTGCGGCTACCCCTTTCGCTCC
>Ga0326597_10002703_pt1 | contig 26242 bp, 27 predicted proteins | sample RVTome_12_FD_203789 | JGI IMG/M metagenome (GOLD analysis project Ga0326597, IMG submission 203789) | Soil microbial communities from uranium-contaminated site in the Upper Colorado River Basin, Wyoming, United States - RVT100D185 | ecosystem: Environmental > Terrestrial > Soil > Contaminated >... | reverse complement strand
CAAGGAGGCGATATTCTAATTGTATTGTAGGTGTGGAGTACCCTGCCGAGTCCCACTCAAACAAGGTTTGAAGAACAATTGAACGTGAAAGGTGCCGGTTCGCCATACGAACGTAGAGGTATTATACCCCACGAGTAGATCCAGAAACAAAAATCGAGGTGTGTGTAAGTCGCTATCTGGAGTGACACTACTTTTCTTTCGCCTCGCCTTGTGTTTCTGTGGGAGTTGTTTCAGATGCGCCTTGTGCAGATGACCCCTCTTCTCCTTGTGCGCGCGCTTCTGCGTCGCGCCTCTTGTCGCGTCTTACGGCACGCTCCGCGCGTGCAACCACGTCAATAACCTGCCTACCGCGATAGGTGCCACACTCCTGGCACGCCCGATGCCTCTCATGAAAGGCGCCGCAGGGGCACGCTGAAAGCCGCGGCTCATTTAGAGCATCATGTGACCGGCGATTGCCGGTGTGCGATTTGTTGACGCGCATCCTTACTCCCATAGTGCGTTAGTATACGCTAAAGAAAGGGTGATGTCCACCGTGACAAGACAGGTCTGTATTTGCTATGGTAGGGGTCAGGAATGAATGTTTTGGAAGGAAGAGGAGTTCCTATGAGTGAAATGCGGCGTTTGTATTTGCGTACAGAAACAGTTGAGGAGCGGAGAAAAAGAGAGGATGAGGAGTTGTTGCGCCAGGCAAGAGTACGCGCATCTCGTCAAGATTTTGAGTTCGAAGAAGGCGGAGGGACTCCCGGGGACGTTGATGGCGATGACTGAACGCAAAGCGGCGGCCTGCATGTAGCAGGCCGCCGCATCACTTTTGTGCATCCCTCGCTGCCTCCGCTACTGTGCACCTGCTCCTCCCTCAACACTTGTATCCGTTTCTGCGCCGTCAGGTGCGCCTGCCTTTACGACACTGACAAGCTCAACCTGGAATATAAGTGTTGCGTTCGGCGGAATGGTGCCGACTCCTTCTGCGCCGTAGGCAAACTCCGGTGGAATTGACAGGAGCCGAACGCCGCCTTCGCGCATTCCAAGGATCCCTGCTTCCCAGCCGGGAATCACCTGCCCCGCTCCAAGCGTTGTAGTAAATGGTTCGCGTCCCTCAATTTCCGTCGTGTCAAAAACGGTGCCGTCCTCAAGAACACCTACGTAGCGAACAACAATGGTATCTCCTACCGCCGCTGCTTGGCCGTCACCAACCGTTACATCTTGTACGCCAACCTTACTCTGGTCCTGCTCTTCGGTAGCCATCTGTTCGTTATTATTTGTTAGGGTGGTATCGCCACGCGCCACTAACCACCATCCAATACCAACAAGGGCAAGAATGGCGATGACTGCAATACTGAATCGTGCTGTGCCTGACATAGTATAACTTTTTAGCTTGTATAGAGCATATGGTACCCGTACTCCCGAGATATGCAAACCGCTTCTGGGCGAACAACACAACTTTCGTTACTTAAACCTATAGCCGCTTGGATAGAATGACGGATCAGTATTTGTATTACCACCACCCTGTGTTTGTCCTGACTGATATTGATAAAGATTGAGCCCGAAGGTATCGCTGATGAGGGAGATTATCCCGTGCGCGCTTAGCATTATGAACATACCAATAAGCCCCCATTTTAAATGTTCGAGCCCTTTTCCTCTCCCCCCCGTACTATCTTTGCCTGATTTATCGAGATTAATCATCAGCTGAAGCAACCCCCACATAAAGAGAAAGAACCCTGCCGAAAACAACAGCAGGATAGCAGGATCAATGATGTACGTAATGATCTTACCGAGTGTTGATTGGACAGCAGACATAGGCAAATGATTCACGGCGGCGAAGCGCAAGCGCCCCGCCGCCGCGAAAGCAGGGCAATTAATTAGCGCAGTTGAATTGCCTTTGGAATTATTGGGTCCTGATTGTTAACACGGAATGTGGTCTGCAACAAACTAATGATGCCCCAGATAGAAACCATTACGAAAATCGCAATAACGCCCCAGATCATAAGATTCGTTGCTTTCTTTCTCTTCTCATCATCTCCTGCAACCGTCATATACATGACGAGACCCCAGAAGAACAGAACGAGCGCGAGCGAAATGATAATCGGAACAAGCGCATTAATGATGGTATTAATGAGACCAAGTGTGTCCAATAATGTTACTGCCCCTGCCGCAGACGGCATGGCCACAGCGGCTACCGCAAGCGTAGTAAACAGTAAAAAGCGCGATTTCATAGCATTAGTATATTAATGAATAGGTATGTCTATCGTACCGCACCCTGAAGTAAAACAACACGGCTCCTGTGGACAACTCCCACACCTATTGGGGTATTGCTTTTTGTTGTGCCGCTGACGTGTTTTGTAAGGATATCTGTTTTCTTAGCATTATCTTGTCACTTGGTGTTATTTTGAAAAAGCACAACGATACCCCAATAGGTGTGGGAGATAACTAGGGCGCCCGCATTACCCAACGAGAAATGTAGAAACGAACAACCGCAAAATGCCCCAAATAGAGACCATAATAAATATTACCAGAAGCCCCTGCAGAAGCGCTCCCCTTTGTTCTGCGCCTCCGCCCTTTCCCTCTTTGCCTGGCGATGATCCAAAAACAACGATATTGCGCATTGTCCGCCAAAAGTACACCAGTACCGTTGCCGCTATAATGACCGGTACAACGCGGTCAATAACCGCAACAATCTGAAATACCAGATCAGAAAATGTCCGTGGTGCGGCAAAAACGAGAGCAGGAAGGGTGACGACATACAGCGCTCCAAAAAACAGTGCAACTTTTTTCATCTTTACCATGCGTCAAAATCAGCGTAGCTGTTCAATCGTATTCGCAAGCAGTTCCGCAAGCGCCCATGCGCCAAGTACTAATATGGCACCAATGAGCGCGTACATGATATTGTCTCGTGCGCCCTCTAGCTTTTTGGGATTCCCCTGCGCCGTCAGAAATAGAAAGCCCGAGTAGACAATAATAAGCGAGATGATGGGGAGCGAGACCATAACAACGATTTGCAAGACCGCCGCAACAAGCTGATCAAGGCGATCAAACTTGAGTGGGTTCTGAAGAACTTCGACGGCCTGCGCGGTGCCCACAATCCCAAACAAAACAAAATACCATACAAAAAACCCAGCCGTGGCCATATAGCGCTGGCATGTGTGCGTGTACCATTTTTTACATTGCCGCATGTGCTCCATATACTCTGCTATTCGTCTCCCGAGAGCAAATCTGTTAGCTCCTGGTCGGCGCGCCCAATCGATTCGGTAAGCCGTGATACGCCTGTTGTTACACGCTCTATCATACCTTTAAAAATTGCGTCTGTCTGCTCGGGGTCCGGGTCAAGCCACGCGCGGGCAACGAGAGCGGCGTTTCGGAAAACTCGTCCGGCTGTTTCTTCGTCACCTGTATTCTGGGCGAGCACGTCTCGGCGCGGAGATGGCGTCCCTCTCGCTTCTGCAAGCATAGCGGAGGTATCTTTCGCGGCAAGTATGTATGCCGCGGCAATTGCCCCTGCCCCATTGTCGGCTGAACGCGGAAAGGCAAGCGCATACACGCGCCCAAAGGTTAGATTTCGATCCACACCGCGCACTTGAGGCACCGGAGAGGCAGCAAAATTTAGATTTGGATTTTGAGCGCGCAGTAGTATCGCCTCACTCGCTAATCCAAAATAAAGCGCCAAATCCCCTGCGGCAAACATATCACGCGCAGATGGAAGCGAGCGATTCCACGAATATACCTTTTTGGTTGGATTTGCGAATTCTGTAAAAAAGCGGAGTGCACTTTCGGTCGGCTGTGCAACCGTTCCCTGTCTGTCAGAGAGATCGGCAGTGAGTTCTCCCTTTGTATCTTTCTCTACAATATCTCCACCCGCTTGCATGATGAGGGTACTCATGATCCCCTTCGCATTATTTACATTTGCATACTCACCGAATGCAATCCCACTTATTCGTATATTGTTTGCATCGTCTCGCTTTGTAACCTTTTCCGAAAGCGTATACGCTTCGTCCCAGTAGCGCGGCGGCTGTGCAATACCGGCAGAAGATAAAATATCTCTATTCCAATACATCACGAGAGGATCAATGGCAATGGGTATGCCAAGCACCCCCTCATCTGCAAGAAATAATTCGGCAGCCTCTACAAAGGTATCCGAAAACTGCGCTTGGGAAAGCTGGTCATACGGAATGGGTACGATTTTTCCCCTGTCTTGTAAAATCCTATCCTGCGTTAAAAGAAAAGCGTCCGGTCCTCGGCCAGAGGCAAGTGCCGCATCAAGCTCACTATGAAACGTGCGAGGGTCTTTGCGCACATAGGTCACACTGCGCATACTACTGTCTGACTCGACAATTGAACTAATAACGGTCGTAAATGCACGATCATCAAGCTCGCCCCATATTTCTACCTCTCCAATTACATTCTCTCCACCGACAAGCCCAGTAAACCCCGCAAAAATGAGCACTGCCACAACAATAAATACACCAAAGACCCCAAGGAGTACACTTTGAAATATGCTCATCTTTCCGCTCCCCATACATTTATTTTACGGTACATTGGTAAAATTCACTTTACTATTTTCTTGCACACAAGACCCCAGTGGTGTGCGCCTGCATTAAATTCACGCGCCGCGGCAAATCCCGCCACGTCAGCCATAGTGCGCGCACGCGCAAGTGTTATCACTTCTTCCTGCGGAGGACCAAGTCCGGCAAATGAATCCTCCCAATCAATAAGGACAAGGTGCCCGTTATTCTTGATTACACGATGCATCTCCATGAGGGCAGCTTCTTTATTTTCAAGCTGGAAGAGAATGTTTGAGGCAAACACAACATCAACAATTTCTTCAGAAAGACACGATCCCTTCACTTCATCTATGTCGCCCCAAACGGTTTCAATTTGTTTAAGGCCTTCCTGCATCGCCTTACTACGAATGCGAGCAAGCAGGTCCTTTTGTATATCTACGGCGTATACCTTACCTTCTTCGCCAACATGGGCTGCGAGCGCGAACGTGTAGGCCCCCGAACCCGCACCAAAGTCCGCAACGCTCATGCCACGCCTTACGAGCCCTGCCTCACGCACGTTCACGGCCGGATCAGCAAACGCCTGTGGCTGTGTATGCATCTCCATGCATACCATTATATCCTGCTTCTGTCATTTTTGCGCAGAAGCACGTGGATAGAAATCCTTAGGACGTATACCCGCGCGACATATTTTCTTCCGTCTCTGGAGCGCGACGGCGCGAAGCAAAGAGAATTTTCAGCAGAAAACTCCCGACAGTGCAAAATATGTCGCGCGGGGAAGAATGGAGAAATCGTCTTTATTGCGGCTATCGAGAACAAGAAGTGGGAGATGCTCACACTTCGTCCGAGTGAAGACGCAATATAGGTGCATTACCAAGCTACTTTGCGGCTATATATGCTGGGGAGTGGTGAGGCAAACACTGGCGGCAATTTTGTCTCCAGCGCGCAATTTCATTATACGAACCCCTTGCGTCTGCCTACTTCTCTTTGGTATTTCTTCTATACCCGTTCGTATAACCTGGCCCTTTTGTGACATGGCAACAATCTCGCCTGCTCGTCCAATAATAGAGGCGCCAATGAGCTCACCGGTTTTTTCGGTAACCGCTACGGTTTTTATTCCGCTTCCGGCGCGTCCCTGCTGTTTGTATTGGGTAACGGGCGTTTTCTTTCCAAATCCTTTCGCAGAAAGGACAAACACGTCCAGCGACTTTTCTTCCCCTTTTGGAATAACACCAGCGCCAATGACATGATCCCCTGCCGTCATTTTAATACCGCGCACGCCTGCGGCCGAACGCCCCATCGGACGTGCCCCGTTTTCTGAAAACCGAATCGCCTGCCCGCGCGCTGTTGCCAGAAGTACATCATCTCCCGTGCGCACGAATTGTGCTGATATAAGCTCGTCTCCCTTTGTGAGGTTGATGGCAATGAGACCGCTCCTGCGTACATCGTAAAATTGCTCCGCAACAACCTTCTTTATAGTGCCGAGTTTGGTTACCATCATGAGAGAAAGACGTTCGCTCTTTTTGACTGTGGCCGGCATAGGTAATACCGAAGTAATAATCTCGCCCGCATCCAAAGAGAGAAAATTCATAACGGACTTCCCTTTTGTCGCACGGCGGCCTTCCGGAACTTCATACATCTTTAGTTGGTATACTTTCCCGCGATCGGTAAAAAAGAGAAGATCGCTGTGTGTGGAGGTTGTAAGAAATGTGGTTACAAAGTCCTCATCTTTCGTATCAAGGTCAATGACGCCAACGCCTCCGCGCTTCTGTTTCTTGAATTCGGAAGGATTCGTTCGTTTGATATAGCCGCCTTTGGTGAGCACAAGCACACTTTCCTCATCAGTGACCAAATCTTCTGGCGAGAGAACTTTTGCCGTTCCTTTGACTATTTTTGTGCGCCTCTCATCGCCATATTTTTCGGCATGACCCGCCAGCTCTTCTTTAATCAAACCAAGGAGCTTTGTCTCGCTCTTTAAAAGCGCCGTGAGCTCCTTTATGAGCGCCTGCACTTCTTTCAGTTCGTCTTCCACCTTCTGCCGTTCGAGACCCGCAAGCTTTTGCAAGCGCATCTCAAGAATTGCCGTTGCCTGCTTGTCCGAAAATGTAAAGGTGGTCTTCAGCGCAGCATGCGCAGTAGTTGCATCTTTACTTTTCTTGATGGTCGCAATGATTTTGTCGATATGATCGAGCGCTTTCTTGAGTCCTATGAGAATATGCTCGCGATCTTCGGCGCGCGTGAGCTCAAAGCGCGCACGTTTTGTCGTAACGTCTTTGCGGTGTGCGATGAACGCCTCAAGGAGCGCTTTGAGGGAGAGGGTATAGGGAACCCCGTCTACGAGCGCGACCATATTGAAATGGAATGTGTCCTCAAGCTGGGTATGTTTATACAGAAGATTGAGAACCGTTTGCGGATTTGCCGAGCTCTTAAGATCAATGGCAATGCGGATATCGGTTGTTGACTCATCACGCATGTCTTTGATGCCCTCAATCTTTTTTGTATGTACCAGGTCTGCGATTTTTGCGATAAGGTCTGACTTATTCACCCGATACGGAATGGATGTTATTATAATTTGATAGTTTCCCTTCTTATCTTCCACAATTTCACTTTCTCCGCGGACCACGACGCCACCACGACCCGTTGAGTATGCATGGGTTATGTCCTTTTGGTTAAAGGCAATACAGCCAGTCGGAAAGTCGGGCCCTTTTACAAATGAGAGCAGGTCTTCTGTCGTTGCATCTGGATGTTCAATGATGTGTATGGTTGCCTGGGTGAGCTCACGCAAGTTGTGTGGGGGAATATTGGTCGCCATACCAACTGCGATACCAAGCGTTCCATTCATGAGAAGATTTGGCACTGCGGCAGGTAAAACATCTGGCTCCATTTTAGTGTTGTCGTAGTTAGGCGAGAAGGTAACCGTCTCCTTTTCGATATCTCTCAACATTTCTCCGGCAATCGCGGACATCTTTGCTTCTGTGTATCGCATTGCCGCTGCAGAGTCGCCATCAATGGAGCCAAAGTTTCCCTGTCCTACAACGAGCGGGTAGCGCATCACAAACGGCTGTGTCATCTTTACCATTGACTCATACACTGCAGTGTCGCCATGCGGGTGGTACTTTCCGAGCACCTCACCAACAACGGTTGCTGATTTGCGCGGACGTCCATTGTAGGTCAGCCCAATATCGCGCATCGCAAAGAGAATGCGCCTGTGTACCGGCTTCAGTCCATCGCGCACATCAGGTAATGCGCGTGACGTGATGACTGACATGGCATAATTGAGATACGCTTCACGCATCTCGGCAGTAATGCCTTGTGAAATGACTGAACTATTGGCTGGCTTATCTTCCGGTGTTTTTGGTTCCTTTTTCTTGTCTGCCATATATACATTTTAGCGCAAAAAACGAGGTTTTTCAACCTCCATGCAAAGTGTGCGCACAAAAACTACTCCTTTCTTTGCGGTATATTTAGGGTGTAAATTGTGCCCCGCTCTCGCTACCTTGAGAGGCATCCCATGTATACGGCTGGTTTCCGAGAGCCCTATTTCTCTGTTCGGCCTCAACTTGCGTTTGCGCCGCCTCATCCCGAATGCGCCGAAGCTCGTCAGTTGCACTGTAGTACGAGTCGGAAAATGAGTCACTCGCCTCTTTCAAATTAGTGAAGTCAACGACATCTGTTCGTGGTCCCCACTCGGTCTCTATTGGGGCACCCCGGGCAAGTTTTTTGAAAAAGACAAAACCCCACGCGAGAAGAAGCACCACCATGATGCCAACAGCAAGCCCGCCTGCAACAGCGGTGCGTTCACTCTCCGGACGCTTCTTAAACGTATCAATCTTTTCTTTCACCTCTATACTATAGCGCACAGAGAGAAGTGCGCAGAGTGTGTCTGTGCATTAGCGCACAAAAAAGCCGTGCTCTATTGCTTTAAAACAACGACCTCGCCGGTCATTGCGGCTACATCCTTTTGTTTTATGGTGAGTTTTTCAACTGGTTTTATATCTTCCGCGCCTGCTTCCTTCAGAAAATTTTTCAATGCGTCTTTCTCTCCAATATCTCCCCAATGAATGGGAATAACGACTTTTGCTTCAAGAAGAACGGAAAGTTTGTGCGCGCCTGCACTGCCAAGCACCTCCCCGCCGCCAATGGGAACAAAAAGCACATCAACTGTTTCAATCTGTTCGAGAACATCAGCGGAGAGATTCGGGTCGCTGACCGCACCAAGATAGAGTATGGCTGTGCCATCAAACAACGCTCCATAGATGGTGTTCGTACGCGCGACTCCTCCATAGGAACTTTGTACGGGAATGCCGGTTGCCGAAACGCTCGATATCTCATATTCTCCGGGGCCGCTTATGATGAACGGCTCTTTACCGCCGCGCGAGACCTCCTCTGTGCCATTCATGTCCGGATGGTTGAGCGAGACAAACACAATATCTGCTCCGAAGTTCGCGGGCTTGACGCTTTCAGACCGCTTCGACGCAGGACCAAAAACGAGCGTCGTATCTCCCGCCGCAACTTTGATACATTCCCCGCCGTGATAGGTAATTATCATGAACGAAAGTATAGCAGGTGTTCTCGCCACTTCATAGATCACGGCTCGCGACCATGTTGCATCTTCTTTTTTAAAATCCCAAAGTAAAACCCTAAGATACCCCTTGGCGAGTCGTCTCACTCCCCTGCCCTTGCTCCCTAGCCCCCTTTCCTCTATACTTCCACAGTCATTTAATAAGACGCGCGGATGAGTAATCCTTGCTCGTTCCCAAAGGAACGGTTGCATGCGAGCAAGAGGCATACGCAAGAAAAACATTATGGAGGCAGAAGAAAAAGCGGCGCTCACCAAAAGCGAGCCCGAACAAGAAGAAGAGGAAGAGGGAGAGGCGGGAGAACACAGAAAAATAAAGAAGGATTCCCCCATGGCACATCTCGTGCGCGAGACACCATCTGCACCGGCGCTGGGAGATGTGGTTGAAGGACCAATTATCGCGCTCGGCCGCGCGCGCATTTTTGTTGATATTCATCCGTTTGGCACGGGTATTATTTATGGACGCGAATACCTGTCGGCACGCGACACGCTCAAAAATGTACATGTCGGCGATACCATCACCGCAAAAATTGTAGAGAAAGAAAATAAGGAAGGATACATTGAGCTTTCATTGCGCGAAGCGAGACAAGCGCTTATCTGGGGAGAGGCTGAGCAAGCGTCCGTGAATAAGACAACACTCGAACTTCCTATTATAGATGCAAATAAGGGAGGCCTCATTATTGAGTGGCAGGGCATTCAGGGCTTCTTGCCGGCATCCCAGCTCTCACCTGATAACTACCCGCGCGTCGCAGACGGTGACAAAGACAAAATATTCTCCGAACTCAAAGCGCTTGTAGGAAAAAAACTTGAAGTAGTAATCATCACCGCTGATCCAAAAGAACAAAAACTTATTTTCTCTGAAAAGGGAGCGGACGGGGGTGAACGTGCAAATCTTATTGAGAAATACCATGTTGGCAGTGTTGTTGAGGGCGAGGTAACCGGCGCGACCGAGTTTGGTGTCTTTGTGAAACTCGAGGAGGGGCTTGAAGGCCTCGTTCATATTTCAGAGATGGATTGGGCGCTCGTCGAGGATCCTAAAAACCGCTACCGTGCTGGAGAGAAAATTATGGTTAAGGTAATCGAAATTAAGGACGATAAAATATCACTCTCCATCAAAGCACTCGCAGAAGATCCGTGGAGCGCCGCGGCACAAAAGTATACGAAAGATCAAACCGTTAATGCGGTGGTTATTAAGTACAACAAACACGGCGCACTTGCCTCAATCGAAGAAGGTGTTGCTGGACTGGTACATATTTCTGAATTCAAGGACGAAGAAAACCTACGCTCGACACTTGAGCTCGGCAAGGTCTATCCTTTCACCATCACTCTTTTTGATCCAAAAGAGCGCCGCATGACCCTATCGTATAAAAAATAGTGCGAGGTATTAGATTGAACTTGCTTATTCAATCACCTATCTCACGGCCGTAAGATAGGTGATTGAATCAGGAGAATGTGTGTACTCAATTACACTTCGCTTCTCACTAAGCGCCATTAAACGTATTCATTGCCTTCGTGTGACCATCCGCGAGGATGGTTTTGAGTGCCTCGTTAACTGTCTTGAAAACTTTCTTGAGTGCATCCATTTCCGGTTTGCGAAAATTGCCCATCAAAAACGCAAGTACTTTCTCTTCCCCACCTGGTTTTCTTGCAAGACCTTTTGCGGTCGTAGGAGAAACGCCAATACGTATACGCACAAAATCCTTCGTCTTGAGAGAGTGCGCAATGGAGTCAACACCACGGTGCCCGCCAGATCCGCGCCCGATAGATATCCTCATTTTTCCGAACGGCAGATCAATATCGTCGTGCACAACAATAATGTTCTCTGGTTTGCATTTGTGTTTTGTTTTTGCATATAGAACTGCGCTTCCTGACTTATTCATAAAGGTATCGGGTAAGAGCAGCTCTACTTTGTGCTTGCCAATTGCCCCACGAACGTAGTGGGCATGCGCATTTTTGTCCTCATCCCACAAAGAAAGATCATTTGCGCGCGCAAATGCGTCCACCGCGAGCCGGCCAATGTTGTGCCTTGTGTGTTCGTATTCTTCTCCCGGATTGCCAAGGCCGACAATGATGTATGTCATGCATTCGATTGTACCAGAGTGTTGCAAACCATGCACCGAGCATCTTATAAATACAGACAACACGCATACAATTTTGTGTCAACGCATTAAACATAGTACAATAGCGCACACATGGACATTGTGAAGCAATACATGACGTCCTTTTTCTCTCTCCCTACGAGACCAATGCACGCACAGGTACTGCAATCAGACACCGCTGACTCATCTTCACCGGAAATACATGGAGCGATACAAAAAGAGAAGGGCGCGCGATCTTCTCTAGAGCCCCGCTCTCCTTCATTTGCCCTTTATATCATTGTTGCCATTGGACTCGCTCTCTTCATCAGATTTTTTGTTGCCGCACCATACTTAGTGCAGGGAGCTTCAATGGACCCAACGTTCGAGACGTGGGATTATCTTATTATTGACCGTGTATCGTATAAATTTGACGCACCAAGTAGAGGAGATGTTGTGGTTTTTCGATTCCCTCAAGATACCTCTCGCTCTTTCATTAAGCGTATCATCGGACTCCCGGGGGAAACGGTGATATTGCAAGGAACATCAGTTATTGTTGTCAGTGGAGATCACCCTGAAGGGTTCCGCTTAAACGAACCGTATATCGCGGAAGAACATATGCAGGAGAGCCGTCTAAGCATTGAGTTGGGAGACAACGAATATTTTGTGCTGGGCGACAATAGAAAAGAGAGTGCAGACAGTCGCGTGTGGGGTACGCTACCAGAAAAAGACATCGTGGGTCGTGCTATCGCACAGCTCTATCCGCTACCTCAAATTACCCTCTGGCCGGGAGAAGCCCGGTATGATGCACAACCCTTGCAGTAGGACATGTTTCCACTTTCACACACTGGGTGCTCAAATACTGCTGACTTTCTTGAGCGGGCAGTGCGTGTTGCAGAATTCTATGGGTTCATACCCATAGAAAACGTGCCACTCGCGCGGGGGGGGCGCGGTCCATTCTCCCGCATTGACCCAAACAGTATTTCCTTCACACACAAAGAAGAGCGCGCTCTCATTCCTGTCGTACACAGGTGTGCGGGGCGCGGCATGGCAAAAGAAGATGCTGTACCGTCCTTTATCTGGCGGCGCGGCCCAGGAGGAAAAAGCGCCGGAGCGCGGTTCGTGACCATTGAACTGCATATTATCGGTGTGTCTAGTTCTGTGGCAGAAGCGCTCCTTATTGCCATTACCAACGCTATTGCACAAGAAACAGGAATTGAGGAGCGAGTGATAGGGATTAACAGTTTGGGGTCAGGTGACTCTTCAGCTCGGTACCTGCGCGAACTTTCCCAATACCTGCGCAAGCATACTCACATGCTCCCTGATTCCCTTTCCTCCCGCATTGCGATGGACCCAATTGGCGTTTTGCTTGCGCTCGCAGGAAAGAAAAATCCTATCGCCGAGCGAGCCCCGCAAATGATTGAGTATCTCAACGAGGATGAGCGCCAGCACCTCTGGGGCGTTCTTGAATATTTGGAAGCTACCGGCGCATACTATGAGCTAAACCCCAGTGTGCTAGGAAGTCGTGACTGTTGGAGTCATACTATTTTTGAGATGTGTGGAATTGATCCTGATACGCGCGCTTCTATTCCTTTTGCCCGCGGTGGCAGATATGACGCTCTTCTTCGCAGATGTGCTGGTGACAGCTCATCCGCCGTGAGTGTTTCAATTACCTGTGAAGCAAAGGGCCGCTCTACGGTAGTGCGAGCGCGCACGAAACTGCCGGAGGCGACACTCTACTTTGCTCACCTCGGCCTCGAGGCAAAGCGAAGAATCGTTCCGATACTTGAGAGTTTGCGCCTGGCAGATATTCCTGTGCGCCAGTCCATACATTACGAACAACTTGCCGACCAAATGATAATTGCCAAAAGTTTAGGAGTACGTCACATGCTCATAATGGGACACAAGGAAGCGGTGGAAGGTGACGTGCTTGTCCGCGACACGCAAACAAATTCGCAGGTCGCTATCCCAACAAAAGAACTCATAGGATATCTCAAGCGCCATCGTATTGGCGTATATGAACGCGCCGCATAGGCCAACAATACCCTTCTTGGTGCCAACTCCAGAATATGGTACACTCCTCTTTACCATGGCTAATATAGAGGTAACACAAAGTGGCTCTGAAGGGGCAATACAGGTCATACGAAAATTCAGCCGGCGCATGCAAAGCTCCGGTATTGTTCAGCGTATGCGTTCCCGCCGCTACTACTCCCGCGATATGTCACAGGCAGTAAAAAAGAAAAAGGCGCTCAAGCGCATCTCACGACAGGAAGAATACGCACAGCTCCTCAAAGAAGGAAAGGTGAGTGAGCGACCTACCCGCCCGGGAAGTCGCCGTAATGCATAATATTCTCTCCCTCCATTACTTCCCTTTCTTCTTTTCATAACGGTATACTTCTCTTATGCACACGGTCGGCTCTTGCGATATTACTTCCACTATCAGACCCCCCGCCCCTCATATTCCATTTTCATCCATAAAAAAGCGGGTTCTCGGTAAGAAGTATGAACTTTCCATCGTGCTCATTGGCGATACGCTCGCTCGCCGATTAAACAGGGAGCATCGCGGCAAGGATTATCCTGCAAATGTGCTCTCCTTCCCACTCTCGCCATCTGAAGGTGAGATATTCATCAATGTCCGTAAGGCAGAGCGCGAGGCGTTCGCTTTTGGCATGTCCAAAAAAGCTAGAGTTGCCCTTTTGTTTATCCACGGTATGTACCATTTGGCGGGATACCAGCACGGCAGTACAATGGAGAAGAAGGAAACGGCAGTATTGCGCGCGTTTGGGATGTCCGTTATGAAATAACCGATGTCCGATAGACGGTGCGCTTGCCTTCATGCGGCTCGGCGCAAATATGCAACAAATTTACACAGGAATTGACATTGGAACATACCACGTCAAAGTGGTTATCGCGGAAGCGTCCAACGTGCTATCAGAACCGCTCCGTGTAATCGGCATTGGCTCATCAGCGTCAAAGGGTATGCGCCACGGTTATATCGTAAATACGGGCGATGCTACCCGCAGTATCAAAGAGGCACTAAAAATTGCCCAGCAGGCATCAAAGCGGCGGGTACGAAGTGTGCGCGTTGCGCTCGGCGGCGTTGGCCTCGACGAACTTCATTCCACAGGAGAAGTGCCACTGACGACATCAGGCGGAGAAGTAGAGAGCCGCGACATTGATCGCGCAATCGAAGACAGTGAGAAGCGCATTTCAGCACAATTGGTCAACCGAAAGGTCATACACGCCATCCCCATTCGATACCGCGTGGATGGCAAAGATGTCCTCGGCAGAGCGGTCGGTATGCGCGGTTCAAAACTCTCCGTAGATACCCTTCTCATCACGGCATTTGAACAACATCTCGCAGATATTATTGAGGCAGTTGAAGAAGCGGGAGTGGAGGTCGAAGATGTGATGGCCTCCCCTCTGGCCGCCAGTTTGGTGACCCTCACGAAAGCGCAAAAAATCGCCGGTGTCGTGCTCGCAAACATCGGTGCCGAAACACTCTCAATTGCCATATTTGAAAATGACGTACCCGTATCGGTAAAGGTCATGCCCTCCGGGTCTTCGGATATTACAAATGACATTGCCCTTTCTATGAAGGTATCTCTCACCGAAGCGGAGCAAATGAAACGCGGCGCGATCACAAAAACAGACGTTTCCAGGAAAAAGGTGGAGGACGTTGTAGCATCTCGCCTTAAAGATATATTCGGCCTCATTGATGCACACCTCAAAGTAATTGATAAGCATCGCCTCTTGCCTGCCGGTATCGTTATAACCGGAGGCGGCTCTGGCCTCACGAACGCGCGTGACCTTGCGAAGGCCACACTCCATCTCCCATCTCAAATTGGATCGCTCCCCTCTCCCACACGAGCGATGAGTACGGACGCCACGTGGGCAGTCGCATTTGGATTGTGCAGATGGGGGTACTCATCTGACCAGCGTGAGCACGAAGGAGGTCTTAGTGGCATATTCTCTGGCATTGGGCGCGGTATCACGCGCGGTCTGCGCTCGCTACTACCCTAAGCACCCTCCCCACAGCGTCTTTTTAATCATTTCTTTGGACGCTTCACAAACAGACGGAGCATGCTATGATGGGCGCATTATATCCGCAAAACGACAAAATATATGACAAAAAAGGTAAAACCGGACGTTGAGGCATTTGCGCGCATACGGGTCATTGGTATTGGTGGCTCAGGGTGTAATGCCGTAAATCACATGGTTACAACCAAGGTGCAGGGTGTTGACTTCATTTCAATAAATACGGATGCGCAAGATCTTCACCACTCAAAATCAAAGAAAAAGATTCATATTGGCAAAAATCTCACACGTGGATTGGGAACGGGTATGAACCCGGAGCTTGGCAGACAAGCGGCAGAGGAAACAAAGGAAGAAGTTCAGGAAGCAATCAAGGGGTCCGATATGGTGTTCATAACAGGCGGTATGGGCGGCGGTACGGGAACAGGCGCAGCCCCTGTCATTGCACAGATCGCGCGAGAAATGGGAGCCCTCACCGTTGGCGTCGTTACCAAGCCATTCTCTTTCGAAGGACAGCAGCGCGCGCGGTTTTCCGAACAGGGACTGCAAGAGTTAAGAAAAGCAGTTGATGCCCTTATTATTATTCCAAACGACCGCTTGCTCACCATCGTATCAAGAGAAACCGGCATAAAGAACGCATTTGCAATGTGTGACGATATCCTTAAACAGGCAGTCGAGGGTATTTCTGATCTCATCACAACACCGGGAATTATTAACGTTGACTTTGCAGACGTTCGTTCGGTTATGGAAAACGCCGGATCGGCACTTATGGGTATCGGAACCGCCGCAGGTGAAAATAGAGCAACGGAGGCGGCAAAAGCCGCTATCAGCTCGCCCCTTTTGGAGGTTTCCATCCACGGAGCAAAGGGCGTGCTCTTTTCTGTTGCGGGAGGAAGCGACCTTGGTATGCTCGAAGTACAGGATGCCGCCCAGGTGGTTACGGAGGCGATTGATCCAGAGGCAAAGGTTATCTTTGGTGCGGTCACAGACGAAAACCTCAAAAAGGGACAGATCAAGGTCACAGTTATTGCGACTGGTTTCCCCGACTCGACGATGCGCAGTGCCTCCATTTTTGCCTCTGGCACATCACGCATGGGCATACCAGCGCGACAAGCGCCCGATGAACCACCTCTGAAGAAAAGTGATATGCCGCCGGCACAAGAAACAAAAACAACTGGGGCCGGACAAATCAAAGACACAAAGGGAACCGCAAAGTCACCCGAGGCGACGTCCGACAAAAAAGCAGACAAGGAGGAGGACGATTGGACAAACTTTTCTTCATTCTTGCGTCGGAGATAACCTCACGTTTTGCGGCATGAATTGGAACATACGAAATCTTAGGAGATGGCCTACCGCGAACATCTTTGCTCCCTACGTATTGTATGCTTGATTTGATTATTGCAGGCGGCGGTCCTGCAGGCGCCGCCGCAGGCGTATATGCGGCGCGGAAAAAATTAAAGACCGCAATTGTAACGGAGGATTGGGGAGGACAGAGTAATGTATCTCCCGATGTTCAAAATTGGATTGGAACGCCCTCGCTCTCTGGAAACGACTTGGCAAAACAACTCCGCGCACATGTAGAGGCATATGCATCTCCCTGTGTCGAAGTTATTCTTGGAACGCGGGTGAAATCACTTCAATCTTCAGCAGAAGCTGTTTCTGTTTCGCTTGAGAATGGGAGTGAACTGTCCGCAAAGGCGCTCCTTGTTGCAACCGGTGCGCGCAGGCGTGATCTCACCATCAAGGGAGCAAAGGAGTTTAATCAAAAGGGGCTCACCTACTGCGCTTCGTGTGACGGCCCGCTTTTTTCAGACAAGGACGTTGTCGTGATAGGAGGGGGTAATGCAGGATTTGAGACGGCCGCACAGCTCCTTGCATATACAAAGAGTGTAACGCTTATCACCCGCGACTCATTTCGAGCTGACAAGGTAACCGTTGAAAAGGTGCTCTCGCATCCAAACATGACCGGGATCGAAAATGCAGAGCCGACAGAAGTGCTTGGCGAGACGTTTGTAAGCGGCCTCAAATGGAAAAAAACGGGAAGCGGCGCCGAGCAAACCCTCCCCGTCTCGGGTATTTTTGTTGAAATCGGCCTCATACCAAACACGGCGTGGGTTGAGCATTGGGTGGTGCTCAACGAGCACAAACAAATTGTTGTTGATCCGCGCACCCAGCGCGCTTCCGCTTTGTCCCGTTCCACGAAAAATACAGACGGCACGCCTCCCCTTACAAGAGTGTGGGCCGCGGGAGATTGTACCGATGCCCTATACCACCAAAACAACATTGCCGCAGGAGACGCGGTGAAAGCGCTTGAAGATATTTATAATTCTCTGCACGCACGATAACGATATTGTAAAGAGCGTGTGCCAATACAAAAACCCTCCGCTTATGCGGAGGGTTTTTGTATGCGGTTTCGTTACCGCTCTTCGCGAGGACGTGCCTCGTTGACCGTAATTGAACGGCCGCCGAAGTCTTTTCCGTTGAAGAGTTCAATTGCCTTTTCTGCCTCCTCATCATTGTCAAACTCAACAAAGCCGAAGCCCTTTGAGCGACCAGACATCCTGTCTGTGATGATGGCAGCTGATGCAACCGTACCCGCCTCGGAAAATGTGGTTCGGAGTTCCTCATCCGTGGTTTCCCATGGGAGGCCTCCTACAAACAACTTTTTCATGTCAGTGGTAGTTGTGAATATAGTAAACCGACCTACCGTTTGCTCGTCTTTCCTTAGGACGGTAAGTCCGTCAAAGGGTCCAAGAAACGTTCTCCGCAATGATAGCATATTTCATGAAGGAGTCAAGCCCCCACACCATTTATGACGATGCGCTTTGCGCGGTGCCCGTGGCACCCTCGTCATAAATGGTGTGGGGGCAAGCCCATCCTTTGCCATTTTGAATCCACCAAAACTCTTATTCACCCATCTACGAAATATGAAAAGTCAGCAATACCTGTCACCATCTCTCTATATATAAATAGTATATACTATAGTATATACTATTACACCTCCGAGCCGACGCAGTATGATATAATATTAGAGCATACTATCGGAACGGCACTTGTTACACGCGCCATATTGGTAAAGTTGAAGGGCGGTCTCTCTAGAAAGAGACCGCCCGTCGATGCCGCATTGTTCTATTCTGTTTCTTCGCGCTTGAGCAGTGCCGCCACTTTCGTGTTGCGTTGCTCGGCAACGATTCGAAGACGCCCGGTAATGGCAGCTTCCCGCTTTTCACTTTCTCCTCTTGTGAGGTATCTGTCAGAAAACGACTCGCAGAGCCCGCTGACATGCAATACCACCTCTCCGCGGCGTTTTTGACATTTGCCGTTTAGAGTTAGATGCTCGCAGAACGGGCAGAGGTATATTTCTTCCTCTGGAATCGACCCTCCAACGCTTAATACCCCAAGTAATGCCTCGGGACTGTCGTCCGCTGACGGCTCCATGAACCCTCTCTGGTGCGCGCCACTTCTTCCTCCTACCTGCATTTTCAACTTTTCTCCCGAATTTAAAATTTCTTACGTACCTAACAAGTAATTATACATTTTTCATACTCTGTTACAAGCATGTGAATGTGCTGCGATGTTCTGGCGATAACCCGTGCTTTTCAAGCGCTTCTCGGTGCAGGAGGGTCCCGTACCCTTTGTGTTTTGAAAATTGATACGGTGGGTACTGATGAGAGAGACGCCGCATGTGCCGGTCACGCAATACTTTCGCCACAATTGACGCAAGGGCGATTGCGGGGACCGTCTCATCCCCTCTCACTATCTGCTCTTGCCTCATGATGGACTTCGTAAGTCCATCATGAGTGCGAGGCCCATCATGTCTGATGGACTTACGAAGTCCATCATGTATGTGGAGGCCGGCATCGCATACGATAGCGCACTGCCGCAAATACTCACCCGCAACCTTGAGAGCCGCGCGGGTCGCGGCGGCATTCGCCGCCGCGACAATTCCCCGCTTATCTATTGTGTGAGAACTTGAAAACGAAACACCCCATATAATCTCCTCATTATTTTGCATCCATGAAAACCATTTTTCGCGCGCCCTTTCGGTGAGCTTTTTTGAGTCCCGCAACCCGCCAGATGGCATAGTGCTCGGCACCACTTTACCGGTGTGGTTAAAATATTCCCACGTATTGATGTCGCTCTTCATGCGCACTGCGCCAACAGAAACCGGTCCTGCGAGCGCCCCGCGCCCCGCCTCATCCACACCTATCACGTACTTCATACCAACAGTATACAAGAGTGAAGCAAAACACTCTTTTCCTCATACTCATGCGTGAAATAATCTTTTTACTGTTTATATAAAATGCAAGATGAGGTGAATCTTTTGGTATACTACAGACATGTCTCCCCAAAGCAATGCGAGGGCATTGCTTTGGGGCGGGCGTGCGTCATATGTCTCAATTCGTTCATCTACACACCCATAGCCACTACTCGCTTCTACAGGGACTCCCGCGCATCAAGTCGCTCGTCACAGCGGCAAAAGAAGATGGGCAAGAGGCGCTCGCACTCACGGACAACGGCAACCTCTACGGTGCAATAGAATTCTACAAGGAATGTAAAAAGCAGGGCATCAAGCCAATCATCGGTACGGATATATATCTTGCGCCACGCGAACGACATCAAAAAGAACATAATATAGATAACCACACATCGCGCCTTGTTCTGCTCGCGAAAAACGAAATCGGATACCATAATCTTATCCGGCTTGTGTCGCGCGCATTCACGGAGGGCTTTTATTATACGCCTCGAGCCGACCGCGAGCTTATACAAAATCACGCTGAAGGGCTTATCGCCATTATCCCTTCTTTTGCGGGAGAGCCGTCACGAGCCCTCACAAGCGGCAACACAGCTCGTGCAGAGGAGTCGTTCGAGTGGCATAAGAGTATATTCGGCGCAAACCTCTATACTGAAATCACAAGACACCCCGAAATAGCAGGGCACGACAAGCTCATGCACTCACTCACCTCCCTTGCAAATGAGCAAAAAGTGCCCCTTGTGGCAGCTCACGATACATATTACCTTAAGCCCGAAGACACACTCGCCCGAGAGCTTGTAAGAAAAATACGGACCGGTGGGCGACTCGACAGGGACTTTGTACGCCGAAGTGACTTTTCTTTTATCTCACAATCGCGCGCAAATGAATTATTTAAGGACATGCCTGACGCGATCTCGAACACCAAAAAGATAGCTGACGCGTGCAACCTGGAACTCAAGCTTGGTACGTGGGTGTTTCCTAACTTCCCTGTCCCCCGTGGCTCAACACATGATGGGGAACTACGCGCACTTGCAGAGAGCGGTTTTGCTATGCGCAGTATGGAGAAAACGCCAGAGGCAGTACAGCGACTCGATTACGAGCTTGGTATTATCGCAAAAAAGGGCTACTCCCCGTACTTCCTCGTCGTGGCAGACCTTTTGCGCTACGCGCGAGAAAGCAACATTCTGACAAATACCCGCGGTTCCGCCGCTGGCTCCCTCACCTCATATCTTTGCGGCATTACAACGGTGGACCCTTTGCTCTATCAGCTCCCGTTTGAGCGATTTCTTAACCCGGAGCGCCCATCGCCGCCCGACATCGACATGGATATAGCCGATAACCGCCGCGACGATATCATCAACTACGCGCGCGAGAAGTATGGAAGCGAGAACGTGGCACAAATTGGTACGTTTGGAACTATGATGGCGCGCGCGGCAGTGCGCGATGTAGCGCGCGCGCTCGGCTACGCATATGCCGCGGCTGACACGATCGCAAAGCTCATACCCTTTGGCGCGCAGGGCTTCCCGATGACCATCGAGCGCGCGATGGCGGAGGTCCACGAGCTCAAGACAATGTACGAGAGTAGTGCGGACGCGCGCGAGATTCTCGATTTGGCACAAAAGATTGAAGGGAATGCGCGACACGTTGGCGTACATGCCGCCGGCGTTGTTATTACCCCATCACCAGTAACCGACTTCGTCCCCATACAATTTGATCCAAAGGGAGGAAAAATCATCACCCAATATGATATGCATGAGGTTGAGGATGCCGGACTTCTAAAATTTGATTTTCTTGGACTCAAAAACTTGTCGGTACTTGCCGATTCTGTAGCCCGCGTTGCAGTGCGTCTTTCAAAAGAAATCGACATCAACAGTATTCCCGTCGATGATAAAAAAACATACCAGATGCTCTCGCGCGGTGAAACACTCGGCGTATTCCAACTCGCTGGCTCCGGCATGACCTCATACCTAAAAAACCTTAAGCCGAGCAGTATCCATGACATAAACGTGATGGTAGCCCTGTACCGGCCAGGCCCGATGGCATTTATCCCCGATTACATCGAGCGCAAACACAATCCTGCAAAAGTGCGCTACCTTGACCCGCGACTTGAACCGATATTGAAACGTTCGTATGGCATCATTGCCTACCAAGACGATGTTTTGATGATTGCAATTGAGCTTGCCGGATATTCGTGGCTTGAGGCAGACAAATTCCGCAAAGCAATCGGTAAAAAAATACCGGCAGAAATGGCGGCGCAAAAAGAGCACTTTATGAGTGGCTGTATTGAGCACGGAATGGCGCAAGAAACCGTAACGAAGCTATGGGAAATGATAGAAACATTTGCCGCATATGGTTTCAATAAAGCCCACGCTTCAAGTTACGGCGGTCTCGCATACCAAACCGCATATATGAAAGCAAATTACCCAGTAGATTATATGGCATCTCTCTTAACCGCCGACTCCGGTGACGTCGAGAAAATTGCGGCAATCGTGGCTGAATGCAAGCGTATGGGTATTACCGTCTTACCTCCCGACGTGAATGAGAGTTTTTTGGACTTCACTGTAGTTGATACTGCAACAACACCGAGACCAGAAACAGAAAGTGCGGCACACATGAAAAGCAGTGCCCCTGGCCAAAATGAAACTATACGATTTGGATTGGGTTCTATTAAAAATTTCGGTCAGGGCGTCGCCACCTCCATCATTGAAGAGCGCTCGGCGCACGGGCCATTTGAAAGCGTTGGAGACCTCCTTGCCCGTGTAAAGGACAAAAACATCAATCGTAAATCACTTGAGTCGCTTATTTGCTGTGGTGCCCTTGACGCATTTGGTGAACGCGGGCGCTTTATGGCAAATATTTCCCTTCTCCTTGAGTACCACCGCGAACATATGAATGCGGCCGACAATCAGGATACGCTTTTTGCCCCTTCAGAGGCGGACAGTGCAAATACACTTGTCCTGCCGGATGCAGAGCCATCCTCTCCTGTACAGCGCCTCGCATGGGAAAAAGATCTTCTGGGCCTCTACGTCTCTGGACACCCTCTCGACAACTTCAAGACCGTCCTTTCACGACAAAAACTTGATATTAGAGCTACAAAAGAGAAAGTTGTTGAGGGTACGACGACCGTTGTTGCCGGACTTATCGAAACCATTCAAACAATACTCACAAAGTCCGGGGAACGTATGGCATTTTTGCGACTTGCCGACTATAGCGACCATGTTGAGGTTGTGTGCTTCCCCCGTGTGCTTAAAGAACATGCCGACATACTCTCAGCAGAGTCCTGCATAATGGTAAAGGGTAGGATGTCGCAAAGAAACGGCGAGATGAGCTTCGTCGCCGAGGCAGTCAAACCGCTCTGACAAAGCTTCCCCACACACTTCCCCGCATACTTCTCCTTGCACCTCCCCGAACATCGCCCCCCTCACCTGTAGCGATTAATCGCTACAGGTGGGTTTTGGGTGCAGGAAGATGTTTCCGTACACTTCTCCGCACATTTTTCCGCACACTCCCCCGCACACATCACGCTTCTCACACTTCCCCTACGCACTTCTTCTCTTACCTGTAGCGATTAATCGCTACAGGTGGGTTTAAGGTGCAGGAAGATTTTTATAGGTATGATCCGCGCTCACGAGCTTTTTCTATCTTTTTCATTGCAGCGCCAAAACGATTCCTCCCGGCAATGGGCGGCATACTGGCGTACAGGAGCGCCTCAATCGTGGCAAGAAGCCGCTGTGCAGTACCTGGATTACGGAGATGCCTTTCTATCACCCGAAACTCTCCTACATCCAGTCTGTCTCGCCATCTTGAAACTGTGTTTGTACTCACGTGCAATGCTTCTGCTATTGTTCTCGTTGAGTAACCGCCACGCAACATAAGTACAATACTCACTCGCTTTGCCAGTACTGTTCGCTCTGATTTTGTAAATAAAACAGTTAATGAATCCTCAATCTCTTTGTGTGTTTTTTGCTGTGCAAACGCATTGATGCATTGCGCCCATATTTTCTCCCACACGTCATTGGCCAACGGTTCTTTTGATATATGCGTCATGCTCTAAGTGTAGCGATTAATCGCTACACTTGCGAGATACCTCTGTTGATATCCTGTAGGATGTGTTGACCATGCAGATAGAGAGTGCTAGCATAGGTATTGTCGGAAGTTGCTTCGGCTACCAACCGAAGGTGAGTAATTGCTCACGTTTGTACACCTAATCCGACATTCGTCAAAACGAGAGTCCGAGGCAAAATGTCTTGGAAAACTAGGTGGAACCGCGGTCGGAAGATTTTAGATCGTCCTAGTAAATACATGGCCCCGCGCCGTGCATTTGCTTGGGCGATTTTTACATCACAGAAACAAATATGGCTGAAAAAAATATGGAGCATATACGGCATACGCTCGCACATTTGCTTGCCGCGGCAGTGCTAGAACAATATCCGCACGCAAAACCGACCATCGGCCCCGCCATAGATGACGGCTTCTATTACGACTTTGATTTTGGCGACAAAGAGGCACCAGGAGAAGCGGACTTGGAAAAACTTACAGGGCGCATGCGCGACATACTTCCATCGTGGAACAAATTTGAGAAACAAGAGGTATCCGCAGACGAAATGCGTGCCTATTTTAAAGACAACCCATACAAGCTCGAGCTTATAGACGAACTGGAGAAAGAGGGTGCAACCATTACTCGGTATACTGCCGGCTCCTTCACCGATTTGTGCCGTGGCGGGCACGCCGACAACCCTGCAAAAGACATCAACGCAGACGCATTCACCCTATCGCACATTGCCGGCGCATACTGGCGAGGTGACGAGAAGAATCCGATGCTCACCCGTATTTATGGCTTTGCATTCAATACAAAGAAGGAGCTTGACGCCTACCTTACCCAGCGTGAGGAGGCAAAAAAGCGCGACCACCGCAAAATTGCAAAGGAACAGGATTTGCTCGTATTTTCAGGACTTGTGGGACCAGGGCTTCCTTTGTGGACACCGCGCGGCACGACCATTCGCCACGAACTTGATGCATTCGTCTGGGAACTGCGCAAAAAATATGGATATCAGCGTGTCACCATCCCTCATATCACGAAAAAAGAGCTGTACGAAAAATCTGGACATTGGAGCAAATTTTCCGACGAATTGTTCCGCGTACGATCGCGCGAGGACAAAGAGTACGCACTCAAACCAATGAACTGCCCGCACCACACACAGATATTTGCGCGCAAACCGCATAGCTATAGAGAAATGCCGCAGAGGTATTGCGAAACAACAATGGTATACCGCGATGAGCAATCCGGCGAACTTGGCGGCCTCACACGTGTGCTCTCTATTACACAGGACGACTCTCATGTATTTTGCAGGAGTAGCCAAATTAAGGACGAATTTTTTAAGATATGGGACATCATCGACACATTCTACACAGCATTTGGATTTACAATGCGCGTACGTCTGTCATTCCATAATCCGAGTGAAATGGAAAAGTACCTCGGCACGAAAGAAGTTTGGGAGAATGCAGAAAATGCTCTGCGGGAAATAGCGAAAGAGCGTGGCACAAATTATATTGAGGCGGCAGGAGAGGCGGCTATGTATGGACCAAAACTCGACTTTATGGCGATGGATGCAATCGGACGCGAGCACCAGGTTGCAACCATCCAGCTCGACCTCAACACACCCGAGCGATTCAACCTATCGTACATTAACGAGAAAGGCGAGGATGAGCGGGTCACCATGATACATTGTGCCGTTATGGGTTCAATCGAGCGATTTTGCGCCGTTCTCTTTGAGCACCTCGCTGGCGTGTTCCCCACCTGGCTCGCGCCCGAGCAGGCGCGTGTGCTTGCTGTCTCGGATAAATACGCAGCGTATGCGCAAGATATCCTCTTACAGCTCAAAAAAAGAGATGTGCGCGCCGAAATTGATGATTCGAATGAGACCTTGGGTAAGCGGATACGTGAAGCAAAGATGCAAAAAATCCCCTACCTGCTCGTCGTTGGCGAAAATGAAGTCAAGAATAAATCTGTGACCATTGAGAGCCGCGATAGAGGCAAGGTAGGAGAGATGCAGGTGGAAGATTTTGTAAAAGATATACGCGAGGAAATACAGAACAGGAAATAATTTTCTTTCTTCTTTCTTCCCTTACCTACCCTACTATTCTCCTATCCGGCCACCACAAACACCCGCCTGCTTCCAGAGGCAGTGGGTAAATAGTATAACTATTTCTCACGAACGTACGGCTCGCAAAGCGCTTATAAGAGTACGGCGATACGAAACGAGCAAGAAGCTTGCAGAGCCCGCAATGGCAAGCATGCCAAGGAGCGACAGTACGGTGGCCATAAGCCCGTCACCAAATCCGGTGTACGGCACTTGCGTAAGCGCCACATACGAACCCTGTACATTCACATTGGTTGCGCAGGTGTTAACTCTGCCCTGTGCATCTGTGATGGTAAGGGTGTAGTTGCGTGAGGATGCGGGACGTACCGAGAGTGAGCCATTTGTTGAGACAGAGCCAATACCGTCCGAGAGCATGGCACTCGTGGCGTTTCCGTAGGAGTTCCACACTAGGGTTGAAGCAGCGCCGTTTTGGATTGTGCTCGGAGAGGCACTGATGGTGCAGTAGAGGTTGCTTGGCTGTGTCGTGCCAACATTGAGGGTTGTATTGCAGGTATTTGTCTGTCCCGTACTGTTCCAAACCGTCATGGTGTAGTTGGATGTGTTGCTTGGAGAGACATTCTGCGAACCGCTCGTCGATACAGAGCCAATGTTCGTGATGTTTGCCGAGGTAGCATTGCTTGAGCTCCAGTTAAGTGCTGCGCTTC
>Ga0326597_10002702_pt1 | contig 26246 bp, 30 predicted proteins | sample RVTome_12_FD_203789 | JGI IMG/M metagenome (GOLD analysis project Ga0326597, IMG submission 203789) | Soil microbial communities from uranium-contaminated site in the Upper Colorado River Basin, Wyoming, United States - RVT100D185 | ecosystem: Environmental > Terrestrial > Soil > Contaminated >... | reverse complement strand
CACTGATGGCGACCTTTTCCACAAAGCGAGGGCATTGTCCACACGAAACCGGCCCTTATCCACAGGTTTCTTAGGAAAAGGGCTGGTCGCTACTCGGCGTAGAGCATCTCCCGGAGCGAGCTGACCTCCCGGCGGAAGTCGTCGCTCTCCCCCATCTCGCGCTCGATCTTGTCGCAGCCGTGAAGGACGGTGGAGTGATCGCGGCCGCCAAGGGCGGCACCGATGCGCAGCAGTGGGGCCTCCGTCTCTTCGCGCATCAGGTACATGGCCACCTGGCGCGGCAGCACGATCTGCTTGTCGCGGGCCTTGCCGCGCAGCTGTTCGACCGGCACCTGGTAGTAGCGCGCCACGATCTCGACGATCTTCTCCGGCGCGAGCGTCTGGCGCCGCGGGTTCTGCAGGATGTGCTGGAGCATCTGCTGGGCCAGCTCCGTCGTCACCGGGACCGCGTGGAGCGTGGCGTAGGCCACGACCCTGGTCAGGGCGCCCTCGAGCTCGCGGATGTTCGAGACGATGCGCTGGGCAAGGTAGTCGATGACCGGCGGCGGGACCGCCACGTTCTGGACCTCGGCCTTAGCGCGCAGGATGGCGATGCGCGTCTCGAGGTCGGGCGGCGAGATGTCGGCGATGAGCCCCCACTCGAACCGCGAGCGCAGCCGCTCCTCGAGGCTCGCGATCGCCTTGGGCGGGCGGTCGCTCGAGAGGACGATCTGCTTGCCCTCTTCGTGGATCGCGTTGAAGGTGTGGAAGAACTCGTCCTGCGTGCCTTCCTTGCCGGCTATGAACTGGATGTCGTCGATGAGCAGGACGTCGATCCGCCGGTAGCGCTCGCGGAACTCCTCCTGCTTCTGGCTGCGGATGGAGTTGATGAACTCGTTGGTGAACTTCTCGCTCGTCGCGTAGGCCACGCGCTTGCGCGGATGACGCGACATCACCGCGTTGCCGATGGCGTGCATCAGGTGGGTCTTCCCGAGCCCGCTGCCGCCGTAGATGAAGAGCGGGTTGTAGGAGTGCCCCGGGCGCTCGGCGACGGAGAGCGCCGCGGCGTGCGCCAAGCGGTTGTTCGAGCCGACGACGAATGTCGAGAAGGCGTACCGGGGGTTGAGCACGGCCGTGGGCGCGCTCCTGGGCTCGCTCGTCGGCTGCTGCGCCGGGGCGCGCTCGGCCAGCTGCTGTGTCGCGGGCTGGACCGGCCGCGCGGAGGGGCCGGCGACGGTCACGAAGCGGAGGTCTACGGTCCGGCCGACGATGTGCTGGAGCGCTTGGCGGACGTCGGAGCGGTACTTCTTCTCGACGTATTCGCGCGCGAACGCGTTGGGCACGCCCACGCAGTAGACGTCGTCCTCTTCGGAGACGATCGAGGTGTCCTTGAACCAGGTCTCGAAGTTCGCCTTGGTCAGCCGGAGCTGGATCTCGCCCAGCGCGCCGGACCAGATCTGCTTCAGATCGGCGCGGCCCTCTACCCGTTCCGAAGCCATTCAGCCTTCCCCATCGTTGACGTGCGCGAGGGATGCGAGTGCCACACCGGGATCGATCGCGATAGCGAGAGCCGCCCCTGGGCGCCCCCCTGGAAGCGGGCGAACTATAGCGCAGCGATCGTATAGACTGAAAGCACACCCACCGGTCTCCGCGGTATCACGAGACCGGATCCATCTCTCCGACCGCACTCTTCCGAGAAGGGGACTCCGACGTGAAGCGCACGTACCAGCCGAAGCGTCGCCGTCGTGCTCGCGTGCACGGTTTCCGTGCGCGCATGCGCACGACCGGGGGCCGCAAGACCCTCGCCCGGCGCCGCGCGCGCGGTCGCAAGCGACTCACCGTCACGCGATAGGCCCGCGCATGCGCGCGGAGAGACTGCGGCGTACGCGCGACATCGAGAACGTTCGCGCGGGCGGGGTCGCTAGGGCGGATGCTCACTTCACAATGCGCGCTCTGCGCAACGGTCGGGGCGTGGTCCGCGTGGCGGTAGCGGCGCCGCGCTCGCTGGGGACCGCGGTGCGGCGGAGCCGGGCCCGGCGGCGCGTCCGCGAGGCCATCCGGGTCCTGCTGCGCGAGCGGGCCTCGGCTCCCGGGGCGGACATCTTCGTGGTGGCGCGCCGTCCGGCGCTCGACGCCCCCGCCGCGGTGCTCCGCGCGGCCGTGGCGCGCGAGCTCGAGGCCGTGCTGTGACGCGGGCCGCCGTCTGGCTGCTGCGCTGGTACAAGCGGGCGCTGAGCCCGCTCCTGCCGCCGGCCTGCCGCTACACGCCCACGTGCTCCGAGTACGCCATCGAGGCCTTTGAGACGCACGGCTTCCTGCGCGGCGGGCTCCTGGCGGCGCGGCGGCTGCTGTCGTGCCACCCCTTCGCGCGCGGCGGCCACGACCCGGTGCCGGCGGGGCGGCGGTGACCGGCGACCTCCGCACCGACCTCTGGAACTTCGTCCTCGTCCATCCCCTGCTATCGCTGCTCCTCTTCGCCTACGGCCTGTTCCGGGACTTCGGCATCGCGATCGTCCTGGTGACGGTGCTCATCCGCGCCGTGCTCTACCCGCTGTTCGTGACACAGATCCGCTCGCAGCGCGCCATGCAGGAGGTCGCCCCGGCGCTGAACGAGCTCAAGGCCAAGCACGGCAAGGACCGCCAGAAGATGGCCGAAGAGCAGATGAAGCTCTACCGCGAGCGCGGCGTGAACCCGGCGATGGGCTGCCTGCCGCTGCTGCTGCAGATGCCGATCCTCTTCGCCATGTACGCCGCATTCATCCAGGCGCCGTTCCTCACCGGCGAGCAGGTGCAGGCGTTCCTGCTGCCCCTCATCCCGAACCCGCTCGCGCCGCAGGAGACGCTGGACACGACCGCGCACTGGCTGCCCTGGATCACGAGCTGCCCGGGTCCGGACGGGACCGTGCTGCGCGGGCTCGCCTGCAACGATCCCCTGTTCATCCTGCCGATCCTGGCCGGGGCGACGCAGCTGATCGCATCGCTCATGGCGCAGCCCACGAAGGCGCCGGCGAACCTCGATCAGCAGGCCAAGATGATGCAGTCGATGACCTACTACTTCCCGATCATCACCGTGGTCATCGCCGCGAGCCTGCCGGCGGGGCTCGCGGTGTACTGGGTCTCGACGACGCTCGTGCAGGTCGTGCAGCAGTACTTCGTGACCGGGTGGGGACAGCTGCCGCGCTGGCTCCCGTTCTTGCGCGGCGTCCCGACGCCCGCGGACCGTACGCTTGCCAGGCTTCAGCGCGCCGCTGTCGCGGAGGTCGAGGCCGACATGGGGGCCACCGGCGCGGCCGCTCCGGTCGAGAGCGAGAACGGGGGACGCCGCTCGCGGCGGCGCAGGAGGAGGGGACGGTGAGCCCGATCCGTGGCGATGAGTTCACCGGCAGGACGGTCGAGGAGGCCATCGAGCGCGGGCTGAGGGAGCTCGGGCGGCGCCGCGACCAGGTCGACATCGAGATCCTCGACCGCGGCAAGCCCGCGAACATGCTCGGGCTCGGCGGCGAGGACGCGCGCGTGCTGCTCTCGTACGAGGAGACCGAGGCCGACGAGGCCCAGCCCGCCGTCGACGAGGCCGAGGTACCGCGCCGGCCCGCGGCACCGCGCGCCGAGGCCGACGAAGAGGAGGAAGCGCCTCCCGCATACGCGGAGGAGCTGCCCATCGGGGCGACCGTCCTCAGCGAGCTCCTCGAGGTCATGGGCATCGAGGCCGAGGTCAAGATCGAGCAGATCCCGGGCCGCGAGGGCGTCGAGGTCGAGGGCCCGGAGCTGGGCGCGCTCATCGGGCGGGGCGGCGAGAACCTCGTGGCGCTGCAGCAGGTCGTCTCGGCGATCACGTCGCGGCGCGTGGGGCGCACGGTGCACGTGCCCATCGACGTCGAGGGCTACCGGCGCCGGCGCGAGGACAGCCTGCGCGAGGTCGCCCGCCGCGTGGCCGAACGCGTTCGGGCCACGGGCCAGGCCGTGACGCTCGAGCCGATGCTGGCCTACGAGCGCCGTGTCGTGCATCTCGTGGTGCAGACCGTGCCCGGCCTGCGCACGGAGTCCGTCGGGATCGAGCCGAACCGGCGCGTGGTGATCAGCTCGACCGCTCCCGGTGCGCGCGGTCCCGCCGGCCAGCGCGGGCCCATGCGCCCGCCGGGGCTGGGCCCGCGGCGCACCTTCGGACCGCGCCCGGGCGGGTTCCAGTCGCGTTACGGCGGACCGCGGAGGCCCGGACAGCCCTAGCGCGGGTCCCACGTCCGTCGCAGCCGCGCCCGATCGCATCGGCGGCAACACACCCGCGCGCGGCGCTGCGATAGCGTGCCGCCGGTGATCGTCCCGCACACGCCCGAGGTCGTCCGCCGCAACTTCCGGATCGACCTCTTTTCCGCGATCTGCTCCGGCCTCTACGTCGCGGTCGTCGTCGGCTTCATGCCGGTGATCGTGCGGCGCATGGGCGGCACGCCCACCGACGTCGCTCTCGTCGTCGCCGGGCCGTTCATCGGGCACCTGCTTTCGCCGATCGGCATCTACCTGCTCTCGGGGCTGCCCCCGGTGCGCGTGGTCGCGGGCGTCATTACCACAGCGCGCGTCGTGTTCCTGATGGGCGTGCTCGTGGCGACGACCCCGCTGATGCTGGCCATGACCACGGTGACGTTCTGGATCATCGGCGTGTCCAACGTCGCGGCATACACGACGGTCATGGCCGCGATCTACCCCGACAGCGAGCGCGCCCAGGCCATGGGCAAGGTGCGCGTGGGCGCCTCGGTGAGCGCGGTCGCCGCGGCCGCCGTGGCGGGCGTGCTCTTCGACACCACGAGCGCGACGATCGTGTTCGCCGCCGCCACGCTGCTCTCGCTGCCGGGGATCGTCGCGTTCTTCTGGATCCGCGACGAGGGCCGCGTCGAGCCGCCTTCGCGGCGGCCCTTCACGCGCGTCGCGCTCGAGATCTGGAACGACCGCCGCTACCGGCGCCTGCTCGAGGCCAACACCGTCTACGGCCTGGGCAATCTCATGAATGGGACGATCATCGCGCTGATGCTGGTCGACCACTTCGGGGCGCCGAACTCGTTCGTCGGGATCATGACCGCGCTCACCGCCGCGACGTCCGTGCTCGCGTACATCGTGTGGGGGCGGCTCATCGATCGCGGCTCATCGCTGCGCCTCTCGGCGCACAACGCCGCGCTGCTCGTCGCGCTGCCCCTCACCTACCTGCTCGCGCCCGACCTGTGGTGGCTCCTGCCGGTCGCGGTCGTTCAGGGCGTCGTCAACTCGGGCTTCGAGATCACGTTCCACACCAACATCGTCCAGGCCGCTCCCCGCGGGCGCGTGCTCGACTACGCCACCGCGCAGTCGTTCATCCTGGGGATCCGCGGCACGGTCGCGCCCTTCCTCGCGTCCGCGCTCCTGGTCGTGCTCGCGCCGCGTGGCGTCCTCATGGTGATCGTGACGCTCATGCTGCTGGGCGTGGTCATGTACTACCGCGCGGTGCGCGCGTTCGAGGCGCCGCGCCCGCTCGTGGTCGAGCCGGCCGCGCCGCTCGAGGCTTAGTCAACGCGCTCGGCCTTGGGCCTCGCCGCCCCGACTCCGCTCGTCGAAGCTCGCTCGCGGCGGCGTAGCCGGACGCTCGCTCGCGCCATCTTGACCCGGGTCAGGGCCCGGGCCGCAGCGGGATCCCCTCCTCGCGCATGGCCGCGGCGAAGCGCTGCGCGATGAGGACGTAGCCAGCGTCGGAGGGATGGAACCCGTCGGGCGCGACGGTGAGCTGCGTCGTCAGCTCGGCCGAGCCGGTGAAGAGGTCCACGACCCTGACGCGACCGGGGTGCTTCGCCGCCGCGGCCGCGATGCCCTGGTTGTAGGCGGTCACGATCGCGCCCAGGGCGACCTGGTCCGCGCCCGCGTACGCGGGGACCGCGCGCAGGTCGGGGACGTTCCCGATGAACACCCGGGCCGACGTCGCGCGCGTCAGGTCGGCCAGGATGGCGTCGATCGCCGCGGCGTGGTCGGCTGGCGCGACCTCCGCGTCGAGGTCGTTGACCGCGAGCCAGATGGTCACGGCCGTCGGCTGCTCCGCCACGGCCGTCGGGAGCTGTTCGGCCCGCGCCTGCGCGGCGAGCGACCCAGAGACTCCGAGATTGCGGTAGGTGCTGCCCTGCGGCAGCAGCGCCGCGATGCGCGACGGCCATGACCCGGTGGCCGGATCCAGCGAGCCGACACCGACCGTGTCGGACGCACCGATGGCCACGTAGTGGACCGCGCTTGATGCGCGCGGCGCGGGCGAGACGGTCGGCGTCGGCGACGGCGGCAGTGTCGCGGTGGGCCGTGCTGTGGCCGTGGGGGCGGTCGTCGGCGTGGCGAGCGCGAGGCTCGGCGTGGGCGCGGTCGCGGCCGGGCCGCACGCCGAGAGCGCCATCACCAGCAATAGCGTCCGTCGCATCGCATTCAGCGTTACCATAGATATGTCCTTCGGGACCTCGGGGATGCGTGGTTTCGACAGGGCAGGACAGCGATCCGTTGCGAGCCGGGGGTGCCGTTGACCCCGTGAACCTGGCGGCAGGCAGACAACTGCCAACACTTCATACGCCCTCGCTGCCTAAGCAGTGAGCGTCCCGCCGGTCCCCCCTCCGCGGACCGGTGAGGACGAGATAGCGGAGGTGCGGCCCGCCGACGTCCGGTGAGCGGGTCCAAGATCGCCGGGCTGGCGGGATCGGGAGCGCGTCGGTGTGCGCCCGGGACCGCGAGACAACAAAGCGCCGACGAGGCTTCGTGGACGCGGATCGCTAGAACGCTCTGGACGGGGAGTTCGACCCTCCCCCATCTCCACAGCACGCCGCGCGGCCGGTAGCGCGGCGCGCCGGCGTCGCCGCCTTGGCGCAGGACGTACGACAGCGGCCATTCCCCAGCGGGACGGATCGGCGCAGCATCTCTTCATGCCTTGGACGCTCCCTGAGGACCGTTCCGCGGAAGACGATCCATGGGTGGCCGGGTGGTGGAGGGCAGCGCTGTCGGTGCTGATCGCCTTCGTGGGCCCAGTGATGCTCGTGCCCTCGCCGGTCGAGGCGCAGGATCCCGAGATCGTGGTCGGGTCACCGGCGGATGTCGTCGACGGAGATACGTCCACGATCCAGGCGCTCCTCTCGGACCCCGGACCGGACGGGATCTCGTTGCGCGAGGCGATCATCGCCACGAACAACGAGCCCGGTGTTCGCGTGGTCCGCTTCGGGCCCGGTCTCCGCGGGAGGACGATCCTGCTGGAGAGCAGCCTGCCGCCGCTGACGGGAGGCGGTGTCACGATCGACGGGGACATCGATGGAGACGGCTCCCCCGACGTCACGCTCGCCAAGGCAGTGACCTTCGAACGCGGCATCTGCCGGGACGACGAGAGGGGCTGTGGCGTCTCCGTCGCGTCGAGCGGCAACCACCTGCAGAGCCTCGTGCTCGTCGGCTTCGGCACAGGTGTCTCGATCGGCGACTGGGAGCCGACCTCTGGGCTGCCGACCCCGGGCCGGACGTTCTCCGACATCTCGGTCAAGGGGCTCGTCATGCGTGACATCGGCGGGCTCGGCGTGCAGGTCGGCCAGGTCTACAACGACCAATGCGGTGTGTACGCGGGATACGCGGAACCGTGCCAGACCTCCTACCGGTGGGCCGACATCACGATCAGCGGCAACACCCTCCAGGCCTATGCCGGTATCAAGGTCGTCATCTCGGGAGCGGGCGACCGGGTCGAGGACGTGACCGTGGCCGACAACCATATCGAGGTGCGGGGAGGCGACGCGGGCATCAGCCTCAACGTCGCCAATGCCGACGGAGCGATCATCTCGGACAGCGTCGTGGCGGGGAATGTGATCGTGGGCCCGGCATCCATTGGGATCGACGTCAACACGGTCGAGCGCTCGCGGAACAGCCGCATCCAACGGGTGCGCGTGCTCGACAACGAGCTCCGGCTCAGCGCCGCCGGGATCGACTACTGCTGCCAGGGAATCAACGTGCACTCCGGCGACGAGACTCCGCAGATACACCCCAACGTGCTCCCGTGGACCTGGCCGGACGGCAACGACGTCGGACACATCGAGGTCCGCGGCAACACCGTCACCGGGCCTCTCGTCTGGGGGATCTCGGTGTTCGCTGGCCTGTCCGGTGGCGCGAGGAACGTGGTCCACGATGTCCGGATCGAGGGCAACGTGCTCTCGTCGAGCACGCCGAGCGCGGGCATCCTGATCATGACGGCGGGGAACAGCTCGGCCTTCGGCAGAACGGAGCCGGAGACGAACCGCGTCTCCGGCATCGCCGTCGTCGGGAACAGGATCTCGAGAGGCGAGGCCGGCGGCTCCACCTTCGCCGACGCCTCGATCGCGGTGATCGGCGGCTGGAACACGCGATCCGGCAGCGTGACCGATGTCGACATCGTCAACAACGTGCTGGGCCCCCCAGGGACCGGAGTGATGATCCTCGGCGGCGACGAGGGGACCACCGACAGCCAGGTCGCAGATGTGGATCTCGTCAACAACACGATCCTCACCGGAGGCGCTCCGAGCCTGCGGATCGTCTCGAACGAGAACCCCGACACCGGCACGGGCGGCAACACGGTCGCTGAGGTCTCGGCCCTCAACGACATCCTCTGGGGTCCCGTGTCAGGGGAGGTCAGGCCGTCGATGGTGCGGACCTCCGTAGTCCAGGACCCTGCGTTCGCGGGCCTGAATGGGAACGTGTCGGGTGATCCGCTCTTCGTCAACGCGGCGACGGGTGACCTTCACCTCGATGTCAGCTCTCCCGCCATCGGCATCGGCACGGCCGATGGGGCTCCCGCGACCGATCTCGAGGGCCGCACCCGGCCGCCCGACGACGTCGACGCGGGGGCGTATCAGTTCACGGGACCGAGGGCGCCCGCGACGGCGACCGGCGCGCCCACGGCAGCCCAGCCCACGCCAACACCCGACCCGGAGCCGCTGGGATCGGTCCCCGCGTCCGTCGCGCCGACCGACGTCCCGGCTTCCACGTCTCCCTCGCGCGCGACCGCGACGACAGCAGCACTCAGGGGGTCTTCCCCTGAAGCGCCGACAGGAGCCACCGGTCCGACTCCATCTGCGGGGCAGGCGTCCGTGCCGCTCGTTGTCCTGACCGCGACGCTCCTCGCCATCGGTCTATCCGTTCTGGTTCTTGTGGCACGGAGACGTTCCTAACTGAGATCCGACCCCGTATCCCCTCCACGCCGCGGCAAGGATCGCTCGGAAGGTCGGCCCTACGGCCGTCAGGCCGCGCTGCCGCGGAGGCGACCGCGACCGCCCCGGCGCTGTACCTTCGGCCCGAAGTGGCCGACCGCGACCGCAACGCGAGGGTCATCATCGTTCAAGGCGTCTTCGTGGCCGCATTCGTCATCTCGATCCCCGTCATCGTGTTCTCGCTCATGGCACGCGCGGGATGGTCGACGCTCGCGTCGCGGTACCGGGCCGCGGAGGCGTTCGGCGGCGCCTGGACGGTCCAACCGACGGCCGTGATGTCGCACGTCCCCCTCGACGATCCCGGCTTTCGCTCGCAGCAGATGCGCTTCATCGGCGGGACGCTGCGGGTCACGGGGCCCGATGCCCTCCACCTCGCGACGCCGCTCTCGCACCTCCCGCTCCTGGGCAGACTCTTCCCCGAGCTCCGCGTGCCCTGGTCCCAGGTGGGATCCGCGAGGACGTACGAGGCCCCCGGCTGGTATCCGCCGCAGCGCGAGCCCGGAGCGCTGCTGCAGGTCGCCTACGACCCGAACTACACGGGTGCCTTCGTCGAGCTCGCTCTCGGCGATCCGGCCGTCTATCTGATGCTGCCTACGTCCGTGATCGATCGGGCCGTGCTCGAGCGCTTGCCGGCGGCGCGGTGACCGCCGTCCTACCCCGTGCCTGAGCTCGCGGGCGAGGCCGCCGTCGCCCTGGTGACCCTGACCGCGCTGGAGATCGTCCTCGGGATCGACAACGTCGTCTTCATCTCGATCCTGACGGGCCGGCTACCGCCGCGGGAGGCCGCCCTCGCGCGCCGGCTGGGCCTGTCCCTCGCGCTCGTCATGCGCATCGGGCTGCTCCTGGCGATCGCCTGGGTCATGAGCCTCACGCAGCCGCTCTTCGAGCTGTTCCGGCCGTTCTCCGGCCGGGACCTCATCCTCCTCGGCGGCGGGCTGGTGCTGATCGGCAAGTCGACCTGGGAGATCTACGACAAGCTCGAGGTGCGGCACGAGGAGGGTCCGCCGGCGTCGAGCCGCGGAGCGCTCGCGGCGGTGATCGGCCAGATCCTGGTCATGGACATCGTGTTCTCGCTCGACTCCGTCATCACGGCGGTGGGCATGGCCAACGAGATCTGGATCATGGTCACGGCCATGGTCGTGGCCGTGGGGGTGATGCTCGCCTCGGCCGGGGCGATCAGCCGCTTCGTGGAGACGCACCCGAGCGTGAAGATCCTGGCCCTCGCGTTCCTTCTGCTCATCGGCGTGATGCTGGTGGCCGAGGGCACCGGCCAGCACGTCGGAAAGGGCTACATCTACGCGGCGATGGCCTTCTCGCTCTTCGTCGAGATGCTCAACCTGCGCTACCGGCAGAGGCGCGCGCCACTCGCGCTGCACGGCCGCTTCGAGGACCGTGAAGGAGAGCCGGGCCCGGCCTAGGGGCCGGGGGAGCGGAGCACCTCCCGCAACAGGACCAGCGCGAGCGCGGCCAGGGCGATCCAGACCGCGAGGACGGCCGCCGCGGCCGCGCGGCTCGTCGGCCGCTCGCCGAGGGCGGTGGCCCGCGCGCGGCTGTCCGCGAGCACGTCGGGAGGCGTCAGCCTGATCGCCAGGACCAGGCCGGCGGGGACGATTACGAGGTCGTCGAGGAGCCCGAGCACGGGGATGAAGTCCGGGATCAGGTCTATCGGGCTCAGCGCATAGGCGACCACGACGCCGGCGACCAGCTTCGCGTACCAGGGCGTCCGGGGATCCCGCGCGGCGAGGTAGAGGGCGAGAGTGTCCCGCCGGAGGGCGCGGACGCGCTCACGCCAGCCCGACCCGGCCACTAGCGCGCCGTGGCGATCGTGACGCCGGCCAGGCCCGCGATGCACGCCGCGATCCCGAAGGCGTCCACGCCGGGCAGTGTGGCGGCCGGGCCGCTACTTCGCGGTCGGATCCATGACCCGGCCCATGAAGAGCGTGGCGCCGGTCTGGTCGTCGCGGATCACGAAGAGGAACGGCCGGTCGACGACCAGGTCGACCGTGTCGAGCGGCGCGCTGGTGGCGCGCATCACGACCGCGGTGGCCGCGGCCGCCTCCGTGCCCTTCTCGTCGACCGAGATGAACGCCTCGTGGATCACGTCGGCGATCTCGAGCGGCTCTTGCCGCGTCATCCCCGAGAAGTCGGCCCGGTCGGTGAACGCGATGGGCATGCCGAGCTCGCTCAGGGCTTGCTTCAGGCCCGCCTTCGAGCGGAACTCGAACTTCGGCAGGGCCAGGTTCACCTGGACTCCGGAGAGGTCGCGGGCGATGCGCCCGATCGCCTCACCGTCCAGCGTCCGCTCGAAGGCGGCAAGCCCGCCGGCGTCGGGGACGATCACCAGCATCGATAGCCCGCCCGCGTACGGAAGCCTCACCGCCTGGTAGCCGGCGCCCTTCCCGTAGAGCAGCTGCTCGCCGAGCCTCATGAGCTGCGCCTCGACGGACCTGCCGTCGGCCCGGTGGAACGGACCGGGCGCCGCGTCGGCGAACCTCTGCAGCCATGCCGCCTTGAGGTAGATGGCGTTCGTCAGCACCAGGCGCGTCATATCGTCGAGCACGCCCTGCGCGATCAGGTCCTTGATGCGGTCGCGCGTGCGCTGCGCGACCCAGGAGTTGATCTGCCTACGCGCATCCTCCGTCGCGTTCTCGTAGTCGACGATCTTCATGCCGACCCCGTACTGCGCCGCGAGCGTGTCGAGGAACGGCTTCTCGAACGCGAAGTCCTTCTGCCCCCACAGCCTGTTCGCGGTCGCCAGCTCGAGCTCGAGCGTCTGATCGTTCACGCTGAACTTGCCGGGGCGCTTCGCGAGCTCCTGCTCGAGCGCGTTGAAGCCGGCGTCCAGGTCGGCCGCCAGGGAGGCGTGGAGCACGGCGTCCATCTGGGCGCTCGTCTCGCCGCGCGCGCCCGCGCGCGTCATCGCCAGGGCGACGGCCACGCTGTAGGGGGAGAGGACGACGTTGCCCTCCTCGGCCGCGATGACGCGGTAGAGGTCGGCGGCGAACGCGTCGAGCGCCGCGGTGGCGCGCTTTGCCGCCGGCGCATCCGCCGCCGAGCGCGGCGCGTCCGAGCGCACCTCCTGAGCGGCGGCCGGGCTTGCGCACGCGGCTGCCACCAGGCTGAGGGCCAGGGCGCCGCCGATCGCGCGGGCGCGTCTCACCGCGACCTCCATGGGGCGTCTAGCGCATAGGACGCTGGGCGCGGCCGTCCGGTTCCGCCCGGCGTCCTCCGTGCGCTGGCGGCAATGGGCGGACCGATCTCCGCCGCCAGCGTTTTGCCGGGGATGCTAGGGGCCGTGCGGCTCCGTGCCCGGCGGACGCGCCATCTGCGTCAGGCGGGCCTCATCGACGATCTCGATGCGGCGCTGTCCCGCGCGCAGGATCCCCGAGCGCTCCCAGGCGGCCACGAGCCGCGACACCGACTCACGCGAGGCCCCGATCATCCGCGCCAGGTCCGCCTCGGCCAGGGCGCGCACCTCCGGGCTCGCGCCGTCGCGCTTGGCCATGCGCAGCAGCAGGTCCGCGAGCCGCTGGCTGACGGGCTCGGTCGCGGTGCGCTCGACGGCCCGCTCGAGCTCGAAGATCTGTCGCGCCAGCAGGGTCATCATCCGCGTCGCCAGCCGCGGATGCGCGGCCATCGCACCCAGGAACTGAGCCGCCGGGGCGTCGCAGATGACCGCGTCCTCGAGCGCGACGACGCGCTGCTGCTTGCTCTCGGTCCCGAAGAAGGCCGAGGTCCCGAAGATCTGACCGGGACCGAGCACGGCCGCGTTGACGCCGCGGTCGAGGACGCTCACCCGGCCCTTCTTGACCAGGTAGATGCGATCGCCCTTCGGCCGGACGACCACGTCCTCACCGATCCGGCACTCCCGGTCGTGCATGAGCGTGGCGAGGCGCGTCATCTCGGCCTCGCTGAGCCCCTCGAAGAGATCGAGCCGCCTGACGAACCACAGCTTGTCGGGCATGCCTCTGCTCCTCGCCGTCGTGACTGACGTCACAGTGTGCGCCCGCCGCCGTGGAGTTCATGGCCTCCGGACACCTCCGTCCGAGGATCCAGATCCAGAGGGCCGCGCTGTCCTTGACGATGTCCCCGTTGGTGGTCAGGGGCAGGACCGCCGTCCACATGACCGCCATCACGACCAGCGCGAACGCGGTGCCCGCGAGGAGCCCGTGAAGTCGGTCGGCGCGAGCACCGGCGACGGGCAGTTGACCAGAGAAGACCTGGCGCCGGTCAGGCCGCGCGACGCGCTAGGAACAGTGCGAGTTCGGCCGGCGACGGCTCCACCAGGATCTCGCCCCCCGGGCAGATGTCGCAGTCGCGGCTCATGAAGACGGTCACGCGGCGGTCGGTCACATCTGGAGAACAGGTCCCTGGTGCGAGGCGTTTCGTGCGTGGTGACCGACATCACATGGGTCGCCATGGCGCGAGGGGATCGTCCTGGATGTGGCGTGCGATAGTCCCAGCGACGTCGCATCCGGCTTTGAGGAGGGATCGACCTGAGCGGCCGGGACCCATCAGCCGCCCGCCGGGCGAAGCGTCCGCCGCAGCGTCAGGGACGGCGCGTCTACGGACGCCGGCGGCGCATACCGTGGCCGCTCGTCGGCGGCGTGGCCGTGGCCGCCGTGCTCGCATTCTTCCTCATCCGCTCGTTCGAGCTCGGTGCTCCGGGCGAGCGCATCGCGGTCTCCGGCGTGGGGCAGCACGTCACCCAGGGCCAGTCGGTCGGGTACAACTCGGTGCCGCCGGTCGGCGGCCCGCACTGGTCCGCGCCGGCCGCGTGGGGCAACTCGGCCGTCCCCGTGCCCGACGAGCGCGCGGTGCACAACCTCGAGCACGGCGGCGTGGTCGTCTCGCACAACGCCATCTCCGCCGCCGACCTCACGGGCCTGCAGAGCCTGCTTCAGACGTACCCCCGCGACCGCTTCGGCCAGGTCAAGCTGCTCATCCGCCCGTACGACCGGATCGAGTCCGGAACGTTCGTGCTCGCGGCGTGGGGCTGGAAGCAGACCTTCAGCTCGTTCGACGAGGCCGGCGTCCGCGCCTTTCTCGACGCGCATCTGGGCCGTTGCTGCGAATCGGTCCCTTAGATCGCCCGCACTCAGCCCTGGCCGTGCTCCCTCGAGCGGACCTCGACGCGACCGTCCTGGGACAGGCGCGCCTCGAAGGCGAACTCGTCCACCGTGGCGGGTCCGTGCAGCACGCTCCCCGTGCGCAGGTCGAAGACCGATCCGTGGCAGGGACACTGGATGTTCGTGCGGTCGCGGCCCACGAGCTTGCCCTCGTGCAGCGAGCAGCCGGCGTGCGTGCAGACGTCCGTGATGGCCATGACCCGCCCGTCCACCTTGGCCACCAGCACGGCGACGCCGCTCCGTAGCGTCGCCGCGACGGGCGCCCGGTCCTCGAGCGCCTCCGCGCGCAGCTCGAGCGTCTGCCATTTCCCGCCGACCGACGTCCAGGCCAGTCGGTTCACGCCGGTCCCGTAGCCGAACGTCATCTCGCCGCCGAGGTGCGCCGAAACGATCACCACGGCGAAGGCGGCGAGCGAAAGCGCGATGGCGCCGGCGCGGCCATCCGTTCCGGCGCCGAGGCGGATCCACAGCGAGGCCACGAAGGCGGCCGACGCGAGGACCATCAGCAGGCCGTGCAGGATCCCCAGCCTGCGCTCGTTGCCGTACGTCCCGTTCCAGTCGGTCAGCCCGCTCACCACCGAGCCGAGCGAGAACAGCAGCGCGACGACCAGCACCGTGTCGGTCGGCCGCATCAGGGCGTCATCGCGCTGCCACAGATAGAGCACGTCGAGGATGGCGAGCACGGTGTAGCCGCCGACCGCGACATCGGTCAGCGCCGGGTGGAGCGGGTGCCGCAGGGCCCACGTGCCGTGCAGGACGTTCTTCAGCCAGCGCGTGCCCGGCAGTCGGTAGAAGCCGCTGACGATCGCCGTGAAGAAGCGAGCGACCGGGTCCAGCCAGCCCCAGTCGCGGACGAGCCGGTCGCCGACGGTCGTGCCGGCCACGTATGGATCCTACTCCGCCTCGCGTGACGTGCAGCACATCTGCGGTGGCGCGAGATGATGAGGCGATGAGGCGATGGGGCGCCGAGGCGATACGGCGATCCGTCCGGTCGGTACGCGCGATCCGTCGGCGAGCGTCGGGGCGCGTGCTGGCGGGCCTCGTCCTCGCGGCGAGCATCGGGCTGCTGCTCATGGACGTCGCGCGCGCGGACCAGCAGCGCATCGGCGATATGTACCGCGACCTCGCGGCGACCAGCCTGATCGTCGGCGAGGACACGCTCGCGCCGCAGATCGCGCTGAACGAGTTCACCGCCGACTGGGACACCATCCTCGCCACGATCAACGGACGCTCGGAGCACTTCGCAAGGAGCTTCGAGCGCTTCCGGGAGCTGTTCCCGCAGGTGCGGGCGCTGCAGGCCGCGAGCAGTCCCGAGATCACCGTCGCGCTCGTCGGCGACCCCGGCCTGAAGGCCGCGTTCGGGGCCGCGGACGCGCTGCCCTTCTGCGCCGGAGCGAAGGGCTACAGCGTCGTCGCCAGCGGCGTCGGGAGTCGCGGCTGGATCGCGCTGGCCATCGACCCGCAGCCGACCCTCGAGCGGGCGCGCGCGGCCGCCGGACAGCCTGTCCGCGTCGCGCTCGTGCAGGCTGGGTCGGCGGACGTGCTCGCGGCCGACCGTGGACCGGGCTGCGGACCCATGACCGACCCGACCTACCGCGCGGCGGCCAGCGGCGGATACGGCGTCGACCTGGTCCCGCGGGCCACCGGTACCGCGGCGATCGGGTACACGGCCGTCGTCGGGACGTCGCTGCGCGTCGTTGTGGAGGACGACCCCTCGTACCGCGAGGCGGCGGCATGGGAGCGTCGAGCCCGCATCGCGGGAGTGGCCACGCTCCTGCTGGTCGGCGGACACGTGGTGTGGCGCCTTCGCCGCCTGCGCCCCTCGGGTGCGTAGGACCCTTGTGCAGAACGGCGTGGGCCACTACACACTCTGCAGAACGGTCACCAAGTCGCGCTGCGGTGGAAGATTACGTGAGGAGCGCGCGCCGTCCGGCGCGTGCCGCGTGCAGATCGATCCGCTCGCCGTGCTGGTCCGGCAGGACGACGTCGGGAAAGCGCTCACCGACGCGCGGTCCGATGCCATCGAAGTCGATGACCGGCAGCGGCGTTCGCTGGGGAGATATCGCCACGCGAGCTCCTCTTTCGCGCAAAGGCGGTCGCCTATCTGCGCTCTGGGGTCTCTTCTTCGCGTAACTGCCGTGCCCGCTCGATCATGCCGCCTCGCGCGCCGGCCGCGGCGTAAGCGAGGAGTCCCTCGTCTGGTCCGTGCCGACTGATCGGGAGACGATGTGGCGGCGGTCACATTTGCGGATGAAAGTCTGGGTGCGTGGACGTTGTGGCAGCTGAGGGCCGAGGACAGATCGGCCAACGAAACGAACGGAGTCACCCCATGACCGACGAACCCACCACAGGGACCAGTCCCGAAGCCGCATCACCTCCGCAGACCGAGGCCGCCCGCGAGGCTACCGTCCCCGCACGCCGCAGGCCTCTCCCGATCCAGTGCCAGTGCGGCTAGTGACCGAGATCGACGAGTCCCGGGCAGCGAAGGACGACTTCTTCCGCCACTCGCCGAGCTCGCCCCTCGACCACGAGCAGCGCCACCACTTCGGCGGACTGCACTACTACCCGAGGGACGATGCGCTGAGACTCGTCATCCCTCTGGACACGACCGACGCCGGCAGCCGCGAAGAGGTCGAGATGAGCAATGGCACGGCGCGGCAGATGGTCCGCGCCGGCCACTTCCCCTTCACCGTGGACGGCAGGCCGATCCGGCTGACGGCGTTCCGCTCCGAAGGCGAGCGCAGCCTCTTCGTCCCCTTCCGCGACGCCACCGGCAAGAGTGAGACCTACGCGGCAGGCCGCTACGTCGAGGCCGAGCCGCTGGACGAGGACCGCTGGCTTCTCGACTTCAACCGCGCGTACAACCCGTTCTGCGCCTACAACGACGCTTGGCGGTGTCCGCTGCCGCCGCGCGAGAACTGGCTGGACGTCGAGATCCGCGCGGGCGAGAAGCGCTTTCACGACTAGGGCGCACGGCACGACGCCTGCGACCGCGTTCGCGAAGACACAGGAGGTAGCGCATGGCCATCGACAACGAGCGCTCTGAGGAGACCGAGGTCGTCACGGAGGCCAGACTCGTACCCGGTGAGGTGTTCCCGGACTACGAGCTGACCGGCCACGATCGCAAGCGCCATCGCCTGAGCGAAGTCCAGGGGAACGACCCGATGATCCTGATCCTCTCGCGCGGGCAGTTCTGCCCTAAGGACGCGCGGCAGCACAAGATCATGGCCGACTTTTATCCGCAGATCGCGGTCGCCTACACCAAGATCGTCACCATCTCCACCGACAACGTGCTCGAGGCGAACGAGATGCGCGACGCAGCCGGCGCGCCGTGGCTGTTCCTCACCGACCCGCAGCGGATCCTGCAGAAGGAGCTCGGGATCCAGGAGTACACCGATCCACACCACGATCCGATGATCCCGCACACGCTCGTGCTCGAGCCGGGGCTCCGGATCGCGAAGGTCTACAACGGCTACTGGTTCTGGGGCCGCCCGTCGCCGTGGGAGCTGTGGCAGGACCTGCGCGAGGTCAGCCGGCGGATCCGCCCCGACTGGGACATCACCGAACCGCAGCTGCGCGCGAACTTCGAGCGAGGCGACAAGAGCCGGCACTGGCCGTACCAGGCGCGCTAGAGGTCCTCCCCCGCACCTGCCGCTATCAGCCGCGCAGGTAGAGCAGCGCGAACGGGACGTTCGACGCCAGGTCCCACGCCCCGATCACGGCCAGCGCGGTCCCGGTCACCCGCAGCAGCGCGGTCTCGTGTCGGGCGAACGCGCGCAGCAGCGTGGATGCGCGGTCCCGCGCAAGGAGCGAGATCCCCAGCAGCGGCAGACCGAAGCCGAGGCCGAAGACCATGAAGAACGCGAGCTTTCCGGCGAGGTCGGCGATGCCGATGGAGAAGAGGAAGATCCCCAGCACGAGCGGTCCGGCGCAGGGCAGCGCGATCGGCCCGTAGAGCAGCCCGTAGATGAACGCCGAGATCAGGGGTGAGCCCCGTGCCTGACCGAGCGATAGGGTCGGCAGCCGGGCGAAGGGGTTCCGCCCCAGCGCGAGCGCTAGGCCGAGGCCGATCACGACGACATCGGCCAGCGGGGTCATGATCCGCAGCACCGCGCCCGCCGCGAGCTGCAGGCTGCTGATGAACGCGCCGAGCGTGAGCATCGCCAGGAGCACGCCGCCAAGCACCGCGACGCCCAGCCAGCGCGTGTCCGCCGAACGGCCCTGGCCGCGCTGCGCGGCGACGTACGCCAGGTATCCCGGGTAGAGCGGCAACGCGCACGGCGTGAGCGTCGCGGCCAGACCGCCCGCGAAAGCGATGAGCAGCTCCTCCGTCACCCGCTCCGGTAGCGCTGGACGGCCTCGCGCAGATCGTCCTCGTCCTTGTATCCGCGCGGGAGGCGGATCAGCTCGCCTTGCGCTGAGACGACGAACATCGGATCGGACGGGGGGTACAGGACGTCGTTGCCGAAGGCGGTAGCCAGCGCCGACCTCATCTCGCGCGGCGCGACCGCGAAGCGCCAGTCGAAGCCGAGGTCGTCGGCGTACCGTCGCAGCATGTCGGCGTTCTCATTGGGATCGCCGTCGATCGACACCATCACCACGTCGTCGCCGAGCCCGGGGAGCGCTTCCTTGATCAGCAACTGCTGATTCCGGCAGGTCACTCACCAGACGGCCATGGCGATGAACAGGGTCGTCTTGCCGGCGAACCCTCCCAGGGAGAACCTCTCGCCGCTGCGCACGTCGACGAGCTCGCTCGACAGGATCGTCCGGACTGCGGCGTCCGAGGCCGATCCGCCGCGCGCGCTCCCCGCGCTCCCGGTCCCCGCGCAGGAGACTGCGGTCATCGCGAGCGCCAGGGCCAGTGCCGTCGCCTTCACCACAGCAATGAGTGTCGCCGACGCGTCCCTTTGCGTGCGCGTCGGGTGTGACGCGCCTCACCTGGCGGGCGCGATAACGTGTTGAGCGTGCGCGTGCTCGTTTTCGACGTGAACGAGACCCTCCTCGACCTCGCCGCGCTCGATGAGCCCTTCGAGCAGGTCTTCGGCTCGAAAGCCGTTCGCGGGGAGTGGTTCGACGCGTTCATCCGCTCGGCGCTGCTCTCGACGGCGATCGGTCCCTACGTGCCGTTCGGGAAGATCGGACGCAGCGCGCTCGAGGCGGTGGCCGCACGGCACGGGCGCACGCTCGGCGACGCCGAGGCGCAGCGCATCTTCGGCCGGCTGCGCGAGCTCCCCGCGCATCCCGACGTGCGCCCCGCGCTCGAAAGGCTGCGCGCGAGCGGATACCGGCTCGCCGCGCTGACGAACTCGACCACCGAGGTCGAGGAGGCGCAGCTCGCGAATGCGGGCATCCGCGAGCTCTTCGAGCAGGCGCTGTCGGCGGACCGCGTCCAGCGGCTGAAGCCTGCGCCCGAGCCGTATCGCATGGCGGCGGAGCGGATGGGCGTGGGCGTCGGCGGGATGCGCCTGATCGCCGCCCACGACTGGGACGTCGCCGGCGCCATGCGCGCCGGCTGCGCCGCCGCCTTCGTCGCACGTCCCGGCAGGCAGCTGGACCCGCTCTTCCCTGCCCCCGACATCGTCGGCCCCGACCTGGGCGCGGTCGCCGACCAGATCCTGGCCATGGAGAGCAGCGGCACGCAGTGATCGGTGCCTGACGCGCTCGACGTCGTCGTGATCGGGGCCGGCGCGAGCGGCGAGGCCGCCGCGGACTACGCCGCGCTGCGCAGCGCGAGCGTGGCGCTCGTGGAGAAGGACCTGGTCGGCGGGTCGTGCGCGTACTGGGCCTGCATGCCCTCCAAGGCGCTGCTTCACGCCGCCGAGGTGCGCGCCGCCGGCGGCGACTACCCGTGGCCCAAGGCCTCCGCGTTCCGCGACTGGATGATCGACCGGGAGCACGGCGGCCGGCCCGATGACTCGTCGCACGCGCGAGGGCACGAGCGCGCGGGGGTCGAGGTGATCCGCGGCACCGCGCGCATCGCGGGGCCGGCGCGCGTCGACGTCGCGCTCCACGACGGCGCCACGCGCACGCTCATGGCTCGTCGCGGGATCGTCGTTGCGACCGGCTCGCGCGCGCGGATCCCCCCGATCCCCGGGCTCGAGGAGGCCGGGTACTGGACGAACGTGGAAGCGACCTCGCTGCGCGAGCTCCCGCCGAGCATCGTCGTGCTCGGCGCCGGCCCCAGCGGCGTCGAGTTCGCGCAGTACTTCGCCCGCTTCGGCGTGCGGACCACGATCGTCCAGGCGAACGAGCGGCTCAACCCGCTCGACCACCCGCGCAGCTCGGAGCTGCTCGCCCAGGCGTTCAGGGACGAGGGGATCGACGTACGCACGTCCGCACGCGCCGTCCGCGTGCGTCCCCGCGCGGGCGACGACGGACAGCACGTGCTCGATCTGGCGGACGGCACGAGCGCAGCGGCAAGCGTCATAGCGATCGGCGTCGGCCGCACGCCCAACGTGAGCGGGGTCGGGCTCGAGACCGTGGGCGTGACGGTCACGGAGGGCGAGTTCCTGCGTGTCGACGACCATCTCAGGATCGCGGAAGGCATATACGCGGTCGGCGATCTCATCGGTCACGAGCTAAGCACGCATCTGGGGCACTACGAGGGCGAGATCGCGGTGCGGGCAGCGCTCGGCGATGCCGTGCGCGCCGACCTACGTGCCGTCCCGCGCTGCGTCTACACGGACCCCGAGCTCGCGGCCGTCGGCCTGAAGATCGAGCAGGCGCGCGAGCAGGGCATCGATGCGGCCGAGTTCACCCAAGACCTCGCGACCACGGCCAAGGGCTACGTCAGCGAAGCGCGCGGGCACGTGACGATCGTCGCCGACCGCCGGACGCGCACGCTGGTGGGCGCGTTCCTGGCCGGTCCGGGCGCGACCGAGGCGGTCCACGAGGCCGTGCTGGCGATCAAGCTGCGGCTACCGCTCGCGGTGCTCGAGGAGACCATCCATGCGTTCCCGACCACGGCTCGCGCATTCGGGTACCTGGCCGCCCAGGCGTCGCGTGCGTTCGCCGGCTTCGCAGGACCGGCCGAGCCGTCGGAGTGACCTAGCGCACACCAGCGGGCATTCTTCTCGTCCGACGGTGTTCACTGGGAAGGAAGAACGCGGGATGCGACGGCGACGCTTCCTCCTCGGGTCGGCGGCCGCTCTGGCGGCCGCGTGCGCGCCTCGCGTCGCGCTCCCGCCGGCGTCAGCGGCACCGGCGGGAGCGCCGTCCGCGACCCCGTCGGAAGGCGACGAGCTCGACCAGATCTCGCGCCTCATCCAGTCGGGCGGTCCGCCGCCCGACGGCATCCCCCCGGTCGAGCAGCCGAAGTACGTGTCGATCGCCGAGGCCTCGAAGAAGTGGAGCGACGACGACGTCGTGGACACGTTCACCATCGAGGGGCAGCCGCGCGCATACCCGCGCTTCATCACCGTGTGGCACGAGATCGTGAACGAGATCGCCGGCGGCAAGCCCATCTCGATCACCTACTGCCCGCTCACGGGATCGACGCTGGTGTTCTCGGGCGTGCTGGCCGACGGACGCGAGACGACCTTCGGCACGAGCGGCATGCTCTACAACAGCAACCTCGTCATGTACGACCGCGCCACGAAGAGCATGTGGCCCCAGCTCTTCGGCGTCGCGGTGCGCGGCGACCTCAAGGGCCAGCGCCTCACCGAGATGGGCGGCGCGGTGACCAGCACGTTCGGCCGCTGGAAGGCGAAGTTCCCCGACGGCGTCGTACTGTCCACCGATACGGGCCACGTGCGCACGTACGGTATCTCGCCCTACGGGACCTACGACGAGGAGCGCATGGTGATATTCCCCGTGCGGCACAGCGACGAGCGCTTCCACCCGAAGAAGGTCTTCGTCGGCGTTCGCGCCAACGGCGCGGCGCTGGCCATCCCGAAGCTCGAGTTCCTCGAGCAGGGCAAGGAGGCGTCCTTCGAGGTCGGCGGCCGCAAGCTGGTCGCTCGGCACGACCAGGATCTGTACGCGATCCGCGTCCTGGACCGCCTGACCGAAGAGCCGGTCAACGCCTACGAGGTGATGTGGTTCGCTTGGTACGCGTTCAACCCCAACACCGAGGTCCTGGCCTGAGAGCGATCCGCTGGACGTTCGCGTCCCGGCGCGCGTGGGCCGTGGCCGTGGGCCTCGGGCTCGCCTACGCCGTGGCCTACCTGCTCATCGCCAAGGCGCTCGTGATCGACGCTGACGCCCACCTCGGCCGCTTCGGCGCGCTGCCCCAGCTCGTGCTCGGCCCGCTCTCGCCGCGCACGCTCGAGAGCTGGATCGATCCGGCCTTCGTCCTCTACCTATCGGACGCGGTCGTGCTGGCGCCGAGCGCGCCGGCGCTGCTGACCGTGGCCGTGCTCGGCACCCTGGTCGGGGTCAATGGCGCGATGGGCGTCGAGGCGCTGCTGCGCCGACCGGCCCACTGCGAGCCCGGCACCGGAGCGTGGTGGGTCGCGGGCGTGTTGCCGAGCTTCCTCGCGAGCTTCTCGTGCTGCGCGCCGACGGTCCTGCTCCTGCTCGGCTCGGGCGCGGCCGGCGCGGTCATCTCGATCGTGCCCTTCGTCGTGCCCGCGGCCGCCCTGCTCCTGCTGGCCAGCCTCGTCTGGAGCGCGCGACGCTTGCAGCGCGAGGTCGTCCCGGCCGTCTAGGATCCCCCTTCGGCGCGAGAGCCCTGGTGAGTGGGCCACACGCCTGGGCTAGGAGCGCCGCGCCAGCGGCCTCGAGGAGGCGGCGCCGCCTCATGGCACCAGGAACCCCGGGAGACGGCGCGGTGTTCCGGTGACGTGGGTCACAGCGGAGGAGCGGCCGGCCGCGCGCGACCTGCGGGTGCGGGGCAAGTAGCATCGCGGGGCCCATGGCCTGGCTTCCCGAGCCGGTGCGGCGGCTCCTCGATGCGGCGCTCGTCGCCGAGCTCAGCGTCGTGAGACGCGACGGCCGCCTCGTGACGTACCCGCTCATCCCGCTCTCGGACGGCGAGCGCATCTACATGACCTCGAGCGTGCTGTTCTCGCGCAAGCTCGAACACATCCGAGCCGACGGGCGCGTCTCGGCGTCGCTGACCGATCCAGTGGCCATGGGCGGACAGACCGGCCGCGCGACGATCCAGGGCGACGCGCGCGTCCTCGATGACGACGTCCACGACGGCTGGACCAGTGTCCTGCCGCTCTGGCGCGCCAAGGAGCCGGTGATCGACTGGTTCATCACGCAGCGCGTGGCCTTGCCGCTCTTCTTCGAGCGCGCGGTGATCGAGATCGTGCCGCGTCGCGTCCTTTACTGGCCGGACGGCCGGACCGATGTGGCGCCCCAGGTGCTCGCCGCGCCGGAGACCGCGTGAACGCGCGCACGGCGCTGGAGCGGCTGGCGGGCTACCCGTACCACCTCGCGACCTGGAGGGAGGCGTCGGGCTACCCGGTGACGGTCGCTGTCGAGGCGCGCTTCGAGCCGCAGAGCGGCACGGCCACATTCGTTCGCCCGGCCGGCCTCGACGTCCCGCTGTCGGGAGAGCTGAGCCTGACCGGCAGCCACATCCGGCCGCGGCCCGGCTACGGCTACGACGAGCGCCGCCACCTCACGGTGTGGGGCCTGCCGTCGCCCAGCCCCGGCGGCGGCATCACGCTGCGGGCCACGGCGGCCTGGGGCTGGGACGAGGCCGACATGCCGTTCTTCGAGTACGCCGAGCGCTCGGTCCCGCGGTCGCGGCGCTACTTCCGCGCGCTGTCGCGGCGGCTCGGGCGCATGGTGCGCCCCCGGCTCTCCTTCTTCTGGCTCGCCCTGCGGGCTACGCGCCTGCCGTTCCTGAGCGCCACGCTCATCCCCGTGCTCCTGGGCATCCTCGTGGCCGCGGCCGAAGGCGCCTTCGACCTGCCCGCCGCGCTGCTCACGCTCGTGGGGGCGGCGTCCGTGCACCTGGGCGTCAACGTCGCGAACGACGTGTTCGACACACTTAGCGGCGCCGACGACCGGAACGTGAACCCGACCAAGTACAGCGGCGGCTCGCGCGTCATCCAGTACGGGCTGGTCAGCCTGCGCGGCATGACCCTGCTCGCCGTGGTGTTCTACGCTCTCGGGCTCACCGTCGGCCTCGTGCTGCTCGCGACGCGCGGCTCGCCCGCGCTGCTCGCGATCGGGGTGCTCGGCACCCTGGTCAGCGTCTTCTACACCGCTCCGCCGGTCCGGCTCGCGTACCGCGGCCTGGGCGAGATCGCCGTCGGCCTGGGGTTCGGCCCGCTCATGGTCCTCGGCGCGTACGTCGTCCAGACGCGGGGCGAGCTCTCGGCCGGAGCGGCGGTCGCGTCGCTGCCCATCGCGATCCTGGTCGCGCTCATCCTCTACGTGAACGAGGTCCCGGACCGACACGCGGACGCGGCGGCGGGTAAGTGGACCCTGCCGACGCGCTGGACGCCGGAGGCGGTCGTGCGCGGCTACACCCTCGCGGCCGGCGCCGCGTTCCTCGCCGTGGCCGCCGGCGTGCTCGCCGGCCTCCTCCCGGTCACCGCGCTGCTGGTGTTCATGACCCTGCCCCTGGCGTTCCGCGTGCGCGCAGGCCTGCGCAGCGCGTACGACCGGCCCTACGAGCTCATGACCGCGATGGGTCTCAACATCCAGCTACATCTCGCCGCCGGCGGTCTGCTGCTCCTGGCATATCTCGCCACCGTCGTACTGGCGGCCCTGCTCCCCGAGGTGCGGCCCTTCCTTCGCTGACCCGGCCCGCGTCCAGCGCTCTGCAGCGCAGGCGAGCGCGCCGAGCCTCGCGAGAGCTACGCCGAGGAGCGGGCCGCCAAGGAGAGCCCGCCCGCTAGCCGGACTGGCTGAGCATGCGATAGGTCGCGATGGCGTGCTTCATGTAGTCGCCGACGATCGCGCGGAGGCGGTCGCACTCGGCTTTGACCCCGGCGTCGTCGGTCCGCCCGGCGATCGCCTGGACCGCGAAGGTCGCGCCGCGGAAGTACGGCGCGATGTCGCGCAGCGGCATCGGCTTGTCGGCGGGGTTCCCCGCGTCGAGCGGCCGCGGGCCCGGTCCGCTCACAGCGTGCTCGAGCCGCCGCGGCTCGGCCTCGCGCACCACCTCGAGCGCCTCGTAGATGGCGGCGTTCGGCGGCCGGTCCGCGAAGTCGCGGCCGACGTACTCGTAGGTGACGCGGTGATCGCGGCCGACGACGAAGATCGCCGGCCGCGCGATGGGGCCGTGCGTCCCCCCGACGGGGTCGTAGACGCCCCAGGCACTGGTCACGGCCGCATCCTGGTCCGAGAGCAAAGGGAACGGCAGCGCGAGCTTCTCGACCATCGCCGCGTTCTCGGCGGGCGTGTCTACGGAGATCCCCACGAGCGTCGCGTTACGGCTCGTGAACTCCTCGTACCCTCGGGCGAAGCTGACCAGCTGCCCATTGCAGTACGGTCACCAGTCGCCGCGGTAGAAGAGGACGACCACCGTCCGCTCGCGCAGCGCGTCCGAGAGCCGGAACGTGCCTCCCGCGTGGTCCGGGAGCGTGAAGTCGACGGGACGGCTCACGCGCCTAGCGTCGCACAGATCCTAGAGGTACTTGCCGCAGGCGTAGCACCAGGTCCAGCCGCGGTCCGAGAGCGGGTACGGCCGGATCACCGGGTGGCCCGTCTCCTTCCAGTGCTCCCTGTTGTGGCCGAACTGCGATTCGCAGCACGCCACGTAGCCGCAGGTCGAGCACATGCGCAGGCTCCGGTCGCTGCCGCAGCGCGGACAGGCGGACCCTTGGGGCGACGCCTGCTCGTCGGGAAGATGCTCGCAGCGCGCCGTCTTCAGTGCCATCACCTGTCCGAACCTGTGCGGGGCTCTTTTTGTTCTGGTGATGCGTCACATCGCTCGGCGCCGCCGATCACACTGTGGCCGTGTACGGGCCGATCGTCCGCGGCAAGAAGGTCACACTGCGTCCGCCCGATGAGACCGACGCGGCGCGCTTCGTCG
>Ga0326597_10002701_pt1 | contig 26250 bp, 19 predicted proteins | sample RVTome_12_FD_203789 | JGI IMG/M metagenome (GOLD analysis project Ga0326597, IMG submission 203789) | Soil microbial communities from uranium-contaminated site in the Upper Colorado River Basin, Wyoming, United States - RVT100D185 | ecosystem: Environmental > Terrestrial > Soil > Contaminated >... | reverse complement strand
GCTGCGGGCGGCGGCGCCGGTGGCGCGGCAGCGAGCGGCGGCCATGTAGCGCGCGGCCTGCGGTGTCGCATCGTCGTCAGTGTCGCTCTGCTGGCACTGAATTCGGAATGCGCGACCGGTAGGCCGGTCGTAGTGCCAATAGGTGGCACTAAGGGACCGCGTTGCAGGCGCGAGCGGATTTGTGAGAAATGCGCGAAATTGCAACGAGCCGTCATTCAAGGATCGGACCGATTCGGAACAACACGGAGGTCAGGCGATGAAGATTCAGTTGCGGCCGGTGGCCGCGATCAAGCCGTACGAGAAGAACCCCCGCCTCAACGACGTGGCGGTGGATGCGGTTGCGGAGTCGATTCGGCGGTTTGGGTTTCGACAGCCGGTGGTGGTCGATGCCGACGGGGTCATCGTCTGCGGACACACGCGGTGGAAGGCGGCGAAGAAGCTCGGCCTGGAGAAGATCCCGGTCCATGTGGCCACGGACCTGACGCCGGAGCAGATCCGGGCGTACCGCATTGCGGACAACAAGACCGCCGAGCTGGCGACGTGGAACCTCGATCTGCTGCCGATCGAGCTGGCGGAGTTGCAGGCGTCCGGCATCGACTGGTCGCTGCTCGGGTTCAGCGCGGATGAGCTGTCGAGCCTCTTCGATCCCGGCGTGAAGCCGGGGCTGACCGACCCGGACGACGTGCCCGAACCGCCGGACAAGGCGGTGACCCAGCCTGGCGACCTGTGGATCATGGGCGACCACCGGCTGCTGTGCGGCGACAGCGCCAGTGCGGCGGACGTCGACCGGCTCCTCGACGGCGCTGCGATCCATCTCGTCAACACCGATCCGCCCTACAACGTCAAGGTCGAGCCGCGGAGCAACAACGCTATCGCCGCGGGCCTCTCATCGTTCGGCGAGCACGGGCTGCTGCACCATCAGTCGTTCGACCTTCATCGGGCCGAGAAGAAGCGGAGCGTGAGGAAACGGGAAGCGGTGGGCGGGAGCAAGGCGACGGAGGGCGCGAAGCGCACCGCGTCGAAGTACCACGGGTTCGACGTCGCCACCGGCGGCCAGAGCGGCAAGGCCACGCACAAGAAGCTCCGCCCCAAGGACCGGCCGCTGGTCAACGACTTCGTTTCCGACGAGGCCTTCGATGCGATGCTCCACGCGTGGTTCGGCAACATCGCCCGCGTGCTCCTGCCCGGGCGCGCGGCGTACATCTGGGGCGGCTACGCGAACATCGCCAACTACCCGCCGGTATTGAAGGCCTGTGGACTGTACTTCTCGCAGACCATCATCTGGCACAAACAGTGGCCGGTCCTGACCCGGAAGGACTTCATGGGCGACCACGAGTGGTGTTTCTATACGTGGAGGGAAGGCGCCGCTCACGTCTTCCTGGGCCCCAACAACGCCTCCGATGTCTGGAGCGTGAGGAAGATCACCCCGAACGCGATGACGCACTTGACCGAGAAGCCTGTCGAGCTGGCGGTCCGAGCGATCCAGTACTCGTCACGGACGGGCGAGAACGTGCTCGACCTCTTTGGCGGCAGCGGTTCGACGATGATTGCCGCGGAGCAGACCGGGCGGCGGGCGTTCCTGATGGAACTGGACGCGCTGTACTGCGATGTCATCGTGCAGCGCTGGGAGAAGTTCACGGGGCGGAAGGCGGAGCGTGTTTGCGCTGATGGACGAAACGCTCAGGCCGAAGAGGAAGCCCCGGTGGTCGCCGAGGCTTCGCAGGAGGGTGCGTGATGTCAGTCGTTCTCGGCCAACGCGTAGTACTCCGTCAACGCATCGAGGTGGACGTTGGGGGTCGCGGCGTAGTTCCGCCGGAAACGCACCTCCAGGATGCCCCGCTCGCGCAGGAACGCGAGCGTGACCGCCACGTTCGTGAAGGTCACGTCGCGGCCCGCACCGCGTTCGTACTCGAGCAGCGACTCCAGCGTGAACCCCTCGTCGCCGAGCTCTTCGGCCGCGTGGGCGATCTGCTCGAACGCCTCCCGCGGGCAGCGGTGGACGTACGGCTCACCGCGGCGCGGCACGACCCTGCGGATCAGGTGGTTGTCCTCGACGGCGAAGGTCTCCACGGGCTCTTGCCGGCGAAGGCACTCATGGCTCGTCGTGGTCATTGGCCACCTCCTCGTCCGGGTCCGGCTCTACGGCTCCCGTCTGCGGATCGAAGATCACTCCGCAGCGTTCGCAGACGATGCGGCCCGCAGCGATCTGGACCAGCCGCCCGGCATCCGCTTCGTCGCAGCCTGGGCACGCGCGGACCCGGCTGCCTTCCGGTAGACCTCGCTTCAGGGTCATCACTTCCCCTCCTTGCTGATCGCGAACATTCCGCGGTCGACCTTCTTGAAGCGAGAGTCGCGGCCCTTGTCGCGGGCCTCGCGCATCATGGCGGCGTAGAGCGTGGCGTGCGGCGTCTTGCCGCCGGGGCTGGTCCACAGGCCCGCCTCGGCCATCGCGGCGATGAGTTCCTGGGCCCGCATCGGCTTGCCGGCCTTGACCAGGACCTGGGCCGCGGCGTCCAGGGCGCTGACCCGCTTGGGCTTCTTGTCGGTCGTCGCCCTCGCCTTCGCCGTCGCCTTCGGCTTGCCGGCCTTCTTCGCGCCGTTCGCCTTCGCCGCAACAGGCTGGGCCTTGGTCTGCTTCTTGGTGGACTGCTTCTTCGTGGACTTTTTCTTGGACATCTCGTTCTCCTCTTGAATGGGTTCCTGGTCTTCGTCCGGGCGAGACGCCTCGCCCGTGGTTTTGCTCGCGCTGGACTGTTCGTCTTCGGCGCACTGCCGGGCCCAGCAGGCCGAGCAGAGCGGCCGGCCGAGGTAGGTCATGACCGGCGTGGCCTTGCAGCGCTGCGTTGCACAGCGCGACGGGTCGGCCGGCGGGTCGGCCTCGGCGGGAGGCTGCGCCGCCTCGGCGCGTGCCCGCCGAACCTCGTACGGCACGATGCTCGGCGGAGCGGCGGCGAGCCGCTCGTCGACGTTCCGCGGCGGCGCGTCGTTCGTGGCGACCGGCATCCTGGGTACGGCCGCCGCGTTGCTCTTGGCCGCTACCGCCCGCCGCAGGCGCTGAGCGCACTTGATGCGAACCTTGCGGCGGGTTGCGAGGTTGGTCGCGTCCCATCCGCCGTGCGGGTTCTCCCGGTCGATTCGCACCTGCGCGAGCTGCCCACTGACCTTGGCGACATAGGCGCCGCCAACCTGCACCTGGTTCTTCTTCATGTCGTTGTCTCCTTGGCAAGGTCCCGCCGCGTCCCCGCGACGCGGCATCGTTCACGACCCCATGAGGGCAACTCGCCGCGAGCACATCAAGCGAAAAACCCGCTAAATTCCGGGGAATTCTGCATGTTTCCCATGTCATCCGGCGACACCTGCCTGCCGTCAGGCACGGCCGGACGGAGCGCGGCGTGACCGAATCGACCCATGAAGCTGAACCGAACGGCCTGCCTGTGCGTGTCCGCACGCAGACAGGCAGGCGACGGCTGACCACCGTCACCGTCGAACGGCCGCGATGTCCCGCATGCGGCGGCGTGCGGCTCCGCAAGTACCGCTCGCAGCGCGACCAGGGCGACGGCAGCACGCTGTCGTGGGTTCGCTGCCTGGACGAGGACTGCGGCTACCGCTTCCGTCTGGTGCAGGAATGAATAATCGATCGTCCGACATGGGCTGCTTCCAACGGTTGGAACAGCCGACGACGTGTGGCGCTACGATAGAGGTGACGGCCGGTAGGCTCGATGCTGAGTCGAAGCGCAGGCCGATGTGCAACCAGGGAACGTCCAATGCCCTACGCAGCACCAAGGCATTGCAGCGCACAACCGGGCAGCGTGAAGACGCACGCCCATCGTGGCTCGCCACACGCCCGTGGGTACACCAAGCGCTGGTGCCGCGTGCGTCGATCGTATCTGCAGGCTCACCCGCTCTGCGCGGACCCGTTCGGCACCCACCGCGGCCGGCCGGTGCCCGGCGAGGTCGTCGACCACATCGTTCCGCTGTCACGCGGTGGCACGCATGACGAGTCGAACCTCCAGACATTGTGCGCGTCGTGCCACTCGCGGAAGACGGTGCAGTGCGACGGCGGGTTCGGGCACCCGACCGGGCCCGGCTCCGGTATGTTCGGGGGCAGTTCGGGGTACCACGGACCACCGGCGCACGAAAAATCCCCGGTTTTGCCATAGGGGGGTATCCGCATGAAAACCGCCCTGGCGCTATCGGAAACGCGGTCGGCGCTCGCAAACGAGCGTGAGACGCGGCGTGTGTTGCGCCCCCTGAGCGGCGTACTGATTCGAGGTGAAAACCCATGGGACGACGCGGTCCGGCCCCGACGCCGACACCCATCCTGAAATTACGCGGCAGCCGCCGGGCGACCCGCAAGCGGGAGGCCGCCGAGGTCCACGGCCCGGCGGGCACGCCCGATCCGCCGGACTGGCTCGACGACGACGCCCGCAAGGCGTGGGACGAGCTGGTGCCCATGCTGGAGGGAATGGGCGTGCTTACCCGCATCGATGGCAACGCCCTGGCCCGCTACTGCCGCCTGTGGGTGCGCTGGCGGAAGATGGAGACGTTCATCCAGGAGAAGGGCGAGATGTACCCACTCCGGAATGACGACGGGAACGTGAAGTGCTTCGTGCAGTGGCCCCAGGTGGCGATCGCCAACAAGCTGGCCCAGCAACTGACCCGCCTCGAGCAGGAGTTCGGGATGACCCCGTCGGCCCGAGCCCGCATCCAGGTTGCGCCCCAGCCGCAGGAGGCCGCTTGTGGCAAGGCGCGCTTCTTCCAGGCCGGCTAGACGGACGAGGAGCGACGTCTATCGCCTGATCCCCGGCTACGATCCGTTCGCCACGTCCGGCGACTGCACCTTCGACCCCCGCCGCGCCAAGCGGGCCATCGACTTCTTCCACGAGTGCTTGACGTTCACCGCCGGGGAGTGGATGGGGCGGCCGTTCATGCTCGAACGCTGGCAGCAGGCGATTGTCGGGAACCTCTTCGGCTGGAAGCGCCCGGACGGCACGCGGCGCTACCGCGAGGCGTTCATCTTCGTGCCGCGGAAGAACGGCAAGTCGGAGCTGGCCGGAGGGCTGGGCAACCTGCTTACCTTCGCCGACGGTGAGCCCGGGGCCCAGGTCTACTGCGCCGCCGCCGATCGGGAACAGGCCCGGCTGGTGTTCAACGCGGCCAAGACGATGGTGGCGGCGGAGCCCGAGCTGGCCGGTCGCGGGCGGGCCTATACCAACGCGATCCTCGCGCCTGCGACGGGCAGCGTTCTGAAAGTTGTATCCGCCGAGGCCTACTCCAAGCACGGGGTCAACGCCCACGGCGTGATCATCGACGAACTGCACGCCCAGCCCAACCGCGAGCTGGTGGATGTGCTGACGACCTCGACCGGGGCCCGGCGGCAGCCGCTGCTCATCCACATCACCACCGCCGACTTCGACCGGGAGAGCATCTGCAACGAGAAGCACGAGTACGCCTGCAAGGTGCGCGACGGGATCATCGATGACCCCGCCTTCCTGCCGGTCATCTATGAGGCCCCGCCCGACGCGGACTGGATTGATCCCGAGGTGTGGGCGGAGGTGAACCCCAACCTGGGCGTGTCGGTCAGCGTCGAGTACCTCCAGCGCGAATGCCGCCGGGCCCGGGAGACGCCGACCTATGAGAACACCTTCAAGCGGCTGCACCTCAACATGCGCACGGCGCAGGACGTTCGCTGGCTCTCGGTGGAGCAGTGGGACGCCTGCGGGGGGTCGCCGGTCGACGAGGCGGCGCTTCGGGGCCGGGAGTGCTACGCGGGATTGGATTTGTCTACGACAACCGATGTCAGCGCCTTGGTGCTGGTCTTCCTCGATCCCGAGGGCGCGGTGACGCTCGTGCCCCGGTTCTGGATACCCGGCGACAACGCCCACAAGCGTGAGAAGCGCGACCGGGTGCCTTACGTCACGTGGGCAAGGCAGGGTCTGATCGAGATGACGCCGGGCAACGTCGTGGACTACGACGTGGTCCGGACGCGGATCAACGAGCTGGGCCGCATCTTCCAGGTCCGGGAAATCGCCGTAGACCCGTGGAACGCGACGCAGCTCTCCACGCAGCTTCAGGGCGACGGCTTCGAGGTCGTCAACTTCGGGCAGGGGTATAAGGACATGACCTCACCCGCCAAGGAGCTGGAGAAGCTCGTCGTCTCGGGCCGGCTCCGCCACGGCGGGCATCCGGTATTGCGCTGGATGGCCTCGAACGTCGCGGTGGAGATGGACGCCGCCGGCAACCTCAAACCGTCCAAGAAGAAGAGCACCGAACGAATCGACGGCATCACCGCCGCCGTCATGGCCCTGGGCCGGGCCCTCCTCCAGCCGCCATCGCTGCCCAGCGTCTACGACACCCACGGCCTCAGCGCCATGGGCTGGGCGTAACGCGGAGCGACTGCCGGCTCCGCCTGCGCCTTGAGTGACGTCGGGACCGGGAGAAGGATGTTGAAGAGGTCACCCCCCGGCTCCGGGTATACCTGGAGTGACGCTGCTTCCAACCGCTGGAACGGTCGCCCGGCCGCGCCGCTACGATCCTGCGACGTAGCGAGAAATGCACTTGACCGACGAACGCGACAACGAAGTGCCCATCGCCGAGGTGCCGCGCCCCGCTCCCGCGCCTTTCACGCCAGAGGGGCCGATCCCCGCCGCGGGCGGCGACACATCGACGGGCTCGGATGCGACGGGCGAGCGGGCGCCGTGGCTCGCGCCGTACCGCTGGCAACCGGGTGTCAGCGGCAACCCCACGGGCCGGCCCCGCGAGTCCGGCTCTTTGGCCGCGGCCCTGCGCCGCGTGGGCGTCAAGCCCGCCAAAACCCGCGCCGAACTGGGCAGGATCGCCCAGCAGCTCGGCATGGACCCCGACGAGGCCCGGAACATCGACGTGATCGCGGGGTTGGTCTACGACGGGATCACCCAACTGTTGATCCGCACGGTCAAGGGCAGCGCGGCCGCCGGCGACAAGCTCGTCGGGCTATTGCAACTGCTCTCCAAGGCCCTGGACGGCGACGAGCGCCAGATCACGATCAACAACAGCCAGCCGGCCTACCTCGCCTCGCTGGAGGCGCTACGTCGGCGATTGGTGGAATCTGCGCGCCGTCCGGCGTCCTCCGCCGACGACCAACCGGAATGGCCCGGACCGAACCGTCCGCGTCTGACTGCCACCGATCGGCGGCTCGCGACCGATGCGTTGGACGGGGACGAGCCGACGTAACGTCCGGTGCGCCCTCCGAGAGCCCCACCCGTCGACCGCACCGGACCCTCCGCCCGCAGGTCACCAGGGCCGTTCCACCCGCGGCCTCGGCGACCAACTACGACCCTCCGCATCTCGCCCCCGACGGCGACGGCATCATGGCCGGGGGTATCTGCCTTGCCGGAGTGGCGCGCCCGAGGTAAGCGTCGAGTTACGCTTTGGTACAAAAGCGTAGCTCAAAGATGTCAGAGCGTGGCACTCGGTACACCGCTCGGTGACGCTCGAAGCGAAAGGAGGTCGAACAGATGGCCAACGAAGCAGGTCAGTCGCGGGGGTCGCAAACCCCCGCGCTGCGCGTTGTGTTCCCGCCGGAGATGAGCGGCGACATTGTCTCGTCGCCACCTGCCGAACGCCGCAGACTCAAACGCCGCCTGCCGCCGGAGGTCCTCACCGACGCCGAGGTCGGCGCGTTGATGGAGGCCTGCGGGCGCTACACTCCGACGGCCATCCGCAACCGCGCCCTGATCGCCCTGCTCTACCGCACAGGCCTGCGAATCAACGAGGCCCTGAGCCTCTATCCAAAGGACCTCGACCTCGAAGGCGGCAGCGTCCGCGTGCTCAACGGCAAGGGCGGCAAGGCCCGAACCGTCGGCCTCGACCCCGGCGCTGCCGCGGTCATCCAGCGCTGGCTCGGCACTCGGTCACAGTGGCTTGCCCCGCCGGTTTACCCGATCGTCAGCGGCCCACCAACCGGGCCGCAGTCGGGACGCGCTCGGCAGTGTGGGCTCGGCATCGGGTCGGTGGCGTTCGGCCGCAGCCCGGTCTTCTGCACCCACCACGGCCACCCAATGGCCGCCGCCTTCGTCCGCCGTCTGCTCAAGCGCCTCGCCCGTCGGGCCGGCATCGAGAAGCGCGTCCACGCCCACGGCCTCCGCCACACCCACGCCGCCCAGCTCCGCGCCGAAGGCGTAGACATCGCCATCATCTCCAAACAACTCGGCCACGCCTCCATCACCACCACCGCCTGCTACCTCGACCATCTGGCCCCCAGAGCCGTCATCGCGGCCATCCGCCGACGCACCTGGACGGGGGAATGAGCCTGATCGAGTCCCACCGCCCTGCTGTTCCCGTGCTGTTCCGCACGGTGCTCCCGCGGCCACGATCTGCGTGTTGGGCGGCGGATCAGGCGTCCTCGGTGTGCCGACACCGCGGGTACCTCGTACACCCAAGAAACGAGCCGAAACGGCCGTTTCGCTGCACGAGTTGTCCGCCGCATCCCGCCCGCGGGCATGGCCTCACCGCAGCTCGCTTCCCACCGCTCTTCGTTGATCGCTCGCTGCGCCGCCCCGATGGGACGCGACTCGGCCGGCGACGAGGGTCGACCTTGCCACCGCACGCCGTGACGCACTCAAAGTAGACACCGAAGCGGCCGGACTTCAGCGTAGTGCCAGCACCGCACATCGGACACCGTGGATTCTCTGGCTCGCATGGGGCCCGCGATCTGTTCTTCATGCCGCTCGCCCAGCTGACAAAGTCGAACAGCTCGTGACAGGCGGTCTCGCCTGTTAGCCGGATCATGCATTCACTCGTATCTCGATGGGAGAGGATGTTCAGGGATCCCAACCAAAGGATACGCCCGTCGATGAAGGCGATCTTCTCATGCATGCGCGCACGCAGGTCGATATTCGCCCCGAGCCCGCGAAGCTGGTCAATGGCATGCTCAACCTCTTCCTCGGGGGCACCTCCGAACTCCGCTGAAGGTCGCGTCACGATGCGAATCGCAGCACCCCGTCGCAGCGCCGTCCTGAAATGCTCGACCCATCTTCCGGTTCCGCGGACAGTCATGAAGGGCGAGAGGATCAAGACCGACTTCTCGGCACCCTCAAGGTCGCGCGCGAACACCGGATAGAACGTACCTTCATCGAAAACGCCAGATTGAACACCTGCGAGGTCAATGTTTGGCGGGACGATCCGGTGCAGGCCATCGATCCAATCGTCCTCGCCGAGGGGCAGGACTGCCGACAAGTCGAGCGCTTCGCCGTGCTCGACGAACAGGTCGAGGAGCGACCGAACGACGCCCTTCGGCGGTGCCTTGCTGCGCAAATACTCGAAGTTGGCGATGAGAATGATGCGGTCGCGCGCACGGCTAAACGCGACATTCAAGAGTCTCGATCCGTCATCTTCCGGGGAGCTGCCTTTCATGAACTTGCTGATGCGACAGCCTGTTGAGTCGGTCAAATCAACGAGCATCGTGTCCTTTTCGTTGCCTTGGAACCGATGCACGGTCGCGGCCACGCTCTTGTACTGCCCGCCGAGTGCGTCCTGCACGAGGGCATGAATCAGCCGTGTTTGAGCGCCGAAAGGCGTAACGGCTCCAATCCGATCATTTTTCTCGCCGGGCGAAGGCAGATAGCCAGCACGCGCGAGATGGGCGATCAGTTTCTTGACCAGCAGAGCGTGCAGAAGGTTGTAGCGCGAGAATGTGCCCATGCGCATGGACGTCCAGGGGTGCATCGACGCCGTGTCGACATACAGAAGTGGCGTCTGGGACAGCGGGAACGAGGGGCCGTCCGGACCACGCGTTCGCTCGGTGATGAGTGGGTGTTCACGGTAGAAAAGCTCGTTCACAAGGGCGCAAATGTCCCTATGCATGCGGTATTGCGCCTGCAACGCTATCAAGTAGTCAGGGCGTGCGTTTCGTTCGACCTGCGCCGGAATGCCGCACTTGTAAAACACGTCTGTCTTCAACCACTCGTCTGCAAGTGGTTCGTTCGACATCACGATTGGAGGGAGCTGACGAAAATCACCCGCGACGGTCACCGACTGTCTGGCCAGCCCGGCGGCGTAAAACGACATCGGCAGCATCAACATGGATGCTTCGTCGATGACGACGACGTCGAACTGCCGCTCAACCTGCCCCTTGAGATAGGTGCGATACACGGTCGTGGCCATGACCCGGCACCGATTCAGGACATCCTGCCGGATCTGCTCAAGCTGCCTCTCCAGCTCGGCGATCGTTTGGTTCAAGGCTCCGATTTTGGGTTCGAGCGGACCGAGTTCTCGCTTGCATTCTGCGGTAGTGGGCAGCTTCTCGGCCTGTGCAACCAGGGCGCGATACTGAGCTTCGAGGTTCGGTATAGCCCGCGCTACATCCGCGATTTCGGCTTCGGTCGCCTGCATGGCGTCCGTCGCGGCCCGTAACTGCGCCTCCGTGTGGGCGATATCTCTGACCAGCCGATCCGGATTCAGTCCAGCAAAAAACCTACGGACTCCGCCCATCCCCTTGGCGCGCTCAAGATCATTCCTCAACGTCTCCAATGCCTCGGTAGACGCCTGAATCTGCTGTTTGCACGTCGGGAGTTTCGCACTCAACCGCTCGTGTGATCGTTGCTCGCGCCCGAGCGCGTTCGCTGTCTCGGCTGCCTGCTCGTGCGTCGTGATAGCCTCCCGGAGCCGGGCGGCGGACGACGAAACCTCGTAGAGGTCGGCGCGCACTGCTGACAGCTCTCGTTGTATGCTCTCCGAGAGGCGTGCAACCACCTTGTCCAGGACAACCTGCTCGCCGTAGTCTTGTAGTAGCTCGGGCTTGATGGCCGGTCCGTATCGGAGCACGGCGCCAGCCTGGAAGTCGGGGTCCGTCCGCAGGCGCTCGGCGATTTTTTGCAACGCGGTATCAACCGCGATGTTCGTGTTGGACACGAGTAGCACCGAACTTCCAGCGCGATAGTGCCCCTCAACGATTCGCGCCAACGTCGTGGTCTTCCCCGTGCCCGGCGGTCCCCAGACAAACGTAGTGTCGCTGGCAAGTGCCTTCCGCAGAGCATCAGTCTGAAGCTCGTTCAAGGCTTCCCGGCCGTGGAGTAGCGCGTCGGGGATTTCAGCAGTCGCGGCATGAATCGGCTCCAGGCCGACCACACGCCGTCCCGCTGTCATGTTGAACGGAGCTTGCCCGGCTTGAACTTCGCCCAGCCGCTCCTTCAGCCGCTCAATTAGGAACGAATCATCCGCTATCAGCCGAACATGCGACAGCTTGGGGCCCAGGTCCTCCTCCAGCGCCAGAACCAGAACGCCGTCCTTTAGCGAGACGACGCAGCCATTGACCTCCTGTTGCCCGAATTGGACACGGATCGGCGTATCGTCGCGCACCTGAAGCTCTTCGGTTAGCACGAACTTGTAGATATATTGTCGGTTCGTGCAGGCTACGAAGGTCCCGCCGAAGAGCTCGATCGAGGTGGATCCGCCCCCCTTTCTAATCGCGGCGACTTCAAGCCCCAACGCCTCGATCATCTTCGAAAGAGCCTCCGCATTCCTCGTAGAGTTGTTTGAACCGCGCGTCACAACCATCGAAGCAACGCTCCGAGCGCTCCGGTTATCAAAGCCACCTGAAGAATTAGGACGGCAACGCTTACGACGCAGCCGCTGCCCGTCGGCGACGGTGCCTGGTCTTGTGCGCGCGTTCGCCTGGCAGCACTACCGCAGCCGATGCCAGGAATCTCCACCCTATCTAGACGGAACACCCGCTCCTCGCACCGCGTTTCGCAGTATGCCGAAAGGTACGTGCCGTCGTAGCCACTTACCGTGAAGATCCGACGTGGGTGGACGGTCCGACTGGTACCGGGAAGGTCGCCAGCGTAGTAGACGATGGTCAGGCTCTCTCCTCTTTCGACCGTTTCGAGCAGCCGACGCACGATCGGATCAGACGAATGCGACACGGTGTGCCATGCCGCAGCCTCCCATTGTTCAAGCCAATCTTCTTGCGCCACACTCCACCCTCCCCACGTCGGCAGCCCAATCCGGACATCGGCCAGATGGCCGACTATGCTCGGGGCGCCGGCGCGCGGCCGCTGGCGCTCGCCAGGATCTGCGCGACGTTCCTTGGCTCTCGTGAGACGTCGGAGGCCCACCGCCCGAAGGCGCCGTGGTTGTTGACGGCCGTGACCCACTCGTCGAGGAAGCGTCGCTTGGCCTTGTCCTTCTGCGTGTCCTGGCCCTTCACTTCCAGAATCAGCATGTCCCCGGTGGCGAGCCGGACCAGGAAGTCCGGGCGGAACTTGTGGATCACCCCCTTGAACACGTACGCGACCTCGAACCCGAGATGGTCGTTCTTGACCCACGCCTCGACGTGCTCGCTTCGTTCAAGCTCGAACGCCTCGGTCGCCTCCCACGTGCTGTCGTACACACAGTGGCTGATATGCGACCGTCTCGTCACCTCGCACGGTTTGCCCGTGTACCACGGCCGCATGTCGCCGGTGCTGCGGATCGGATGCTCGCTGTCGAACACCGGCTCCAGCGATTCCGTGTTCTCGCAACGGATCGCCTCCCAGATGTGTTGCACGACCTTCGTCATGCTCAGCGTGATGATGATCCGCCGACGCACGTCGTCCTGGTTGAACAGGGTTGGCGTGACCACGATCCGGTCCGACGTGATGACCCGCTCCACCAGCCCGAATAGTTGAGCGAGCAGATACTCCTTGCTGCCCTTCCATGCGGGCCTCATCTGATCAAAGGTGTCACGCGACGTTTCAAACACGACCTTCTGGAGCCGGAACTTCCGGCCGAGGGCCTCCAGGTCGATCTCGGACAGCCGGGTAATGTCCGGCTTGCCGTCCACCACCGGCGCCAACTCAGCCACCGTCGCAATGTCCGCGGCACGGATCTCGAGCTGCTGGACTTTCTCGAGGTCCAGATGAAGCCGGGGCCGGTACACGTGGTCGATGCGAATGATGTTCGGCCACGAAATCTCGAACTGCCGCTTTGCCGCGACGGGTTCGATCTTCGTCTTCGGAGTCGGCGGCGGCGGTGGCGGGCCATCCCCGCCTTCGTGCGGTAGGAAGGTGAACGGCACGCCGAAGATATTGACGTACTCCGCGTCGAACAGACCGGTGTCGTCATTCACGTCGTACGACGTCCGCCGCAGGCCACGACCCACGACCTGCTCGCACAGGAGCTGGCTCGAAAACGCCCGGAGCCCCATGATGTGGGTCACCGTCTTCGCATCCCATCCTTCGGAAAGCATGCCGACCGAGATGACGTTTTGGATCGCCGCACCGGGCCTGCCTTCCTGCCCTACCGTGTCCACCATCTGCCGGAGCAGCTCGGCCTGCTGCTGTTTGGTCAGCTTCCGGCGCGGCCTGCCGTCGTCGTCACCCCCACCGTCGTCCGATTCCCCACCGTTGAAAGCCAGCGACGTCGCCTCCTCCTGCGCCTCAGCCGACTCCAGCACCTTCGAGTCGATGTGAAGGGTCAGTTCCGGCCGGGCCAGCTCATCAATGCGAATCCGCCCGTGGTCGAACGCATACTTGATCCGCGCCGCGGTCTCCACCCGGTTCGCGACGCTGATCATCACCGGCGGGACGTTGTGGCCGGTCTCGCGCCACTTCTGCGAGGTCTCGAGCCAGTCCTTGCCCAGCAGGTAATAGCCGTTGGAGACGAGGTCGGGCAGCGGTTCGTGCTCCTCCGCCTTGCGGTTCAGGTCGTCCTTGACCGTCTCGTCCATGTAGATGTGGTACAGCTTCGATTTGTAGGTCTTCACGTCGGGCATGCCGTCATCGCGGACGACCACTCGTGGCGTCTTGACCAGCCCCGATTCGATGGCGTCGTTCAGCCCGAAGTCGCTGACGATCCAGCCGAACAGCGCCTCCTCGTAGGCCTTCTTGCCCGACGGCGCGAACGGCGTCGCCGAGAAATCGAAGCAGGTCAGGATGCCCCGTGAGCGATGGATGCGGTCCAGCCCGCCGACCCACCTGGTTGCCTCCTCGATGTCGTCCTTGCTGACGCCGGCCACCTTCGACTCGGCCGGCACGCGCCAGGCGTGGTGGGCCTCATCATTGATGACAACGATGTTGCGGGCCCCGGCCATCTCGCCCAGAACCTCGCGTACGTACGCCTCGTCGCTCTTCGCCCCGCGCCTGTCCACACTTCGCTTCTTCGCGATCTGCTCGTCCGTCTCCCAGTTCAGCACGTGCCAGTTACGAACCAGGATCTGGCCCTGCCGCAGCTTCTCGACCAGCCCGGGCGGAAGGATGTTGAATTCGTCGTAGTACGTGCCGCCGGGATTGTCCGGGACGAGGACCTGGAGCCTGCTCTTGACCGTCAGGCCCGGCGCGACGACAAAGATGTGCTTGCTGAACCGCTTGTCCTGCGGGTAGGTGACCTTGTTCAGCACCTGCCACGCGATCAGCATCGCCATGACAATGGTTTTTCCGGACCCGGTCGCCATCTTGGCGCAGCGCCGCTGGAACTCTCCGCCGTCGCCCGGAACGTCGACGCCCTGGCGTTTCGCCGGCGACGCCTCGGTCAGCCAGATCAACGTCTCGATAGCTTCGAGCTGGCAGAAGAAGAACCGCCTATCCCGGCGCTCCTCGGGGTCCCGCCAGTGTTCGAGGAGCCGCTTGGTGATCCCCGACACGCCCGCATAACCGCCCTCGCGCCAGGCTTTGACGCGGGGGCGAATCTGGTTGACCAGCGGCAGCTCGACGAACATGCCGGGGTCGTCGAACGCCTTCGAGCCCGGCGTCGCTACCACGTATCCCGCCGGGCGACGCGCCCCCTCCACCCGCTCAAACATCCGCGTCGCACGATCGTACCGCCAGTACGTCGACGGCTCCTCGTACGGCGAGTTGATGATGAGCTGGTCAATCTGGAACTTGCGTTTGGCCATGTCGGCTACATCCGACGCCTATCGCCACTCAGCGGGGCGGCGCAACACGAACCCGTCTGCCTTCTTCACCTCATCGGGGAACTGGCTGACGGCCAGCTTCCGCCGTCCGATGGTAAAGTGTGCACTCGCGGCTTTCCCGAGCTCAACGGACACGCGCGACGGGGGAAACGCGACGACAATCCGTTTCTTCCGGAAGATCCGCTGCACGGCGAGCGTCGGCGGCACGAGGTCGCTGTCCGCCGACATCAACAACGCGGTATCGAACCGGTCCTGGAAGGCGTCGGTCAGCAACTCCGTGGCGATCTGAACGTCCGTCATCTTCTCCTCGTGCGTGCGCCAGGACGCCCCGCACGCTCGGCACGTAACAGCCTTTCCCAGGAAGTGCCCGTCGTACCGCTTGAAATCCGGCAGCGTATCGAGCGCCTCCAGGAAGTCCGACTGCCGTTTCCGCTCCGCGTTCAAGTGCCGTGCACGGTCCGGCGGGTCCCCGGGCCACGCCCCCGATATCCGGGCCGTAAAGTACTTCGTGAAAACGAGCGTCTGCGGCGGCCGGAGCAGGTTCTGGCTCAGCCGCCGGAGGTCCAGCCAGTAGAACCGCCGGAGGCGGCCCGCCCGGAGCCCGTGGTACACGTTGAATCCGTCAATGTACGCGATCACCCGCTGGACCGGCGCGGGCGTCATGAGCCATGCCCTTCAAGATCCTTGACACACGGGCCGATACACCGTAAACTCCTGCCAAATGGATACCCCCCCGGAGATAGCATCTCCGGGTCGACGCTCCCGAAAGGGGGCGTTTCTTTTTGCGCTCGCGGGCCAGGACCGCGCCGCCTCATCGACTCAGCCCCACGATCCTCAAACTCTCAATCCCCCGATCATCAACGATCTTCACCGCCACCCGCCCGTGTTGGCCCCGCTCGAACGGGAGGGAGACCGTCCCGCGGTAAGCTTCGATCAGCTCCTCGTCGATCTCGGCCCGAAGGTTCCTCGCCAGGCGGGCCCAGCCGTCCTTCGGACCGGCCATGGGGAAGAACACCTGCGACGGGTACAGGCTCCGGCCGTCGTAATCCGTGTCCAACATCCACATGGCGATCTTGCTCGTGTCGCCGCTTTCGATCTTGCCCTCCCGCGGGTTGTAATAATCAAACCCCCGGACCTCGACGACGTATCGGTCCCCGCCTTCGTCCCTCCGTCCCCTCGTCCCTGCGTCCCTTCTGACCTCCACATCCGGCTGCCCGATCATCCAGAACGACTCGTTGCTCGATCGCTTCTTTTTCAGGTCGTCGGTGAGCAGATCGGTGTTCATCTGCACCTTCAGCAGCGTAACGCCGGGCCAGTTCGTCTCGTCGATGTCCTTGGCCGCCTCGGGGTCGAACTGAAACGAGGCGAACACGACCATCTTCGGCTTGGGTTTCAGAAGCTGGGCCTCCTCCAGCGCCTGCTCGACCTGCCGCTGTTCGAGCGGGGCATGCTCGGGCCCGAACGAGATCACGACGCGGGCACCCGCGATCGACCCTTTGCCTTCGTCCCTGCGTCCCTCCGTCCCTTCGTCCCTTGCTTCTGCATCGGCATGAAGCCATCGCGTTCCCGCCAACGGCTCGACCCGCGAGAACCCGATCCGCTGCCCGCTCTTGCCCCGGATGCCGCACTTGAGCAGCTCAGCCCGCCATTCGTCCTGCCGCAGGGTCTCGCCGGATCGCCCTACGGACGCGTCAGCGCTCGGAGCCCCAAGCGCAAGCGCGGGGTGTTGCCCCTCGGTGTCGACCACCCGTCGCTCGCGCTCCGGGCTCGGATCGGGAGCACCGCTGGTCACCTCGGCAAGCGATCGCACCGTCGGCGCGGGCACCGCCTCGACCGTGAACGGGCCCGAAACGCGTGCCCTCGACTTGTCGACGAAGGGCCGGTCATAGAGCGTCTCCTGCTCGGCGTACTTGGCGATGGCTGCGTCGATCTGCTCCCGGCTCATGCCTTCCTTAATCTCCGGGTTGTTGGCGATGGACTTCAGCGTGACGTGCGGAACGGTCTTGTATTTGAACCCGCTGCCTACGCCTTCGTCCGGGTGGGCCAGTTGGTAGTAGTCGTAAAGGGCCGTCATCGACCGCTGCTTGGCCAGTGCGATCGACACGCGGGATGTATCACACGTGATCCACCGACGGCCCCATTGCTCGGCAACGTAGGCGGTCGTCCCCGATCCGCAAGTGGGGTCTAGAACGAGATCGCCGGGATCCGTCGTCATTATCAGGCAACGCTCAGCAACACGTGAGAGGGTCTGGACTACATATACCTTCGGGTCACCGAAGCCCGAAATCACCGTGTCATCCCACAGGTTCGATATCGGAAACACGGGGAAATCGTCGAGGAACCGTACATAGCTCAGCGTCCTGCCGATGGCAATAAGCCGATGCGCCTTGCGCAGGTTTTCCAACCCATTACGGTCCGTCTTGAATGTCCCCTTGCCGGGAGTGTAGTCCACGCCCTCGAAGGAAAACACCTTGACATCCGCTCCTTCCATGGGCCGTTGGCTCGTGAGGTTGTCGGCTCGAAAAACTCGCGCGCTTGAGGCTTGATCCAACAGGCCCTCGGCAGTGCGCCGATTCTTCCTGGTCCCGTCGTCGTACTCTACCCATGTATACTGCGTACCACCTGGTCCTCCGGGCGTTTTCGGGAGATAAGCCTGACGGTACTTGACTCGCGCCCGATCCTTCGCGTACCAGATCAAGAAATCGCTCACGGTGGAGAGCAGCGTTCCCGACGAACTGCTTGTTTTCTTGACGGTGATCACCGACACTAGGTTGGCATCTCCGAATACCTCGGCCATCAGCTCCCGCACATGGTGCAGGTTCTCGTCACTGATCTGCACGAAGCACGATCCGCTCTCGTGCAGCAGTTCCCGCGCGAGCAGTAGTCGGTCCCGGAGATACGTCAGATAGGAATGAATGCCGAGTTCCCAGGTGTCGCGGAAGGCGCGGATCATTTCCGGCTCCTGGGTCAGGTCGTCGTCGTTGCCGTCCTTGACGTCCCGCTTGTTGACGAACGGCTGGAAGTTGCTGCCGTAGCGGATGCCGTAGGGCGGGTCGATGTAGACCATCTGCACCTTGCCGGCCATGCCCTCCTTCTGAAGCAGGGAGTTCATCACCAGCAGCGAGTCACCCGCGATCAGCCGGTTCGTCCAGTTGTGGGCGTGCTTGTAGAACTCGATGGCCTCGCGCAGCGGCGGGTTCTCGGCCGGCTGCTCGAAGAGCGGAAGCTGGGCCCCGGCCGCGCCTTTCGACGGGTCGGTTCCGACACCGGTTCCCCTCGCACCACTCGCCCCTGACCACTGGCCACTGCCGCCGTTTCGCCGAACGGCGGCTATGATCGTGCGCGGGTCGATCCGCTCGTGGACGTGCAGCGAGACGGTCGGGACCTCGAAGCTGGTGTGCTCGGCCTTGCCGGCCCAGACGAGCTGTGGGTCAAGATGCGGGTCGTACTGGTAGGTCTTCTTCCTGCCTTGGTCCGGGTCGGTGTCCGGCGTGACCAGCCCGACGGGCGGGTTGTTGGCTCGCTTCTTATCCCTGTGATCATACGACTCGACGGGCCGCTTCTTCGGGGCCTTGCCGGTCCGCCTCGACTTGCTCGCCGCCTTCCGCGCCTTCGCCATCAGTCACCGCGATCTGGTTCGTGCCCGATCGGCCGGCACCCGCCGCCGACCGGATGTCCAGTCTAACTGCACGAGCGGGCCGGGACAAGGGTACTGGTGAATCCGCTTGGGACGCAGGGTCGGACAGGGGCCTTGATCGCCATACTTTCGGTCGGCCGGCGACCGTGCTACCCTGCGAAATCCCATTACGCGGGAGGTCGCCGACGGTTCGGACGGCGGGAACGGCTTCATGGCCAACCAACTTGCACAATTGCTTGCGGAGATGAGGGCGGATGACTGGCGCGACGATGTTGGCTTCAGCCCGGAGCTTGAAACTGTCCACCAGCGTGTTTTTGCCGGATCGATTGACCAATCAGAAACGATCGCCGCGCTCGACGATTGGACCTCCAAACATCAACCCTGTCTTTTCGGCCGGATGGCAGCAAAGTGCGGATTCCTCAGCTACTGCGTTCTCACCGAAGACGACCTGAGCAGGGGTGACGAGGTCGTACGCGATAAGATTCAGGATGCGCGCAGCGCTTGGACGCGTGAAGCGTTTCACGGTCGAAAGAACGGCTTCATCATCGCCCTTATCTCACCGCGCCTTGCGACGGCTGTTCCAGATGAGTCAGTGAAGAAACTCGCGCTGCGGCTTGCGTCCTTGTACTTGCTCACGGATGTTGTGCCCGACGAGATTTTTCTGGACAGAATCTGGCTCGAAAAACCTGGCCCGGCACAAACGACTTGGGAGTGGGGTGCTGGAGTGAACTACTTCTGCGCGCAGGGCGATAAGAGGTGGTGGCAGGACCATCGGTTCCCGGCCGGTATGGCTTTCTCCATCAACTCCGTTGGACACATGGTGAAGTCGGGACTCCTCGCACGAGCCATGCAGGAGCTCAACGATCTCCTTGCTGCTTCGGATGAAGACTGGTCGAGTATGAAACTAGACTCGCTCGACAAGGCGTTGGTTCTGGCCATGAAAACGATCGCCAATGCTTCCAGTACCACTGCCGGGCCGGCGACAGAACTCCTGGCGATCCCCAAGTCGACGTCAGGGCGCCGTGACATTCCCTGCCCTGCCGACCTTCCAGCGTCCCTTGCCGCCAAAGACCATTGCCAGTACCTCGGCCACTATCATACGGACTACACGGTCCCATCGGAATACTTCAGGCGAGACACTGTCCGGCCGGAGGGTCTTTCGACACACGTGCTCGACTTCACGTACCTGTTTTACCAGCACGTTGAGAATCCGGACTATGAAACGATGGGAGCCGGACGACAAATCCGCGAATCGCGCGCCGCCCGTCCGAGCACGAGTTTCGCGCACCGTTTCCTCAAGGCGATTCCAAGGGAAGTGATGCTCGAACAATGCGATCGCCTGAGAAGGATTGGGCAGTGCAACGACCTCAATCAATCCTGATTGTGTCACACTGGTATTGCTCCGCTAGCGATTCGGCGACCCAAGCAGAAAGCGCATTCGGGGTCCACGCTACCGCCGCGAGACACTGAATGTTCGGCCGGCTACTTGTCGTATCGATCAGAAGGTCGACGTCACCGAACCAATCTGCGCTCGCACGAATCACGCCAAGGTATCTCGGCATCGGCACCGTTCTGAACAGCGTCGTGATCAGGTCCGGCTGCGTGTCGTCCGCCTCGAATTGTTGGCTTAGGTAGCTATGCGGTCTGCACGCCCAATAGTCGACCGTAACCTGCGGCTCAGGCAACGACTCGGCGAAGCCGCCCAAGAGTTCGCCCAAGCGCTCGACGTTGCCTTGTACATCGAGGGCCGCTTCAACAAGGCCCGGCAGCGATAGCCGGTTCTTGGGATAGATCGGCACGATAATGTGCGTAAGCAACCAGGATTCCGGACTTTCTCCTGCCTCGGGGATCACAAGGCACGGGGTTTGTCCATCCGACGCCAGTGACGCGCGACGATAAGGGCCAGTACGATCATCGTGAACGTAAAGTCCGATTAGACGGTCCGCCGCATCTCTCACGCGTTCGCCGTGAATGCGTAGTTTCATGCCGGGGGCGACAACAGCGTGATAAGTAGCATGGAATTGAAGGATGAGGATCGGCGCGCTGCCGGATTTGATGGCGGAGTACAGGTAGCTTTTGGCCGTGGCCGTGTCAGGAGGACGGAGAAGATTGGGCGCCACTCCCATCGCCTGGATTGCTTGGCACATTTGGTCGATCGACAACCCTTCCGATGGCATCGCCCGCCCAAACGGCAGCGAGAAGCGCGATGCGAGCGCCGTTATTTGTGCCGGCGTGGCCGGCGAGATGTCCTCATGGTCGCTCATTTTCTGCAGGGACGACCATATCGCTGTGGTTGCACAGGCGCTGACTCCAGCGTCCTGCTGTTGAAATGCCAAACCGCGTACAGTAAGCTCGTTCCCGAGCAAGTGCGTCGTATAGAGCCGCGTGCCCTGAAAGCTCCGACGAAACTGCTGTGCCCGATCTGGCTCCGTCGGGACATCCGGATACGGTCGTAACACCGTCCGTCCAACCGCGCTTCCGTGGAGCGGCTTGATCACCGCAAACCCAAGATACGAACGGGACAGCTCGCTACACTTCGTGCGAAACGCATTCAGGCCGGCTGTGGCGCCGGCCTCGATCGCCTCCCGAAGACAGCGACGGACATCCGCCGATGGCTTCGCGAAGAAATGAACCCTTCTACAAAAGTTCGGGTATTGCGTCAGGTTGCGGGCATAGAATGTGCTGTGGTCTTCCATGTGATCGCGGTCGATGTAAGGTGTCTCGATCACGATCGTCTGGCAGTCGAGCTCTCCCGCGTAGTGTTCGACGTATCTCAACTGCGAGAAGACCTCCGCCGTCGTAAACGGAGGTGGGTCCAATCTCAGAAGCGACTCTAAAGGTTGCTTTCCAAAAGCGTGATAGGTCACCGTTGGCGACGGGGGCTTCATCTCACGTCAAGCAGGCTCGCGGACGGGCGTTTATACGGATGGCGAAGTCGCTTTGCGTAAGCCGCTCGGAATCTCGCACCGCATTGATGCGCGCCTCGATCAGGGCTTGCTTCTTGCGCCTGCCCGCCTCGAAACGCTCGAGTTCTTCCGGATTTCGCAACGCCTCCTGCGCCTTTTTGATTGCCTCCTCGTCGATACGGACGGTAACGGGCGTCCGTTTCTGTCGGTCGGACGCGGTGCCAGCGCACATGCCTCGCTCCTTAGATCTGTCGTCAACCTTGTCCCTTCCCCGATTGCTTGAGCAGCTGTGCGATCGTCGTAAGGCTGTGGCCCTCGTCTTGGAACTTGCGGATCAGCCTACAACGCTTACGGTTCTCGCGGACCGGGAACAGCCGTGCTCTTCCGCGCCGCTTGAAAACCAGTAGCCGCAACGTCGCCCAGTGGTCGATCGTATTGTATGGCTCATCGACCATTCCCGCAAGCTCCTTTGCTGACGCGCAGCGTTCATCTCTCTTGCCCGCCTTCGGCATCCTCAAAGTCCTCTAGGTCCGCTAGGAGTCATAACACCTAACGATCCTAGCCCGGCCTCGGCGTTCGTCAAGGCGGCTCCTTTCGAGAGCCGGGAGATGCCCGCGGTCGGACCGGGCGGTACGAGCCTTATGCCGTGCCAGAAGCTCCCCCGATGGTCGGTCGGTTGCCTTCGTTGTCCTGGTGGCTCCAGGGCCTGCGGACTCGCGCGAGCGGTGCCTCCGATCAGGATTTCACAGCCTCGCGCCCGCAGGGTTGTGCGTACTTGAGCGGCGCGTTTTATCTCGACGGCACCGGGCAGGATGGCCGGGACCGGTCGCCCTTCAGTGTTTCCGAGGCCGAGACACGTTCGGCGCGGCCAGCGTGAGAGCCCGGCCCGTCGTGGACGCACTCGAACCGTTGGGTTGGTGCCGTTTGACGTTGTTAGGCACAGCCTCGCACCTATACTCTCCCAGGCCGGAGGCGGGCGACGGCCCGCCGCACCGTCGCCTGGTGGCGGGGGCTCGCAACGTCCGCCCGGCGCCGGGCGACGGCCGGCGCTAGTGACGTTGCACGATGCCGAAGAAACCTCGACCGCCCGCTGCAGAATCGCTCGGACTCCTGCGTACTTGGCTCCGCGCCGCCGCAACTGTCGTCAATCACATCGGCACCACGCGCGGCCCGCATGCTCCCTACTACTACATACGCCGGACGCCCTGGCCGATCGACGCCACCGCCATTCTGCATCAAAGCATATCTGCGGTGATCCAGTACCTCAACGACTGGCATTCGCTGGATGTCCGAGGGCCGCTTGAGCGCATCCTCCGCGCGGCGGATCTCTGGGCAGAGAAGCTGGATGCCGTCGTCGCCTATGGCAAGAAGAAGTACCCCGATTCAGAGGCAGCGGCGGCCTCGGCCCGCGAACTCGCGGAGTTCACCGACGCCGGCCTGCCGGAACAGAAACGACTCCACCTCGACCTGCGGATCGCCGAGGGCGCGTTCTGGCGGGCCCGGTTCCCGCTCGAGTCGCGGTGCTCCGGCCCCGCGCGGCCCTTTCTTATTCGACGCCTGGTGGTGCATTGGACGGTTTGGATTCGTGACGCCTTCTCCGACGCGATTCGAGACTGGTCCCTACCGGACGAAAGCGAGATCTTCTCCCAATCCGGTGGCGAGGATGGCACGTGGACAGGTTTTCTGGAGAGCCCGGAGCGGTGGGAACTGGCCGAGGTAATCATGCCACGGTACATCCCGGACACCGACGAAACCCCCAGGAAGCTCGCCATCGAAGAAGCGCGGCGCTTGGGCGACTTGCCCGTAGCGCTGCCGCTCATCAAGCGCTTGGACGAGGAGGTCGAGGCCTTCGTGACGGAGGCAGTGCGCTGGCCGCGGGGGAACCTGCAACCTGCTCGCACGGAGCATTTGTTTCGAGCAGTGAATGAGCTGCGGGACTTGGTCGGAACCGACACATCCGAGTCGGCGCCTGAGGCACCGTCCAACACCCCCGCGGAGCTCCTCAACGTCTTGTACGTTGTGCAGTTCCGCGGTTACGTGCGCATGCATACGGCGGAGGAGTGGGAACGGCTCTGGACGACCGGCGAGCTCGCGAGACTTCGACGGCCGGAGGACGTAGGAACGTGCCCGATTCCACCGCTCGATGCCATGGGTTTGGATGAGGTGCCCGACTATCTTCTTGAGGCGATCCTCGCGACTCGCGGCGTGGAGGGCACGGACTTCAAGAATGCCCTGCGGCTGCTCGAGGCGCGCGGCGACATTCGCCCGACGCAGAGGGACAACTGGTACGGTCGATGGTGCACGGGAGACGGGCACGTCATCGTGGTTTCTTACGTGAACGGACCCCTACCACCCCTGAAGCCGCCTTTCCACGCGATTGTGACACTGGACGGTGCCGAGTTCAAGACATTCGCCGGGTTCAAGGAACCCATCGGTCAAGGCTACGCGCTGACGGCGGAAGGCATCAGGCGTGCCGAAGCTCCGATGGGCATCCGTCCAGCCCACACGTCGGCCCAGCCGTCCACTCAAACCCGACCGGTTCAACCACCGCCAGCCGATCTTGAAGGGGGTGTCGGACCTCCGGCCGAGCCGCAAGCCGGCCCTCGTGTCCCCCCTCGCGCCCTCGAAGCTGGCGAGCACCGTAACAACCACATCGTCGCCCCGGACCTGGGGGCTCGGCTGAAGCCCTCACATCGAAGGGCAAAGGCGCTCTACGATTGGGCGATGGAGCACATCGAAGGGGCAGAGAGCATGACCTATCGTCAACTGTTCGAGAAGCTCACGAGTCATCCCGATTGCAACGGCGAGGGGTTGCCGGGCAACGCGGACACGTTCGCGCGGTACTGCCGCGCGGCCGGCATTCGTCGGAACACCCCGGTCGGCAGCAAGGGCGCCACGCGAACTGTGCGCCGGGCGTCTGATCTGTAGCCGTTCTCGCGGTCCGCCGGACCGAAGCGGACCGCCCTCAGAAAAAACGCATTCCTCGCAAGCCCTCTGGCGACACGCCAGCGCGGTATCCCGGTGTCCAAAAGCGGACCGCTCCCCGCAGTCCGCCGGTCCGGTTTGTGGTCTATAGGCGGCGTGCCTGGTCGGTGAGTGGTCCCCGCTGGCATGCCGCCACCCGAAACCGGAGTTCTGATCATGGTTACGCCCTCGACCCGTTGTGTTACGACCGCCCCGGCCGACCGGGTACCGCGACCGGCGGTCGACCCTGAACTACTGGATGTTCGGGCCGTCGCCACGCTGCTCGGCGGCTGCTCCACCAGACATGTCTTCCGGTTGGCGGACGGCGGCCGGATGCCCGCGCCGCTCAAGTTGGGGAGCTTGGTGCGCTGGAGGAGGGGCGAAGTGCTGGACTGGATCGCAGCCGGATGCCTGCCGACGCGACCAACGAAGGCATCCGGCCGATGAGCGGGCCGGACGGTTTTCGTCCCGTGACCCGCGCTGAGCCGTGCGAGATTTGCGGCAAGCCCGACTGGTGCCGCCGCACAACAGATGGGGCGCACGAGTGTCATCGGGTCAACGACGTAAGCGTTAACGGTTATGTGCGGATCGCGCAGACGCCCGCGGGCTTCGCGGTCTACCGTCGGCCCGAGGATCGGCCGTCCCCGAAGTGCCGCGTATCTGCAACGACCCCCAAGCGCCGGCGTATCTACGATTGCCCCGAGGCCGCGGCGGAAAGTCTCGCCCGCTGGAAAGGTGGGAGCGTCGAGAGAGTCTATCGCTGGTCCGATGATTGGTGCCGCGGCCGCATCCGGCAGCCGAATGGCAAGACATTCTGCGAGATCACCCGCGACGGCGCTGGCTGGGTGTTACGCGGTCCGCCCAAGCCTCGTCTTCTTTATCGGATCGGCGAGCTTCCATCAGTCGGAATCATCGTCGTCTGCGAAGGCGAGAAGCCCTGTGACGCCGGATGGTCGATCGGCCTGCCATGCGTGACCAGCGGCGCGTCGGACTCGGCGCGGTCTGCCGATTGGACCAAGTTGGACGGGCGCGAGGTCGCAATCCTGCCGGACCACGATGAGCCGGGGGCGCGGTACGCGGACGACGTGGCGAGGCAACTCAAAGCCCTCGATCCTGCGGCTATCGTAAGGATCGTCGAATTGCCCGGGCTCGACGCAGCCGAGGACCTCCACGACTTCATCAACGAGCATCGCGACTCGCGCACCGCCGACGAGATCAAGGCGGAAATCATGGCGCTCATCGCGAGCACGCCGCAGTACCAAATACCGGATGAACCGCGGGCGTCGGCCGGCGAGTGGCCCGATCCACAGCCGCTGCCCGACGAACTCCCGCCTGTCATGCCCTTCGACTTCGATCTGCTGCCGTCGTCCCTGCGGCCGTGGATACGCGATATCGCGGAGCGTGTGCAGTGCCCACCCGACTTTCCCGCCATTGCGGCGATGATCGCGATTGCGACGGTCGTCGGCCGCAAGGTCGGCATCCGTCCCAAACGGCACGACGATTGGCTGGTTGTCCCCAATCTTTGGGGCGCGGCGATCGGGCCGCCCAGCGTCATGAAAACGCCGGCCATCCAGGAGCCGCTCAAACCACTCAGGCGACTGGAGATCGAGGCGAAGGAGAAGTTCGACGCGGAAATGAAAGAGCATGAGGTGCGTCAGCTCGTCGCCGATCAGCGGAAGCAACTCGCGAAGACAGCGATCAAGAAGGCGTTGACAAGCGAGGATGGTGATCCGCTGGCGACGGCTCGGGAGGCGCTGCAAGACGACACACCGCCCCCGGTCCGCAGGCGCTACCTCGTCAACGACTCGACCGTCGAGAAGCTCGGTGAGATCCTCAACCAGAACTCCAACGGCGTGCTCAGCTTTCGCGACGAA
>Ga0326597_10002700_pt1 | contig 26255 bp, 31 predicted proteins | sample RVTome_12_FD_203789 | JGI IMG/M metagenome (GOLD analysis project Ga0326597, IMG submission 203789) | Soil microbial communities from uranium-contaminated site in the Upper Colorado River Basin, Wyoming, United States - RVT100D185 | ecosystem: Environmental > Terrestrial > Soil > Contaminated >... | reverse complement strand
CTCCTGCTCTTCTCGTTTCCGCTTGCCCAAAGCCATCGTCATTCCTCATCCATGAGTCACAGACCTGTTCTCATCCATGCGCCATTACCTTACCATGTCCGTCAAGGACTTTTTCAACGGACTGCTAGGTTGCAGCCAACTCCCTGCGGGCTTGCTCGATCGCCTTCGCGCGTTGTGCTGGCGTTCGGCCCTTCGGTGACGGCGCCCGGCACTCGACGCGCGGCCCACGCGGGCGTGGTTCAAGTTCTATTTCGGCGAGCGCTCGGCAGAACCGATCGACGGCTTCCAGAGATGTGCAAAAACGCCCGCCCAAGCGCCGCGTCTCTAGCCTGTGCCCTTGAAGTCCCTTGCGCGCCCAACGCCACAACGCGCTGGGATGGATTTTCCTGCCATTCAGTCGTGGCAGTTGGTTGGCAATTTCAGTGAATGACCCGACGACTTCATTTTGTAGCATCTTCAATCTCCGTAAATGCCACGCGGCATCGTAAAGATTGAAGGCGACTAGATGTGCGTTATCGGTAGTAGAACGGTTAAAATAATTAGCGCACCGTTTCGGGGGAGAAGATATCAGCGGCAAGGCGTTTGCCCTTGTCAGTCAACCAGACTCCACCGCGACGGCCTTCCGCCGTGCCGACGATTCCTTTGGCGGACAGCTTGGCGACTGCGTGCTTGTAGCTGTTCTGGTCAGTGCTTCGGCCCGTCATGCCCGCCGCAATGTCTTCGGTCCGGCACAGTGATGACTTGTCGAACGCTCTGTGTTGATGCAAGAATTGGATTACACAGTACGCATCGCCGAACTTTGGCGGACGATACTCGTTGATCGTGTCCGCAGGGTCAACGATCGCGGTCGCGTCTTTTTCGAGAATGTCCGCGATTATTCCCAAGTCGGCGTGTTTGCATTGGTGGTCGTGCCAGCGGTGGACTGCAATCATGTGGAGGTTCGTGGCTGCGAAAACGGTGTCCAAATTATCGGTTGCTTTGCAGAGACCGAGCTTCGTTGCCCAGTGCATCATCCGTTGAAGGGGTGCGAACAGCCCAGAGCCGATCTTTAGCCACGCTTCGCCCGTTTCGTGAAACCGTTCGTAGACAGCGGGCGGATAGTTTTCTTTAACGTGGTCGTCTATGGCCGTCTGATTGCTAGAGCGTTCTACCGCCGTAACGAGAAGGTCCGCCGACGGGTACTCATCGAAGTGCCATTCCTTCAATAGAGCGTTGCACACAGCCTTCCGCGCGGATTCGTGAATGGAATCGAAATCAAAATCGTCGGCGCCAGGTTGTCGGTTCTTCTTGCTTGCCATGATCTCACCTTTCTAATTCGGGCCGACCGGACGGTGACGCGCGAAGGTGAGTACACGCGCCGCCGTCCAGTCGTTCACCCGGTAGCGAACCGGATGCCCGATCAAAACATACTACCCGATCTTCGTTATCGCCTCGACGGCCTTCGCGTGGTTCGCTTCCGCGTAAAGGGCGGTCATCGCAGGTGACGAATGCCCTAAAATCACCGCCGCGGTAGCGACTCCAAATTCATCCGCCAGTATCGTCGCCGCGTTGTGCCTCAATTGGTGCGGATGCCACGCGGGAACATCGGCAATCTCACAGGCCCGTGTAATCGCTCGTCGATAGCTGGCCACGGTGTAATGGTCGCCCGGCTCCCGCTGCGGCTCGCGTTGCCGATTCGAGCCGATGGTGTTCCCGCAGGATGCTGGCGTGGTGCGCTCTTCGTGGCGATCCTCACATTGCTTGACCACGGCCTCTTTAGGGGAAAACAGAAACGCATTGACCGCACGCCGTTTCAAGAATGGGCGGATTACCTTCTGCCCGGCGGGACCGATGTAGATGGTCCGCGTGTGGCCGTGGCGGGCGGTCTTGTGCTCCCCCAGCGAGTAAAGCCATATCCGCCCCGTCGTGTTGAGGTCCACCGGGCGCAGGCCCACAAGCTCACCGGCCCGCGCCGCCGTCCGTAGCTGCAACTCGATCAGCGCCCAGACTTGGCGTGATACGTGGGGCTGCACGGCGTTGACGTGTTCTATCGGCACGGGTTTGACCGGCGGATGGTCCGGCGCGGTCGTCTCGCCCCGCCGCAGCCCCTTGACGGCTTGCAGGGCGTGATGGACGGACGGCGGGACCAATTCTTGAGACACGCCCCAGGCGACCGCTCGTTTGACGCACGCGATCATCTTGTTGACCGTGCCGCGACTTACGCCGCGTCTGACAAAGGAATTGCGAACCGTTTGATACTTCAACGGCCCGAAGTCCGATACGGCCAGGTCGCCGTACAACTCCGCCAGTGCGTCCAAGGAAGCCTTGTAGACCCATACGTGGCCGCGTGACGTACTCTTACCATCTTGGACGGGGTATTTGTCCTCAATCACCCGCCAGTATCGGGCGGCTAGTTCGGCGACGGACAAATCAGACGGCTTCTCCAGCGATTGCTCGCCGTTGGCCGTCCATTCGGCGATCTCGCGGGAGTAGCGTTGCTTCGCTTCGGGCGTGTCGGCACGGCCCAAGTAGACGCGGCGTCCGTTCAGGTTGACGTACGCTTGCCCGGTACACTTGTGGATTCTGAATGGGGGCACGTTCGGGGTCTTTTTCGTCACGGTAGCAGCCTCCAAAAAGGGTTCCGGGTAGTACTACCCGAAAACCGCCTCGGTCATGGCCGCTCCGCACGTTGCGGGTATTGCAGAAAACACTGCAATTCAGCTTGTTTTACGCCACTGGGCGATACAGGACTTGAACCTGTGACCTCCTGCGTGTCGAGCAGGAGATCATTGTCAAAAACGGCTCGCCTTGCCTTGCCAGCCGCGATTTTATTGGCCAGAAAGGGCCTTCGTAGACACTTTACGCTGGCTTTGCGGTGGCGCTACGTTGGTCCTCCGTTGGTTTTGCAAGTTGGTTGACACTGAGTTGACACCAAGAGATCTGTACGGTCGGGTGTTCCCAAACGCCGCGCCAGCTTCAAAAGAAGGGGGTCCAAAATCGCTGAGCCAGTTCAACGGCCATACGAGTATTGTCCCAACTACTACTCGAAAGCGCCGGTTGCACTGGTTGGCGATGTAAACTTGCTCAGGGCCAACGTGCCATCGTCGTTCATTCCCTCAGCCCCGGAATTCATGTACCTTCGGTCGTCGGAGGGCTGAAGGTGAAGACCGCTGGTCCGTTCCGCTTTTGTTCTGAGCCGCCGTCTTGGCATTTCCCGCCTGGGCGGATGAGGCAGAGGCCGAACAAGCCGGACAGGTTTCAACCAAGCCGGATGGAATTTTCGGGATGGACAAGGTACTGGTATTGCTCGTAGAAGCCGTGAAAGAAGACCAACTGCTGGTGGCCGTGACAGGGATCGTGCAAGGCGTCGATATCCAGGGTGAGGTGGCTCGGCGGTCGATCAAAGGAGCGAATGAAATCGTCAAGGAAGAAGTCGTGCAGCCGCCAGAGGGAGGGAATATCCACGGCGTTCTCGAAGCGCGAGAGGGTCGGCTGGCTGGCCAGGGGTTCTTCGTCGGGCTTTCGTCCGCCGATCAGCTTGAACACCGCATCGCAGCGTAGGGCGTCGTGATCGTTGCAGTCCTCGTACCCGGCGAGAATGCCGTAGATTCGCTGGCGGGCCATCTCGTCGAAGCCGTGGTCGATCAGGGCCGGATCACGGGGGTCGTGCAGGCACGAAACGAAGCGCTCGCTGAATCCGATCTGGTCATCGAACTGGCGGATGGGTATCATCCCCGCGTCGCTGCTCATGAGCGTCGCCTTGGGTTCGACGACGATGGGCAGTCCGGGGAGAAAATCGAAGCGAATCCGTTCCGCAGTCTGTTCCATAACTGACGACCTCCTTGTTCGAGTTAACTGGCGTCACACCAGTAACTTAACTCGCAAGGAGGTCGTAAAATAGGGACGCTTCTGAATAATCCGGGATAGCACCGACATTGCGGCAGGTGAATCTGTGAGCGGTTCGAAGGTGCAGCTGCCGAAGTCCGTTACGCCGGACAATCAGGCGGTTCCATAAACTGCTGCCGTTGATCGCCGGACGAGCGGATAGATACATTGCGCCGCGAAAGCCGCGGCGAAGGATGTAAGTCACTTGGGCACCATGCGATCGGAGTGGACGGCATCGGTCGCCTAACGCGGTAGGGTGCGAGGTTTTGCCGCTTGGAAAGGAAACCTATCTGTTCCTCGTTTCGCGGCAATTAGGCGACTCGGCCAGGGTGAAGATGATAACCTTCTCGCCAGTCACGGTGCTGATGTCGTGGTGCAGGCTCACGGGCTTAACGCCGGTGACCTCCTCGACCATCGCCTCCAGGAACGGCCGAGCCGTCTCGGTCAGTTGGTATCTTACTTGTTTGAGCAAGTCCCTCCCCTTTTCAGTCGAATGCGTCTGGACCAGGTGCTGTTCAGCCGCCGTTAAAGCGCCCTGGAGGTGGATGAGAAGAAGTTTGCCAATCAGGTAGGCGTGGATATCCTTGGGTCCCCGGCCCATGTATTCCTGCTCGAAGCGACTCATCGCGTCGCAGACAGCGGCTTCGAGTTCTCCCTTTGTTTTCATCACCATTCTTGAAGTCCTTCAGTTCACGGAAGTCGTGGATTGTCGGGCTATCTTCGACTGGCAGATTTCCGGGTTTTTTTGAACGATGCCTTCTTTCGCCGTGTCGGCCTGCCCCTGCCTGCTGAGGACTTGTCGCTCATTGGGCCGTTGGACCGATCAATGAACTCTTGGATCGCCTGTAGCACCTGGTCAGCCGGCATGCGCTTTGCAACTTGGCTACGAAGCGAGCGGAGCATTTGCGACATTTCGGCTGTCCGTTTCTGGAGCTGTTTTTTCAGTTGCTCCTGGGCATCGAGTTGCTGCTGCTCTGCTTGTTTGCGTGCCGTGATGTCTTCGATCATGGCCATGATCCTGATAGCGCGGCCGGCAGGATCGCGCAGGGCGGACCCATGAACACTCACCCAGATTACTCGTCCGTCTTTGCGGACGCAGCGTTTTTCAATGGTCCACGAGTCGGTCTTGCCGCGGATCACCCGCGCAACCTCCTTCAGGTCTCTTTTGCGATCCTGAGGATGTGTAAGGCCGATGTAGGTCTTTGTCAGCAGTTCTTCGGCTGAATACCCCGCAATCTCACAGAACTTCGGGTTGACTCGGGTGAAGCGGAAATCGGGAGTATCGGCTTGGATCATGCCGATGCCGTCAAGGTCAAACATGACGGAGAATCCCCCGCTGCTCTCCAGCCACGCCTCCTCGACCTTGCGGAGCAGCAGGAATGCGATCTTCTCTTCGCCAACGACCGCATCCACTTCTTGGCGCTTCAAAGCCTCGATGATGGGCTCCGCTGCGGCCAGCCGCTTTTCGAGCTGCTGATAGGTCGGTTTGGTTCTCCTCATGACTCGCTTCCCGACAGGCGGAGGGCAGCAAGAACCTTCGGTACATCGCTCAGGTTGCCCAGGACCATCACCCTCGGACGTGGAGCGACCAGAATCAACGCCGGGGTGACCAAGATGTTGTCCCTGACCGCCGCTTGGAAGTCCTTCACCACATCAACGGTTTCAATCGTACAACGACCGTTCAGGTGCTCCTGGCAAAGACTACGGAGGTTGGCGAGAGCTTTTTGGGAATTCTGTCCATGGCCTGCCATGAACAGCCGGAGCAAGTAATGGCCGCGCTGTCCTTTCCCCGCGCGGTTCTTGGCTTTGGGCGACTTGCTCATTTTCCACCGTCCTTGGGATTGGCTTGTCCCGCCCGGGCCGATGGGAGTCGCAGGTTGTTGGGAAAGTTGATGCCCTGGTCGGTAATGTAAAACGACTCGCGGCGATTGGAGTGCCCCGAGCCTCTGGCCTTAACGATAAGGATCTGTCGTCCGATCTCCTGGCCGGCATCGACGAAGCGCAGGTGGATGACCGCGTCCACCACGGAGGAAAAGCCGATGCCGCTGAGCTCCTCACCGCCGCTAAGCAGTCCGGTGATCTGGTTGGTCAGGATGCAGGTGATGCCGCGCTCCTTGACGACGGCCACCAGCCGCATCAGGTAGTCAAAGGCCGCCTGTTCAGACCCCATCCGAACACAGGCGGAGATGGCGTCGAGGATCAGGTGGGCGGGCTTGAAGCTATCGATGGCCTCCAGAGCGCGGACCAGGTGGTTGTCAGACCCCATGGCCTCGGGCAGAGCGGTTTGCACCATGAGCCTTTGGGTCCGCAGGGCCGGACGCAGGTCGATCCCGGCGCTGAGCATCCCGGCGATCATCGCCTCCTGGGATTCCTCAAAATTGAGGTATAACACCTTCTCCTTGCGACGGCAGGCGGTGCGGGCGAACGCGCAGGCCAGCGTGGTCTTGCCCGTGCCGCTGGTGCCCGCAATGAGGATGCAGGCTGCGCTTCGGAAGCCCCCGTCCAACATGGCATCCAATCCGGCTAGTCCGGAGGGAACCTTTGGCCCCAGTGGCTGATGGGTCAGTTCCGCCTGCGTCAACGGAAATAGGACGATCCCGTGGCCGCCGATGACGTAGGGATACTCGTTGGTCCCGAAGCCGGAGCCACGATACTTGATCACCCTGAGTCGGCGCGTCGCCACCTGTCCCACCACGCGATGGTCGAGGCGGATGACGCAGTCCGCCATGAAGTCCAGGAACTCGTAGCGGTAGGCCATATTCCCATCGAGCTGCGCCTTCACCGAAAGGACATTGGTCAGCTTGCGGTCAGTCAACCAGTCGTGGAGCCGATACAACTCATTGCGTTCGCGCTGCGGGTCGCCGTAAACGCGAAGCAGCACATCCAGCGCATCCATCACGACCCGCTTCGCCCGGATCCGTTTCGCGTGTCCTTCGACGATTGCCAGAATGCCCCGAATGTCGAAATCGCCGGAGAGGACTTCTTCCCCGTTCAAGCGCGCCTCGACGACGGCGACCTTGCCGGCCTTCTCCAGGCCTGCTAGGTCCCAACCCATGGACAGCGCGTTCGTGCGGACGGCCTCAGCTCTCTCCTCGAACGTGACGAACACGCCGGGCTCCCCTGCCATCGCCCCACGGCAAAGAAACTCCATTCCCAGCACCGTCTTTCCGGAGCCCGGCCCGCCACTGGCCAGCGTGGTTCTGCCGCGGGGAACTCCGCCCTCCAGCACTTCATCCAAGCCGGCGATTTGGGTCGGCACTTTCGGGATAGGTCGACGTTTTCCGTGCATGGTCTACTCCTGTTCGCGACTTCACGTCGCACCGCCAATCAGCGGAACCACCCTTTAGTGGTTTCGCGAATTGGTTAACCCGGATCGCAAACCCCCTGGGGTTGCAGATGCTGTTACGCCCGGAAACGTAAAAACCGACGTGGCCGAAAACCCAAAGGTGTTCGACTACGCCGGCTTACTCGTTGACCGGCCTCCCGGCACTGCCAGGTTGCCCTTCATCTCGTCTACCGACTCGGAGGCGATTTGCACAGCAATCGCGCTCCACTGCACCCATTATGACACCGGACGCTAACAAAGTAAACGGGTTTCACGGGGGATGATCTGCTCCCCAAAGTTGATCCGGACGACACAAAATACAGCCGTCCTTAAGGTTGTGCGGTCGGCCGTTTTGTCGCCTGGAAAGCAAACCTATCTGTTCCTCGTTTCGCGGACAACAGGTGACTCGGTCAGGGTGAAGACGATGACCCTTTCGCCAGTTACGGTCCTGATGTCATGGTGCAGGCTCACGACCTTGGCGGCAGTGACCTCTTCGACCATCGCCTCCAAAAACGGCCTCCCAGTCTCGGTCAGTTGGTATCTTACTTGTTTGAGCAAATCCCTCCCCTTTTCAGTCGAGTGCCTCTGGACCAGGTGCTGTTCTGCCGCCGTCAAAGCGCCCTGGAGGTGGATGAGAAGAAGTTTGCCAATCAGGTAGGCGTGGATATCCTTGGGTCCCCGGCCCATGTATTCCTGCTCAAAGCGACTCATCGCATCGCAGACGGCAGCTTCGATTTCTCCCTTTGTCTTCATGGCTATCCCGAACCAACCCGATTAGTCGCCCGAAGCGCGATGTTCACACATATAAGATAGGTACTATGGGTTCAAACGATCATAAAAACAAGATAATAAGGGAGAGAGGGAAAAAATCCAGTTTTTTCGGAAATTCTAATTGCGTGTGATTCTGAATGCAGTAGAATAGAAGAGCGATCGGGGTGCTTTGGCGTTTTTGCCGCATCCCAATCAAGGTGGTTTTCGGAAGACTAGCTAAAGGGCAACCCGGCCGTGCCGGGGGCTCGTTGAATGGTAAGCCGACGTGGTTAGACACCTTAGGGTGTTTGGCCGCGTTGGCTTTTTTTGTCGCTGTGTTGCCCGAAAACTCTATCCGGCATTGACAGCCGCGAGAAAGGACATAAACAATGACCTGGGCATGGAAACGATTCGCTCCGACTCTCGTGCGCCTGAGCGCCGCAGCGCTCTTGATCGCCGGATGCAACGACGTCGAGATTACGTGCGACCCGCTCGAAAAGCCGCCACGGATCGACTGGGAGGGCATCGACGTGCGCGCCCGCATCGTCTTCGATGTGATGTGCCCCGATCGCACCAACGACGAGTTGACGACGAAATACGATACGGATGCAACCGAGGCAATGGTCCGCGCGCTCCCAAGCGGCGCACGATACATGCTGCTTATCAATCGCGCGCGCAAGGAGCAGGAACTTTTTCTGCCCGGGACTCAGGTCGGCAACCTCGACGAGATCGTCGCAGACCTCGATCAGGTTCCGGTCTTCGACGCGGAACTCGGCGCGACCTTCCACCGCGGATTCCTCGGCGCGGCCGCGCAAATTCGCACCGACGTCACCCCGTTTCTTGAGTCCGGTTTCGAGACGCGCCTGACGGGCTTTTCATTGGGCGGCGCGACGGCCGCCATCCTGGCCCTGCAATTGCAAATGGACGGATTCCCGGTCGAATCGATTCTCACATTTGGCCAACCCAAGGTGACTGACCAAGCGGGCGCTTCGCTGTTCTCCGGCCAGCCTCTTCTGCGCATCAAGGCCGGTCTCGATGGAATCAGCCATATCTACGCGCCCCTGTACCTTCATTACGGCGATGAAATCATTTTGCTGGACGGCGACCGCATCGTCTACCTGACGCAGAACGACCGCAATTACGATGCCTCCACTGATCCCGACATCCTCGGACAGGACTTTTCCGATCACGAGACGTACCTCACCCGTATTCCGTTGAAGCGGGACGGAACGACGCAGACGTCATTCTGCGAAAGCGAGCAGTTCATCACTCCGGCTGAGAAACTCGTATGCGAATAGCGCGTACGAGGAGGGCGTCAAACCGTAAGTCATTCATTGTCAAGGTGTACGGAATAAGTGCCAGGCACAGGTCCCTGAAAACTAGGAAAACATAGGAAGAACGGCATGAAGGGGGCGACATGGAGAGAAAACAGGAAGAATCGCACGCATTCGAGGGGCCGGACGTGTCGGTCAAAAGCTCCGAATACTTCCGATAAAATTATTTTTCAAGAATTCGCTTGCAATCCGCATTCCAAGGTCGTATAATATATGAGCGAGCGGATTCATCGCGAAGATTTCGATGGATCCAATCGATAGAAAAAGTCATCGGATGACTAGGTAAAGGGCAGTCCGGCGGTGCCGGACGGCTCGTTGAATGGTAAGCCGACGTGGTTGGACACCTTAGGGTGTTTGGCCGCGTCGGCTTTTTTTTGCTTGAGCTCAAGGGCAATGCGGCCAGTGTAGGTCGCGATGCACCTCTAGAGGATGTTGTCACTTTTTAGGAAGGACATGGACTATGAAACGAGTACTAGCGTTGTTGGCAGTAGTGGGACTGGCTGGCACGGCGGGTTGCGCCTGTGCAGGTTCAAGTCGATGTTATGGGAAAACCCAATCTGTGAAGGTCACCCAAGCCCCTGTGTTCCATCCCGAACCTGTGTATCACGCCGCTGCTGAGTGCTACACGGATCCTGACTTGGTCGGTCCGCGAGGCCCAGATGGACCGGCAGGACCGGTAGGAGAGCGTGGCGCGACGGGACAAACGGGTACAGCGGGCTACGCAGTGGCTGGTCCGCGCGGCGGACCCGGCGCTATGGGAAATCAAGGTGAGCAAGGCCCGACCGGGGCGACCGGCCCAGCTGGCATGATTGTGCGCGGTCGCGCCGGTGTGCAAGGTCCTGCTGGTGAAATCGGGGCGCAAGGCGCAACCGGTTTGACTGGCGCGCAAGGTGAAAGCGCGCTTGGTTTTGCCGGCCCGAGCGGTCCCCAAGGTCCCATCGGCCCTGCCGGGGCTACCGGCACAACCGGCGTACGCGGCCCCACAATGGAAGGCCCGGCTGGTCCCGCTGGCCGTCCCGGTCCAGCCGGAGCACAGGGCATGACCGGACACGCGGGCGCTCAAGGCAGCACCACGCCCGGTGTTGCGGGCCCAACGGGTCTGGCCGGAGCGCGGGGACCACAAGGCAAGACGGGTGAGATTGGCGCGCAAGGCGGCGTTGGCGACGTGTCTTGCTGGACTTCGTACCGGGAATTCTGGTTCCAGAACAACAGCTCCGAAATTCAGGATTCTGAAAAGTACAAGCTTGCCGACATCGCGGCCTACATGAAGGCGAATCCGTCGCTCAACCTAGGACTCGACGGCGCCGTGGGTAAGGGCGGCACCGAGGCGCCCAATCAGAATCTGAGCGATCGTCGAACCAAGGCCATTCGCGACGGGCTGGTCGCAGCCGGTGTGCCGTCACACAAGATCAGCGTTGGTGCTTATGGCGACACAACTTTGCAGCGCGACCGTCGGGTCGAGGTGCTTTTCGCCAGCGCGAACTAACGGGGCACGATCGCCCCTCCGAACGTCTTTGGTATTTTCTGTCGGGGAGACTGCGTCACGTCACTGGTCCGTGATGCAGTTTCTCCGGCGAAACGCCGGACCACAAGGTGTGGACCGGGTTAAGGGAATTCTTTTTAGGGAGAAATGGTTTCATGTGGAAGATCAAATTGGTTCTGGTTTTGGGGGTCGGTGTGCTGATCGGGGCGCTCGGATTCGAGAACCAAGTCTCGGCCCAAAGTTGCGGAGAGGCCGAAATTGCGGAAGTGAAGACCTTTGTGGACAAGGCGGACATCACGCTAGCGGAGGCGATCCTGACAGCGGAGTACCAGAGCAAGGGCAAAGCAATCCATGCGACGTTGGGGTGTGAGCAAAAGCCGGGCGACGAAGGACTGAATACGGACAACTATCAGGTATGCTGTCTCGCGAAGGGCAAGATCGTCGAGGTTTGCGTGGATAGGCAAAACGGCGCATTACTAGCCACCCACGAAAGCAGCGCGCTTCCCGCCAGTTTCCGCCTGACGAGTCTGAGCGAGTCTGCGTCGAAGACGTCGGTACATCAATCTTTCCGCATCCAGAGGGCAACGGACCTGATCGGCAAGCCAGTGCAGAATGCGTACGGCGAGCGGTTGGGCGAAGTGCAAGACCTCGCGATCGATGCCGAGCGTAGCCGCGTTGTGTATGGCGTGCTTTCCTTCGGAGGCTTCTTGGGCCTGGGTGATAAGTGGTTTGCAGTTCCGATCGGAGCGTTGGTCCTCCCTGATCACGCTAAGTTCTTCGTGCTCGAGTTAGATAAAGACCGCCTGAGGAACGCTCCCGGCTTTGCCAAGGACCGATGGCCCACCTTAGGTGATGACACCTGGGGGACGGGGATCCACGAGTTCTACGGGCATAGGCCCTTCTGGCTGGACGAAGGCGAGGGGTCTACGCCGATGAATTTACGCATTCAGAAGGCAAGCGAGATCATGGGCCGCTCGGTACAGAACGATCGCGGCGAGAAACTCGGCGAGATCAAGGATCTGGTCATCGATCCGGACCGGAACCGTGTCGCTTATGCGGTGCTGACGTTCGGAGGGTTTCTGGGCCTGGGTGACAAGCTTTTTGCCGTTCCCACTGGTGTACTGCAAATGCCCGGTACCGGGGGGTACGCGGTGCTGACCGTGGACAAGGATCGTCTCAAGGGAGCAACCGGTTTCGACCAGAGCCAGTGGCCGAATCTGGCCGACCCCACACTCTCCGCCAGCGTCTACGAATTCTACGGCCAGAGACCCTACTGGATGGAGGATTTGCGCGGCGGGAGATACTTGACGAGCGAGTCGGGCAAGCCTTGCCATCAGTGCCGCCGAGTAACGGTCGCGCAGGGGTTCGCCCGCGACGGGTCCACGTATTGTTGTGCTGGTTGTGCGAACGGAACAGGCTGCACCTGCGGTTTGAGAACCGACAGTACACGCCCCTAAGGAGCCCGCCGCCGAGACGGCGGTCGGAAGTGAATGAAAGGAGTTTTCGAACCTATGAAACTTGATTCGTTGAAAACGCTATATATCCACGAGCTGAATGATTTACACGACGCTGAAAGCCAGTTGTTGAAGGCACTGCCGAAAATGGCGAAGGCCGCGTCGTCGGAGGACTTACGTTTGGCTTTTGAGAGGCATTTGGAACAGACGCAAGAGCATGTACGACGGCTCGAAACCGCTTTCTCCCGACTCAAAGAGAAGCCCACGCGAGTTCCCTGCAAGGCCATGAAGGGACTGCTCGAGGAAGCCGAGGAAATGATTAACGCGGACGGTGACCCAGTAATCAAAGACGCGGGGTTGATCTCTGCGGCGCAACGCGTCGAGCACTACGAGATGGCCGGGTACGGCTGCGCCCGAACCTACGCCGAAATGCTGGACGAGGAGGATTCCGCCGAACTGCTGCAAAAGACTCTCGGCGATGAGCGCGCGACGGACGAGAGCCTCACCGAGTTGGCGGAACGACTCCTCCATGCAGAACCGGTCAGTGTATAGCGCAATGGACGGCAGTTGGTATCGGGCCTTGGGAAGCGAGTGGAAGGACAGATGAGGAGTGCGGGGCTGTTGAAGTGCGAATAGTTCGCTAGGCAAGTAAGGAACCGAAAAAGGAGATTCGAGAATGGAACAAATGAGAACTGTGGCTAGGTCGACGACGATCGTAAAGGGCGACACAAACCTGGATCCCATGTCGGGCGAACCGGGCGCTCATCCGGTAGGGGTCGGAACGGGGGCTGCCGGAGGAGGCATCACCGGTGCGGTCATCGGAGCCGCTGTCGGTGGACCGATCGGCGCCGGCGTGGGTGCTGTTGTTGGAGCTGTTGCAGGCGGTTATGCGGGCAAAAGCGCCGCAGAGGTAATCAATCCGACCGCCGAGCATGAGTTCTGGCGCATCGAATTCCTGAAACGCCCATACTACACTCAGGGCTCACTCTACGAAGAATTCGGCCCTGCCTATCAGTATGGGTGGGAGAGCTATTCCACGTTCGGCACGAAGGGAAAGACCTTCAACCAAATCGAAAGCGATTTGCGTCGCGACTGGGAGAATCGTCGCGGAAAGTCGAAGTTGACTTGGGAGCAGGCCAAAGGCGCGACGCTCGATGCGTGGGGCCGCATGGAAAAGTCTTGGGGCAATTGTTGTGAGGCGGCGTGAATTAGAAGTTAAATTGCTCCCGATTGTTTAGTCGTAAGGGAGGGCGCATCAAGTGTTGAAATCAGTGATGCTTAACGGAGTAGGTGAGGGGGAACGATTGTGCCCCAAGTTTCCCCTCACGCCCCCCTCCCACTCGCCTCGCCGGCCATCATTTTCCAATTATTCATGCGCAAGCGAGGGAGGAGAACGTTGCGTACATCGTCCCTCTCATGCTCGCTTAACTGCCTTCAATTTCCTCCTCCAACGTGAGCGAGAGGGGGACAGGTCATTCCTGCTTTCCCCCTCTCGCTCCGCCTGCCTACCATGGTGTTTTTGTTTCTCCGGAAGTGTGAAGGGGAACTGCCGTACCCAGGTTCGTATTCATGCTGCGCAACCCTGCCAACTTCGGCTGTGCGGCATATGGCGGGACCCGCTACAAGGAAACGGACAGAAGGCAAGACGCTTTTTAATAAGCCGCAGCGGTCTGAGGCACACATGATCACGTTCGCGTGGTGTTTGGTAATCCCGTGGGGCGCGACCGAGAACGATGGATTGGTATCGCTCTTCGAAGCGATTCGCACCGTGGAGACGGGCGGGATGGATACACCTCATGACGCGGTCGGCGACGGCGGTCGATCCATCGGCCCGTATCAAATCTCCCGGGCTTATTGGGTTGATAGCGGCGTCTGTGGAGATTGGAAGCGGTGCAGAGATCGCAAGTTCGCCGAGGCGGCGATTCTTGCGTATTGGAGGCGATATTGTCCGCAGTCGCTGAGCTCGCTGGATTTCGAGACGCTCGCTCGTGTTCACAACGGGGGACCACAAGGGCATCGAAGGGCCTCGACGCTGCCGTATTGGAAGATGATTCGAGCGCGCCTCGCCAAGATGCCGACGGCCCGTTGGGTTCGTTCCACAGCAGTAGCGTCCGTTGGTGTGTGCGATGTGATTGTACAAGCCAGAGGCGAGAGATATGGTCAAGAGGTTCACGGAGGCGAGCGGCGAGGAGTCATCGGGGCGCCCGCGCGTCGCCATCGGCCCAGTGCGGATTGGAGGCCGTGCCAAGTTTTATGAAGCAGACGAATCATTTGCAAGTAAACGAGGGCAACGGCCCAAGTGAGCTGGGAGAAATCACGTTTGGTGTGCCGGCTTTTGATCTCCTGGCCCAAGCGGATGGAATCTTGAAGCGAAGCGCCGCGCTCTCGCAGACGGACGAGGGGATTCTTTTCAAGGCGCTGGCACTCTGTGCCGCTGTTGGGGAGCGCGGGGGCGGGCAATGGTCCGAGGGAGTCCGCTCGCTGGAAGACATTGACGATCTGCAAAGGAAAGTCGTCGCCTACCTTGTCGAGCGAAACATCCTTTTGGTTTATAAGATGCGCAGGCGGTGCGCCGTGGTCGGCATGGATCCCGACGAGATGCTGAGCGAAGGGTGTTGGACGCTGTTTCGTGCTGTGAAATGCTTCGATGTATGGAGAGGGCTTCGCTTCAGCACCTACGCCTGTCGTTCGATCCTGAACTCATTCCTGTCCCTGGCCAAGAAGCGGCGACGAGAACGAGAGGCGCTTAAGAGACTGCTCAGGGAGCGTCCCACGGTTACGCATTCTAGTGATTTGGAGGTAGACACCGAAGGGCCAATGCTTATGGACAAAGTCAATGCGGCTCTATTCGACAAGTCCGCAGGCTTCACGGACATTGAGTGCTGCGTGATCGAACAGCGTTTCCTGGCCTCTTCTCAGAATGGACCTCCAACGCTTGCATCCATCGGGCTAGATTTTCAGCTAAGTAAGGAGCGGGTGCGACAGATTCAGTGTGGGGCCCTTGCCAAGTTGCGTACGGTCTTGACTCAACGAAGCACGCTTGGCAACTACGCAGAGCTCGCGTTTGCTGATAGGGATTGATGAGTACCGACAAATGGCGTGTACCGATTCAGCTCCGATGAGCTGACCAGTTTAGCTGTTTGAGATAGTGTTTGAGCGCGTAATTTTGTTCTTGTAAGAGGGTCTGTCATGATCGAGATGCTTGCGGTGATTCTGGTTGTAATGTGGCTGCTGGGAATGGTCACGTCCTACACCATGAATGGGTTCATCCACCTGTTGCTGGTAGTTGCGGTGATCGTCGTTCTGGTGCGCCTTATTCAGGGTCGCCGAGTGCTATGATTGTGTAGACGATATACATCTCACGCCGTAGACCAGCGACGGCTATGGACACGGTGCAGTCATCAAACGAGTGAGTTTTCTACATTTGAAGAAAGAGAGGACGAGAATGGGTGAATGCAAGGGCTATTTGAAGATGCCCGAGATGTTGATTATGGTATTACTGGGGGTCGTTTGTCTGACTGGATGTCACGGAGGCATAGGATGGGATCGCCTCCAAGCGCCCTCGGGATATCCCAATAAGGGCGATCTTGATCAATCCCGGCAGGTTGAGGTCGGCCCCGAGGACGCCGGCCGTCCTGCGGAACAGAACACCTTGATGCCGAGCGCGGAGAAGAAATTCGTTGTTTTCCTAGAATGTCCTGGCTATCCGCGTTCCAACGTCGTATAACATAACAGCGAGCGGAGCCTTCGTGAAGCCTATGGCGGCTCCGGTCAAGACTTAATTAGAAGTCATCGGATGACTAGCTAAAGGGCAACCCGGCCTTGCCGGGGGCTCGTTACAGAGTAAGCCGACTTGGTTGAGCGCCTTTTGGTGTTCGGCCACGTCGGCTTTTTTTTTCGCTTGCGGTGGCTCGGGACGATCGCAGGCGCCAGGGATGATCGCGATGAATAAATCCAATTCGACCATGGCCCAGCAGATTGCTCATGCGGCAAGCGCATTTGAAAAACAGAGGACGGGCCAACTTCCCCAATCGGTGACCGTGGTTCTGAGCGAAAAGACGTTGGTGATCACGCTTCACGGGGCCTTGTCGCCGGCGGAGAAGGAGCTTTCCAGGAGTTCAGCAGGCGCCGCCCAGGTGCAGGAGTTTCACCGGCAGTTATTCGCCAACGCCTCGGACTCGCTACGGGAGGAAATCAAGAGAATCACCGGCATCGAGGTGCGCGAGGCAACCGCGGAAATCGAGCCGGCCACCGGAGCCGTCGTGGGCGTATTCACGAGCGGTACCACGGTGCAGGTGTTCCTGCTAGCCCCCCACACCGTGCCTTCGGAAACTTGGAGTGGAGTCATACCAGACGACCTGGCAATGAAAATGGAGGTTTTGCAATGCTAGTGCTGTCACGGAAGAACGATCAATCGGTGGTCATCGGAGGCTCAGACCACTTCGCGCACATGCTCAAGGTCACCGTGCTCGAAATCGGTCACGGAAGCGTGAGGCTGGGCTTTGAGGCGAATAAGGACGTTCCAGTTCATCGCGCCGAAGTGTGGGAGCGACTCCGAGTCAACGGCCAGGTAGAGCGCCCGGTGGAAATCGCCGTAGCGCCACGACCGTTTGCTAACGGACGAACGGGAGGTGCCAGGCATGTAGAGAAAACAGAAGTCCAAACGTAGTCAGTCGTATTTCGTGTCCGTTCGGGAATGGAACGGAACATTGGGACAGAAGCGATGGCGGCTCTTTGCGCGTGCAATTGGAATTCCCGCCTCGCCGGTGCCCGGGAATCAGGAATAAGGAAAAACTTATGTTGGTCAGACCATTGAAATCAGTGTCCGCGTTGCTGCTTTGTGCTGCAATGCCTTTGTTCGTGGGATGTGCATGCGGTGGCGTCCGTACCGCGTCCGCCGCGCCTAAGAGCCCATGCGGCAGCAAATGTGGGAAAACCGCATGCAAGGAAAACTGTGGGACCAGTACCCATACCAGTCTAACCTTCGCACACGAGTCCAAATCGGGAGACTTGCCCCGCAACGCCGTTCCAGGCGAGTGCTATGCCAAGGTGTTTATCCCACCGCAATTCGAGACCGTGTCGGATCGAATCTGCACCCGGGAAGCTTCGGAGAGAATTGAGATCACTCCCGCCCAGTATGAATGGGTGGAGGAACGGATCCTGGTGAAGGAAGCTTCTACACAACTGGTGGAAGTGCCTGCACAGTTTGAATGGCAGGATCAGACGGTGCAGACGAATGGGGGACACACGGGCTGGGTCGTCGACAAAAACGCCCGCTGTGTCGGTAAGGACCAGCCGGCGCAAGACGTTTTCTGTCTCGTGAGCAGCCCGCCTGAGCATAAGACCGTTCGGACGCAGTGCATGGTGAAACCCGCCGGCGTCCAGGAAGTGGTCATACCCGCCGAATATAATACGGTCCGCAAACAGAAGGTGGCGTGCCCGGCCACGACGAAGAAGATCTCCATCCCGGCGGAATACCAGGACGTCCAAAAGACCGTTACGGTCGCAACCGGCAGAATGGAATGGCAGCGCGTTCAGTGTGTTGTGGACATGACAACCGAAAACGTCCCCGCGGCCCCGAGCACTTCGCTGGTGGCGGATTACAATCCCGGCCCGCGCTAAGCGGCGACTTAGGCGAGCAGAACTGGAGTGCCATCAAGGCGCTCCAGGTGAAGGAGGCTCTCGGAGTCGGCGAGTTAAAGATGCGACACTCGATGAGCTTGGCTTTGCGGTGCGGTATTCCGAGCCAACTCCTTTTCAAGAAATGACGAAGCGCACGGCCAACGCCGCCGAGGACGGGGGGGACGCCTCCGCTCGGCGGAGTTGGCCCGTGTTTCGAAGATCCTTAGGACGGACTATGCGCCATCTTTACCTTTCGACAAGTCGCTGAGAGCGGCGTTGATCCGGGCCTGTATGGCCTTTGTGATCCTTGCTCTGATTTAGGGAGCAGGGCCCCGTAGAAACGAAAACTGATACACCTAACGCTCAGGTCCCAGACGACCTGAGAAGGAGAACGAAAATGCTGGTGAAAGAGTGGAAGACGTTTAGCGCGATGTGGCTCATCCTATTACTACCGGTCGTTTCTTTGGCCGGATGTGAATGGTGTAATTGGGGAGGGCAATGCGATAGTGACGCCGACGGGGTGCCCGATAGCGCGGACCAATGCGCGAATGCCGCCGCCGGTGAGGAGGTCGACGATCGCGGATGCCCGGTCAGCGCGCCCGGCACCCCGGACGATGATGACGACGGCGTGCCCAACGATATTGATCAGTGCGCGAACACCGCGGTCGGGGCCGACGTGGATCCCAGCGGATGCGCCGCAGGCCAGTCCGATGCGGATGGCGATGGAGTGAGCGATGATGTGGATGAATGTCCGGGCACGCCGCCGCAGACGGCGGTGTTGGACAACGGTTGCCCCGACACGGCGCCAACTCCTACGCCGACGGGTCCAGCACCAGTAGTCCTTGGTACGGCCGGAGATTTTGTGATTTTGGCGAAATCAGGAATCGCTACCGTACCGGACTCCGTAGTGACTGGAGATATAGGAGTTAGTCCAATCGACTCCACTGCCATAACTGGATTTTCATTAATACTTGATGCCAGTACCACATTCTCGACATCCGATCAAGTCACGGGGCTGGTATTCGCAGCCGACTACGCCTCTCCAACTCCAGCTAACATGACCACGGCCATAAGCGACATGGAAACCGCCTACGCCGACGCCGCCGGACGAACAACACCCGATTTTACCGAACTGGGCGCTGGTGATATTAGCGGGCTGACACTCGTCCCCGGGCTGTACAAATGGGGCGCTGGGTTGTTGATAGCAACGGATGTCACTCTTAGCGGCGGGCCAAACGCTGTCTGGATCTTCCAGGTAGCGGGAGGTATTACTCAGGCTTCCGCTACGAGCGTCATTTTGGCCGGTGGTGCATTGCCTAAGAACATTTTCTGGCAGGCTTTTGGTTCTGTTGCGCTAGATACGACTGCGCACTTTGAGGGAATAATACTGTCCCAAACAGAGATTACCCTAGCGACTGGCGCATCGATAAACGGCAGACTGTTGTCACAGACTGCGGTCACTATTGACCAGAGTACGGTTACACAACCTGCACCGTGATGCCTTGGTTATTGCGTGTGAAAGATGAACCGGGAATATCAGAGGAATGAAAGGCTTTTTCAAAGGAAAGAGAACTATGAAGAAATGTCATGTTTCGAGATATTGCATCGTCGCGGCACTGGCCGGCATAGGCACAGGACTTGGGCTGGGCACAGCTCAAACGGTACAGCCGCCGCCTAGACCCGACGGCGAGGACGGCGTGCAGGTGCTCACGCGCGGGCCGGTGCATGAGGCATTTGCTGAGACAGTCACATTCGACCCCGAGCCGGGCATCGTCGTGAGGAAAGCTCCGCCGAATCCGATCGAGGAAATTCCCCCCGACCAGAGGCCGGAAGGCGTCAACGTAGCATGGATTCCCGGCTACACGGCCTGGGATGACGAGCGGAATGATTACCTTTGGGTCAGCGGCGTTTGGCGTTCCCCGCCCCCCGGTCGTCAATGGATGTCCGGATATTGGGGAAGGACGCAACAGGGTTTTCAGTGGACCTCCGGGTACTGGGGTGATGCGCAGGTGAATGAGGTTGAATATCTGCCTGAGCCGCCCGAAACGGTCGAAGTCGGGCCAAGCATGCCGGCCCCTTCGTCGGACCATAGCTGGATACCCGGATCCTGGGTTTGGCAGCAAGGCCGCTATGCCTGGCGGCCCGGTTACTGGGTGACCGTGCAGTCGGATTGGGATTGGATTCCTGCCCACTACACCTGGGCGCCCCGCGGATACGTCTTTGTCGACGGCTACTGGGATTACTCCGTCGGACGGCGCGGTGTGTTATTTGCACCGGTCTATTTTGATGCTGGGATCTACACGCGACAAGGCTATTATTACTCGCCTTCAACCGTGATCAGCCTGGCCGTGTTTTCCGACCATCTTTTCGTGCGGCCGCGATACCACCATTACTATTTTGGCGACTACTATGACGCAAGCTACAGCGACGCGGGGTTCTACTCTCGGTTCGCATTCCAGACGAGTCGTTACGGCTACGATCCAATCTACGCCCATCAACGCTGGGAGCATCGGCAGGATCGTGACTGGGAAGTCCGCGTAGACGCGGATTTCCGCCGCCGCCGCGATAACATCGACGCGCGACCGCCGCGCACTCTGGCGGCCCAGATAACCCTGAACACGAGCGCGTTGAAGTCGAGAGAGGGTGGCCTTGTCGTCGCTGCCTCACTCGACGAAATGGCGAAGAGCAATGAGAGTCCGATGCGATTCCAAGCTGTGGACAGCGCGGAAAAGCAGAATCTTGTTCAGCGTGGAAAGGAAGTCCGAAAATTCCGCGAGGAGCGGCAGGTGCTTGAGACCCCGGCTGTGAGTACCCCAGCGCACGACCCGCAGAAGGGATTCGAGCCGGCTCGAGTGAGACTTCCCAAGTCCGCGATTGTGGCGAAGCCAACCGAAGAGCTAGGCAAGGACCGAGCGCCGCCGAAGAGACAGGAGGCCCCGGAGCCGGACCCAAGGGTTGAGGCCAAGCCGAGAAAAGCTCGCGCCAAGACCGAATCATCTCCGGCAGAGTCGAGGGAAAAACCTGACGCTGAATCGAAGGATCAATCCAAGGGTAAATCCAAGAAGAAGTCCAAGGACGACTAGGATTCGGTGTGTCGGCGGAGTCCGATGCGGACCACGGTCAGGATGACAGAGCCATTGGCAATGCGTGACGTAGACAGAAACCAGAGTGGACCATGAGGATTATTAAGGCGCTGCTGGTGCTGGCGCTTTGCATAACCGTGCTGGGGTTTTACAGGGGCTGGTTCTCGCTATCGAGCTACGGCCGCGATGCGGAGAGCAATAAAGTCAACGTTAGCCTAACTGTGGACCCCGATAAAATGAAGGATGACGCCGAGAAGGTGAAGGACAAGACCACGGCGCTGACCGGTCAGGTCACGGACTGAGTCAAGGAGTTCGGCGATCGGGCAAAAACAAAGTGAAGTCGGATGCTGAATAGTGAACACGAAACCAGAGTACAAGCCGTCTGGCGAAAGGAACATCATGGCTAACATCAATGTCACTGCCCCCGCAAAACGTAACGGCACGGCAAGTCGCGCGCGGGTGGACCGCGCTGCGAATGATCGGCTCCGCATACGGGCGAGGGAGGCAACTAAGGATTTCGAAGAGATCGGCGGCATCGCCAATGATGCCAAGGAGAAGCTGGGACAATTGAGCGGCAGCGCCTCTGCATACTATGAACAGGGGCAAGAAAAAGTGCGTCAGGTACGGCGCACCGTCGAGCGATTCATCCGCGAGGAGCCGGTCAAGACCGTATTGATCGCTGCCGGCGTCGGCCTGGTGTTCGGTCGGTTTTGGATGCGCCGCTGACCTGCGGTCGGGCCCTCACCCGCGTAAGGATGATTGACGACGTTGTAGGCCGCGGGCGAATTGGCGGATCGAGATTGCCGCTGTCGGGGACACGCCGAATGCCGGTTCGCGGAGCTTGGCCTGTGTCCCGAATCCCTCCCCGACGCGGAGTTTGAGTTCGTGCAGTTGGGGAAGCACATGGCTAAGAGTTCTGATCGAAATCGACCGGAGCCTACGAACGGTCAGCAGACACCGAAAAATCGGTGTTTAGGAGGCGCTTCCGCGCCTGAAGCAACTGATGATCTCGAACAAAAGGCACCGACAGGATCTGACCCATCTGAACTGCTCCCGCAGCAGGTCCGCGAACTGGCAGAATACTTGTTGTACTATGTGAGCGCCAGGACCGACGGGGTCAAGCTTTCCCTACGAAATGTGGTCTTCCGGGTTCGCTTGGCCGCTCTGGGGTTCGTCGCCGTCAGTGGACTCATCGTCGCGGCGAGCTGGTGCATGCTCAGCGGTGCAGCAGAAGGTTTGGCGGTGCTCTTAGGGGACAGGATGTGGGCAGGCAATATCGTGGCTGGATTCCTGGTGATAACCGGCCTGGGGCTTGGGATGAGTTGGTTGGCGGCCAAACGCAGGAGAACCAGCCGGGAAAGGACGACCAAAAAGTATGAGAATCGGCAAGCTCGGCAACAAGCAGATTTCGGGCGCAATGTCTCCGAACGGGCGTCAAATGCTGTCACAGAGACGAAGTGAGCGCAGCTTTCTGGCCTATCAAGCCGCGGCCGCTAAGACCGCGATGCGTCAAACCCTGCATGATATGAAAGTGATCCTAGAGAGAGTTGCTGATCTGCGTTTATATGCCCGGCAGCATCCATGGCTTGTAACCGGTTCGGCGGTCGCCGTCGGTTTTGTCACGGGCGCTGTATTGACGCCTTCGCCGCAAAAGACAGGCGAACAATCGCGGGCGAAATCGGAAGAGAAGCGGCAACCAAGCTGTCAAGAGCGGGAGGTCCCGCGAACAAAGAAGTCATTCCTGATCGCAACCGCGGGAACACTGCTGGCCGGCGTCGTTCGGACGGTAATCCAGAATTCTATTGCCGCGGCCTCCGTGGCCAAAGCTCCGCCACGAGGTGAAAACCAAACACCCGGCGACTCGGCGGGAACGGTTGAATCTGAACGTGGGACCGAGTGAAGGACCGGAGCATGGCCGACTCGAACCATTTCGCCAAGTCATCGTGGATGTTGACGCTGGCATCGCTCGCTGTAGTCGTTGCCGCCCTTTATTTGGCGAAGGGCGTGCTGGTTCCCTTGACGTTGGCCGTGCTGCTGAGCTTTCAGTTGATCCCGGCATGCGACTGGCTGGAACGGCGGAAACTGAGCCGTATCCCGGCCGTGTTGGTTACGGTCATCCTTGCGTTTTCGGTGCTGGGCGCAGGGGCATGGATGGCAGCGGTTCAAATGATCGACCTAGCCCCCAAGATACCCGAGTACCAGAGCAATATTCAAACGAAGCTACTTTCGGTGAATGATTATTTGAGCACTGCGCTCGGCAAGGTAATAAGAACGGCCCAGGATGCCGGCGAGAATTTTTCGCCATCAAAGCCAACCGCAGAGCCGAACGCGGGCGAGGAACGTCCAGTCCCGGTTAAAGTGATCACCTCGTCACCGAGCCCGCTGCAAGTCATTGGTGAAGTGTTCGGCACGATGCTTGGCGTCTTTGGCTCCGCAGGAATCGTCATCGTTCTCGTGGTGTTCTTCCTTGTCCGGCGCGAGGACTTGCGCGACCGATTCATCCGTCTGGTTGGAAAGGGTCAAGTGACTTGTACCACTCAAACGCTTGAGGAGGCCAGCGCACGAGTGAGCCGATACCTCTCGATGCAACTTCTCGTCAATATCACATATGGCGCTCCGGTCACTATCGGGCTTTACCTGATCGGGGTACCCAACGCCATCCTGTGGGGAATTCTGGCCACAGCTCTGAGGTTCGTTCCCTACGTAGGCCCTTTGATCGCTGCCGTGGCGCCGATCGGCCTCTCCATGACCATCACGACGGGCTGGGTAGCGCCCATCCTGACGCTAGGACTGTTTCTGGTTTTGGAGTTGATCAGCAACAACGTCATAGAGCCGTGGATCTATGGTAAGAATACCGGCGTGTCGGCTGTCGCGGTGCTGGTGGCGGCCGTCTTCTGGACTTGGTTGTGGGGAGCTGGAGGGTTGTTGCTCGCCACCCCGTTGACCGTGTGCCTAATGGTGGTAGGCAAGCACGTTCCCGAACTATCCTTCCTGGCAATTCTGCTGGGCGATGAGCCGGTGTTTGAGCCGAAGAAACGCGTCTATCAGCGGCTCCTGGCGGGAGATCAGGAAGAGGCGGCCGAATTGGTCGAGGGTTTTCTTGAGCAAATGCCGCTTGTCGAAGTGTATGACACGGTGCTTGTCCCGGCATTGGCCTTGGCCGAGATTGATTGGCGTCGCGGCGCGCTCGACGAGGGCAGGCACAACTTCATCTTTCAGAGTTTGAGGTCCTCGATCGAAGAACTGGGTGAACGCCAGCAGGCCATTCAAGTGAAAGAGGACGCCACGGAAGCGAAAGAGGCAGACGACGCTTCCAGTCTCGTTCCTTTGACCAACTCGTCGAAGCTTCGCATCCTCTGCTTGCCTGCCCACGACGAGGCGGATGAAATCGCCGGAATGATGCTTGCTCAGTTGCTGGAGTTGGGGGGATACACGGTGCATGCCGCCTCGGTCACGGCTTTGGTCAGCGAGATGGTTGATCTTGTCGAACAGCACAAAGCCGATGTGGTTTGCATTTCCGCCACGCCGCCCGCCGCCATGATGCATGCGAGATATCTCTGCAAGCGACTTCGTGGTCGTTTCCCGGAAGCGAATCTGCTCGTAGGATTATGGAACGCAAAAGGCGACCTGAACCAAGCGAAAGAGCGAATCGGCTGCGGCGTAGCGGCGCATGTCGTTGGGACGTTGGCAGACGCTCAGGAACAGATCCGACAAATGATCCAGTCGCTATTGCTACGACGCGAGAAACAAGAGCAGCGGGAGATCGTTCCGATGGCGATGGCAGGAGAGTGCGCGTGAACCCACTTTGCGTGTTTGACCAATTTTAATAGGAGAATGGAAATGTTTTCTACTGTTTTGATCGTGATTTTGGTTTTGATGCTCTTGGGGGCGGTTGTCCATCCCGAATATTCCGTACGCCTTGTCAACAAAGGACTTATGGATTGACAGCTTCGACGCCTCGGTTATCGTCTCCGAGCCGTGATTGCGGCATCCGGAGGGTGTCAAATGTGGTTATTTCGCACGATGGTCCTCTTCATCCGGGCCTTGGTTCGTAATCGAGTCGATCTTGCCGCCGAGAATCTCGCGCTTCGACAACAACTCGCGGTCCTGCAGCAAAAGTCGAAAACACCGCGGCTGCACAAGCGAGATCGAATCTTCTGGGTATGGCTTTCGCGGATCTGGGCGGGCTGGCGTTCCGCGTTGCTGGTCGTGCAGCCCGACACCGTAGTGGGATGGCATCGGCAAGGATTCAAGCTTTATTGGCGATGGAAGTCGCGAGGAAAACCCGGACGCCCAAGGATCGAAGCCGAGATTCGAAGGTTGATCCAACGCATGTCCCGTGAGAATCCGCTATGGGGAACGCCTCGCATCCAATCCGAGCTCGCGCTCCTTGGCTACATCGTCGCCGAGTCGACGGTGGACCTGTACAGATTCCGTCCTCGCAAGCCGCCTTCTCAAACTTGGCGCACCTTCCTGGACAACCACATCAAGGATATGGTCGCCATCGACTTCTTCACTGTACCTACGGCCACTTTTCGCATCCTCTTCGCTTTTGTGGTGATGCGTCACGACCGCCGGCATGTCATCCACTTCAATGTCACGGCGCATCCGACAGCCGAGTGGACGGCTCAACAGATCGTCGAAGCGTTTCCCGAAGATCAGACGCCACGGTTCTTGATCCGAGATCGGGATTCGATCTACGGCGAGCACTTCCGGGAACGCGTCAACCACATGGGTATTGAGCAAGTCGCCATCGCGTACCGCTCGCCCTGGCAGAGTACGTACGTCGAACGTCTGATCGGTTCGATTCGCCGAGAGTGCGTCGACCATGTCATCGTTCTGAACGAGCGCCATCTGCAGCGCATCCTGCGCTCGTACTTCGATTACTACCTGAACGCGCGAACGCATCTCTCGTTGGAGCGAAACTCACCGATCGAGCGAGAGGTCGAACCCCCCTGCTCTTGCCGCATCGTCGCTGTTCCGCAAGTCGGCGGCCTGCATCATCGGTATCGCCGCGCGGCCTGAACGCGAGTAACGTCGCGGGTAGCGCTACGTCCCGTGGTTTCCTTTTGCGCGGAAGGTCGAAAACCGCACGACGAGACCCGAGGATCATTCATTGCGCCGTAGCCCATCGCAGATTCCCCGCCCCTTGCAACAACTCATCCGACGATGACGTCTCCCAACCAGGCCGGATTGAATTTTCGGGAGGGACAGACAGCGGCTTCTCCGCCGTGACGATCTGCGGCCCGCCTTCCGCGGCGTTCTCTTCGCACGCCCGGCAGCCATACTTGAGCCGCACGTGCTCGATGACCGTCAGCTTGGCCGGAACGTAATCGAGTT
>Ga0326597_10002699_pt1 | contig 26256 bp, 24 predicted proteins | sample RVTome_12_FD_203789 | JGI IMG/M metagenome (GOLD analysis project Ga0326597, IMG submission 203789) | Soil microbial communities from uranium-contaminated site in the Upper Colorado River Basin, Wyoming, United States - RVT100D185 | ecosystem: Environmental > Terrestrial > Soil > Contaminated >... | reverse complement strand
TTCAGGAAGGGAGCGCTGCGATGGGTTCTGGCCTTGTCCTCGAGGACGCTCCCAAGGACCAGGCGCTCGAGTTCCTCTCGACGCAAGTATCGCCTCCACTTACCTGGGAATCCGGGCGCTAAAGCGGTAACGCATTAGCCGCAAGGATCGCGCCGGTCCCAATTACAATGGCTGTTCGGTTTTTGATATTCTGGGCGACACTTGTCGAGGTATCCATTGTTCCAATCGACTTTCTCTTGTACTTTTCTGATGCATGAGCGCCTGGGTACCCGAGCACCGCATCGACTTCCATTGGGGCGACGTATTTTTGTGCGAGTCTGACTGGTCCTGGAGCGTCAAGGACCTGCCGGACCTCGATGTCTGGTATGTGGCCGAGGGCGCCGGCTGGATCGACGATGGCGAGCAGCGCACGCCCATCGGCGCAGGTGACTGTCTGCTGCTGCGCGTTGGCGGCTCCTACGAATCAGGCCACGATCCGGCGCACCCGCTCACGTTGCTGTGTGTCCATTTCGACCTGATCGGCCCGGACGGATGTGCGCTCAGCGTCGCGCAGGACAAGTCGCGGCCCTTCGTGCGTCGCATGGGAGCGGGAGCATTTTTTCGCGATCTGCTGATGTGCGCGATCCGCTGTCACCAGGACGGCCGCCGCGCGCATGCGGCCGCGTGGCTGCAGGCAGCCCTGCTGGAAGTCGCGCGCGAGGATGCGCAAAGCTGGCCCCCAGGACGCGCCGGAGAGCAAGCGCGCCGTATCCAGCAGATCTGTGAACGCATACGCCGCCAGCCCGGGCGCACGCTGCGCATCGCGTCGCTGGCCGCGGAGTTGAGCCTGTCGCCGGAGCACTTCTGCCGCATTTTCCGGCAGTTGCAGGGCGTGCCGCCGCGCACCTTCATCTCGCGCACGCGCATGGACGCTGCCCAAGCGCTGCTGCTGACCTCCAGTCACTCGGTGGCGCGCATTGCCGAGCTGCTGGGATACCAAAGCCCGTCGCATTTCACACGACACTTCAAGTCCGCGGTGGGTCTGTCTCCGAGCAATTTTCGCCTGGGCGTGCGTCAGCACAGGCGGAGCGACGCGCACGCGCAGTAAGGAGCACTGTGGCGTTAGTCGTCACGCCACTCCAGGGCCTGCCCTCTGCTTTCGAGCCGGCCCGTCGCTCCGAGCACCCCTTCTAGTCGATTATTCCATTTGCATTGAATGACGGCGAAGCGAGGCGGCCACGCCACAGTGTCTGGTCTGCCGCGAGCGCCCCTTGCGGCGTGCGATACTCGATTCGGTATTGCGCGAGCGTGCGCAACGCGCCCATTTCGACCGCATTGCCACCATCTAGCACGTGCCAGCGCGGCTCCGTCAGGTCGAGCTCCACGCTGTGGGTCTCTCCCGGCGCGAGCGTGATCGTGCGTGCTGCGCTCAGCGCGGCGCTGCAGTCCTGTGAGGCAGGCGGGTGCGACGACCTCGCCCACGTTACTGAAACAAGATGAAAGCTGCAGTACTTGTCCGTGTCGGCGATTGCCAGCGGCGCGTCGGACGCATTGGCCAGCGTGACGCGTAGCTTGGGACTGAGCGGCCCTTCGGGCGGCGGCGCCCCGCGCACGCGCTGCGCCGGTCGGCGCAGCACCTCCAACTTCATGCCAAGCCGGCTCCAGCGGTAGCCGCGAATCACCGCCTTGCCCGAGGCAGCCACCGCGACCTCGATTTCCATCGGCACCTGCAGACCGTTGCGGATTCCCCGCCGGCGCTCAATGGCCTCGCCGCTGCCCTGCTCGACGAATAGCTGTTCGATTCCGTACTTGACGTAGACTCCGCCGCTGGCGCGGGGGGCGACGCGCCACGAGTCCTCCGTGCGTCCGCGCAGGAACAGCCCTCTAGAGGGCTGCGTGGCGGACGCGCCAGCGGCCTCGTACAGGCCCTCGCCGGCTGGCTGCAGGCGCGTGTACACCACTTCGTGGCGCGGAACGTCCGCCTTGCGCGCCGCAGGCGCAGGGGCGTCCTCCCTCTGGACAGTGTTGACCTCGTACAGCAGGCGCACGAAATCGCCGCGGAACAGGTCGCGCGGATCGACCGGTGCTGTTCGCAAATACACTACGTGCCCGGTGCGGAAGATCCACTCGCGCTCCCCGGCCATCCACGCGAGCACCAGGAGCTGCACAGCGACTGCCAGCATCACCCAGCGACGGCTCACGGCTGCGCTCCCTGCACGCGCCGGCGGCTGCGCGCATAGAAGTTGCCAACGAAGAAGAGGGCCGCACCCAGCGCGATAAATACCGCCGCGCGCACCAGCAGGCTGGTGAATAGATCAGCATAGCGCCCGAACACAACCATGGCGAACAGCAGGCAGCCCGCGCCCACCATCTTTGCCCGCAGCTGCTCGCTACCCTCGAGGATGAAGAGCGCGGCGAACCCCAGAACGATGACATTGAAGGCGAGCACAATCGGCCAGCCCACACTTTTGGAGTAACCGAAGACTCCGCTTGCGAGCACGATGACCAGCCCGATGCCGAGCAGCGCCAGTTCCCAGTAGCGGTAGGCGTCGAGCCCGACCCGTCGCACACGCACGACCAAGACGATGGCGCCAGCGAGCACCGCACAAGCAGCGCCGAGATAAATCGCGATTCCGGGTCGGGAAAAATCCACCTGGCGCAGAAGACCCAACGCATCCTTGAAGCTCAGCAAATAGCTGCAGCCGAGCACGACCAGCAGTCCGAGCGTGCGCAACGGACCCGCCGCGCTCGGAAAACGCGTGGCCGGCGCGGCGGTTCCGGCGACGAGCCCCGCCGCGCCCAGCACGAAGAGCAGCGGCACGAGCGCCTTGGAGTGCATCCCCATTGCGCTAAACGCCGTCACCAGGTACAGCACGGCCAAACCCCAAAAGAGCAGGACCGGTGAGCGGCGCAACCATGCAAGCGGCAGCACGCCGGCCACGACCAGCGCCGGCGCACCGTGCATGGGCGAACGAAACTCGAACAATTCGACGCCGGCCCAGAACGTCACCAGGAACAGCGCGAGCAGCGCCTGCGCGATCGAGGGCAGCGCCCACGCGAGCGCGAGCGCGCCGAGCGACCACACCAAGAAGGCGGTCGGGTAGTGCTCATCGATGTGGTAGATCTGCGCGACCAGCCAGATGCCCGCGCCGAAGAGCATCGTGCCGAGCACGTGCAGCCCCTCTACGAGCCCGCGGTGCGCATCGGCGCGGCGCGCGATCGCAAGTGCGCTCCCATGCGCCGCGAGGAGCGCGGCGAACACTAGCACGAGCTTCACCGCCTTGGGGAGCTGCTGCCAGTTGTAGGCGAAGAAGAGAATTACGCCCAGGCCCACCAGTACCGCGCCAATCGCCGAGAATATGATGCGGCTCCAGTTGCGCTCGGCGGCCTCCGGATAGCGCGCCAGAATCCGCGCCGCGAGGGCCTCGTCCACGAGCCCCTCGGTGCGCCACTGCGCGATCTCTTGCTTCAGCCACTGCAGATGCTTGCTCAATGCAAGGCTTTCCTATCCGCGTCGATTCTCGGCATCTCTTGCGCTGCGAATCTTGGATTCAGGACACTAGGATAACGGGACGGTCGCCACCTGTTCCTTGAACGCCGCCCGCGCTGAAATTGCCCCATACCAGCGGTCCAGGTTTGGCGTCGCCGGCCGCTCCAGAATGATCTGGACATAGCGGTAGATCATGATGCCGACGGGAATATCGCCGTAGGAGAATTCGTCGCCGGCGAGATACTGAGTTCTGCCCAGCTGGGCGTCCATGATTCGGGCAGCGGCGATGGTCTTTTCCTTGCCGGCCGCGATCGCGTTGGCGTCGCGTTGTTCGGCTGGTGTACGAATCAGCCCCCAGAACACGGGCGTGATAGCAGGTCCTAAAACCGAGAGCTGCCAGTCCATCCACTTCTGGGCCGTGGCGCGCGTCCTCAGATCTGCCGGCTCGAGCGTGCGGTTAGCGTGCTTGGCAGCGAGATAGCGGATGATCGAGTTCGATTCCCACAAGGTAAAACCGTCCTCCTCTTCAAGGGTCGGCACCAGCGAGTTCGGGTTCATCGCGAGATACGCCGCCTCCTTGGTCTTGCCGAAAGCGCCGCCGACATCGATGCGCTCGAGCGGCACGCGCATTTCAGCGAGCGCCCAGATGACCTTCTGCACGTTTGACGAGGTATTACGCCCCCAGATTTTCAGCATGGCCTTGTTATCCTCTAATTGATGTATTGCACAGTTCGTTAAGTCAAGCGTCCCTTGAAGACGTATAAAGCACTGTCAAGATGCAACCACACGCAACAGCCGATGATTTCAGCCAGCAAACGGTAACCGTGGCACTGCGCGGCAGAATTCATAACGTTATTCCATCAGAATCTGCGCCAACTTGACAGTGCCCTATAATTCTTCGCTACAGTCGAACTCCTTCTGCGAAAAGATTGATATGCGTGAAAAAGAAATTGGCGTCGCCATCGTCGGGTCTGGCCGCATGGGTGAGTTGCGCGCGCACATTTCGGCGCATCATCCCGGCGTGCGTTTCGTGGCGTGTGCCGACAGTGATCCGGCGCGCGCGAAATCCGTGGCTGAGAAAGTCGGTGCGCAGTTTCATTCGGGCGACAATCGCGCTGTGATCGCGCATTCGGAGGTGGACGCGGTCATCGTATCCACGCCAAACTTTGCGCATCTGGAACCGGTGTTGCAGGCAATCGAAGCGGGCAAAGCCGTACTGTGCGAAAAACCCATCGGCCTCGCGCTCGACGACGCCAACCAGATCATGGATGCGATCGCACGCCACGACGGCAACGTGCGTTTCGGCTACAGCCGCCGCTACAAGGAACGTTATCTGCGGGCCAAGGAGCAAGTGGCGCTTGGCCGCCTCGGCAAGATTGTCGGCGGCCACGCGCGGGCATACAACCTGCGCTCGCAGGCGCGCGGCAAGCGCGGCCGGGAGATCGTCGAAACACCGGTCGTAACGTCACTGACGTATTACATCGACCTGATGTGCTGGTTCCTCGAGGGTAATCCGGTGGTGGAGGTCTACGCACGTGGCCACAGCTCGGGCCGTCAGGACGGGGTCAGCGACAACGTGCACGAGCTGACATGGGCGATACTGACGTGCGCGGACGGGGCGGCGATCAGCGCCGGCATCTACTACGGTCTTCCGGAAAAATACCCGTCGCGCGGCTTGAGCAGCCGCGTGGAACTGCTCGGCAGCGAAGGTGTGCTGCTGATCGACGGTGACAATACCGACGAGATCCTCTACACCGAGCGCGGTGTACCGCACGTCCACCTCGCCGGCCAGGACGCCAATATGGTGTTCCTGGGCAGCTCCACGCCGGGCAGCTGGGCAGTAGGCGAATTCTGGGGGCCGCTCGCCACCGAAACGCGCGCGTGGCTCGATCATCTCACCACCGGTCGACCCTGTGTGCTGGCCACTGCCGAAGATGCGCGCCGCAATCTGGAAATTTCTCTCGCAATTGAACGCTCCGAATTTAGCGGCGAGAAGGTGCGGCTGCCGATCGAAAGATGATCAATATGAACGAATCGCACAACACAAAAAACGCCTGCACCTTCTGGCATTCCTGCGCGCCGATGGCACCGCCCTTGTAGAGCGGGTTATTGGCGATGAAACCGACCGTCTTGCCGTCGAGGCGTGTCAGGGCAGTGGTAATGGCGCGGCCATAACGCGACTTTATTTCGAACATCGAGTTCGGCGATACCGCTCGACTCCGCATGCACCTGCCAGCCGCCTAGGGCCTCCGGGTTCACCGTGACGCCGGTTGCCATTTTGATCAGGCGCGGACTCGACACCGCCATGATCGCGCCTTTGCGAAACACGCAAAAATCCGCCAGCGACGCGTACCACGCCGAAGAGCCGTAACAGTGGCCCAACACGGCCGCTGTCCACGGGTTCTCGCGCATGCGCTGATACTTGACCGGGTGGTCCTTGGAGTCAATGGAATCCGCGCCCATGACGTCCGGCATGCGCGCGCCGGTGGATTCGCCCAGGAACACCGCCGGAATACCGCGCTTGCACGCGGTCATTTTCATATCAACGGCACTTCCGCAACGATCGTGCGGCTCACGGGCTTGGCGCTCGCGTCGAAGCCAAATGCCAGATTGTTGCCACAACTAATCGCCGGATTGCCAGCACCCGGGCCATCGCGCTCCATATTCGAGGGCTTAAATGCTAACCAAGCCGCAACGCACGACGGAATGGAGCCGGAAATGAAAGACCAACCGAGGAAGCACACCGCGTTAGATTCGCAGACGATCACACTGGAAATGCTGGTGCTGCTGGGACGAGCGATCGTCGCTGGAATAGCAGTGTCCGTGACCGCCGTAGTGTTCATCGTGGCCGCCGCGGCGGTGGCGTGAACGAGCGTCACCATAGAGGAAGCGCGGGACGCTGCGGGCCGGTGGCTGGGGCTATGTGCGGAAAAGGCATCCGCGACGCGGCACGGGCGTGCCGGTCCCCAGTCCCTGGCCCGGAGCGTCTCGTGCAGCGAGCGAGTGGCATGGCCGAGCGCGCGAGCACGCCGCACACACCGCGACTGCAACCCATCACTGACAGGAGATTACCGTGCTGGATCGATTGAAAGCCGCGCTTCGCTCGCTCGCCGGGCGAATACTCGGACGTTCCGCCGCGCTGGGCCACGCGACGGCAGACGCCGCCCAGGCCACTACGACTCGTGTACGCGCGCGGGTCGCCCGGGAAAGAGGCACGCTGGTCGCGCTGGGTGCGCTGGCGATTTTCGGGTACGCGATTTATACCCATCCGCCTGTGGTCAATGTTGGCCGCGGCGAAATCGGCGTGCGGGCGAACCACCTGACCGGGGTGCTCAGCGTGTGGCGCGACGGGAGCGTGCTGGTGGTGCCTGGCGTGCACGAACTGCGTGTGTACTCCGTGCGCGACCAGGTCTACCAGCCTGCCGACATGCGTCGAGCAGACGGACCGGCGCCACTGCAATCGGTCGAGGGACTGTCGCTCGGCGTCGACCTGTCGGTCCGTTACGCGCTCGACGCCGTGCCGCTCGCCGAGTTGAGCGCAAGCCTGCCGGACAGCGTTGCCGGCGATATCGTCGAGCCGGCGGTGCAAGGCACGATCTATCGGATCTTCGCGCGCTATACCGTGCGCGAGATCTTCTCGACCAAACGCGCGGAAATCCAGCAGGCGATCGAATCCGAGCTCGAGTCGCGCTTAGCGCGCGACGGTCTCCTGCTGCGCGGTGTGCAGATCGGCAATGTGGATCTTCCGGCGGACTACCGGCGCGGCATGGAATCGCTACTGGCGGAAGAACTGGCGACGCAGAAGATGCGCTACACGCTGGAACTCAAGGACAAGCGCGTACGCGAGACCGCCCTGGACGGCGAAGCGGAAAAGGTGCGCCGGGAAAAGGCCGCTGAAGCCGCCGGGCAGGCGCAAGTTATTGCCGCGCGCGCGCAGAGGGAAGCGATGAAGCACGTGATCCCGTTCAAGCAGCGCCAGATCGAGCAGCGCAAGCTGGAAGCGGAAGCCCGGAGGGTCGCTCGTATCCGCACGGCGCAGGGCAGCGCGGAGGCGCGCCGCATCGAGGCGATGGGTGAAGCCGATGCGCGGCAAAAGCTCGCCGATGCCGAGGCGTACCGTCTGGACCGGGTCGGCCGAGTCCAGGCTGAACAGATGGCGCGTGAAGGCTTGCTGGTCAGCCGGCACCCGTTGCTCATCCAGAAGGCACTCGCCGACAAGCTCTCCGACAAGGTGCAGGTCATCATCGCGCCGCCGCCGGCAGACGGCGGATTTATCGCCTCCGCACTGGTGGGCGGCGCGCGGCACGTTTCGGCGAAGGGTGCGGCCGAACATCCGGCCCGCAAGTAAAGCAGGCAACCGTGTTGCGCGCGTTTATCGCTGGTTGCATTCTGCTCGTGCCGTCCGCTGTGCTCGATGCGAGTCAGGCCGCGCTTGCCGGCACCGCGATCGTCATCAGGGACCGCACCGCCCTGCGCGCCGCACCGCGCGCCGGAGCGCAGATGCAGGCAATGTTATGGCGGGGCGAGCTGCTCGAGATCCGCGGCGCACGCCTCGACTACCTGCAGGTTTACGACTTCCGCCGCGAGCGCGGTGGCTTCGTCCACACGAGTTTGGTCAGCAGTCTGACGCTGACAGCGCAGGAAGCGCCCGAACTGCTGTCCGTGGTGCGTTTTGTGCGCGATACCGCTGGCGCCGAGGCGCTGGGCATAGGCTACGTCGCGGCGTACGTGCAGTCGGCGCCAGCGGAGATTCTGCGCGGTGCAGCAGGCATCGAGGCGATGGACGCGCTCGGCACGTTCGCGGACCGCTTGGCGCGACGCGCATCCACGGTTCGCGTACCGAGTCACTCCGCTGAAACTACGCTTGCTGCGCACCTCGATGTCGCCGCGCGCTACGGCGTCCGCTACACGAACCACGAGTACGCCGGGCGCATGGTGATCTGCTATGACGGTGAGGCGTTTCAACGCGTGCTGACCACGAACTCCGCACCGGCGCAGCGCGCGCGCGCCGTCCTCGGGCTGACCCGCGCGGAGTGCATGGGCGACGACCTTAGTCCCCTGGAGCGCGCTCGCATTACCGAGTGGCAGGCGCAAGTACTCGATGCCGTCGAGGTCGCGGCGCTGCCGGCCTACGTACGCAACCGGGTGCTAATAAGACGCGCATCCGCATTGAGCACGCTCGCGTTTCAGCGCGCGCGGCAGGGCCAGTCGGCGGACGCGGCGGCAGCGCGTGCGATCACGGCACTCGCGGCAGTCGACAAGGCCGAGCTGCCCGACGCCGATCGCGCCGCGTACGGCGAGGCGGCGCTGCGCGTCAGCGCGTCACGTTGGGCTGCGGTTGCGCCGGCGCCAGCTCCAGAAAGACCGGGGCAGCTGCGCATTCGAACCGCACCAGGCGAGCCGGGGGAAACCTGCGTGTCGCTGATCGACGGCCGCCGCGCGGGCGGAGACGTGCTTGCCCAGCGCTGCACCTACGGCATCGTCTGGACTGCCTCTGAGACGCACAACCGCGAAGAGAACGCGCTGACGCTGGCGGTGCAGCCACTGGCCGCATGGCGCGAGCTGTGGTTGTTTCGCAAGCAGGCGAAAGGCTGGACAGTGCACGTGCTGCCGCCGGCCGCCAGTGAACCTGAAATCGGCTATGTCGAATTCGCCGGCTGGGTCCCGGGCGGTACCCGGATGCTGGTCGCGCGCGAGGCGAGAAGCGAAGGAAGGGTGCTGCGCCGCTTCGAGATCGTCCGACTCGACACGTTGGCCGTGGTGCGGCGCGCGGGAAGGCCCGGGATGCTCGGCGCATTCCGGCGCTGGCAGGACCCTTCCTGGAAGAACCAGACGTTGAGCATGCGCTGACGGACTTCCCGGAACAGCAGTGGCATTGCATTTTTCCGCAATGGCACGCCTGCATACCGGCTACGCACGTGTCGCAACCATGAACGACAGGGAGAACACATGATCAGGCGCTTGCTTGCTATCGGATTTATTTTTGTGGGACAACGTGTTTGCGGCGCGGCCGGCGGGCGATGCCGAAGAACCAGCGGTCAGTTAACGGCGTTATGCCGTCTCCACTACGACCTCGCCGCCGTCGACCCGGAACCGGTGCGTATGCTGGTCGGAGACCCACTCGGTGAATTTGAGGATCTCGCCGAACTTCGGGTCGTCCGGCCCCACGACGTAGGGCTGTGCCTGCGGATTGATGTAGGCGGGCAGGAAGGAGACCCGCTCGATGCCCTTCTTGCTCATCACGATCTTGGCGAGCATCGTCATGCGGCAGTGCGAGGGGAAGAAGTAGCGGCCGCGCGGCGGCAGGCACTCCTCGTCGATCGGCAGCCAGATGAGATTCCAGTCGTAGGTTGACGGTGAATCCTTCGGTGCGCCGGTCGTCATGAGGTTGCCGACGCTGTAGAAACACACCTTGCCCTTGTAGGTTTCGACTGCCTTGATCGAGTGTGCGTGGTGGCCGATGATCAGATCGGCGCCGGCGTCGATTGCCGCGTGCGCGATCGGCGGCTGGTAGGTGCAGATCGTCTTTGGAACCAGACGCAAGCCCCAATGAATCGACACGATCACCACGTCCGCCTGTTTGCGCGCCTTGCGGATGTCCGCTTCGAGCGCCGCGACGTCTTCCTCGTAGGGCACGGTAATGACGCGGGGTGGCGCGCCGGGCTGGAATTCCTCGGCCGCATAGTGCGTGTGCGCCCGCAGCGGAGCGATGCCCGCCTTACCCTTACCGGCCGCCTGCCCGTCGCGCAGGACCGAGCAATAGGCGAGGATGGCTATCTTCACGCCGTTCTTCTCGACGATGGCGGGCTGGCGCGCCTCGTCCTCGTCCCGGCCGCCGCCGATGACGATCTTGCCTTTGGCGCGGAAGAAATCGACGGTGTCGAGCAGAGCGTCCGGACCCCAGTCCATCGCGTGATTGCTCGCCACCGACACGATATCGATGCCAGCGGCATCCCATACCCCGGTCATACGCGGGTGCAGCCGGGTGTGCTGTCCGCCGGGTCCCAGCGCGAATTGCGGTGGCTGACCCCGCTCCGAGTAGACGCGCTCGCATTGGCCGAGGCGCAGGTCCGCCTGGCGATAGATCGGCGCGATCAACTCGGCAAACTCCTCCGTCGGCTCGTACACGGGGCCGATGTCGCCGCCGGATATCAACGTCACGCTGCCGTTACTGGCGTCACTCATCTGTTCCTCCGCATATGGCAAAGAAAAATTGGACGTGCAACGATACTACCGCAATGACCATGGGGCTAGTCGGCTGAGCTCAGGGCTCGCGAAAAGCGTAGGTCGGGCATTGTCGACTGAACGAATCATCGACAAGGCTCAGTCGCCGGACCGCGCCGCCGCAGCACTACCCGACGACGAGCACCCCGACGCCCAGCGCGGCAAACACGATCGCGGCCACTAGGTGAACCGCGCGGACGGGCAGGCGCCGCGCGAGAGCCTCGCCAAGGAAGGCCACCGGCGCGTTCGCCAGGACCATTCCAATCGTCGTCCCCATCACTACGGCCAGCAGCGAATCGAACCGGGCCGCGAGGGCAACCGTAGCGATCTGCGTCTTGTCGCCGATTTCCACCAAGAAGAATAGGACCGTAGTGGTGAGGAAGACGCCGCCGACCTTGCGCGAGGCATCTGTATCGTTGTCCAGTTTGTCCGGCACCAGGATCCATACGGCCATGGCGATGAACGAAATGCCGAGGATCCAGCGCATCGCCTCTGGCCCGATCGCCTTCGTGAGCCAGGCGCCCACCGCGCCCGCGATCGCGTGATTCACGAGCGTTGCCACGGCAATGCCCGCGACAATCGGCCAAGGCTTCTTGTGGCGCGCGGCAAGGACAAGGGTCAGCAGTTGCGTCTTGTCGCCGATTTCCGCGAGTGCGACGATGCCGATCGAAACGAGCAAGGCTTCCATGGAATCTGCGGCGGGCGGCAGCCGTTGGTTTGACTTCGACACTGGGCAAGCATAGGCTCTTGCGCAGCATTCTTTCAGTATCAGGCCAAAACCCTATTCTAGGGAGGAAGCAGATGAGCGCGCATCGTACCCCGGAAGAAATCCGCAAGCACCTCAAGCACCCGGTCGTCGACGGCGACGGGCATTGGGTTGAGTACACCCCAGTCTTCGCCGAGAGAATGCGCAAGGTGGTCGGCGACCTCGGCGCCGACGGGTTTCTGCAGTCGCAACGCCGAATTCCCGACTCGCTGCGCCTGACGCCAGCGCAGCGTGCAGCGCGCCACATCCCCATGGAGGCTTTCTGGGGCAGACAATCGACCAAGACCCTCGATCGCGCGACCGCGATGATGCCGCGCTTGCTTTATGACCGGCTCGACGAGCTGGGTTTGGATTTCGGCGTCATCTACCCAACCGCGGGGCTCGGCATCCCGCGCATCGTCGACGACGCGGCGCGGCGCGCGGTGATCCGCGGTTTTAACATCGTCACCTTCGACTTTTTCAATGGGCTCGAAGATCGCTTGACCCCGGCCGCCGTCATTCCGGTCAACACGCCGGACGAGGCGATCGAGGAGCTCGAGTTCGTGACCAAGCAGCTCGGCGCCAAGGTCTGCATGTTCGGTAGCAGTGTGCGCCGGCCGCTGCAGCAGGCGAAGGGCGCCGACCCCGATGTCGCCCGCTTTGCCCAGGGCTTCGACCAGCTCGGGCTGGACAGCGAATACGATTACGACCCGGTTTGGCAGAAATGCCGCGAGCTCGGAATCGCCCCGACCTTCCACACCAGCGGCCGCAATTATGGCGAGCGCAACAGCCCGACGAACTTCACGTTCAACCACGTCGGCCATTTCGCGGCTGCCGGCCACGCCGTGGCGAAGGCGCTGTTCCTCGGCGGCGTGACAAGGCGCTTCCCAGATTTGCGTTTCGCCTTTCTCGAAGGCGGCGTCGGCTGGGGCTGCCAGCTTTACTGCGATCTGATCGAGCATTGGGAGCGGCGCGGCGCCAAGGGTCTGCAAAACATGGACCCGACCAAGCTCGACCGGAAACTGCTGCGCGAGCTAGTCGACAAATACGCCTATGCCGATCTCGCTGCCGAACTCGACAGGCGCGACGGCTGGCCCTTGAAGGAAGAGGATTCACTGACCGGTGGCGTGCCGCTCGACGACTACCATTTCTGCAACATCACCCAGAAGCAGGATTGGATCGACCTGTTCGCGACGCCCTATTATTTCGGCTGCGAGGCCGACGACCGGATGAATGCCGTGGCCTTCGGCAAGACCATGCCGCTGGGTGCGCGGATCAATGCGGTATTCAGCTCCGACATCGGGCATTTCGATGTGGTCGACATGCGCGACCCGCTGCCGGAAGCCTATGAGCTCGTCGAGGACGGCCACATCACCGAAAGCGATTTCAGCGATTTCGTCTTCGGCAATTCGGTGCGCCTGTGGGGCACGCAGAATCCGCGCTTCTTCGAAGGCACGCGAGTGGCCAGAGAGGCGGCGGCGCTACTCAAGGTCGACGCACCGATGCGCGGCGCCGCGCGCTCAGGCATCAACGAGCGCGCCGAAGGTCTGCCCGTTACTCCTTCGTCATAGTCGTCGGGCTTTAACCACGGGACTCGCCCGCTTTTCCGTTGCGCTCGCGTAATCGCTGCCCGCGGGACCGGAGCGCAACACCGTGGTCGCGTTGACCTACTGCGTGGTCGTGTTCTCTATTCTCGTGCAGGCACTTTCCATTGGCTATGTGACGCGTGAGGCGGTCACGGGTCGCTAATCGAGCTCCCACGCCCGCGCCATCGGCTGTGTTCGCCTGCTTTCCCCGCACAAGGCGCAGAACCGCACTGATCGCTTCCACGGCATCGAGCAAATCAAAGCGCTGGCGATTGCCGAACCAGCGCGTTCCAGCGAGCGGCACAGTATGTTTCATCCTTAATCTTTGTTATTCTGGCAAAAGCTATACGTGCCCGATAATCCTGTCGCTAGACTTGCAGGTTGTCGGTTGCAAGGACGGCGGCCGCTGGTTCTTATACACACTATAGGTAGAAGGAGCGCCTGAACATGAAGATCGAATACGGGTTGATTAGTTGCGATTCGCACGCGCAGTTGCACAAGGATACGTGGACCAGCCGCTTGTCGAAGGCGAGATTCGGCGACAAGATTCCCGAGATTCGGGAAACCACCAACAAGGCGCACATGATCCGCGCCTCCGACAAACCGGTTGAGCGCTGGTTCGTTCACAACACCGTAGTGGGAGAACGCGGCACCGTGAACTGTCCGACCGCGATGGGCGACCCGCTGCGCAAGACCTTTCCGCAGCGTTGGGAAGAAGTGCCGAAGTTCGTTTACGACCCAGCCGAGCGCCTCAAAGCGCTCGACCGGGATGGCGTGGACGGCGAGGTGCTGTTCCCCAACGATCCGGTGCAGAGCGCGACTTTTTTCCAGGGCGATGCCGAGTTCGAACTGGCCTGTGTGCAGGCCTACAACGACGGACTGGCCGAGTGGCGCGAGTTGAGCGATCGGTACGTTCCGCTCGCAATCGTGCCTTACCTGAGCGGTATCGAAGCTTCAGTAAAGGAGGCAGAGCGTGCAGTCAAGAAGGGCCATCGGGGCCTAGTCATGCTCGCCGAACCGAGCAGAACTCGGCCTGGCCTGACGCATTTCAACGACCCTTGGTGGGATCCGCTGTGGGCGACCTGCCAGGATATGGAAGTCCCGATCCACTGGCATTCGGGTGCGGGCTTACGCGTTTCGATTCCACGCTGGACGGGTTTTACGCCTAATCAGGGACAAGCGATGGGCCCGGCGGGCGGATTTTCCACCCAGGCGCAGTTCATTCCCAACCTCATTTTCTCCGGCGTTTTGGATCGCTTCCCGCGCCTCAAGTGGGTGTGCGCCGAGACCGGCATCGGCTGGGTGAACTACGTACTCGAAGCCTGCGATCACGAATGGGAGCGCCGGCACCTGTGGACGCAAGGAATCGTGACGCGGCCGAGCGAGCTCTTCAAGCGCCAGATTTACGTCGATTTCTGGTACGAGCGCGCCGGGGTCGAATTGCGTCATCTGGTTGGCATTGACAACATCATGTGGGAATCGGATTTCCCGCATTCGACGTCGACCTTTCCCGAGTCGCGGGAATTCGTCGAGCGCACCCTGAAGGGCGTGCCCGAAAACGAGCGCAAGCAGTTGCTCTATGGCAACGCGATGCGCCTTTACGGCCTGGCCGCCTAGGGGTGAACGAATGGAACTCAAATACGGATTCATCAGTGCCGACGATCACGTGCAGGAGCATCCGGAGGTCTGGACCCAGCGCATGTCGAAGTCAAAATGGGGTGATCGCATACCGCACATCGTGCCCCAGGACGATGGCACTGAGCGTTGGGTAGTTGACGGGCAGAAGGTCGATTTGCCAGGCGTGGCGCTCGCAGGGGCCGCCATGGCCGACCGCGCGCGAGAGCCGCAGCGTTGGGCGGAAGTGCCCGCCATTGCTGTCAAGCCCGCAGAGCGGCTCACGGCGATGGACGTCGATGGCGTGGACTGTTCCGTTCTCTACCCGACTGTCGCAGGCCGGGCGGGCGAAACCTTCTGCACCATTTCGGACCCGGCGCTCGAACTTGCGTGCGTGCAGGCGTACAACGACTGGCTCATCGAGGAATGGGCCTCTGTCAGCCCGCGCTTCATCCCTCAGTGCATCGTTCCGCTCGCGCCGAACTCCGCCGCAGCGAGTGAGATCAAGCGTGCGGTCGCCAAAGGCCATCGCGGCGTCGTCGTGCCGTCGGTGCCGATGATGCTGCGCGAGGCGTTGCCGCACATCAACGATTCCTACTACGATCCCATCTGGGCAACCTGCCAGGAGCTCGATGTGCCGTTGTGCTTTCACTCGGGCGCGTCGCGTGAGATTCAGTTTCCGCCTTACGTCGGATTCACTCCGGAAGTCGCGACCGCCTTGGAAGCGATCACGCGCCCGGTCAGCTCGGTGCTGGTGTTGGCGAACTTTCTCTTTTCGCAAATCCTGCACCGGTTTCCGAAACTGAAAGTGGTGTTTGCCGAGACCTCGCTCGCGTGGGGCGCCTACGAGCTGGAGCTCGCGGACCATCAGTTCGAGCGCCAGCGCCTGCGCACCGAGGGCTACGACCTCACGCCGTCGGAACTCTTCAAGCGGCAATGTCATCTGGTCGGGTGGTTCGATAGTTCGGGGCTCAAGGCCCGCAAGCATCTCGGTCTCGACAATCTTCTGTGGAGCTCGAACTTTCCGCTGGCCACGTCCACGTGGCCGGAAAGTCGCCAGGCGATTGCGCGCTGTTTCGACGGTATTCCCGAGAACGAGCGCCGCCATGTGCTGGTGGACAATACCGCCAGGCTCTACAAGATACAGCTCGGTGCGGGCTAGACCACGAAGATAACAAGCCGATGTCCGAAGTTCTGCCGCTCCAGGGAGTCAAGGTCCTCACGCTAGAGCAGGTCCACGCCCTGCCCTGGGGCACGGCATTGCTGGCGGACCTGGGCGCCCAGGTCATCCGCATCGAAAGCGTGGCACACCTGCAGGATCGCAGGGCCGGGCCGTTCGTTGACGGCAAACCCGGGGAGGAGTGGTGGAACGAGGGCGGGAACCTCGTGTATTACGGTACTCGCAACAAGCAAAGCCTGTGTCTGGAGGTGACCCACCCCGCCGGCAAAGAAGTATTCCTCAAGCTGGTCAAGAACTGCGACGTCGTGACCGACAATTTCAGGCCCGGCACCATGCGCCGTTTGGGTTTCGATCACGAAAGCCTTACCCAGATCAATCCACGCATCATCACGCTCAGTAGCACAGCGTACGGCTACACTGGACCGTGGCGCAGTGCCGGGTCGCGCGCTCGCACGGTGGACGCGGCGTGCGGCATGTCCTACCTCACCGGCTATGAAGGTGGCCCTTCCGTGCGCGCAAGCAACAACTATATGGATCACTCCACCGGCAACAACGTGGCCTATGCGCTTTTATTGGCCCTATACCGCCGCAATAAAACGGGCAAAGGGATGCGCATCGATTTGACGATGCAGGAGACCGGGGTCTCCTGTATTGCACCTGCCATCCTCGAGGCGCAACACGACATCAAGCGTCCGCGGTTGGGCTGCGGGCATCTGTGGAAGTCCCCGCATAACGTGTATCCGTGCGCGGGCGACGACCGCTGGATCGCCATCGCGGTGGCGAACGACACTGAGTGGGCTGCTATGCAGCAGGTCATGGGTGCTCCTGCCTGGGCGCAGGATGCACGCTTCGATTCGGTGACCGGCCGCTGGCAAAATCGGCACGAACTCGATCAGCAAGTCGCTGAGTGGACGGCGACGCAAGATGCCAAGGACCTGATGCGGTTGCTGCAGGCGCAGGGCGTTTGCGCCGGCGTCGCACTAACGGCCGCAGATCTGGTCGACGATTCGCATCTTAAACAGAGGGGCTTCCTGCAGGAGTTCAACCGTTTCCCGGCGGTAGGTCCGCGGAAATTTGCCCGGCGACCCTTCCGCATGTCTGAACAGCCACCGGGAATCCGCAGCGTTGCCACGATGGGCGAGCACAATGAGGTCGTGCTGCGCGAGGTGGCGGGACTCTCCCCGGAGGAGATCCGCGCGCTGGCGGAGCAGAGTGTAATCGCCGACAGACCGAAAGCCGGGGAGCAGGCGCCTTAAGCCTGACCGACGCAATGGACGCAATTCTTTCCGAGGTCAAAGTCCTGGAACTGGCGCAAGCGCCATCGGGCGCATTCTGCGCCAAGCTGCTGGCGGACCAGGGCGCTGACGCCATCAAGGTGGAACCTCCGGGCTCCGGAGATTCCGCGCGTCAGGAGCCGCCGTTTATCGGTGGCGCGCCTCACCCCGACCGGGGCACTGCGTTTCTCGCGCTCAACACCAATAAGCGCGGAATTACCCTGGACCTCGCACAGGCGGAGGGCCGAGCGCTGTTCCTGCGGCTGGCGTCCGATGCTGATGTCATCATTGAAAGTTTTCAACCGGGGCATCTGGCCCGTTTAGGGTTGGGATACGAGGTGCTGCGAGGCGCGAACCCGAAAGCAATTGTGCTCTCGATTTCCTACTTCGGGCAGAACGGCCCATACGCCGAGTACAAGGGCGACGACCTTATAGCCCAGGCGATGGGTGGTTTTCTCTACGCTGTCACGGGGCGCGCGAACCAACCCCCGATGGGCACGGCTCTACAGCAGATGGAACTCACCGCTGGTCGCAACGGTGTCATTGCCGTGATGGCGGCCCTCCTGCACCGGGATCAGACTGGCGAGGGCGCGCACATCGACGTTTCCGTAATGGAGGCGGCGATCAGCACGCCCTCGATGCTCATTCACCCTTACAGCTACACCGGGCGAGTCCCGCGCCGCGGCAGCATGGATCGAAACGTCATGGACGGGATGCATCTACCCACCCGCGACGGCGAAGTGACGCTCACCACCGCCGGCACCGGTGGCCGGCCCATGGAGGTCTGGTCTGAGTTTTTAGGTGAACCACGCCTGCTCGATCCCAAGTTCGCCACCCGACTTTCCCGGCAAGAGCATTGGGAGGAACTGCGGGATTTGGTCGCGCCTAAGCTTGCCGAGTGGGAAAACCTCGATTTGATGCGCGAGACCATGGCCCGGGGCTTGGTCATCGGACTAGTGCAGAGTCCGAAGCAGGTGGCCGATTCACCCCACTTGGCGGAACGCGGTTTCTTCGTCGAACTGCCCCATGCGGAGGCGGGCACTCTGAAATACCCTGGACCGGGGTTCTTCTTCGATGGCGCCAACCCGATGCAACCGACTCGCGGCGCGCCGCGATTGGGAGAGCATAATACCGAGGTCTACTGCGACCGACTGGGTCTTGCGAACGAGGAGTTGGAGCGGCTGCGAGCTGCCCGGGTCGTGTAGCCGGCAGCTGTTTGCGCATACGCCGTCCAGAAGGCCTTCTCCCGGTTCGACTGCACGTGCGAAAGAGTTGGGCTGGTCGCGGTGGCGGGGACATTCACAAGGAGCCATTATGGAAATTCGCGAACTTGGGCACATCGTCCTGCAGGTCACGGATCTCGACCGGTCGATTCGCTTCTATCGCGACACCCTCGGGCTGCCGCTCGTATCGCAGGGCAAGCCGCGCGATCGGCGCATCGTGTTCTTCTCGCTCGGAGCTAAGCACCACGATCTCGCTCTGATCGAGTTGGCACCGGGCGCGCAAGGTCAGGACCAAACCCGTGCCGGCGTAATGCACATCGCGTTCAAGATCGGCGATGACATCGAGCTGCTGAAGGAAGCCAAAGAGCGCATGGTTGCAGCCGGTGTTCCTGTGGTTAGAACCACCGAGCACATGACCACCTATTCGCTCTACCTGAGCGACCCGGACGGGATCACCGTGGAGCTATACGTGGATCGCGATCCCGCAATATGGCGCGACAAACCCGATGCCTTGGGCGCCTACGCGCGGCCGCTCACTGTTTGAGCATCAGCGCTACGCTGGTCAGCGGCGGATGAAGGGCACGGTCTGCCTCCAACGACCTTGAGCAGACTGTGGCGTTCTCTGCGGCTGCAGTATTCACCCTGACTTTCAGGGCACCGCCAGCTCCCGGCCGGTATCGGCGGATTGCTTGATCGTATCGAGAAAGCGATGCAGGTCCACGGCGGTGTCAAACGTCGGTAGACGGTTCTGCCCGGTCCTGATCGCCTCCGCGAACAGGGTATACATTTGCCCGACATTGAATGGGTCGCCGCGCGGGAAGTCGGCCGGCACCCAATCAAAGCGCGCCGGGATCTCCAGGTCTCGCAATTCGTGGCTCTCCCGCGCTCCCTGCAGTCGCAACATCTCGCCGCGTTGCGACGACACGCTGCCGGTAGCAACCAGCGTGCCTTCTCGCCCGTAGATCTCCATGCGAAAGCCGCTGCCCGCCCAGGGCGCGGCTGCTACGTGAACGGAGGCGACCGCGCCGCTCGCGAGCTTGCCGCTGACGAGCACGTTGTCCGGCGAAGTCACGTCTACCATTTGCTTGGTATCGGTCTCGTACCATTGTCGGGCCTGGGTCGTCACCACGCACGCCACGCGCGCGAAGTCACCCAGGACCAAGCGCAAGGCATCGATCGCATGCCCATTGGCGATGGTCAGGGTGTTGGCGCCGAGGCTCGCATCGCGCTGCCACGCACGGCTCGAAGGGCGCGCCAACGCGCCGTCACGAATACAGCTCATATGACAGGAGAGTACTTCGCCCACATAGCCCGCCTCGACCTGCTCCTTCATGTAGAGCAGCGCGGGGCTCACCCGGGCTTGCAGGCCGACCACGTTCTGCACGCCCTTAGCGCGAGCCAGAGCCGCTAGCTGTTCGGCTTCGGCGGTGGTCCGGCCGAGCGGCCACTCGGTGTAGACATGCTTGCCGGCTTCGATGGCGGCTTTGGTCGGTTCAAAGTGCAAGGGCACCCGCACCACGACGGCCACCGCATCGATTTCCGGCGAAGCCACCATGGCCCGAAAATCGGTAAAGGCGAGTTTCGCTCCAAAGGCTTTGCGCGCCTCTTCTGCGCTCTCGGGCCTGGTGGTGCACACCGCGGTCAGCTCGACATCGGGGCTGGCGAGCAGCGCGGGAAAGTGCGACTGGGAGGCCCAGTGCGAACGCACGTTCGCGCCAACGAACCCTAAACGAATCTTCTTTGCCATGTAGCGAGCTCCTATACCTATGCGGTCTGACTCGCCGCCGATTCTTTGATCGAAACTCGCCAGTGAATGCGGTCTTCCTCAGGCGGATAATCGCCTGCTGCTTTGTGGTACGAGCAACGGTTGTCCCAGATCACGATGTCGCCCTTCTGCCACTTGTGCGTGAAGTGTCTCCCCCGCGGCTTGGAATGGCAACTGCATAAAGCTGTGTGGCCTTGAACGGCTCTTCCTCAAAGTTGCCGTCGGTGTGGAATCCCGAGGCCCCGCGCCGGTAGATCTTGTTGTCCAGCTTGCCGTCGGCTCCGAACTTATTCACACCGAGCATCGTGATTTCGGGATGGTCGGGATGGCGTGTGTTTTTCGAAGGATGCGCGGCCAGCCTGCCGAAGCGCCGACTGTAGGTCAGGAACTCTTCGATGCAGATGTCCTGTCCGCGAACGGCGACCACGTTGTAGTCGAGCCATGCTTGATAGATCTTGTTGAAGGCATCGTCGTCGATGGTGGTGACATCCACCCCGGTAATCTCGGCGCCGATTCCCTCCCCCAGGCAGCGAACCTTCATCACTTCCCCCCTCCTTTCGTGTTTGCGAACTCAAGCCTGCAATTTTACTCCCCGAATGTCGGGATCCGGCATCAGGCCCACACAAAGGACACATCCGCCTATTGCGGCGACGATAGCGAATGGGACATCGGATCAACGTACCGCTGTGTCTCGTCAGATCTCCCCGAAGTGGATGCGCCGGTAGGGCGCAGAGGGAATGGTATCGTCCACATGCAGATCCCAGAGCTCGGACTGATCGGAGCGCGCGTGCGCGGCAAACAGATCCTTGAAACGACCGAGGCTGGTGATCTTCTCGCCGCGCAGACCGAAGCCGCGCGCAATTGCCGCGATGTCGCCGCGGCCATGTATCGACTCCCGCGGGTCATAGCCCTGCGCTCTGAACTTGTGCACCTCGGCGCCGTAACCACCATCGTTCACCGTGCAGATCAGGATGCGGAGGCCCTGGCGACGAATGGTTTCCAGTTCCTGGATATGCATCATCAGGCTGCCGTCGCCCTCGAGCAGCAGTACCTTGCCGTCGCCGCGGGCTGCGGCCATGCCGAGAGCAATCGGAAACGCCGAGCCGATCGCGCCGAATTCGTTGATCACGTGCACGTGCTCGGCGTGTCGGCCGTAAATGTGCGTCACGGCGACGCCCGCAAAATGTGCGCCCCCGCTGACCACGGTCCAGTCCTTCGGGATAGCCGCATCGAGTTCCAGCATCGCCGGACGCGGGTCCACGGTGCCGGGTGCGACGAGAAACTCCTTGGCATCCGGCCGCGCCGCCGTGGCCGAGATCTTGTTGGCGAGCATGGGCGAGCGCGCCCCAGCCGAGGAATGGCCGCGCTCTACGAGCTTCGCCAGCACGGCCTCGGCGGCAGCTTTGGCGTCTGCCTGGATATGCAGGTCCGCAATTCGCAGCCCCTGGTACAGTCCGCGCGGATTGAGGTCGATTTGCACGGTCTTCGCATTCGGGTACAGATAGCCCGCCTCCGTGGTGTAGTGCCCCAGCCCGGCGCCGACACCGATCATCAGGTCGCACGCAGCAAACTCCTCGCGCGCCAGCGGGCTGGCGTAGGCGCCGGCGACGCCGATACCGAAGCGGTTGTGGTCGAAAAGCCCTTTGGCGAACAGCGAGGTCGCCAGCAAGGCGCCGCAACGCTCCGCCAGCGCCTCCAGCGTCGACCCCGCACCGGAGCGCAGCACGCCGCGTCCGGCGAGAATGATCGGGTGGCTGGACTGCGCGATCATCGCCGCAAGCCGGTCCACCAGAGTCGGGTCAGGCGCCGGACGCTGCGGCGTGGGCATCAGCTCGGTGGACGGCGAATACTCGGCGCCCCACGGAAACGATGCCTTCTGCAGATCCATCGGCACGCCCAGCACCACGGGGCAGCGCTCCTGGCGCGCGGTGTAGAAGGCTTCGCGCACGCTGTCGAGCATCCGGTCCACGCTCTTGACCGGCAGGTAGCGTGCGCCGGTCGCGGTCGCCAACGGCCCGAGTTCGAGCTGCTGGACATACCACGCGGACGATGTCGGCGAGTCGCCGGCGAACACGACCAGCGGAATGCTGCCGCGCGCGGCAGTGGCGAGCGCCGTCATGATCTGCGTGAAGCCAGGGCCGCAAGTGACGGTCGCCACGCCCACCTTGCCGGTGTAACGGGCATATCCGTCGGCCATGGCGCAGGCACAGTGCTCGTGCCGCGCGTGCACCACGCGCACGCCGAATTTCTGCGCCATGATCGCGCCCCAGTACATGTTCGCGTCGCCCAACAGCGCAAACATGGTATCCACGCCTTCCGCCACGAAGGCCTGCGCCAACACCTCGTACCCGTTGATATCGCTCATTCGCTCCCCTTGTCGTTCTTGCCCATGATGCTGCGCGCGCCGTCGATCAAGGCACGCCCCAGGATTTTCGTGCCGGACGCCGCGGGTGCCTGCTCCACTACAGTCCCGCTGTCGCCTGCGCGGCGCTGCTCGATGACGCGCGCGATATTGGTGGCGAACTCCGCCATCAGCGCACGGGCAACGTGCACGCCTCCGGCCGAGGCGAACATCTCCAGCGGGCCGGCCACCTCGAATCCGCCTTCCATGGTCACTTCGGTCGTGTCGGCGCCACGCGCTTCCACCTCAAACCGCGCGCGCGCGCGCGACGCACCCCTTTGGTCGATGCCACGCGCCTCGATCAGACAGCGTTTCACGGGGTGATCATAGGTAAGCCGTGTCTCACCGCGGAACACGGCCACGGTGGGCCCGAACTTGAACGTCACCTTGCCTCGATGTGCGCCATCGGCAGTGAGCTCGGTAAGCTCCGCACCGGGAATGCACGCCGCGACCACTGCTGGGTCCGAGATCAGCGGCCACACTTCGTCCGGCGGCGCTGGAATCGAGAACTTCTCCTTCAGATCGATCACACACTCTCCTCAGTAACTGGCTCAGGCGGGGGGCGCTGTATCGCACCGGTCCTATTGTCGATGTGGATGAAAACGATCACAGACGACCCAGTGTCACGATGCGCTGTGCCTTCGCTACCGCCGCTGCGCTTGCACCAATTCCGTGGCGTTGGGAATATACTTTGCCGAGATTGCTTTGCATTCGGCAAAGAAGTGCCGTCTATTTTTCGCTTGTGGCCGGGTGTCGCGCGAGGAAATTCAAAACGCACTTTTTCTCTCGGGAACCATATCACCGGCCCGGCAAGCGGTCAATCGCACGCGGCAGGCCGACTAAAAGGAGTTATCCGTGAATAGCAAAATGGGCGTCATCAGCCCCGAAGGTCTGCAACTGCGCGCGGTCAACAGCGTGAGCCGCCACCTTGACACGCTGGCCGGCAAGACCATCGGCGAGGTGTACAACAATCACTTCAAAGGCGAGTTCATGTTTCAAACCTACCGCCGGTTGTTCAAGGAGAAGTTTCCGGGCGTCAAGATCATTGCCTATGACAGATTCCCGATCGTCTACGTGGGTGGCGATCCGGTAGCGCAGAAAAAGACCGCCAAGGACATCGCCGCGCTGGCCCAGGAATGGGGCGTCGACGCAATCATCTCGGGCAACGGCGGTTGAGGGACCTGCACTCCGTCCTCGGTGAGGCCGGCAGCAGAAGCAGAGAAAGTGGGCATCCCCGCCGTGGTGGTGACCACCACGGGGTTCACGAACATTGCCAAGGCGGCAGGCCGGGCCGAAGGCATTGCCGGTTTGCGGGTTGCCGAGTATCCCGGCGCGGTGGGCGTGCATCCGGAAGCGTTGGTGGAACAAAACGTCGAGAGCGTGCTGTTCGATCGCATCGTTAGTGAACTTACGAAGCCGGCAGCCGGTGAAAACCGGGATGCGGTAGGGGTAGCCAAGCGTGCCAACGCCATCGTTTGTGAAGGCACATTCGACGAGATCGGTGCCTACTTCAAGCGCCAGCTATGGACGGATGAATTGCCGATCGTTCCGCCGACCCTGGAACGGGTAGAGGCTTTCCTAAAACACACCAAGCGCGCACCGGACGAGCAGATTGCCGTGTTGCCACAAGCCAATCTAGCCGCGGTGCCGTGGAACATCGCCGCCAATGCGGTCATGGCCGGATGCCGCCCGGAGCATATGCCGGTGCTGATCGCAGCGGTGGAGGCAATCGCGGACGACACCTACAACCTGAACAACATCGGCAGCACCTGGGGCGTGCTGCCGTTCTTGCTCGTCAACGGGCCGGTCGCGAAAAAATTGGGTATCGAACATGGCGCGCAGCTCGTCAACAAAGGCGCGAATCCCGCGCTCGGGCGCGCGCTTGGGCTCATCATCAGAAACATCGCGGGCTACAAGTTGAGCCGCAACTACATGGGCACGTTCGGTTACCCGATGAATTTCGTGCTGGCGGAAAATGAAGCGCAGTGCCCGTGGGAGCCGTACCACGTCGAACATGGTTTCGACCAGAACGACAGCACGGTGACGGCAGGCGGCACCGTCACTTGGGGCTGGCCACCGGCGATTTATGGCACGGAAGAAAAGTCCGCCGCTCAAGCCGCGCTGGAAATGCTGACGATCGAGGTCACCAAGAAGCCGTGCCTTGGCAGGCTGGTGGAACGCGGCACGAACGGTTTCAGGAACATGATCACCTTTCTGCTCGCGCCACCGATCGCCAAAGCACTCGCCAGTGCCGGATACAGCAAACAGAATATCCGCGACTACGTATACGAACACGCGCGCGTTCCGTACCGCGAGCTGGAATTTCTGATCGAGTATGGGCACTCCGAAGCGTTCAAGATTCCCGATATGGTCGAACGCGGCCTGCTGCCAAACGAATACCTGGTGCAGCCCGATGACCTGGTGCGCGTGCTGCCCAGCCCGGAGGTAATCAACATCGTGGTGTGCGGCGACCCGGACCGCAACCGGGCAATGGTGCTGTGGGGCGGTTATGTGAGTCCGGTGACCAAGAAAATCGAGATGCCGCTCTAGCGAACGCGGGGCTTTGTGGGCGGGGCCCACGCCTCGCCGGGCTTCTTCGGATGACGGTACATGTGCCCCAGCTGCATGTCCGGAAATTGCACGCGCTCAGCGTCAGCGTAACCCTTTTTGCAGGCGGCAATTAGCGCGTCTTCCGCCGGGTAGGCGAAGGGATCACCCAGCTGCCGCTCGATCTCAGCGCCGGGCTCCGGACGGTTTGCCACCAGCCAGTCAACGGTAATGGCGAGCCCCTGCGCGGGCGTGACGATATCGCGATAGCCGAGTTGCACCTTGACCTTGGTGATGTCGAACTCGAACACCCCGGCCGGCAGGGTGGCCGCCCCGCCCTTGTAGACACGGTGCGCCAGAGCCGGATGCACATCCACCACCTCCCAGTCGTGCTGCAGATGTCTGGCGATGAAATCGACCTGCTGGCGCTGCGTGTACTGTTGCTCGTCGCGGATGTTGTAAATCTGGCCGCTCGATTCAGCAGGTTTGTCCACGGCGAGCAGCAGGGCATGCGCTACGTTCTGCGCGAAGCCGCGCCGGCGGCTCAAACCGTTGGCGGCGATCACGAACTGCCTGCGGCCGTCCAGGATCCTACGCACGACACTCCAGTCGGGATTGGCCGGTGCATTCGGGCCGTACAGGACCGGGTAGCGAAAGTAGGTCGCGTTGTAGTGTCCGGCCCGATGCGCCTGCATGACCGTTTCTTCGGTCACCCACATGAGGTGATTGAATTTCGGCCCGGAAGGATCGTCGCAGCGCGGGCTGTCTTCCGGCACCAGCATCGGCGGACCCAGCAGCCCCCAGCGCGGATCGTTGCGATGCGCATAGACGCTCGATCCCCCGGCGCCGATAAAGCGCCCGGTCTTGCCCTTCATCAGTGCCGCGATGATGCGCATCCGGCCGTAGGTCGCGAGCACGATGTCGAAAGATCGTCCTTGAAGAGCCGGCTCCAGCGTTTCGGCGAAGTGCGGATCGGTATGGATATGCTCGACCGGTTGCATGAATTCGACTTCATGCTGGCCACCGTGCAGGATGGTCACCTCATAGCCCCGCTGCAGGAGACCGTTGACGATGTGCGGTCCGGAAGGCCCGGTACCACCGATGACGAGTGCTTTCATGGCGCAATGCGAGGAAACTGGACGGCGTTCATGTGGTGATCCCAGCGTTTCGCTCAAACGATCTTGTTTGCTTTCAGTTTACCGACCTCGTCGGCACTCAGACCGAGCCA
>Ga0326597_10002698_pt1 | contig 26256 bp, 27 predicted proteins | sample RVTome_12_FD_203789 | JGI IMG/M metagenome (GOLD analysis project Ga0326597, IMG submission 203789) | Soil microbial communities from uranium-contaminated site in the Upper Colorado River Basin, Wyoming, United States - RVT100D185 | ecosystem: Environmental > Terrestrial > Soil > Contaminated >... | reverse complement strand
CGGGGCTCGTCAATCGTGAGAGCGGGCGGCGCCCCTCGTCCTGCTGCGACGTACACGCCGGCGCCGGCGAGGAGCACCAGGGTCAGCAGACGGATCGTCCACCGCATGGACTCTCATCATACAAGTTTGCTAAGATCCGAAGTTCCTGATCGGCGGGGGGCGGTATCGTCTAGGGGTCAGGACACGTGGTTCTCAGCCACGGGACCGGGGTTCGAATCCCCGTACCGCTACCATCACTCATCGATCATTCTCCCGGTAGCCGCCCCGCCGTGCCCGCGGGGCGTTCGCTCCCTTCCGCGTCCCTCCCCTGAGCGCCCGACGGCGGCCTGGCGAGCGGCCGGCGCGCTTGCGCCGGCTTGTGCCTTCTGCATACAATCTCCCGGATCAGTCGGCGTTCATCGAGCGATTCGACACCCTCGGGGAAGGAGTCCTCCGTTGGACAACGCGGCGGCCATCGGCACGACGGCAGCGCACGGGCATGCGCATGAGCATGCTCATCATGAGCTCGGGTTCTGGCGGAAGTACGTCTTCTCGCTCGATCACAAGGTCATCGGTATCCAGTACACCCTCACGGGCCTGCTCTTCCTGTTCTTCGGGTTCGTGCTGATGATGATCATGCGGTGGCAGCTCGCCTACCCGATGAGTCCCGTGCCCATCATCGGCGGCCTGCTCGGCACGGCCAACGCGCCCGGCGGCATCATGCTGCCCGAGTTCTACAACCAGCTCGGGGCGATGCACGGCACCATCATGGTCTTCCTCGGGGTCGTGCCGCTCGCCGTCGGCGGCTTCGGCAACTTCGTGATGCCGCTGCAGATCGGCGCGCCCGACATGGCGTTCCCCAAGCTCAACATGATGAGCTACTGGGTGTATTTCGTCGGCGGCGTCACGATGCTCGCGAGCTTCTTTGTGACAGGCGGTGCGGCCAATTCAGGGTGGACGTCTTACGCACCACTCGCGGTCACGGCGCTTGGCAACGGGCAGACGATGTGGTTGATCGGGATGGTCTTTCTGATCACGTCGTCGCTCCTCGGCTCGGTCAACTTCATCGTGACGATCGTCCAGCTCCGCGCGCCGGGTCTCACGTGGATGCGGCTGCCGTTTTTCGTCTGGGCGCAGCTCGTGACGGCGTTCCTGCTCCTGCTCGCGTTCCCTCCGCTTGAAGCGGCCGGCGTCCTGCAGTTGATGGACCGGGTGGCCGGCACGAGCTTCTTCATGCCGAGCGGATTGGTTGTCGGCGGAGAGCGGCTCGAGATCTCAGGGGGCGGCAATCCGCTCCTGTGGCAGCACCTGTTCTGGTTCCTGGCGCACCCGGAGGTCTACGTCCTCATCCTGCCGGCGCTCGGGATCGTGGGCGAGATCATCGCCAACAACACCCGGAAGCCGCTCTGGGGCTACCGCGCGCTCGTCTATTCGGTCATCTTCCTCGGCTTCATGTCCTTCATCGTGTGGGCGCACCACATGTTCATGACGGGCATGGGGACGACCATCAGCGCGTTCTTCCAGACGACGACAATGATCATCTCGATCCCGTCGGTCGTCATCCTCACGGCGCTGCTCCTGTCGCTCTGGGGCGGGTCGATCCGGTTCTCGACGCCGATGCATTTCGCGCTGGCGTTCCTGCCGATGTTCGGCATCGGCGGGCTCACGGGCCTGCCGCTCGGGCTGGCGCCGACCGACATCCACCTGCACGACACCTACTACGTCATCGGCCACTTCCACTACGTCGTGGCGCCGGGGACGATCTTCGCCCTGTTTGCCGGGATCTACTACTGGTTCCCCAAGGCGACGGGCCGGATGATGAACGACCTCCTCGGCCGGATTCATTTCTGGGGCTCGTTCATCTGCATCAACATCGTGTTCATGCCGATGTTCATCCAAGGCCTCGGGGGCATGAACCGCCGCCTCTACGACGGCGGCGCCCAGTACGCGCACAACGCCGAACTGCTCCACTGGAACGTCGTCATCGGGATGGCGGCCTGGACCCTGGCGCTCTTCCAGCTGCCCTTCATCTACAACTTCTTCACGAGCATCCGGAACGGGAAGCCTGCCGACCGGAACCCGTGGGACGCCACGACGCTCGAGTGGACGGCACCGTCGCCGCCTGGACACGGCAACTTCGAGACGACGCCGGTCGTCTACCGCGGGGCGTACGAATACAGCATGCCGGGGGCCCCGAAGGACTTCACCCCGCAGACCGAACCGGAGCGCCGCTAGATGGACATGAACATTCCCTACACGGCCGAGGCGCGCCCCGACACCGGCCTGACGAACGGCAAGCTCGGCATCTGGCTCTTCCTGGCGTCGGAGGTGATGCTGTTCGGCGCGCTCTTCTCGACCTACCTCATCCTGCGCGTCGGTTCGCCGGTCTGGCCTCACGGGACGCTGAACGTGCCGCTTGGCACCATCAACACCGTCCTGCTCATCAGCTCGTCGGTGACGATGGTGCTCGCGTGGGCGGCACTGAAGATGAACCAATTCAGCCGGCACCGGACGTATCTCATCGCGACGGTGGTGCTGGCGCTCCTCTTCCTCGTGAACAAGTTCTTCGAGTACCGCGAGCACCTGGCACACGGCACACCCCCGTCGGCCAGTACGTTTGACGCCATCTACTTCACCCTGACGGGACTCCACGGGCTCCACATCCTGGGCGGGGTGATCGTCATGGTGTACTTCCTCGGGCCGGGCGCCGCGCTCTGGCGGAAGAATCCCGAGCAGTTCGCGAACCGGATCGAGTACACGGGCCTGTACTGGCATTTCGTGGACCTGGTCTGGATCTTCCTGTTCCCCGTGCTCTACCTGCTGTAGGAGCTGAGATGCATTCGAACGCGGCTGAAGTTCAACAGCACATCCGGACCTATGCGATGATCGGCGGCGCGCTGCTGGTGGCCACGGCCATCACGGTCGCCGTGTCGTACGTCCACCTGGGTACGGCCGGCAACATCACGCTGGCGCTCGTCATCGCGACGATCAAGGCCTCCCTGGTGGCCGCGATCTTCATGCACCTCAATCACGAGAAAGCCTGGATCTACGGATCGCTCGTGCTGACGGCCGTCTTCTTCGCCGCCGTGCTGCTGCTGCCGGTGCTGGCGGGATCCAATACGTTCGGCACCCACGCGGCCCCCTGGGCGATGCCCGCCGCAGCGGCCGACCACGCGGGACACTGAGGCCTGACGATCATGTCGCTCCGCGCCTTCCACCTCTTCTTCATCGCGCTGTCGGCGGTCCTGGCGGTCTTCTTCGCCGCATGGGCATCCGGGCAGTACCGGCTGGAGGGCGGTGGCGGCTACGTCATGGTGATGGTGGCCGCCTTGGCCGCCGCCGGCGTCCTGGCGTCGTACGCCGTGGCGTTCAGGCGAAAAACGAGGGGTCTGTCGTGAGCGCCCGGCGCGCGAGGGCGTTCCTGGCCGTGATGGTCGCGGCCATGCTCGTGCCGCGGCCGGCGCTGGCGTGCCCGGTGTGCTTCGGCCAGAACGACTCGGCCATGGCCGTGGCGATGAACGCCGGCGTCCTCATGATGCTCGGCGTGGTCGTCGTCATGCTCGGCGCCTTCGCGTCGTTCATCTTCTATCTGGCCAGGCGCGCCCGCCTGGTCCCGGGTCAGCCCGGCTCGACCGATTACCGACGATCGCACCCTCAGGAGGGGACCGTTCGATGCTGAATCTACTCGGGTTGCCTGCCCAGGCGTCGGCCCATGCGCCGGAGATCGATCACATGATCGTGATCGTCCACTGGCTGATGGTGGTGCTGTTCGTCGGCTGGGGGGCCTTCTTCGTCTACGTGCTCTTCCGGTTCCGCAGCGGCGCGAATCCCACGGCCAGCTACGAGGGGGCCAAGGGCAAGGTTTCGAAGGTGCTCGAAGCCGGCGTCGTGGTCGTCGAAGCGATCCTCCTGCTCGTCTACGCGATTCCTGCCTGGGCGAACCGAGTGACGGGCTTCCCGTCTGGCAACGACGCGGTGGTCGTCCGCGTGATCGGGGAGCAGTTCGCCTGGAACATCCACTACCCGGGCCCCGATGGCATCTTTGGCCGCGCCGAGATCGGGATGGTCAATGCCGGCAACCCGGTCGGGCTCGATCGGAACGACCCGGCCGCGGCCGACGACCTCGTCACCATCAACCAGCTGACACTGCCCGTCGACCGGCCCGTGCTCGTGCACCTCTCGAGCAAGGACGTCATCCACAGCTTTGGCCTGTTCGAGATGCGGGTGAAGCAGGACGCCATCCCGGGCATGGATATTCCGGTCTGGTTTGTCCCCAACCGGATTGGCGAGTACGAGATCGCGTGCTCACAGCTCTGCGGCCTCGGCCACTTCCGGATGCGCGGCTTCGTCAGCGTGCGGAGCGAGGCCGACTTCCGGGGCTGGCTGGCTGAAGAGGCCGCGGCGCAGCTGCAGCAGCAGTAGCCGCAACGCCCGCGTCGGGCCCGGTCACTTCAGAGCGTGTCGATGGCGGACAGAACGTCTGCGGCGTGGCCGTCCACCTTCACGTTGTCCCACCGTTTCGCGACACGACCGTCGCGATCGACAAGGTACGTCGTTCGCACGATCCCCATGTAGGAGCGGCCATAACGGGTCTTCTTCTGCCAGACGCCGTACTTCTCAGCCACGGCGTGTTCGGGATCGGCGAGCAGAGGGAACGTGAGGTGGTACTTGCCGGCGAAGCGGGCCTTGCTGGCTTCGTCGAGGATGCTCACGCCGAGCACGGCGGCCTTGTGCGACGCGAAGCGCGGCAGGCCGCCCTCGAAGTCGCACGCTTCCTTGGTGCAGCCGGGCGTGTCGTCCTTGGGGTAGAAGTAGAGGACCACGGGTCGTCCGGCGAAGTCGGACAGCCATGTGGCCTTGCCGTGCTGGTCCTTCAGGGTGAAGGCCGGCGCTTTCTTTCCGGGCTCGACGAGGGGCATGCTGGTCTCCGCGCCCATTATAGGTCTGCCCTCGCGGTCGGCGAATCGAGCACCGCATGATCCGGCTCACCACGATTGACGCCCATTCGGGCGGCGCGAGCCTGCGCCTCGTCGTCAGCGGGTTTCCGTCGCCCTCCGGCCGCACGATGCGCGAGAAGCGCGAGTGGGCCGATGCGCATCTCGACGGCCTGCGGCGCGCGCTCGTGCTCGAGCCGCGCGGGCACGCCGATCTGGTTGGCGCCGCCCTGACGGAGCCGGTCTCGCCGGGCTCGCACGCGGGCATCCTGTTTATGGACCGGACCCGGTACTCGGGGCTCTCGAGCCACGGCCTCATTGCCGCGGCGACGATCGCGATCGAGCGGGGGCTCCTCGCGCCGGGCGGCGATCACGCCACCATCCAGTTCGACACGGAGCCGGGGACCGTCAGGGTCCTGGTCCGGCGAGGGGGTCGCGCGGAGAGCGCCGCGTGTCTCTACGTCCCGAGCTTCGTGCACGAGGGCGGGCTGTCGATCGCGGTCGGCGGACGGCAGGTGTCGGTGGACGTGATCTTCAGCGGAGCCTTCTACGCCGTGGTGGACAGCGAGGGCGCGGGCCTGTCGCTCACGGGCCGCCATCTCCCCGAGATCCGCCGGGCTGGCGTGGCGGTCATGCAGGCCATCGATTCGCAGCATCGCATCGTGCATCCCGTGGATGCGCGCCTGCGCGGGATCGAGGGCGTTGTCTTCACCTCGGCCGCCGGCGAGGGGAGCGGCGGCCTGAGGAGCGTGACGGTGTTTGCCGACGGCCAGATCGATCCGTCTCCGTCGGAGACGGGCACGGCGGCTCTCACGGTGCTGCTCGACGCGATGGGCCTGCTGACGACGGGGATCTCGTTCGTCCATGAAGGGCTCTCGGGTGCGACGGTGCGCGGCCGGGTCGCGCACCGGACCGTCGTCGGCGATCAAGCAGCCATCGTCCCCGAAGTGGAGAGCGCGGCCTGGATCACCGGCGAGCACCAGCTCATCGCCGATGACGCGGACCCGCTGGCCGGCGGCTTCCGCCTCTGAGCCCGCGGCGCTCACGCGGCGGCGATGAAGGTGCGCGCGAGGCGCGCGAGCAGGTCGGGCAGGGCTTCGCCGTCGAGCGCGAAGGCATCCGCCTCTGGCGCCCACGCCAGCTTGTAGCTCCTCGCCATCGCCGATACCCAGATCTGGCGGACAGGCGCGTTCGGCGAGACGACGAACTTCGTCTCACGCGGCTCCTCGAAGAGCACGTTCAGTACGCCGTTCTGCAGTTCCACCTCGAAGCCCTCCGCATCCGCCAGCGGCATCAGCGCGCGCCTGGCGCGTTCGAGGGCTTCGTCGCTCTTCACGCGGAACTCCTGCTCGGACAGGGTGGTCATGGCTCTATTAAACATTCCATGGGCGCCCTTCGTCTAACGAGGGCAGGCAGGGAGACAGCGCAGAACATGCATGACTGGACGTTCTCGAGCACGGCTGATGTGGCGGTGGCGATGATGCTGGCGGCGGCGCTCCTCGCCGCGATGCGGGTCTGAGCGATCGCGGCAACCCGCGGCGCGGGCCAACGGGCGGGCGACGCTAGCTGCCGGCCGGCGAGAACCGCTCGGGGTCGGCCACATAGCTGCGGCGAGCCCTCGCCGACATGCTGCCGTCCCTGAGCCGGACCTCGAGCCGGTGGACCCGGCCGTCAAGACTGGTCGGCGTGAAGCCCACGATGTACTGGCTGTGGAGCTCCTGGGCAACGCGGGTGAAGGTCGGTGCGAGATCCGCGGTCTTCTCGAGCTCGAAGTACCCCCCGCCGGTCTCCTCGGCCAGCCTTCGCAGCCCGTCGTCCGGGCTGCTCCGGACCATGCGAACGCCATTGAAGTACTCGACCTCGAGGCCGATGGCATAAACCATCACTTCCTCCGTACGAGCCCGGTCGACGATCTGGCCAAGACGGGCCCGGCTCGCCGTGTCCTCGCCGTCGCTGAACACCAGGATCACGCGGCGGCCCTCAATCCCCTGCAGTTCGTCCAGGCTCAGGGCGAGCGCGTCGTACAGCCGCGTGGCGTTCCCGTAGTCGAGGTCGCGGAGCGCGCCGATGAGATCGTCGCGATCGCTGACGAAGTCGGCGGTCACCTCGATCTTGTCGTTGAAGGCACCGATCTTCCCCCGGTCCTCGGGCAGCATCCGGATGAGGAACTGCTCGGCGGCGTCGCGCAGCAGCGAGATCGCCCCGGTCATGCTCGCGCTCGTATCGAGCATCACGACGACCGTAATCGGCCGGGCCTGGTTCTCGAAGAAGACGATCGGCTGGGGCCGGCCGTTGTCGAGGACCGTGAAGTCGTCCTGCCCGAGATCCGGCACGAGCCGCAGCCGGCTGTCGGTCACGGTCACGAAGAGGGACACGAGCTGGGTTCCTGACCGGAACGTCGGCTCCTGTGCCGGCCTGGCGTCGACGAGAGGCGCCAGGAGGCCCGCAACGCCCATTCCGGCCGCGACGAGGGCCACCGGCCCGCGGGACGCCCTCCAGGAGGCTGAAACCAGCATGTCCGGAGCTTACCGCAAGACGGGGAGAGGCTGCCCTATAGACGACCTGTTTAGTCCTATATAGGGCTGTCAGCCGGACCCTATCTTTCGCTGTTTGGCAGAAATAGCTTATTATCAGTCGGTTACGGGCCGAATTCTGTTCGGCTCCGGTGCAGGAGACGTCGGTCGACACTCAGAAAATCGTTGAGATAGCCAGAGGACGCTCAGTAAGATTCGTCTTTTTGACCCGGACGGCTGGCCGTTCCGAGGTGTGGCGGGACTCGACCCATGATCAATGTTGCCGCGATCCGGATGCAGCAGTTCGGCGTGCAGTTCTACCAGGCGTCCCTCACGGCCAGTGACATCGACAAACTGGTGCGCTTCGAGGTTCTGAGCTACGGCGACACCGCGCAGCCTCCCGTGCGCGGTGGCCGCCCCCGTCCTGGCGGAACGCCCTCAAAGGTCAACTGGGATCTGCTCGAGCGGCGTATCGCCTCGAGCGAGAAAGCGTACCAGCGCCAGATCATCCGCCGAAAGATCGACGAGCTGGTGCAGTACTACGAGCAGTGCCGCCAGGCCCGCGATCTGCCGTCGATCCCCGGCGCCGTCATCATCAGTTGCGACGAGAAGCTGTCGTTTCACGCGGTCGGCGCCGACGGCCGCCTCGGCATCCTGCACGTCCCCGAGCGCGAGGGTATTCTCCGTGCGATTGACGGCCAGCATCGGCTGCTCGCCCTGCACGCCGACATCGACCGGTTCGCCGGCGAGGAGTTCAGCGTGCCGGCGATCATCTTCGACCGGCTGCCCGAGGATCACGTCGTCCAGATGTTCGTCACGATCAACGCGAAGCACACGCGCCTGAATGCGTCGCACCTCGTGAGCCTGTCGGGGCGGCAGTTGTACCGGGACGAGGCACTGGCGACGGCCCACGACGTCGTCCGGGCGCTGAACGATCGCGAGGACTCGCCCCTCTACGACGAGATCAAGCTGCTCGGCGTCGGTCACGGGCGCGTGGCCCAGGCGCCACTCGCGCAGGAACTGAAGAAGCTGCTCGCGACCGGGGTCTTCGATTCCCGCCGCTCGGGCGATGCCCACGAGGAGGCCAGGAAGTTCTTCGTCAGCTATTTCAAGCAGATTGCCCTCGTGTTCGGCGGCGCCTGGAACGGACGGAAGTACAGCATCCGGTCGGCCTCGGCGCTCCGCGCGTTTGTCCGGGTGGCGCCGGAGGTCATCCGCCGGCTCGACCAGGAACACGCCGAGCGGGGCGACTTCCGGGCCATCGGGCGTGTCATCGCGCCCTGGGGACGCCGCATCGGCGACCTGCGATTCGAGACCGACGGCGCGTGGAAGCGGGCCGGCACGACCGTCGATTCGCTGACCAAGGAACTGAAGCTCGCGCTGCAGTACCCCGAGGGGGCCGCAGTCTAGCGCCGGCCTGTGGGCACGCTGCTCATCACCGGCGGCGCCGGCTTCATCGGGTCGAATCTCGTCCGCCACGTTCTCGATCGGACCGACGACCGTCTTGTCGTGGTCGACAAGCTGGCCTATGCGGGCAGCCTGCTCAGCCTCGGCCGGGCCCTCGAGAGCCCGAGGGTGGTCTTCGTTCACGCGGATATCGCCGACGCCCCGGCCCTGGCCCGCGTGTTCGAGGCCCATCGGCCCGCGGCGGTCCTCAACCTCGCGGCCGAGACCCACGTGGACCGCTCCATCGACAGTCCACGGCCATTCGTCGACACGAACATCGTCGGGACGTTCGTGCTGCTCGAGGCGGCGCGATCCTTCATGCGGACGCTGCCGGGTGCCCTGCGCGATCAGTTCCGGTTCGTGCACGTGTCGACCGACGAGGTGTACGGGACGCTGGGCGCGACCGGTGCGTTCAGCGAGGACACGCCGTACGCCCCGAACTCCCCGTACGCGGCGAGCAAGGCGTCCGCCGATCACCTGGTGCGCGCGTACACCCACACGTACGGCCTGCCCGGGATCATCACCAACTGCTCGAACAACTACGGCCCGTACCAGTTTCCCGAGAAGCTCATCCCCCTGATGATCCTCAACGCGATCGAGGGCCGTCCCCTGCCGATCTACGGCAACGGCGGCCAGGTCCGCGACTGGCTGCATGTCGACGATCACTGCACGGGGCTGCTCCTCGTGCTGCGGAAGGGGCAGGTGGGCGGAAAGTACAATATCGGCGGTGGCAACGAGCGGACCAACCTCGACGTGGTCAACCGCGTATGCGACGAGCTCGATGTCCTTCATCCGCCGTCGGCGAATCCCGCGGTCAAGGGCATCGTGAGCTACCGCGACCTCAGATCATTCGTCGAGGACCGCCCCGGTCACGACCGGCGCTACGCCATCGACGCAACCCGGGTCCGCCGTGAGCTCGGCTGGCGGCCGAGGGTCGAGTTCCAGGGCGGCGTCCGCGCGACCGTGCAGTGGTACCTCGATCACCGGGACTGGTGCCGGCAAGTGCAGGAGGGCCGCTACGATCGGGAGCGGCTCGGCCTCGGGGAGCCGTAGTGGTGAGTCCGCTCGCGGGACCTGCACGATGAAGGGCATCATCCTCGCCGGTGGATCCGGATCGCGCCTGTACCCCCTGACGCGCGCCGTCAGCAAGCAGCTCATCCCGGTGTACAGCAAGCCGATGATCTATTACCCGCTGTCGACACTGATGCTGGCTGGGATCCGCGAGATCCTGGTCATTACCACGCCGCACGACCACGAGAGCTATCGGCGGCTGCTCGGCGACGGCTCCGACATCGGCCTGCACATCACGTACGCGCCACAGCCCCGTCCCGGCGGCATCGCCCAGGCCTTCGTCATCGGTCGCGGCTTCGTCGGCGGCGACCGCGTGGCGCTGGCGCTCGGGGACAACATCTTCTACGGCGCGCATTTCTCCGACTACCTGAAGAGCGCCGCGGCGCGTGAGGCGGGCGCGACGGTGTTCGGCTACCTCGTCAGGGATCCCGAGCGCTACGGGGTGGTCGAGTTCGACGCGGAGGGCCGCGCCGTGAGCCTGGAAGAGAAGCCTGCGCGGCCCCGGTCGTCGTTCGCTGTAACGGGCCTGTACTTCTACGACAACCAGGTCCTCGACATCGCCGCCGGCCTGCGTCCCTCGGCACGCGGCGAGCTCGAGATCACCGATGTGAACCGGGCCTATCTCGAGCGAGGCCGGCTGCACGTCGAGAAGCTGGCCCGCGGCATTGCCTGGCTCGACACGGGCACACACGAGGCCCTCAGCCAGGCCTCGAACTACATCCAGGCCATCGAGGAACGGCAGGGCCTGATGGTCGCCTGCCTCGAGGAGATCGCGTTCCGGCTGGGGTACATCGATGCGGCTGCGCTCTCCCGCCTGGCCGCCACGATGGCCTCGAGCCCCTACGGCGAGTATCTCAACCGCCTGATCGAAAGGGATCGCTGACTCGTGCGTGCCGTCCCGACTGACCTGCCAGGCGTCCTGGTGATCGAACCGGACGTGCACCGGGACGCCCGCGGCTTTTTCTTCGAGAGCTTTCACGCCGCGAAGTACGAGGCGTTCGGTATCCTCGGGCCCTTCGTGCAGGACAACCACTCGCGATCGGCCGCCGGGACCATCCGCGGGCTCCACCTGCAGGTCCTCCAGCCGCAGGCAAAACTCGTCCGGACCGTCGAAGGCTCCGTGTTCGACGTCGCGGTGGACGTCCGCCGCGGCTCACCCACCTTCGGACGGTGGGTGAGCGTCGTGCTGAGCGCGGACAACTTCAGGCAGCTCTACATCCCGCACGGGTACGCGCACGGTTTCGCCGTCCTCAGCCCTACGGCACAGGTCGAGTACAAGTGCACGAACTTTTACGATCCGGCGTACGAGGTCGGGATCGCCTGGAACGACCCCGTCATCGGCATCCGCTGGCCCGTGGACACGCCGATCCTCTCGGAGCGCGACAGCCGTCATCCGACCCTGGCGGTGCAGAGCCCCCTCCTGCCGATCTACCAGGCGACGGATTCGTAAGTCCGCGTGCAGGATTCGTGCGCGCAGCCCGTGCCGGCTCCTCGGAATCCGGCGTGTTTTCGCGGATCGCCGTACGGGCACGCCCCTTGCCATCACCGAGACCAGTCACCGGCCTGAATTGCGGCAAGTTGCCGTGAATGCTGGGGAGCCAGGTCGGTGCGAAGGGGGGCATCACAATCCTGTGGTGTCCCCCTCGTCTTGTACAATCGCCGCCGCATGCGCGTGGACCTGAACGCGGACGTCGGCGAGTCGTTCGGCGCCTGCGCGATCGGCGACGATGCCGGCGTCATGCGGGCGATCACGTCGGCCAGCATCGCCGCGGGATTTCACGGTGGCGACCCGACGATCCTGCGCGCCACGATTCGGCTGGCCAGGTCCGCGGGTGTCGCCATCGGGGCACACCCCGGATTGCCCGATCTCGCCGGCTTCGGGCGGCGCGACATGGCGCTCACCCCTCGGGAAGCCGAGGACCTGACGCTGTACCAGGTCGCTGCCGTTGCGGGGGTCGCCGCGGCCGAGGGCGTGCGGTTGCAGCACGTGAAACCGCACGGTGCCCTCTACAACAGGGCAGCCGTCGACCGTACGCTGGCCGGCGCCATCGTGCGCGCCGTGGCGGCGATCGATCGATCTCTGATTGTCGTAGGTCCTGCCGGATCCGCCCTCCTCGACGCCGCTCATGATCAAGGCCTGCCGACGGCGGCGGAAGTGTTTGCCGACCGCGCCTACCGGGCCGATGGCGCCCTTCTGCCGCGGGATCAGCCAGGCGCGGTCCTGACGGACCCGGCCGTCGCCGTGCCACGTGCGATTCGGATGGTGAGGGAGCAGGCGGTCGTCGCCGTCGACGGCACGGTCCTGCCGCGCGCCGCCCGGACGATCTGCGTGCACGGCGACACGCCCGGTGCGGCGGCGCTCTCGGCGTCGGTCAGGGCTGGGCTCGAAGCCGCAGGTATCGAGGTCCGCGCGCTTCGGGTGCTCTGACGCCTGGAATTCCGCGGCGGAAGCGGTTCGGCGCGATAGAGCGTCCGTGTGTTGCCGGCGGCCGACACCACGAAGACGATACCCAGGGCCACCGCGGCGGCGATACCGCCGGCGTCGAACAACCTGACCGGGCTGATCCCGGCCAACGTGACCTCGCTCGACTGAGTGACCTTCGCAAGGCCGATCGCAAGGAGTACCCGCAGCTCCGTCGGACCGACGCCAAGAAACGAGATCCGGAAGACGCCGGTCGCGTGTGTCGCGAGGTACGACTCCCCGCTCACGAGGAGGTACGCCGTGAGGACCCCCAGCGCGACGAGCGGGCTCATGATGTCGGACGCCGCCAGGCCGGCGAGCAGCGCCGTGACGCCGGCGAGGTCGATGACGTGATCGACGTAGTAGCCGTAGCGAGGGCGCTGCTGTTCACGGACGCGGGCCAGCGTACCGTCGAGGCTGTCGCCGAACCAGTTGGCGAAGAGACACAGGACGACCACGGGTACCGCCGGTCCCGTGTCGAGGAGAGCGAGCGACAGGCCGGCGGCCACCATCGACCCGAGCCCGAGCAGGCTCAGGTGATCCGAACCGACCCATCGGGGCAGCCGGCGGGCGATCCAGACGAGCGCGCGTTTCTCGGAAGGCGCAAGCAGACTCAGATGCGCTCGTACGTGACCGGCCGAGCCGGCGTGGGCTGAGGCGAAGGGCATGTGTGTACCTCCACCTCGTCGTGCGTGAAAGGCGGCCGGATCGGCTCAGGGACCTCGGTCCGGCCCTCGTTGCCTCAGGACCCGGACGGCCCGGTGTGCTCGGCCCTTAGCGCCCGGCGCAGCACCTTGCCGACCATCGTCTTCGGCAGTTCGGTACGAAACTCGACCTGGGAGGGCACCTTGTAGGGCGCGAGCTGGAGGCGGCAGTGCATGCGCAGATCGTCGATGGTGGCGACGTGACCCGGCCGCAGCACGACCCAGGCCTTCACGGCCTCGCCTTTCAGATCGTCGGGCACGCCGGCCACCCCGACCTCGGCAACGGCCGGATGGGTGGCCATGGCCTCCTCGACCTCGCGCGGCCACACCTGGTTGCCGCTCGCCTTGATCAGGTCCTTCTTGCGGTCGACGATGAACACATAGCCGTCCTCGTCGAGGTACCCGAGGTCGCCTGTGTGCAGCCAGGGTCCGGGGACGTGCTCGTCGGGGCCTGTTCGCAGGACTTCGGCCGTCTCCTCGGGGCGATTCCAGAAACCCTCCATGATCTGCGGGGCGGCGATGCAGATCTCGCCGACCTCGCCCGTCGCCAGCTCACGCGTGCCGGTCGTGTCGTCGACGATCCGGACGTGGACGTCGGGGAGGGGCATGCCGACCGAGCCGATCTTGTTCGGGCCCTGCACCGGGTTGACGCAGAGGGCCATCATCCCTTCGGTCAGGGAATAGCCTTCGACGATCCGCGCGCCGGTAAGGGCTTCGAAGCGCGCCTTCGTATCGGCCATCAGCGGCGCCGCACCCGAGAAGCAGATTCGGATGGACTTGAAGTCCACCCGGCCTCGCTGCACATCGCGATGATTGAGGAGCGCGAGATAGAGGCTCGGGACGCCGCAGAAGAAGGCCGGCCTGACCTGCCGGACCGTCTTGACCAGGTCATCGAGGTCCCTGGGATTGGGCACGAGCGCGAGGGGGTTCCGCGTCAGCAGTGCGAGGGCCTGCACGCCGACGTTGGCGTACACGTGAAAGAGGGGGAGGGGCAGCAGGATGACGCTGTCGCCCTCGCCGAGCACCGATGAGAGCCAGGCGCGAATCTGGACGCCGGCGTGGAGGTAGGCCCCGTGGGTGCCGAGCACGCCCTTGGGTGTGCCGGTGGTGCCGCCGCTCATGAGGAGCACGGCGGGGTCGTTCGCGCTGACGGCGGCGCGAGGCACAATCCGTCCGGCGTGCGCGGCAAGCAGCGTGGAGAAGTTGTGGTCGCCGGGCTCGAGCGTGATGCGGTCCCCGTCGCGGCGCTCCCGGAAGAGCGTGAACAGGAGGCGGAGGAGCGGCGGGAAGTGTTCCTTGATGTTCGTCGCGATCACGGTGCGGAGCGGCGTGCGCGGCTGCACCCGCTTGACGCGATCGTAGAAGCGGGTGAGGGTCACGATCGCACCGACGCCGTTCTCGCCGAGAGCGATCTGGATCTCCCGCTCGGTGTAGAGCGGGTTGAGCGGCGACACGATGGCGCCGATCTTCCAGGTCCCGAGCTGGGCGATGAGGAACTGCGGACAATTGGGCAGCAGGAGGGCCACGCGATCGCCACGGGTGATGCCGATGGCCGCGAGGGCTGACGCGAACGCATCGCTCAGCTGGTCGAGCGCCTCGCAGGTCACGGCGCCCCCCTTAAAGAGCACCGCCGGCCGATCGGGATGGTCGCGTGCCGCGTCGGCCACGCAGTCGAGCAGCGTGCGGTCCGGATAAGGCCCGGCTGTGGCCGGCACGTTGGCGTCGTAGTGACCGAGCCAGGGTGACGCGGTGAGGCGGGAGGTCATCGCGCGGATCCCGGGCGGGCTGCGCCCGGTCCGGCCTATCCTATCGCGGGGCGAGGAGCATCAGCAGCAGGGCCTTCTGGCAATGGAGCCTGTTCTCGGCCTGCTCGAACACGACGGAGGCGTCGGACTCGAAGACGTCGGCCGTGACTTCCTCGCCGCGATGAGCGGGCAGACAGTGCATGAACAGCGCGCCGGGCTTGGCGAGGCCCATCAGGGCCTCGTTGACCTGGTACGGGGCGAACACCTGACGCCGGAATTCCGCCTCGGCTTCCTGTCCCATCGAGGTCCATGTGTCCGTGTAGACGGCATCGGCACCCGCCACTGCGTCCGCCGGGTCGGTGAAGAGCCTGAGCCTCGCCCCGTCCTTCGCGACACCGGTCGTCTTGCGCACGGCGTCCTCGGGGAGCTGATAGCCATCCGGGCTCGCCACGTGGACGTTCAGCCCGAGCATGACGGCGGCATGCGCCAGGGACACGGCGACGTTGTTGCCGTCGCCCGCGTACGCGATCGTCCGTCCGCGCAGGATCCCCCACTGCTCGCGCAGAGTCAGACAGTCGGCGAGGGCCTGACAGGGGTGTTCCTCGTCGGTCAGCGCGTTCACGACGTGCAGACGAGGCGCGGCGGCGGCCAGGCGCGCGAGCACGGTCTGCGAGAACGTGCGGACGACGAGCGCATCCACCCACCGCTCGAGATTGCGGGCGACATCCTCGACCGGCTCCCGTCCGCCGAGCGCGACATCCGGCTGCACGGCGACGACGTGGCCTCCGATCTCGCGCACGGCGATCTCGAAGGTCGACCGTGTCCGCAGCGATGCCTTCTCGAACAGCATCGCGACATGACGGCCGCCCAGGATGTCCGCCGTGGGCGCCTCTCGTCCGAGGGGGCGGTCGGCCTTGACCTGGGCGGCGAGGTCGAGGCAGTGCTCGAGGTCTGACGCATCGAAATCGAGCACGGACAGGAAGTCCTTGCGCGCGCGCGAGACGGCACTCGTGTTCTTCATGACGTCAGGTTCTGTATTCCGCGTTGATTCGTACGTACTCGGCACTGAGGTCGCACGTCCACACCGTTGACGACGCACCGCCGGCGCCGAGGTCCACCGTCACGGCGACCTCGTCGTTCCCGAAGTAGGCGGCGGCCTCCGGCGTGTTCTCGTCATGCGGCCGCCCGTCCCTGAACAGGACGACCGGCCCGATCCGGACGGCGGCGTGCGACAGGTCGAACGCCACGCCGGCCCGCCCGGCCACCGCGATGAGGCGGCCCCAGTTCGGATCGCCGCCATGGATGGCGGTCTTCACGAGAAGTGAGTTGGCGATCGCCTTGGCGGCCTGGCGCGCCTCGGCAGACGAGGCGGCGCCAGTGACCGTCACGGTGACGAGTTTGGTCGCGCCCTCGCCTCCGCGCACGACGCCGAGCGCCAGGGACAGGCACACGGCTTTCAGGCCTTCCACGAAGTGGTCGTAGCTCGCCTCGTCGACCGTCACGCCGCTCGACCCGTTTGCGAGGACGACGACGCAGTCGTTCGTCGAGCACTCGCCGTCGACCGTGATGGCGTTGAACGTGTCGTCGACCGCCGCGCGCAGCGCGCGACCGAGCAGCGCCGGCGGCACCGCCGCATCGGTGGCGACGAACCCGAGCATGGTGGCCATCATCGGCTCGATCATCCCCGCCCCCTTGGCCATGCCGCCAATCGCCACCTCGCGGCCGGCGATCGACAGGCGCGCCGCCGCCTCTTTCGGAAACGGATCGGTCGTCATGATGGCCCGAGCGGCGGCCGCACCCTGGTCTGCCGACAAGGCGGCCACGGCGCCCGGGAGCGCTGCGCGCACCTTCCCGATGTCGAGGTTCACGCCGATGACTCCGGTCGATGCTACGAGGACGTGCTCCACCGGGCAGTGGAGGAGCCGCGCTGTCTCGGCGGCCATGTCCCTGGCCACCTGCAGGCCAGGCTGACCGGTGCACGCATTCGCGCAGCCGCTGTTGACGACGATGGCCCGCGCCGCGCCGCGCGACCGGGCGAGATGATCCTTCGACACGAGGACCGGCGCAGCCTGCGCGCGATTGGTCGTGAACACGCCCGCGACGGTCGCGGGTCCGTCGGACACGAGGAGCGCCAGGTCGAGACCGCCACGCGCCTTGATGCCGGCGCTGACCCCGGCGGCCCGGAAGCCCTTCGGCGTCGTGACGCCGCCTGCCACGATCTCGACCGTGTTCGGCACAGAGATGCTCATTGGTGTTGTACCGCGACGAGCGCCTTCTCGAGCCGGCCGAGCGCCTCGTCGGCCTCTTCCGGCGTGATGACCATCGGCGGCAGGAGCCGCACGACGGTCTCAGCCGTGCGGTTCACGATCACGCCCTGGTCGAGACCGGCCGGCACGACGGCCGTGGCATCGCGTGCCAGCTCGATGCCCCAGATGAGGCCTTCGCCCCTCACGGCCTTGATGATGTCGAGTCTCGAGGCCATCGCTTCGAGCCGTCCCAGGAAATGCCGCCCCATGCGCGCGACGTGCGCCATCAGCCCGCCCGTCGTCAGTTCGTCGAGCACGCACAGGGCGGCCCGGCACGCGAGCAGGTTGCCGCCGTAGGTGCTGCCGTGATCGCCGAAGGCCACGTGCGCGGCCACCTTCTCGCTGACGAGGGCCGCGCCGACCGGCACGCCGCCGCCGAGCGCCTTGCCCACCGAGACCAGATCGGGGGTGAGCCCGAGCGCGGGGAAGTGGAACGGATGTCCCGTACGGCCGAGTCCGCTCTGCACCTCGTCGGCAATGAAGAGGGCGCCAGTCCGCGCGCACGCGTCGGTGATGGCCGCGGCGAACTCCGGCGTGAGCGGGCGCACGCCGCCCTCGCCCTGAATGGGCTCCGCGATGATGGCGGCCGTGCTGCGCGACACGGCAGCCGTGAGCGCACCCGCATCGTTGGCCGGCACGAACCGGACGCCGGGGAGCAGCGGGGCGAACGGCTCGCGATAGTGCCTGTCGGAGGTGACCGACAGCGAGCCGAAGGTCCGCCCGTGGAACGAGCCGTCAAGGGCGACGATTTCGGGCCGCGACTCGCCGCTCGTGTACCAGTAGCGCCGCGCGAACTTCAGACAGGCCTCGACGGCTTCGGTCCCGCTGTTGCAGAAGAAGGCCCGCGGCAGTCCCGAGAACGCGGCGAGCCGTTCGGCCAGTTCGCCCTGCAGCGGGTGGAAGAACAGATTGGACGTGTGGAGCAGGGTCTTCGCCTGATCCGCAATCGCCTGCGCGAGGCCTGGGTGCGCGTGGCCGAGCGAGGCGACGCCGATCCCGGACAGCAGGTCCAGGTACTCACGGCCATCGGCGTCGAACAGGCGGACGCCGTGGCCGCGGACGAAGGTCACGGGCTGGCGGCGATACGTCTGGAGGACGTGCCTGGCTTCACGCGTTCGGATGTCATCGGTCGTCAGCAGGTTCATCGGTCTCTCGAGCTCCGCGGGCCCGGCCCGCACCTATCCGCGCACGGCGACAGCCGGGACGACTCTCGTCGCCGTGGCGGCGGGCCCGCCGCCGGCGACGACTCCGAGCGCTTCGCGATCGCGGCCATCGACGATGACGACGTCACCTACGCCGCCCGCGATGGCCTCTTCGCACGCGCGAAGCTTGGCCACCATGCCTGCCGTGGCCGTGCCGCCGCCGATCAGGCGCTCGACGGCCGCGGGGTCGAGCTCCGGTACCGTGGCGCCGGCCGCATCGAGGACGCCCGGCGTCGTGCCGGCGATCACGAGCCGCGAAGCGCCGAGCCGCACGGCGAGGTGGACGGCGAACGTGTCGGCGTTGACGTTGAGCAGGCTCCCGTCCCGCGCCAGCCCGATCGACGCGACCACGGGCACGAACCCCTCGGCCGCCAGCGCGTGCAGCACGCGCACGTCGGCCTCCCTGTCGGGAAGCCCAACCCGTCCGAGATGCACGACCCGGCCGTCCATCGTGCGATGCGGCGGCGCGGGCGTGGCCAGACCGCAGCCCGCATCGGCGCCGGTCAGGCCGACGGCGGGCACGCCCGCGACGTTCAGCGCGGCGACGAGGCGCGTATTCACGGAGCCGGCGAGGACGGCGACCACGACCTCGAGCGTCGGCTCGTCGGTGATGCGCAGACCCTCCACCTGCGCCTTCTGAATGCCGGCGGCCTTGAGGGCGGCGTCGATCGCCTTGCCGCCGCCGTGGACGATGACCAGGGGAACGAGCGGCAGGTTCCGGCGGGCCGCATCGGACATCGCGGACACGACGACACGCAGGCGCTCCGCGTCCTCGATCAGTTCACCGCCGAACTTGACGACGAGCGGCGACCGGAACGTGCGCGAGACCGCGGCGCGTTCCTGGGCGATGGTCACAGCAGGCCGGTGGTCTCCGGCAGGCCCAGCATGACGTTCATGTTCTGCACGGCCTGCCCGGAGGCCCCCTTCAGCAGGTTGTCGAGGACCGACACGACGACGACGCGCCCGGACGGATCCACGCGCCAGCCGATGTCGCAGAAGTTTGTGTGCGCCACGTGTTTGATCTCCGGCAGATGGGCGCCGGCCAGACGGACAAACGGCGCCTCGGCGTAGACTGCCTGGTAGACGGCGGCAAGGGCGTCTTCCGTCGTGCCCGGCGCGACACGCGCGTAGATCGTCGCGAAGATGCCGCGGTCGAGCGGCGCGAGGTGCGGCGTGAACGTGACCTGCCGCCCCACGCCCTGCTCGATTTCGGCGCCGTGGCGATGACCGAACACGCCGTACGCCGAGAAGCTGCCGTGCACCTCGGAGAAATGCGTGCGCGAGGAGGGCGTCTTGCCCGCCCCGGACACGCCGGACTTCGCGTCGACGATGATGTCCGTGTCGGTCCGCAGCACGCCAGCCGCCACGAGCGGAATCAGGGGAAGCAGCGAGGTCGTCGGGTAGCATCCGGGATTGGCGACGAGCCGGGCGGCCCGCACGGCATCCCGCTCGTGCTCGGTGAGGCCGTACGCGACGCCGGCCGGCAGGTGACGGGTTTCCGGATACCAGCGCGCGCGCGCGTCGGCGTCACGCAGCCGGAACGCACCCGAGAGATCGATGACGCGCACGCCGGCCTCGACGAGCGCGGGGCCGAGGTCGGCGGCCGCCGCGTCGGGCAGCGCGAGGAACACGAGGTCGGCCTCGCGCACGAGCGTGGCCTGGTCGAGCGGCGTCAGGGCGCCGTCCCAGATGCGGGCGAGCGCGGGGAGCCGCCGCGCGGCGCTGGCGGCGCTCGACGACGTCGCCGCCGTGAGGGTCACGGCGGGATGGCGCGCCAGGATCCGCAGCAGTTCCTGCCCGGTGTAACCGGTCGCTCCTGCCACGGCGACGCGGGCGGCCGATCCGCCTTTCGCGTCCGCAACCACGTACGGCGACGATGTGGCCGTATGCATGAAAGAGAATACTTATACACAGATCAGGGCGTTTGATCAACGGAAATCGATGAATAAGGGTGACGGGTTGGACCGGATCGGTGTATCCTGCCGGTGACGTCGCCGCCACATCGTGCGGCCGGCGGCACCCGACCATGAAAGCCCGCCGTCAAGGCCTCATTCTCGAGCTCATCGATCGCGAGCCGCTGCGCAGTCAGGAGGAAGTGCGCCAGCGCCTCCGCCGCCGGCGCTTCCCGGCCACGCAGGCGACAATTTCGCGCGACATCAAGGAACTGGGGCTCGTGAAGCGCGCTGGCGACGGCGCGTACCAGCGGCCGGGCGCCGATCTCGTGAGCCCCGCCACCGCACGCAACGCGCTCGAGCGCGCGGCGACCGAGTTCCTCCGGCGCGTCGACCGGACGCGCGAACTGGTCGTCGTGCGCACCGGCGCCGGACAGGCGCCGCCGCTCGCGCTCGCCATCGACCGGGCGCACCTGCCGGAGGCAGTCGGCACGATCGCGGGCGACGACACGATTCTTGTGATCGCGCGCGACAGCCGGCGCGCGGCGACGCTCGCCCGGCGGCTGCAGTCCTACGCGGGTCGTCCGGCATGAGCACCCATCTCTGGTCGGGCCGGTTCGAGGGCGCGCCCGACGCCGCAGCCTTCGAATGGGGATCGTCCTTCGGATTCGATCGTCGTCTGTTCGAAGACGACGTGACCGGCAGCCGGGCCTGGGCCCGGGCCCTGGCGGGGGCCGGGGTGCTGGTGCCGGAGGAGGCGACGCGTATCGACGCCGCGCTCGCCGATATCCTCGCTCGCGGACTGGCCGACGACGCGTTCGTAGCCGGCCCCGACGAGGACGTGCACAGCTTCGTCGAGCGGCTCCTCGTCGAGCGGCTGGGCGACACCGGCCGCCGCCTGCACACCGGCCGCTCGAGGAACGAGCAGGTGTCGGTCGACCTGCGCCTGTACCTTCGGCGGCGCATTCCGCGGCTCACGGCCGGCGTGGCGGGCGTCGTCGGGGCCCTCGCCGGGCAGGCCCGCGGCGCCGGGGACGCACTGATGCCGGCCTTCACGCATTTCCGGCCGGCCCAGCCGGTCCTCGTCGCGCATTTCTTTCTCGCCCACGCGGCGCCGCTCAGGCGCGACTACGAACGCCTGCAGGCCGCACGCGCGGAGGCCGATGCAATGCCCCTCGGGTCCGGCGCGATTGCCGGCACCAGCTACCGCGTGGATGTCGAGGGACTCGCGCGCGACCTCGGGTTCTCGCGCATCGTCGAGAACAGCATCGACGCCTCGTCGGACCGCGACTTCGCGGCCGCGTTTCTCTACGCGTCCGCGCTGACGATGGTGCACCTCAGCCGCCTCGCGGAGGATCTCATCGTGCTGTGCGGGGACGAGCACCGGTTCTTCGAGCTGTCCGACGCCCTGAGCACGGGCAGCAGCATGATGCCGCAGAAGAAGAACCCGGATCCGCTCGAGCTGGTGCGCGGCAAGACGGGCCGCGCGATCGGACACCTGGTGGCGTTGCTCACGACGCTCAAAGGGCTGCCAAGCGGCTACAATAAGGATCTCCAGGAGGACAAGCACGCGGTGTTCGATGCCGAGGACACCCTGACCGGGTGCCTGGCCGTGTCGGGCGCGGTCATTGGCGGCCTCACCCTGAACCGGGCCCGCGCCGAAGCGGCGGCGTCGGGACTGCTGCTCGCGACCGATGTGGCGGACTACCTGGTCGGACGCGGCGTGCCGTTTCGACGCGCCCACGAGATCGTCGGGGCTCTCGTCCGGAAGCTCGTTGCCGAGGGCCGGGAGTTCGGATCGCTGCGGGTGGACGAGTGGCGTGGGGCCAGTGAACATTTCGCCAGCGACATCGTCGGCCGCGTCACGCCGCGGATGTCGGTCGAGGCGAAGCAGACGCCGCAGTCGACGGCGCCTGCCGCCGTCCGGAATGCGCTTGCCGACCTCGAACGGTGGCTGGCACGGGCCACGGCCTAGCCTGCGGCCGCCGTATTGCCGCCCGAAACCAGCTCTGCTACTATGGCAAAGCCTTTCGCGATTCTTTTCCCCGCCAGCGAGGTTCCGTTCGGGAGTTCTTGATGCAGCAGCGCCAGCTTCGGCTTGGTGACATCCTGGATGATTACTGTCCGCGAGAGCGGCGCCTGACCAATCACGCGGTCGTCGCGATGGTCGGGGCCGAGGTCAGGCAGACCCGTTGCACGACCTGCGACGCGGAACACGAGTACAAGCACGCGCGCATCCCCCGCCAGCGCCCGAAGCCCGAGGCTGCGGCGTTGGCAGGGCCGGGCGCGGCTGTGGCTCCCAAGCGGGTGCCGGGTGCGGCCGGTGGCAGCGACGCTGAGCGGGACCAACCGCCGTCCCCTCACCCGGAGCCAGAGGCGCCGAGGCACGAACCGCCGCTGGCGGCCGCCCCCGACGAGCCCGGTGGCGGAGAACCCGAGGCCGGTCAGGACGACTACGACGGCGCCGTTGACAGTGGCCCCGTCCACCGGCGGCTGATACGGGCGACGCTTCCACGGATTGAAGGTCAGCCGCCGCCCGCCCGCCCGCCATCGGACTTCACCATTCGCCAGCCCACCGGCCGCGGTCAGCGGTTCAGACCCCGGCACCAGCGCATGGACCAACCGTTCCATGGGTACCGCACGAACGGCGGGGGCGGCAACGCGCCGCGAGGCGGCCCGCGTTCGAATGCCGGACGCGGTGCGCCGACGCAGAGGCCCTCGAATCGGGGCGGGCAGGGCCGGCGGCGTCCGAAATAGATCCGAAACTCCCATGTCCGATCTCTCCGGCAAGCTGGGGCTCGTTGTTGGTGTCGCCAACCGTCGGTCCATCTCCTGGGCGATTGCCCAGGCGGCTGCCGCGGCGGGCGCTCGACTGGCGCTGACCTATCCGAGCGAGCGGCTCGAGGAGAACGTCCGCGAACTGGCGGGCCAGCTCGACAACCCCCTCCTTCTTCCGTGTGACGTCACCGACGACACCCAGATCGCCGAGCTGGCAACGGCCCTCGGTCGCGACTTCGGTGGGGTCGACTTCCTCGTGCATGGCGCCGCATTCGCCCCGAAGACCGAGCTCGACAGCCCGTTCATCCAGACCTCGCGCGAGGGCTTTCGGATCGCGCTCGATGTCAGCACCTACTCGCTGGTCGCGCTGTCGCGCACCGTCGCGCCCCTCATGGAGGGCCGGGGCGGCAGCATCCTCACGCTGACCTACCTTGGCAGCGAGCGCGTCTTCCCGAATTACAACGTGATGGGGGTCGCCAAGGCCGCCCTCGAGGCTTCGGTCCGGTACCTTGCGGCGGACCTTGGCCCGCAGAACATCCGTGTCAACGCGATCTCGGCTGGTCCGATCAAGACACTGGCCGCGTCCGGGATTTCAGGATTCTCGAACATCCTGCAGGTGTACCGCGATCGTGCTCCGTTGCGCCGCAATGTCGAGCTGGCCGAGGTGGCCGACGCCGCCGTGTTCCTGCTCGGGCCGGCGTCGCGGGCCGTTACGGGCGAAGTCCTGATGGTTGACGCCGGGTTCCACGCGGTCGGCATCTAGCTTGCACCGCTCCCGGTAGTAGTAGCAGGAGGCGGGTATGACTTCCTCGAGATCGCACCGAACGCGCATCCTGACGGCCGCGTCGTTTGCGGCCCTTCTTGCCACCCTGACATGCTCAACCGCCTGCGCCCCGTCCGTGGCCGCCGCCACCGACGATGCGTCCATCACGGCGCGGGTGCGGACCGTGCTCATGAACGACACGGAGATCGGCGCGCGCGGTATCGAGGTCGCGACGTCCTCGGGTGTGGTCACCATTTCCGGGGTCGTGCGCTCTCCGGACGAGGCCGAACGTGCGCTCGAGCTGGCGCGCGAGGTCGAAGGCGTGAGGGACGTCCGCTCGACGCTGCAGGTCGCGGCGTCGGGAGGCTAGCGACCGCCTGATGTCACCCGTGGTTCGGCGGGCCCGGGGCGTGATCTTCCGACTGATCAGGCGCCGGACCACCGCTGTCATTGTCGGTGCGGCGTTCGTCGTGCCGGCGGCGTGGGTCCAGGTCCGCGGGGCAGGGGGGTGGTGGGCTGACGGCCTGAGCCTGGTCCTCGGCGCTACGGGCGTGGCGCTCCTCTGGACGGGCCTGTTCGGGCTGAGGCCTGACTGGGTCGAGTAGCTAGGCGGTGCCCATGTCGCCGCTTCGGCGCATCAGGCCCACGGTGCGGGCCTCGGGCTCGAGCCGGTACTCGACAATCTTCCGGTAGAGCGTTCCTCGGCTGATGTCGAGCACGCGGGCCGCTTCCTTCTTGTTCCAGTCAACCGCCTCGAGCACCCGGCTGATGTGCACCCGTTCGGCTTCGGCGAGCGACGGCAGCTGATCGTTCGCGGGCGCGGGCGCGGGCAGGGTGGCGTGCAGGAACTCGACATCGGCGGCGCGGATCGTGCGGCCCGGGGCCGACAGAGCGGCGCGCGACACCGTGCTCTCGAGCTCGCGGATGTTGCCCGGCCACGGGTAGGTCACGAAGAGGTCGAGCGCCTCGCGCGAGAACGCCTTGCTGTCGAGGGGTAGGCCCTGGGCGGCACAATACCGCGCGAGGAACCGCTGCGCCAGGACCGGGATGTCGACCTGCCGTTCGCGCAGCGAGGGCAGCCGGATCGAGAACGCGTTCACGCGGTAGTAAAGATCCTCCCGGAAGCGTCCGTCGCGCACGAACTGGTCGAGCGGCCGGTTGGTGGCCGAGATGAGGCGGAAGTCGACCGAGATGGAGCGCTGACCGCCCAGGCGCTCGAAGCGCCGCTCCTCGAGGACGCGGAGCAGCTTGGCCTGCGCCACCAGGGACATGTCGCCGATTTCGTCGAGAAAGAGCGTGCCCTCGTTGGCGAGCTCCAGCCGGCCGGGCTTCCGATCGTAGGCACCGGTAAACGCGCCCCTCTCGTACCCGAAGATCTCGGACTCGAACAGCGTGTCGGGCAGTGCGGCGCAGTTGACCGCCTGGAAGTTGCCCATCCCGCGGCGGCTCAGCTCGTGGATCATCCGCGCGACGACTTCCTTGCCCGAGCCGGTGGGGCCGAGGATGAGGACCGAGATGTCGGACTTGGCCGCGGTGCGGATCCACTCGAAGACGATCAGCATCTTCTCGTCGCGGCCGATCATCTCGCGGAACCGCTGCACGGAGGGCGACTGGTCCTCCATGCTGACGTCGGCGCGCCGCTCGAGGAAGTGGTCGAGGAGGTGGCCGATGGCCGCGCTCGGGCGTGCCGCCGCGTACCGGGCCGGCGTGCCGGGCACGACGCGCGCGAGGCCGAAGTCGGCCAGTTCGCGCACGCAGTTGTCGACGTCGAGCCGCAGGCGCCCGAAGGTCTGCATCAGCGCATCGACGTCGAAGGTCTCTCCTTCCCGGGAGTTCAGGTAGCGGAGAATCCCGGCCCGCAGGGGCGACTGCACCAGTGTGCGAAAACGTGCATCGAGGTCGGAGGAGTCCACGGCGCGGATGGCGGCGCCCGCCGACGCACGTCTGGCGCTGAAGAGGAGGTCGTTCATCGGTGGCCCCCCGGTTATCGGCGGGAGGCACCGGGTCCGACAGGGTTCCATGCGCCGGCCGACCGGGTGACGCCCGCCGCACGGGCTGCCCGGGCCGGGTGCTAGAGTAGTCCTGTCTCCGTCGGCTCCAGTCGCGCGATGGGCACTCTGTCTTCCGAACTGGCGGCACACGCGGCGCGCCTGTCGGCGCGCCCTCGCGTCTACGCGGACGCGAACGTTCCGGCCGGTCTCGTCGCGTTCATGCGCCAGAGCCTCGAGTGGGACGTGCTCTTCGTCCTCGAAGAGGATGACCTCCGCCGGGCCGCGGACCACCGGCACTTCCAGCTCGCCGGCCGGTTGCGCCGCACGCTGGTCACGCTCGACCGCGACTACCTCGACGACCGGGCGTTTCCCCCTGAACAGAGCGGCGGCGTGCTCGTCATCAGCGCCCCGAACGAGCGCGAACTATCGCTGCTCCTGTCACGCGTGGATCGGGCGCTCTTCGCCCGGTCG
>Ga0326597_10002697_pt1 | contig 26257 bp, 18 predicted proteins | sample RVTome_12_FD_203789 | JGI IMG/M metagenome (GOLD analysis project Ga0326597, IMG submission 203789) | Soil microbial communities from uranium-contaminated site in the Upper Colorado River Basin, Wyoming, United States - RVT100D185 | ecosystem: Environmental > Terrestrial > Soil > Contaminated >... | reverse complement strand
CAACGAAATCAAGGAGTTCCTCGACGTTGGCGATGACGAGGTCGATTTCATGCTGTGCGAGATCGGCGGCACTGTTGGCGATATCGAGGGCCTGCCGTTCTTCGAGGCGATCCGCCAGTTCGGGCAGGACCGGCCGCGCGGGCAGGTGATCTACATGCATCTGACGCTGCTGCCCTATCTTGCCGCTTCGGGCGAGCTGAAGACCAAACCCACGCAGCATTCGGTGAAGGAGCTGCGCTCGATCGGCATCGCGCCCGACATTCTGGTGTGCCGCTCGGAACACCCGATCCCGGAAAAAGAGCGCGCCAAGATCGCGCTGTTCTGCAACGTGCGCCCCGATGCGGTGATCCCCGCCTATGACCTCAAGACGATTTACGAGGCGCCGCTGGCCTATCACCGCGCCGGGCTGGACCGCGCCGTGCTTGACGCTTTCCAGATTTCACCCGCGCCGCGCCCCGAAATGGCACGGTGGGAAGACGTGATGGACCGCATCGAAAACCCCGAGGGCGAGGTGCAGGTGGCAATTGTCGGCAAATACGTGGCGCTGGAAGATGCCTACAAGTCCATCGCCGAGGCGCTGACGCATGGCGGCATGGCCAACCGTGTCAAGGTGCGCGCCGAATGGATCGACGCCGAGATATTCGAGCGCGAAGACGCCGCCCCGCATCTGGAACGCTTTCACGCGATTCTGGTGCCCGGCGGTTTCGGCGAGCGCGGCACCGAAGGCAAGATCAAGGCGGCGCAGTTCGCGCGCGAAAAGGGCGTGCCCTATCTGGGCATCTGCCTGGGCATGCAGATGGCGGTGATCGAGGCGGCGCGCAATCTGGCCGGGGTGCCGGACGCGGGTTCGGAAGAGTTCGACAACGAGGCCGGCAAGAAGCGTTTTACGCCCGTGGTTTACCACCTCAAGGAATGGGTGCAGGGCAACCACAAGGTGGAACGACGGCTCGATGACGACAAGGGCGGCACGATGCGGCTGGGTGCCTATACCGCGGTGCTGAAGCCCGGATCGAAAGTGGCGGGCATCTACGGGAAGAACGAGATCGAGGAACGCCACCGCCACCGCTATGAGGTCGATGCGAAATACCGCGAGCGGCTGGAGGCCTGCGGCATGGATTTTTGCGGCATGAGCCCGGATGGCCGACTGCCGGAAATCATCGAATACCGCGACCATCCGTGGTTCATCGGCGTGCAGTTTCACCCCGAACTGAAAAGCAAGCCTTTCGCGCCGCACCCGCTGTTCGCCGATTTCATCCGCGCCGCGGTTGACGCAAGCCGGCTGGTCTGATCACAACCGCCACACGGCGCTGCGACAAGTGGTCCCGGGTTGCTCTTGCATCTGTGATCGCTGCCCACTTGCCGCGTGTTCGCGCACGGCCCAGACTGCGGCGCGAAGGGGTTGCAATGGCGGCGGGTCTGATCAGGTCAGTGGTGGCGAGGCGGGGGCTGGCGGCGCTGCTGCTGGCGGGCACGCTGGCCGGGCCAGCGGCAGCACAAGACCTGATCGCGACAGATTGCAAGCAACTGCAATTGCCGGTGCGCATCGACTTCGAGAACTTCCCCCGCGTTGTCAACGGCACCCGATATGACAATATTCTGCTGCTTCCCGGCGCCCGGATCGGCGAACGCTTTGCCGGGCAGAAGCTTTACTTCGAGCGGACCTTCGACCGGCTCGACGGCGAACCCGAGGCACCGCTGCGTCTGCTGCCGGGGGCACCGGCGCAGAACCTTTCGGTCGAGGCGCGCGGCCATGCCCAGAATGGGTTGAACGGGATCGGCCCGATGGGCTTTGCGCGCAAGAACGGCTCGGGCGAAGGTGCGGTGTCGATTCTGTTCGACACCGACCACCCGGCAATCGGCATGACGATCGAGTTTGAAATGGGCTACGCCGGCGCCCCGCCCCCCGGCTCCGCGCGGTTTCAGGTTTTCGCGCGCGACGGCCGCAAGCTGGGCGATATCACACTGAAAGGCCAGGGCCGCAGCCGGGTTTGCCTGCAATTGGGCGATGGCGTGCCTGCGATTGCCGGGGTCAGCATCACCAATGACGATATCGAGGGCATTTCGATCGACGACATCGCCTTTGACTCCGCGCCACCTGTGGGTTGAAGGCCGCCGCCGCCCCGCCCGATTTTCATGCTGCCCGGTTTTGCGCCATTGCACAGCCGTCGCCGCCCATAAAACCGGCAGGTTGCAAACCGCACCCTAAAACGGCAGCTTTCGCCGCGTTTGCCTCTTTGATTTGCGTTTGCGCCATGCTCGATGCGCGCAAACACGAACAAAGGGGACATGTGATGAACGCTGCCGATACCGCCTGGATCATGGCCGCAACGGCGCTGGTGCTGTTCATGTCGCTGCCGGGGCTGGCGCTGTTTTATGGCGGCCTTGTCAGGGCGCGCAATGTGCTGAGCGTGTTCATGCACTGTTTCGGCATCGCGGCGCTGATCAGTGTGCTGTGGTTGCTGGCTGGCTATTCCATCGCATTCGGCGAAGGCAGCCTGTGGGGCGGGCTGGGCCGGGTGGCGCTGACCGGCATCAGCGCGGCAAGCCTGCACGGCAGCCTGCCCGAGGCGGCCTTTTTCGCCTTCCAGATGACCTTCGCGGTGATCACCCCGGCGCTGATCGTCGGCGCCTATGTCGAGCGCGTCGGTTTTGCCTTCGTGATGGGCTTTTCGGCGCTGTGGATGCTGCTGGTCTATGCGCCGGTGGCGCACTGGCTTTGGGGCGGCGGCTTTCTGTCGGACGGCGGCATTTTCGGTGCCACTGGGGCGCATGATTTCGCGGGCGGCATCGTGGTGCATGAAACCGCGGGGCTGGCCGCGCTGCTGCTGGCGGTGATGATCGGGCCGCGGCGCAACCGCGCAACACCGCCGCACAACCCCGGCATGGTGGCGATGGGCGCGGGCATGCTTTGGGTCGGCTGGTTCGGCTTCAACGGCGGCTCGGCGCTGGCCGCCGATGGCACCGCGGCGATGGCGATCACCGCCACGCATATTTCCGCCGCCGCCGCCGCGCTGTCCTGGGCGGCGTGGGAGCGCATCAAGTTCGGCCGCGCCTCGCTTGTGGGCATCGTCACCGGCGCGGTGGCGGGGCTGGCCTCGATAACGCCCGCCTCGGGTTATGTCGGGCCGCTGGCGGCGCTGGCGATTGGCCTTGTGGCGGGGGTGCTGTGTCAGGAAGCGGTCAACCTGATCCGCAACCGGCTGCATATCGACGACACGCTTGATGTGTTCGCAGTGCACGGCGTCGGCGGCATCTTCGGGTCGCTGATGGTTGCCGCTTTCGGCGCTGGCGCCTGGGGCGCGCAGATCGGGGCGCTGGCGGTGGTCGGCACCTATACGCTGGTGGCTGACCTGGCTGATCGCGCGGGGCGTGGCGCTGGTGGTGCCGATGCGCGTGGACGCCGAGGCCGAGTCCACGGGGCTTGACCTTGCCGCACACGGCGAACGCGGCTACGACATCATTTCCTGATCTGGGCGCAACGAAAAAGCCGGGCCGCGCGGCCCGGTTTCGCGTTTCCGGCGGCTGTCGGCGACCAGATCCCATAGGCGCGACCAACGTGCTGTTGGGCAGAATTCGGATTTGCCCCCGCGATGTTGGCCATCGCGGCGCGCCAGCACAGCGGACCGGGCCGGTTGCGCCACTGTCCAGTGGACAGTGGCCCGGCCCGTTGCCCGAAGGCGAAAGCCGCAGGGCAAGAGGCGATCGACCTGGGCCAGACGCTTGGAAATCGGGGCGCGCCTGCCTGGCGGGTGCGGGAACGCGCCTGCCAAGGGGCAGGCAGGCGCGGCGCGATTTGTCGCGGGACAAATCGCGCGGCAAACAGAGAACTGTCAGCCAAGACCCGCGCGGCGCTCAAGTTGGCGCCTCTGAGAACAGACCCTGGCGCCCCTTCAGCTGCACCCGCTCGTGCCGCCGCAGGTGTTGCACTTCATGCAGGTGCCGTTCCTGACCAGCGTGTAATTGCCGCATTCGCCGCAGGCCTCGCCTTCATAGCCCTGCATCTTCGCCCGTGAGCGGGCATCCAGCCCCACCACGCCGGTTGCAACAGCGGTGGTCGCGGCGCTGTAGCGCGCGGTTTCCGGCACCAGTGCATTCAGCGCCGTAAGCGCATCGCCGCCCTGCATCGCGGTATTGCCCGAAATGCCGCCCTGAAACACCACCAGTTCCTGCGGCAGGCGTTTGCGCAGATAGCCGGTCGAGGAGATTTGCCGCAGCACGTCGAGCGATTTCGAGGCGGCAGCGTCCGACGGTTCGGCGATGTTGCGCTTGCCCTCATCCTTGCCGCCGCCGATGTCATCAAAGCTGGCGCCCTGCGGTTTGACATGCGCCAGATCGGTGCGATCGAGGTAGGAAACCGCCAGTTCACGGAACACGTAGTCAAGGATCGAGGTGGCGTTCTTGATGCTGTCGTTACCCTGCACCATGCCGGCGGGTTCGAATTTGGTGAAGGTGAAGGCATCGACGAATTCTTCCAGCGGCACGCCGTATTGCAGCCCCACCGAGATGGCGATGGCAAAATTGTTCATCATGGCGCGGAAGCCAGCACCTTCCTTGTGCATGTCGATGAAGATTTCGCCAAGCTGGCCGTCCTGATATTCGCCGGTGCGCAGATAGACCTTGTGGCCGCCGACCACCGCCTTTTGCGTGTAGCCCTTGCGCCGTTCGGGCAGTTTTTCGCGGTGGCTGCGCACGATTTCCTTGACGATGACCTTTTCGATGATCTTTTCGGCCAGAACCATCGCCTTTTGTTGTTGGCTGCCCGAGGCAAGGATTTCCTCGGCCTCTTCGTCGTCCTCGACCAGCGCCGATGCCAAGGGCTGGCTGAGTTTCGATCCGTCGCGGTAAAGCGCGTTGGCCTTGATGCCCAGGCTGTGGCTCAGCTCATAAGCCGCCAGCGTGTCGGCGATGCTGGCCGAGTTGGGCATGTTGATGGTTTTCGAGATCGCGCCGGAAATGAAGCTTTGCGCCGCGGCCATCATGCGGATGTGCGCCTCGACCGAAAGATAGCGCGTGCCGGTCTTGCCGCAGGCATTGGCGCAATCGAACACCGAATAATGCGCGGGTTTCAGATGCGGCGCGCCTTCCAGCGTCATGGTGCCGCAAACGTGGTCGTTGGCGGCGTCGATCTGCGCCCTGGTAAAGCCCAGATGGCGCAGCATGTCAAAGCCGGGATCGGCCAGCTTGGCGACAGGAATGCCAAGCGTGCCGGTGCAGAAATCTTCGCCGAGCGTCCATTGGTTGAACACGAAACGGATGTCGAAAGCGGCGGGCAACGCTGCCTCAAGCTTTTCGATCTCGCGCGCGCCGAAACCATGGCCGATCAGCGCGCTGTGGTTGATGCCGGGTGCCTGGCCAAGGCTGGCGTGGCCCACCGCATGGGCGATGATTTCCTCGATCTGGGCCGAGCCATAGCCCAGCGAATCCAGCGCCGCAGGCACCGCGCGGTTGATGATCTTGAAATAGCCGCCGCCTGCCAGTTTCTTGAACTTGACCAGCGCGAAATCGGGTTCGATGCCGGTGGTGTCGCAATCCATCACCAGGCCAATCGTGCCGGTGGGCGCGATGACCGAAACCTGCGCGTTGCGATAGCCATGCGCCTCGCCCAGCCGCAGCGCCTCATCCCAGGTGGTTTTTGCAAGCGCCACCAGGGTTTCGTCGGGGCAATGCAGCTGGTCCAGCGGCACCGGCAGCACCGCAAGCCCGTGGTAGCCGCGCACCTTGCCATGCGCCGCGCGGCGGTGGTTTTGCACCACGCGCAGCATGTGCTGGGCGTTTTTCGCATAGCCCGGAAAGGCCCCAAGCTCGCCCGCCATTTCGGCCGAGGTGGCATAGCTGACGCCGGTCATGATCGCGCTCAGCGCGCCGCACAGCGCGCGGCCTTCGGCCGAGTCGTAACCCAGCCCCATGCTCATCAGCAGGCCGCCGATATTGGCATAGCCCAGCCCCAGCGTGCGAAAATCAAAGCTGCGCTGCGCGATCTCGCGGCTGGGAAACTGCGCCATGGTGACCGAGATTTCCAACGTCACGGTCCACAGCCGGGTGGCGTGCATATAGGCTTCGGCATCGAAACGGCCTTCGCGGTAGAAGGTCAGCAGATTCATCGAGGCCAGGTTGCAGGCAGTATCGTCAAGGAACATGTATTCCGAACAGGGGTTGGAACCCCGGATCGCGCCATCTTCCGGGCAGGTGTGCCAGGCGTTGATGGTATCGTGAAACTGGATCCCCGGGTCGGCGCAGGCCCAGGCGGCGTGGCCCACCTGATCCCACAGATCGCGCGCCTTCAGGGTTTTGGAAACCTTGCCGTCGGTGCGGCGCAGCAGCGCCCAATCGGCATCGTCCCTGACAGCCTGCAAAAAGGCGTCGGTGACGCGCACCGAGTTGTTCGAGTTTTGCCCGGAAACCGAAATATAGGCCTCGGAATCCCAGTCGGTGTCATAGGTCGGAAACTCAATCGAAGTATGGCCTTGCCGCGCGTATTGCAGCACCCGGTTGATGTAGGTTTCCGGGATCATCACCTTTTTCGCCGAACGGATCGCGGTCTTCAGGCCGGCGTTCTTCGCCGGGTCGGTGGCGTCCGTCATGCTGCCATCCCAGGCGCGGATCGCGGCAAAAATCTCGTTCAGCTTCTGCTCGTGCATTTTCGAGCCGGCGACGAGGCTTGCCACTTTCTGTTCCTCGATCACCTTCCAGTTGATGAACTGCTCGATATCGGGGTGATCCATGTCGCAGATCACCATTTTCGCGGCGCGCCGCGTGGTGCCCCCCGACTTGATCGCGCCAGCTGCGCGATCGCCGATTTTCAGGAACCCCATCAGGCCGCTGGATTTGCCGCCACCCGAAAGCTTCTCGCCTTCCCCACGCAGCGAGGAAAAGTTGGTGCCGGTGCCCGAGCCGTATTTGAACAGCCGCGCCTCGCGCACCCACAGATCCATGATGCCGCCGTCGCCCACCAGATCATCCCTGACCGACTGGATGAAGCAGGCATGCGGTTGAGGATGTTCATAGGCGCTTTCGGATTTGGTCAGCACGCCGGTCTTGAAATCGACGTAGTAATGGCCCTGGCTCGGGCCGTCGATGCCGTAGGCCCAGTGCAGCCCGGTGTTGAACCACTGCGGGCTGTTCGGCGCAGCCATCTGCGCCGCCAACATGTAGCGCATTTCGTCCATATAGGCGCGGGCGTCGTCTTCGGTGCTGAAATAGCCGCCTTTCCAGCCCCAATAGGCCCAGGCCCCGGCCATGCGGTCAAACACCTGCCGCGCCGAGGTTTCGCCAACAAAGCGTTCCGCCTCGGGCAGCGCCTCAAGTGCCGCGGCATCGGGGGCCGAGCGCCACAGGAAATCCGGCACGCCTTCTTCGGCCACGCGCGCCAGCAGCGCCGGCACCCCGGCCTTGCGGAAATATTTCTGCGCCAGCACGTCCGAGGCAACCTGGCTCCAGCCGGCGGGCACTTCGACCTGGTCGTTGCGGAACACCACAGTGCCGTCAGGGTTGCGAATCTCGGAAACCGTGGTGGCAAAGTCGATCTCGCCATAGGCGCCGGTTTTTTCCGCGGTGAATTTGCGCTCGATCTTCATGATTTGCCCTGTCCCGTTTCGTTTCTTGCCACGCCGCCGATCGCCACAGACAAGCCATCCGTCGCTCGCGAATCTCACGAGAGCCAGGGCCCTTTCCGGTGATCGGCCGCCTTCAGCAGATGTGTTTTGCCCGAACCATTCGCCACTACATATGGTAGCCGTATCGTCGGCCTACACAAACTGACGTAGCACGCGGCGCCGGTCAACACAGATTTCACGTCGCGAAGAGCGATTTTTCGGTTGACGTGCCACGCAGTTGCGGCGGTCGCGTTAACCGATTGAGTCTTTCGCTGCGGCTGCGGCGCATCCGGCCAGGCGGGGTTGGCAGCAAACGCCAATCTTATCGCGCGATTGCAACGGTTTCTTGACACTCTGGATGAGATCCGCCCGCAGGCCGGCCCTGGCACGGGCGCCAAGCGGGCGTTGCAGCGCCACCACAGCGTGTAAATTCGACGCATGACATTCGGAAGGATGGTCGGGGCGATAGGATTTGAACCTACGACCCTCTGGTCCCAAACCAGATGCGCTACCAGACTGCGCCACGCCCCGACGCTGCCATACCTAACGGCAGAATCGCCAAAGGAAAAGGGTCACTGGCAGGGAAATGCCGCGCGGTCCTGCGGCAACCGCGGATGCGCCAGCATCGCCCCGGGCACAATGCCGATGCGCCGCGCCAGACCGCCGTTGATTTCCAGCACCATCAACACCGAATCACCACCGGGAATCGGCGTCTCGTCGCGCGGAACGGCGTTTTCATGCACCCGCGTCACGGTGCCGGTCTGATCAATGAAGATCATGTCAAGCGGCAGCAGCGTGTCCTTCATCCAGAACACCGCGGGGCGCGGGCTGGGATAGACGAACAGCATTCCCACGCTTGCGGGCATACTTTCGCGGTGCATCAGGCCAAGCTGCATTTCGGCGGGCTCATCCGCGATCTCGACGCTGAACCGCGCCTGCCCGCCGTCAAGCCTGAACAGCACCTGATCATCGCGGCACGCAGCACCCTGCGCCGCCACGGCCAGCGGCTGCGCTGCAAGCAGCGCGGCCAGCGCCAGCGCGCGGCGAAACGGTGTCACTCCTGCCCCCGCATCGCCACTTCCCAGGCCAGAACCTGCGCCGCCATGCGCCCGCGCTTGCCCTCGATCACCCGCAACCCCACCGCCTCGCCCGGCGCCAGATCGGAAAACCCCGACTGCCGCAGCACCTCGATGTGAATGAACACGTCTTCGGTCCGGCCGAACACATTGGCAAAGCCGAAGCCCTTGGCCTTGTCGAACCATTTCACCCGCGCCGGTTCCAGCGGCAGGGCGGCGATATCGACCGGATCCGAATCTTCCAGGTCTTCGATACGCGCCATGCGGTCCGGTTCGGGCGCGCTGATTTCAAGCACCTCGACAGCCTGCACGCCGCGCGGCGTGGTCTGCGCCAGCACCACAATGGCCGCTCCATCGGCGATCGAGCCCTGGCCGAAGTTGCGCAACACGTTGGCGTGCAACAAAATATCCGGCCCGCTTTCGGTATCCAACACGAATCCGAAGCCCTTGACCGGGTCAAACCACTTGACGTGACCCGCAACCCTGCGGAGTTCGGAGCGATCCTGAGTCATCAATTCTACTTTCCGTCACCTGCCCCCCCAGAGCGTGCGCACTCTCACACAAGGCCGTCGGGATTCAAGTGAAAAAGTAAGGATTACCTTACCTGAATATTGCGACAAAAGCGAACATCAGGATATTGCGGCAATGCGAACATCAGGGGCTCAGGCGGCACACCGACCAGGAATCGCCAAGCCCGGCGCGCTGCCAGCGAAACCGATCGTGCAGCCGAAACTGCCCGTCGGCCCAGAACTCCAGTTCCAGCGGGCGCAGCCGGATGCCACCCCAGAACGGCGGCCGCGCCGGGGCAATGCCATGCAGCGCGGTCATCCGCGCCACTTCGGCAATCAGCGCGCCGCGCGATTCCAACGGCCGGCTTTGCTGCGAGGCCCAGGCGCCCAGCCGGCTTTTCAGGCTGCGCGAGGCAAAATAGGCATCGGCCTGCGTCCCGTCTTCGCGGCTGGTCAGGCCGCGCACGCGGATCTGGCGGCGCAGACTTTTCCAGTGCAGCACGAAGGCGGCCTTGCCGGACGCGGCGATCTCGGCAGCCTTCACGCTGCCGTAATTGGTGTAGAACACGAAAGCGTCGGGCTCGATGTCCTTGAGCAGCACCATGCGCACATTGGGCATGCCTTCGGCATCGACCGTGGCAAGCGCCATCGCATTGGCGTCGTTCGGTTCCAGCGCTTCGGCCTCGGCCAGCCAGGCGCGCGCCAGCGCGAATGGGTCGTCGCCCGCGAAGATGCCCGTTCTGTCGCCCATCGCCCCCGTGAACCCGGCCAATCTGTGCGCTGCCGCTACGGCAGTTTGCCCCGCTTGATGCCCCGCAAGCTTTCGCCTAATGCTGGCGCACGCATCTAGAAAGCGTGAGGAGAGCGGATGTCAAGCAAACTGATGGCAGGCAAGCGTGGGCTGATCATGGGCCTGGCCAACGACAAGTCGATCGCCTGGGGCATCGCCCGGGCACTGGCCGATGCAGGGGCCGAAATCGCGCTTTCCTATCAGGGCGATACGCTGCTCAAACGGGTGGCGCCGTTGGCCCAGCAGATCAATGCAACCGAGATGATCGAATGCGATGTAGCCGATGAGGGCTCTTTGGACGCGCTGTTCGCGCGGCTGGCCGAGGTCTGGGGCAAGATCGACTTTCTGGTGCATGCGATCGGCTTTTCCGACAAGGCCGAACTGCGCGGCCGCTATGTCGAAACCTCGGCCGCGAACTTTCGCATGACGATGGATATTTCGGTCTATTCCTTCACCGCCGCCTGCCGGCGCGCCGCGGCGCTGATGCCCGATGGCGGCAGCCTGCTGACGCTGACCTATTACGGCGCCGAACGGGTGATGCCGCATTACAACGTGATGGGCGTGGCCAAGGCGGCGCTGGAGGCCAGCGTGCGCTACATCGCCGAAGATCTGGGCAAGGACGGCATCCGCTGCAACGCGATTTCCGCCGGGCCGATCAAGACGCTGGCAGCCAGCGGCATCGGCGATTTTCGCTACATCATGAAGTGGAATGAGCTGAACAGCCCGCTGCGGCGCAACGTGAACCAGGAAGAGGTCGGCAAATCGGCGCTCTATCTGCTTTCCGATCTCGGATCCGGCGTCACCGGCGAGGTGCACCACGTCGATGCCGGCTACCATGTCGTCGGCATGAAGGCGGTGGATGCGCCCGATATCGACGTGGTCACCGGGCGCAACGGCAACGGCAATGGCAACGGGCGGGACCAGCAGCCATGAGCGAACGCCTGCCGCATGAAAAGGGCTTTCACGTCAGCTGGGACCAGTTGCACCGCGACGCGCGCGCGCTGGCCTGGCGGCTGGATGGCAAGGGGCCAGACGCCGGCGCCTGGCGCGCCGTGGTCGGCATCACCCGCGGCGGGCTGGTGCCGGCGATGATCGTTTCGCGCGAACTTGATATCCGCGTGGTCGATACGATCTCGGTAAAAAGCTACAGCCATCAGGCGCAGGCGCCCGAGGCCAAGGTGACGAAAAGCCCGCAGGCCGAGCTGATGCGCGACGGCGAGGGGATCCTGATCGTCGATGATCTGGTGGACACCGGCAAGACGCTGGACCTGGTGCGCCGGCTTTACCCGCGCGCGCATTTCGCCACCGTCTATGCCAAGCCCAAGGGCAAGCCGCTGGTCGATACCTATATCACCGAGGTCAGCCAGGACACCTGGATTTTCTTTCCATGGGACATGGCACTGCAATATGTGCAGCCCTACCGCGGCACCGACTGAGCCCGCGGCGCGCGCCGGGGGCTGTCTGCCCCCGGACCCCCGAGGGTATTTGCACAATGAAGAAAGGGGCGCGCGATGGCACTGAACCCGTTGAACCCGGCAGTTGCGGGCACATTCGTGCCGCCGGTGATGCAGGCGCGACGCTGGCTGGACGGGGTGCACTTTGCGCCGGAGCGGCCCTTGATCAACGTCAGTCAGGCGGCGCCAATGCAGCCGCCGCCGCTGGCGCTGCGCCAGGCGATCGCCGATGCGGCGCTGCGCGACCCGCAGGCGCATCTTTACGGCCCGGTGCTGGGTATGGGCGCGCTGCGCGAGGAACTGGCGGCGCAGTGGTCGCTGGCCTACGGCGGGCAGATTGCGCCGGCGCAGGTGGCGATCACGCAGGGCTGCAACCAGGCGTTCTGCGCGGTGCTGGCGACGCTGGCCGGAGCGGGAGATGAGGTCATTCTGCCAACGCCTTGGTATTTCAACCATAAAATGTGGTTGGACATGCAGGGCGTGCGGGCGGTGCCGCTGGCCACAGGCCCGGGACTGATCCCGGATGCCGGTGCAGCGGCGGCGCTGATCACGCGCGCGACGCGGGCGATCGTGCTGGTCAGCCCCAACAACCCCGGCGGCGTCGAATACCCGGCGGCAACGCTGCGCGCGTTTCGCGACCTGGCGCGCGCCCGCGGGCTGGCGCTGATCGTCGATGAGACCTACCGCGATTTTGATGCGCGCGACGGCGCGCCGCATGATCTGTTTGCCGACCCCGACTGGGACGGCGGTTTCATCCACCTCTATTCCTTCTCGAAAGCCTATCGGCTGACCGGGCACCGGGTGGGGGCGATCGTGGCGGGCCGCGCGCGGCTGGCCGAGGTGGAGAAGTTTCTGGACACAGTGGCGATCTGCCCCGGTCAGCTTGGCCAGATCGCAGCACTTTGGGGCATGCGCCACCTTGGCGCCTGGGTGGCGGGCGAGCGCGCCGAGATTCTGGCGCGCCGGGCGGCGATGGCGGCGGGGCTGGCGGCGCTGCCGGGTTGGCGCAGGCTGGGGGTGGGGGCCTATTTCGCCTATGTCGAGCACCCCTCAAAGCTGCCCTCGCCCGAATTCGCACGCGCGCTGGTGCGCGACGCCGGCGTGCTGTTGCTGCCCGGCACCATGTTCATGCCCGAAGGCGCGGCGGCGGCAGCGCGGCAGTTGCGCATCGCCTTTGCCAATATCGACGTGGCCGGGATCGGGCAGCTGATGGGGCGGCTTGCCGCGCTGGCCATCTGAGCCTTGCCGGCGCGTCGGCAAACGCCTAAACACCCCGAAACGGCTTATCCGCGAAAGGTGCGAGCGATGTCGAACCCGCTGCGTTCTAAAGGCCAGAACACCATCGTCTGGGTTCTGATCGCGCTGCTTGTCCTGGGCCTTGGCGGTTTTGGGCTGACCAATTTTTCGGGCTCGATCCGCAGCATCGGCAAGGTCGGGCAGACCTCGATCAGCATCAACGATTACGTGCGCGCACTGCAACAGGAAATGAACGCCGTGTCGCAGCAGATCGGGCAGCAGGTCACAATGCAGCAGGCGGTGGCGTTCGGCATCGACCGGGCGGTGCAGGAGCAGCTGTTTGCCAATGCGGCGCTGGACGAACAGGCCCGGCTGATCGGCGTTTCGGTGGGCGATGCCGAAGTGCGCCGCCAGATCGTCGCGACCGGCGCGTTTCAGGGGCTTGACGGCAAGTTCGACCGCCAGAACTACGCGCTGACGCTGCGCCAGCAGGGCTTGACCGAGGCCGAGTTCGAGGCCGCGCTGCGCGCCGAAGTCGCGCGGCTGATCTTGCAGGGTGCCGCGGTGGGCGGGCTGCGGGTGCCCGAGGTGCTGACCGCGACGGTGCGCGATTACGCGCTGGAAACCCGCAGTTTGAGCTATGCCGAACTGACCCCTGACGAACTGGCCACGCCGCTGCCGGAACCATCGGAAGCGGATTTGCGCGCCTGGCACACGGCGAACGCCGCCGAGTTCACCAGCCCGGAAACCCGCGACATTTCCTTTGTCTGGCTGACCCCCGAAATGCTGGCCGAAGCGCAGACCGCCGACGAGGCCACGCTGCTTGCTGCCTATCAGGCACGGATCAGCGAATTCGTGGTGCCCGAGCGGCGGCTGGTGGAACAGCTGGTGTTTCCCTCGCAGGCCGATGCGATCGCCGCCAGGGCGCGCTATGACGCGGGCACTGCCAGCTTTGAACAGCTGGTCACCGAGCGCGGCCTGGCACGCGCCGATATCGACCTGGGCGACGTCAGCGAGGCCGAGCTGGGCGAGGCAGGCGCAGCGGTGTTCGCCGCCGAAGTGCCGGCGTTGCTGGGGCCACTGCCATCGGATTTCGGGCCGGCGCTTTACGCCGTGAACGCGGTGCTGCCGGCGCAGGATGTCGGGTTTGCCGAGGCCCGCGCCGAACTGGCCGCCGAATTCGCCTATGAAAGCGCGCGGCGCGCGATTGCGGAAAACGCGGAAAGCTATGCAGACCTGCTGGCGGGCGGCGCCTCGCTGGAAGACATGGCGCGCGAGACGCCGATGCAGGTGGGCAGCCTGCGTTTCGGCCCGACCAGCCGCGGCGGCATCGCCGCCTATGAAGCCTTCCGCGCAGCTGCCGCCGCCGCAAGGCCGGAGGATTTTGCCGAACTGGCCAGTCTGGAAGATGGCGGCGTGTTCGCGCTGCGGCTGGATGCCGTCAACCCGCCGGCACTGATCCCCTATGACGAGGTGGCTGGGGCGGTGCGGGCCTCATGGCAGCGCAGCCAGACGCAGTCGCGGCTGGCCGAGCGCGCAGCCGAGATCGTCGCGGCGATCGCGGGTGGCGGGCGGCTTGGCGCGCAGGGGCTGATCAGCACCAGTGTCGGCAAATTGCCGCGCGGCGGCTTTCTGGAGGGGGTGCCGGCGGCGCTGGCCGAGCGCGCCTTTGCCATGCAACCGGGCAGCGCGGAAACGGTCGAGGCGCAGGGCCGCGTGTTCGTGGTTGTGCTTGATGCCGTGCATCCGGCCGACCCGCAAGAGCCCGAATTTGCCAGCACCGAGGCCAGCACCCGGCAGCGCCAGTTGCAGTCTCTGGCGCAAGACGTGCTGGCGCTTTACGGGCGCGCGGCGCAGGCCGAGGCCGGGCTGAACATCGATTTCACCGCAATTTCCGCGGTGCAGTCGCAGCTGCAATAAAGCGCATGCCGAAAGGTGCGGCGCGAATTTCGTGCATGATGCGCGTAAAAACAAGAAGCTGCGGCGGCCTGGGATTCACGATGAACGCAGACCGCAGCGGCCCCGGGCAACGGAGGACAGACCCTTGGTCGCGCTGAACCCCTCGTTCGAGGCTTTCGAGGCCGGCTGGAATGCCGGTCGCAACCAGCTTGTCTATGCGCGCCTTGCCGCCGACCTTGATACGCCGGTGTCGCTGATGCTGAAACTGGCCGATGCGGCGACGAACAGCTTCATGCTGGAAAGCGTGACCGGCGGCGAGGTGCGCGGGCGTTATTCGATCGTCGGCATGAAGCCCGATCTGATCTGGGAATGCCGCGGCGCGACCGCCCGCATCAACCGCAAGGCCCGGTTCGACGACAGCTTTGCACCACTGCCCGGGCATCCATTTGAAAGCCTGCGCGCGCTGATCGCTGAAAGCCATATCGACATGCCTGCGGGCATCCCGGCAGTGGCGGCGGGGCTGTTTGGCTATCTGGGCTACGACATGATCCGGCTGGTGGAACATCTGCCCGAGGTCAACCCCGACCCGCTTGGCGTGCCCGACGCCATGCTGATGCGCCCCTCGGTGGTGGCGGTGCTCGATGGCGTCAAGGGCGACGTCACGCTGTGCGCCCCGGCCTGGGCCGGTTCGGGGCTGTCGGCACGCGCCGCCTATGCGCAGGCGGCCGAGCGGGTGATGGATGCGCTGCGCGATCTTGACCGCCAACCCGCCACCGCTGTGCGCGATCTGGGCGAGGCGGCGCCGGTCGGCGAGCCGGTTTCGAACTTCACCAAGGCGGGCTACATGGCCGCGGTGGAAAAGGCGAAGGACTACATTCGCGCCGGCGACATCTTTCAGGTGGTGCCCAGCCAGCGCTGGAGCCAGGATTTCAGGCTGCCGCCCTTTGCGCTTTATCGCAGCCTGCGGCGCACCAACCCCTCGCCCTTCATGTTCTTCCTGAACTTCGGCGGGTTCCAGATCGTCGGCGCCAGCCCCGAAATTCTGGTGCGGCTGCGTGACGGCGAAGTGACCATTCGCCCGATTGCCGGCACCCGCCCGCGTGGCGCCACCCCCGACGAAGACCGCGCGCTTGAGGCCGAGCTGCTGGCCGACCCCAAGGAACGCGCCGAACATCTGATGCTGCTCGACCTTGGGCGCAACGACGTCGGGCGCGTGGCGCGGATCGGCACGGTGCGCCCGACCGAGCAGTTCATCATCGAGCGCTACAGCCACGTGATGCACATCGTCTCGAACGTGGTGGGCGAGTTGGCCGAGGGGCAGGACGCGCTGTCGGCGCTGCTGGCGGGGCTTCCGGCAGGCACCGTGTCGGGCGCGCCAAAGGTGCGGGCAATGCAGATCATTGATGAGCTGGAGCCCGAAAAGCGTGGCATCTACGGCGGCGGCGTCGGCTATTTCGCCGCCAACGGCGAAATGGACATGTGCATCGCGCTGCGCACCGCGGTGCTGAAGGACGCAAGGCTTTACGTGCAGGCCGGGGGGGGCGTGGTCTATGACAGCGACCCCGAGGCGGAATGGCTCGAATCGGTCAACAAAAGCAGGGCGTTGCGCAAGGCCGCCGAAGACGCCGGCCTGTTCGCACGGCGCGGCAACGGCTGACGCCCATGCCGGCGCCCGTGCCGGCGCCGTGACCTAGCCGCCCGAGTCCACGCCCGCCAGCGCCAGCGCCGAAATCGGCGCCAGTTGCACGCCGCTGTCCGGGCGCGCCGCCCATTGCGCCAGCGCGGCCAGCGATTCGGGCCAGGCGTGCAGCATCACCGCGGCGCCGTCACCGCGCGAAGCCTCAAACCCGGCGCGGTCCAGATAGCGCAGAATCGCCGGGCTGCGGTCTTGCGCGGTATCGAGCACGCGCCAGATGCCGGCCTGCGGCAGCGCCGCCGAACCGGCAAGCTGGCGCGCCGCATTCAGCCCGATGTCCTGCTGCGTGACCAGCCCCAGCCCGTCGCGCGCCAGCGCCGCCACCAGCTGCTGCGACAAAAGCCGGTCGCCCTGAAAGAGCGGCCTTGGCGGTTCCACCAGCGCCACCGCGCCGGGCACCGCGCGGCGCCAGGCGGCAAGCGCCACCTCCAGATCCATGGCGGTGGCGCCAGCGGGCAGCGGTGCCGCAAGGATCGCGATTTCCAGCCCGGCGGCGCGGTAGGCCCGGGCGGCCTCGGTGACGTCGGCGCGCATCGGATCCAGCGCCACGGTCAGCGGCAGGCCAAGGGCCGCCAGCGCGGCGCGCTCGACCCCGCCCGCAGCGGGGCCAGGATCCAGCAGCACCACCGCCAAAAGCGGCGCCCCGCTGGCCGCAAATGCCAGCGCATTCTGGCGCAGCGCCGCGCCCGCCGGAACGGCATCCGGCGCGGCGCCGGGCGCATCGCTGCCGATGCTGGGCAGGCGGTTCACGTCGATGCCGGGCGCATTGCTGAAGCCTGCGCCCGCCACGGCGCCGAAACCCGCGGGGGGGGCGCCGGGAAACCCGGGTTGCGGCGGCGCGACTTGGCCTGGCTGGTCGGGGGCCTGCTCGGGCAACAGGATGATGTCGGGCAGTTCCGGCAGCGCCGGGGCGCTGGCGGCCTTGCGCCCCGGTTGTGGCGCGGCACTGGCCGTGGTGGCGACCTCGGGCTGATCGGGGGCAATCGCGGCGGCGGGCAAATCAGGGGCATCGACCTCACCCGGCGGCGGCACCGGCAGCGGCTGTTCCTGCGCCGGCAAAGCGGCAAGCACTTGTCCCCGCGGCGGCAGCGGCGCTGCGGGACCGACGGCGGGCGCCGGGGCGGCGGCAGAGGAAGTTTCAGCCAGCGGCGGCGATAGCTCGGCCAGCGGCGCCGCGACCGCGGGTGCGGCAGCCGGCTGCGGTGCGGCCACTGGCTGCGATTGTTCCGGCGCGGGCAATGCGGCAAGCAATTGCGCCTGCGGCGCTTGCGGCGCATGCGGTGCGGCGGGGCCTGCCGCCGGGGCGGCCGCGGCGAATTCGGCCTGCGGCGGCGACAATTCGGCCTGCGGCAACGGCACAGCGACTGCCGCCGCCGACTGCGGCGCAGCGTCGGGTGGCAGCAGCCCCTGCCCGGGCAGCGCCACCAGCGCTTGCGCCTGCGGCGCTTGCGGCGCGGCGGGGTAGGCTACGGGTGCCGGGGCGGCGGCCGAGGTGGCATCGGGCTGCGGCGGCGACAAGTCCGACCGCGGGGCCGCGACCGTGGGAGCGAACGCCACCTGCGGCGCGGCGTCGGGCTGCGATAGTTCCCGCCCGGGCAGCGCGGCAAGCGACAGCGCCTGCGGCGGCAGCAGTGCGGCGGGGTCGGCGGCGGGGGCCGGGGCCGCGGCGGCAACGGCCTCGGGCTGCGGCGGGGCCAGTTCCACCAGCGGTGCCGCCACGGCGTCGGCAGCGGCGGTTTGCGGTGCCGTGTCGGACTGCAGCGGCGCCTGCCCGGGCAGCGCGGCAAGCGACTGCGCCTGCGGCTGCGGCGCTTGCGGCGCGGCCGGGTCGGCGGCAGGGGCCGGGGCGGCGGCGGCGGTGTGGGCCCGCGGCGGCGACAACTCGGCCTGCGGCGCTGGCACGGCGACGGCCTCGGCGGCCTGCGGCGCGGCGTCGGGCAGCGGCAACTGCGGCGCGGTGTCATCGGGAACCCGGGCAAACTCAGACCCCACCGGCACTTCGAGAATCAGTGGCTTTGCCGCGGCGGTATCCGGCGCATCGGTCGCGGCGGCGGGCGGCGCGGGTTCAGCCATCTGCCCCAAAAGGGCCGCTGTCGCCGGCGCGCTTTCGGCCACTTGCGGCGCCGCGGCGGCATCCATCGGGGGGGGGGCGTCGGCCGCGGGCGGCAGCGGCATCGCCGGTGGCTGCGCTGCAGCATCGCCGCCCGGCGGCACTGCGGGCGCGACCGTTGCGGCAGGCGGCGCTGCCTGCGGCCCCTGCCCCGGCACCCCAGGCAGCGGCAGCAGCAGCGACACGATGGCAAGCACCGCGGCCGAAACCACGCCACCCAGCACCATGCCCCGCAACACTGCCCAACCCATATTTGCCCCCGTTCGTGCCTGCGCTGCGGCTCGGCCCTTGACCATGCCGCGCGGCTCTGCCCATCTATAGCCCGACGAAAAGCCCGGATCACCCTGAATCCGGCCTGTCGGGGAAATCTGCCTGATGCTGCTTCTGATCGATAACTACGACAGCTTCACCTATAACCTCGTGCACTATTTCGGCGAGCTTGGCGCCGAGGTGGTGGTGCGCCGAAACGACGCGCTGGATGTGCAGCAGGCAATGGCGATGGGCGCCGAGGCGATCGTGCTGTCGCCCGGGCCCTGCGATCCGGCGCAGGCCGGCATCTGCCTTGCGCTGACGCTGGCCGCCGCCGAAACCGGATTGCCGTTGCTGGGGGTCTGCCTTGGGCATCAGGCGATCGGCGAGGCGTTCGGCGGCCGCGTGGTGCGTGCCGCCGACATCGTGCACGGTAAGATGGGCAACATCCAGCATTCGGGCCGGGGCGTGTTCAGCGGCCTGCCTTCGCCGTTTCTGGCCACCCGCTACCACAGCCTGATCGTCGAGCGCGCCAGCCTGCCGGACTGCCTTGAAATCACCGCCTGGCTTGAAGACGGCACGATCATGGGCCTGCGCCACCGCGAGCGCCCCATTGAAGGCGTGCAGTTCCACCCCGAAAGCATCGCCTCGGAACACGGCCATGCCCTGATCCGCAATTTCCTGACCGGCGCCGGGATCGCCGCGAAGGCGCCGGCATGAGCGACATTCGCCCGCTGATCGGCATCGCCGCCGAACGCCCGCTGACCCGGCCCGAGGCCGAGGCCGCCTTTGCCGCGCTCTTTGAGGGCGCGGCAACGCCAAGCCAGATCGGCGGTTTTCTGATGGCGCTGCGCACCCGCGGCGAAACCGTTGAAGAGATTGCCGCGGCGGCGCGGGTGATGCGCGCCAAATGCAACGCGGTGCGTGCGCCCGAAGGGGCGATGGACATTGTCGGCACCGGCGGCGACGGCAAGGGCACGCTGAACATTTCCACCGCAACGGCCTTCGTGGTGGCGGGTGCGGGCGTGGTGGTGGCCAAGCACGGCAACCGCAACCTCAGTTCGAAATCAGGCGCGGCGGATGCGCTGACCGCGCTTGGTATCAATGTGATGCAGGGGCCCGAGGTGGCGGAGCGCGCGCTGGCAAGCGCCGGCATCGCCTTCATGATGGCGCCGATGCATCACCCTGCCATCCGCCACGTGATGCCGACCCGCGCCGAGCTTGGCACCCGCACCGTGTTCAACCTGCTGGGGCCGTTGACCAACCCGGCGGGCGTCAAGCGCCAGTTGACCGGCGCGTTTTCGCGCGCCTGGATCAGGCCAATGGCCGAGGTGCTGGGGTCGCTCGGTTCCGAACGGGCCTGGCTGGTGCACGGATCGGACGGCACGGACGAGCTGTCGATCGCCGGTATCAGCTGGGTTGCGGCACTTGAAGGTGGCGCGGTGCACGAGTTCGAGTTGCACCCCGAAGAAGCCGGGCTGCCGGTGCACCCGTTCGAGGCGATCATCGGCGGCGAGCCTGCCGAAAACGCGGCGGCCTTCGCGGCACTGCTGGCCGGCGCCAAGGGCGCCTACCGCGATGCGGTGCTGCTGAACGCTGCGGCGGCGCTGGTGGTGGCGCAAAAAGCCGCCGATCTGCGCGAAGGTGTGGCGCGCGCCACCGAAAGCATCGATTCGGGTGCCGCCGCCGCCAAACTTGCGGCGCTGAAGGCGGTGACGGGCTGAGCATGAACATTCTGGACCGCATCAAGACCTACAAGCTGGCCGAAATTGCCACTGCAAAGCAGGCCCGCCCGCTGGCCGAGGTTGAGGCGGCGGCGCGCGCGGCCCCGCCGGTGCGCGGTTTCGCCGCAGCGCTGACCGCCAAGGCGGCCACGGGTTACGCGCTGATCGCCGAAATCAAGAAGGCCAGTCCCTCGAAAGGCCTGATCCGCGCCGATTTCGATCCGCCCGCACTGGCCCGCGCCTATGCGGCCGGGGGCGCCGCCTGCCTGTCGGTGCTGACCGACGGCCCCAGCTTTCAGGGCGCGCCGGAATATCTGACCGCCGCCCGCGCCGCCTGCGCGCTGCCGGTGCTGCGCAAGGATTTCCTTTATGACCCCTATCAGGTCGCCGAGGCGCGCGCCTGGGGCGCCGACGCGGTGCTGATCATCATGGCCGCAGTCGACGACGGGCTGGCGGCAGAACTGGAAGCCGCCGCCTTGGGCTGGGGCATGGACGTGCTGATCGAGGTGCACGACCGCGACGAGCTTGCCCGCGCGCTGTGGCTACGCTCGCCCTTGGTCGGCGTAAACAACCGCAATCTCAAGACCTTCGAAGTGTCTCTTGAGGTTACGCGCGAACTGGCGCCGCTGCTGCCGCCGGGGCGTGATCTGGTCTGCGAAAGCGGTCTTTTCAGCCCGGCAGACCTTGCTGCCATGGCTGCGGCCGGGGCGCGGCGCTTTCTGATCGGCGAAAGCCTGATGCGGCAGGCCGATGTTGCCGGCGCCACGCGCACACTTTTGGGGGCAGCATGAGCCTGACGCATTTCGACGACAAGGGGCAGGCGCATATGGTCGATGTCGGCGCCAAGGCGGTGACTATGCGCATTGCCATCGCGGTCGGCGCGGTGGTGATGGCGCCGGAAACGCTGGCGCTGGTGCTTGCGGGCAGTGCCAAGAAGGGCGATGTGCTGGGGGTGGCGCGGATCGCCGGCATCATGGCGGCAAAGCGCACCGCCGATCTGATCCCGCTGTGCCACCCGCTGCCGCTCAGCCGCGTGGCGCTGGAACTGACCCCGGACGACAGTCTGCCGGGGGTGCGGATCAGCGCCACGGTGCAGACCGCAGGCCAGACCGGCGTGGAAATGGAGGCGCTGACCGCGGTTTCGGTGGCGGCGCTGACGGTCTATGACATGCTGAAGGCCGCCGACCGCGCGATGCGCCTGGAAGGCATTCGGGTAACCCTGAAAGACGGCGGTAAATCAGGCCGTTACGAGGCAGAGTGATGATTTCGGTTGAAGAGGCGCTGGCGCATGTTCTGGCGCTCGCCGGGCCGGTGCGCATGGAGGAGGTGGCTTTGCGCGCCGCCGCTGGCAGGGTGCTTGCCGCCCCGGCGGTTGCGCGGCTGACGCAGCCGCCGTTCGATGCTTCGGCGATGGACGGTTATGCGCTGGCCACCGCCGACCATGCCCCCGGCGCCCGGCTGCGCGTCGTCGGGGAATCGCGCGCCGGTCTGGGCTTTGCCGGCACGCTGCTGCGCGGCGAGGCGGTGCGCATTTTCACCGGCGCGCCGGTGCCCGAGGGCGCGGGCGTGGTGGTGCTGCAAGAAGATGTCACGCGCGAGGGCGATTGGCTTTTGTTGCCGCCGCAGCTTGCCCTGGGCAGCAATATCCGCGGCCGCGGTCAGGATTTTGCCCTTGGCGACACCCTGGCCGCGCCGCTGCGGCTGCAGCCGCAGCATCTGGCGCTGTTGGCGGCGATGAACGTGCCCGAACTGCACGTGGCGCGCCGCCCCGAGGTTGCGATCATCGCCACCGGGGATGAGTTGGTGATGCCCGGCGACACCCCCGGCCCCGGGCAGATCATCTGCTCCAATTCCTTCGCACTGGCGGCGATGGCCGAGGCGGCGGGGGCCGTTGCGCGGCTGCTACCGATCGCGCGCGACAATGCCGCCAGCCTGCGCCAGGTGTTCGATCTTGCCGCCGGCGCCGATCTGATCGTGACGTCAGGCGGCGCCTCGGTGGGCGACCATGATCTTGTCGCGACGGTCGCAGCCGAGCTGGGACTGCAACGCAGCTTCTGGAAGATCGCGATGCGGCCGGGCAAGCCGCTGATGGCCGGACGCATGGGCAATGCCGCGATGCTGGGGCTGCCCGGCAACCCGGTTTCCGCCATCGTCTGCGCGCATCTGTTCATGCGCCCGCTGCTCGACGCGATGCAGGGCCTGCCCGGCGTGGTGACGCCGCAACTGGCGGTGTTGCAGGGCGATCTGGCACCCAACGGCCCGCGCCGCCAATTCATGCGCGCAAAACTGCTGCCCGGCACGCCGCCAATGATCGCCGCCTTTGCCGGGCAGGATTCAGCGCTGCTGCGGCTGATGTCCGAGGCGGATGCGCTGCTGATCCGGCCCGAGGGCGATGGCGCGCGCCAGGCCGGCGAAACGGTTCCCTACCTGGCAATCTGAGCCGGCGTGGTGCCAGCGGTTGACACGAAACGGGAACACGGCTAGAACATAGGTGGAACAGGCTGCGGCCCGCGCATGGAGGGGTGATTGTGCTGACTCGCAAGCAATTGGAATTGCTGAATTTCATTCAAAAACGTCTGGTGCGCGACGGGGTTCCGCCCTCGTTCGACGAAATGAAGGACGCGCTTGATCTGCGGTCAAAATCCGGCATCCACCGGCTGATCACGGCGCTTGAGGAACGCGGTTTCATCCGCCGCCTGGCGCACCGCGCCCGTGCCATCGAAATCTTGAAGCTGCCCGAGGCGATGGAGCGCCCTGGGTTCACCCCCCGCGTCATCGAAGGCGACCGGCGCGACCCGCCGGGTGGCGCGATGCCAGTGGAGGCGGCCGGGGTGTTCGAACTGGCAGTGATGGGGCGGATCGCGGCTGGGGTGCCGATTGAGGCGATTTCCGAAATTTCGCACCACATCACCGTTCCGGGCAACATGCTTTCGGGGCGCGGCCAGCACTACGCGCTGGAGGTCAAGGGCGATTCGATGATCGAGGCCGGCATCAACGATGGCGATATCGTGGTGATCCGCGAACAGTCCACCGCCGACAACGGCGATATCGTAGTGGCGCTGGTCGAAGATCACGAGGCCACGTTGAAGCGGTTCCGGCGCAAGAACGGCATGATCGCGCTGGAGGCCGCGAACCCGGCCTATGAAACGCGCATGCTGCGCGACGATCAGGTGAAGGTGCAGGGCCGTCTGGTCGGGCTGATCCGCAGCTACTAGCGGTGCGCGCGCCGGCCGCACCGACGCCGCCTGTGGAGGTGCACGGCAGCGGTGCCGTGTTTTGCCGGCTTGCGGGCGCCGGGCAGCACCGGCGCCTTGCAGATGTTCGGTGTGGCTATCGGATCAAGCCATAACCGATTGTCACAGCTGGCTTATCCTAATGATACGCGCGGCATGGGGGCGGTCGCGCCACATTCCCGACCGCAGCGCAGCCTTTACCGAACTGATGGCGGCACCTTGCCAGACACCCCGTCAGGCCACGACCATCAGCCCCGTTGCAGGTGCCGGATTGCCCGACGGAGCGGGCGAACTTGGGGGCCGGCCAGCCAGGTTGACCCGCCGCGACTGCGGCGCGCGCGAGGCAGGCGGCCGCTACGCACAAATGGCAGTATCGCATCTGGCCCGGTGTCGCGCCAGCAGCGCGCTCGCGCCGAGCGCAGCCAGCCGGTAGCTTGCCTGCGCCGCGCGTGCCGCCATTTGGCGGCGCACGAGTCATGGGCACAGCCGCATCGCCGCAATTGGCGCCGCGGCCGCTGGCTATTCGGGGCCAGCGCATTCACGCCGCTTCAAACGTAGTGAGACGGGTCGACGGGCAAATGCAGAACGATCAGGCGACGCCGCGTTGCACGCAGCTGCGGCACGCGGCACGACGTGCCCGACAGGCGAAGCGGCAAGTATTATCTGCCGCCCAGGTTTGCGTTCCGGTGGCATGGCGACGGGGCTGCCCCTACCGATGGCCGCCGCAGCAAGCTGCGCCCCGAGCACCTGGCGGCATCAACAGCCCCCCGCCCGCGGGCCGGTTCAGGCCACGAACATCAGCGCCGCCTCATGCGCCTTCAGGCTTTGGCGGGCGGCGGCATAGGCGTTGCGGCCGCGGCGCAGGGCCAGTTCGGGGAAGATCGCGAACAGCTCGGCGCGCTGCGCCCGATCAAGCCCGGCAAGCGTGTGGTCGCCAGGCTGGAAGCTTTCGCTCCAGGCGCCGTCGGCCAGAATGATTTCGTGAATATCGAACATCAGGTGCAGATAGGTGACGCCGCTGCAGGGCGCGCGCTCGATGCCGGGCTGGCCCACCAGATGCTGTGCCGCCGCCAAAACCTCGCATTCGCCGAACATCAGCTGCGCGCGCGGTCCGGCAAGCAGAACGCGGTGCTGCGGCGACACCCGCATGTCGACGTTTGGCTGCCCCTGCCCCAGCGCGCCGCGGCGGATCAGCACCGGCTGCAGCGCCGGTCTGTCGCGCAGTTCGTCCGCGCCCAGCCTGCGCCGCCCGATCCAGCGGATGCGCCGATAGCCGTTGTCGCGGGTCAGCACCAGCTGGCCCTGCCGCAACGCCTCGACCGGCAGCGGGCCATGCCGGGTTTCGATCAGCGTGCCGGGCGTGAAGCAAGGCACCTGGGTGATGTTCTCGATGTTCGAGAATGTCGTGGTTTCGCCGTTCGCCCAGCGGATCGTGCCGTTTTCGGGGTTGCCGCCGTCCTGGATGATCTTGGCGCGGCCATGAAGGATGAGCGTGTCATTGTCGTTGCCATCTGCGTCTTCCGAACCGTCGATCACGTCGCCGGCGCTTTCGACCGCGTGCAGCGCGATGGTATCGGAACCGGTGCCGCCGATCATGGAATCGACCCCGGCACCGCCCTCGATCCAGTCATCGCCGGCGCCGCCGAGGATGGTGTCGTTGCCAGCGCCGCCGAACAGCGAATCGTCGCCGTCGCCGGCATAGAAGATGTTGGTGTAGGGGTCCGACGGGTTGGTGGACGAACCGTCAAAGCCGATCAGCGTGTCGTTGAAGGCGGAACCGACCAGCCCGTCAACGCCTGAAAGCGTGTCGCCCGCGGCATCGCCCCCTGCCGCGGTGCCAGCGCCAAGGTCGATGTTGACCCCGGCATCCGAGGCCGAGTAATCGGCGTAATCCATGCCGGAACCGGCGTTCAGCAGATCGGCCCCGGCGCCACCTGCAAGCGTGTCGTTGCCCGCGCCGCCGTAGAGCGAATCGTTGCCGGCACCGCCTTGCATCAGGTCGGCGCCGTCCTGGCCCAGTATGATGTCATCACCGTCGCCGCCGTTCAGCGTGTCATCGCCGATGCCGCCATCGAGCGTGTCGTTGCCGGCACCGCCGTCGAGGCTGTCGTTGCCGGCCTCGCCATAAAGCAGGTCGTCGCCGAGCCCGGAAAGGACGGTGTCGTTGCCGTCACCGCCCCTGACGGTGTCGTTGTCAGCGGAAATGGCATCGAACTCGATATCGGACAGCGTGACCAGCTGCCCGCCGCTGCCGCCGTTGGCATAGATGATGTCGAATCGCGCCACCGGGCCGGCGATTTCGACCAGCACCGAACCGTTCGCGCTGGAAATGCTGTCGCCGCCGGGGCCGGCGGTGATGGTGTTGCCGTCAACCGTGTCGTTGCCGGCGGGGGTGATGCTGACCGCAATCAGATTCCCCGCTGCATCGTAGGCGTTGATGGTGAGAACATCGACCCAGCCGCCGTTATCGACATCGTCAATGCGGAAGGCGACGTTTTCGACAGTGTTGGCAAAACCGGAACCCGAAACCGCGGAAAAGTCCACGCCGATCGTCGCGGCGGCGCCAGAGCCGCTGGCGTTGATCTGCGCCATCGAATTGGGGTTGAAGCTTTCGCCCGGCGCAACATAGCCGGTGCTGGACGATTCGACCCGGAAGCTGGTGGCCGGGCCGTGGTCGGTATAGGTGACG
>Ga0326597_10002696_pt1 | contig 26257 bp, 23 predicted proteins | sample RVTome_12_FD_203789 | JGI IMG/M metagenome (GOLD analysis project Ga0326597, IMG submission 203789) | Soil microbial communities from uranium-contaminated site in the Upper Colorado River Basin, Wyoming, United States - RVT100D185 | ecosystem: Environmental > Terrestrial > Soil > Contaminated >... | reverse complement strand
TTTTGCTCGGCGACCCAGAAGCCGTCGCTCTCGTGCAGGTCACGCGGGTAGATGTCTGCTTCCGGGGAGTAATAGGGGCAGAGCAGTCCCTGCTCCTTAAGCTTGCCGAGATTAATGTCGTTGACTTCGACGACGTCCGCCGGCGAGCCGCCGCCCCGGCACTCTTGCGTGAAGCGCTCCCGGATGGCGACGCCTTTGTCGCGCACCATTTCGGTGCGAATGAACGGGTAACGCATCTCAAACGCCATCAACAAAGATTGGATGTCCTCCGGCGCCGTCGAAGTGTAAAAGCTCAGATTGCCCTCTTCGGTCGCGCCGCGGATAAGCCGTTCTTTCCGCTCGTCACCGGCGAGCTGGGCCAGTTCTTTCACGGTTAAATTACTTGCGCTCATGAAGTTTCTCCTCCACGTTGCCGCTCAGCCAGTGTCATCCAAAAGGGGACAGTCCCCTTTCTGGAGGGGGACTGTCCCCCTTCTCCCCGCACGGTCTGTCATCCCGAGCGAATGCGAGGGATCTAAGAAAGATTTCTCCCTGCGGTCGAAATGACAAATGCTCTATTCCTTTGCGCCTTCGCGTCTTTGCGGGAGATACTCCGATTGGACTGTCGCTTTGCCGCGCTTCACACTTTTTTCTTCTGCGACAAGATTTCTTCGGCGATTTTATCGAATTCGCCGCGGTCGCCCATCTCGGCGTGGCGCCGGTAGGATTCCGGCCACTCGCCCCAGGAAACGCCGTACCAGGGCTCGCGCGGCTTAAGCGGAGGCAGCTCGAGCTCTTCCCAAATTTCTCTGCCGCGTTCCATGTAGCTGCGGGAGGGGAGCGAGGTCGGCGTGTAGGGCCACTTGCGGGTGCCGTCGATGAGAATCGAGGAGTTGCCTTGCAGCCCCGAACGATTAAACGGATATTCCTGCTCGTCGATGGGCAGGGTGCGGGGGCCGCCGGACTGATCCGCGGTGGCGCCGCGCCCCTGAATGATTTGCGTATCGCGGTGCGGTTGATAACGAAAGGAGACCGCCCAGAAAACCGATTCGAGATCCCACGGGTCGATATCTTCATCGACAGCGACGACAATCTTCGGCCATTCGGTCGATACGGCGAGGCTGGCGTGCAGGGCATGCCAGACCGTGCGGTTGGGCGTGCGTGTGCCGCCCAGGTCTTGCAGCCGGATGACGCAAAAGCGGCGCGACCCGCCGCAGTGATGGAAGGCGACGTCTTTCACCTGCGGGATGCCGCAGCTGTTGCGCAGGAAATTCACCATATGGGCTTCGCGATTGACGTTGCCCATGACGCTCGATTCGCTCGGCGGAAATTGGTCGACGAGATCGTGCCACACGGGGTTTTTCCGGTGCGTGATGCAGCGAATGTGAAAGGGCAGTGCGGTGCGGTCGATGAACGTGTAGCCGGTGTGCTCGCCGCTGGCCGGGTCGGGGAGAATATAGTCGGTGGGCATTTCCCCTTCGAGCACGACCTCGGCGGTGGCGGGAACTTCCAAATCGACGGTCTCGCAACGCACCATGGGGATCGGTTCGCCGGCCAGACCGCCGGCGATCTCCACCTCGGAGACGCCGTAGGGAATCTCGGTGATGCTGGTCATCACCAGCGCCGGGGACGGACCGATGACCGCGGCGACTTGCAGCGGCACGCCCTTGGCCTTGCATTTTTGCCAGTGTAGCCGCAGATGGCCGCGCGGTGAAACTCGCGCGCAGCTCTCCAGCGCTCCCAGATAGACTGCGTTATAGGTGCCGACGTTGAGGCTGCCGTCGTCGGGGTCTTTGCTGAACCAGCATATTGAAGTGAGGCGCGGCAGCGGTTCCCAGCCGTTGGTGGTCACGGGGATGGGAAATTCGTTGAGCCCGCCATGTTCGAGCAGATTTGGCCCGACGTGGATTTCTTCCTTCACCGGGCCGCTGGCGACTTTCACCGGAGCAAAAGGCCGGTGAAACGCCTCCACCCATTTTTCCGACATGGCCGTGCGGCTGTTGGCGCACTTGAGCGCCAGGGCGTAAATCTCCATGCTCGGCGCGATCACCGACGCGGCCACCGAGCCCCGATAATTCTCGCCGTGGATGCCGGTTACCCGGTCGAACAAAAAACCGAAGCGCTCCGATTCCTCGAGGCCGCGAAATTGCCAGCGCACAATCGGGTGAAGCTCGGTGTCCTTGTTGATCGGCCGCGCGATGCGCCGAAGCTTGTTTGCCTTTTCCAGTGCGGCAAGAAACTCCCGGAGATCTTTGTAGTAGGCCATGCTTTGCTCCTCAGCGCTTCGTTGGTTTCGAGTTTAGGCGCTTCCGCCTAAAATGTTTGAGAGAACCAGTTCAAAAAATTTTCTCCCGCCAAGACGCCAAGAAACTCAGAAATCCCCCTTTCATCCCCCTTTGTCAAAGGGGGATGAAAGGGGGATTTTAGGAACCTTTGCGTCTTTGCGCCTTTGCGGGAGTCATGCCTTTCCCGTTTCCGAAATCCGCCACCGAAATAGAAATTTCAAATATGTTTGATTACGGTTTTGGGCGCAGCCCAAGCTCTTCCTGCGCCCGGCGCAGGAAACTCAAATCTTCGACTTGAGAGAGCGGCACTTGTTTTTGTTGTTTATTCGTCGCGAGGGTTTGCTCGATCACCCGGCGTACCGGTTCCTCGCCGGCGGAGCCGTCGGCGCTCAGCGTGCGCGCGATGCTTTGGTAGCTGCGCTGGGCGAGATCCAGTTCGATTTTCCACTCCTTGGCGATCATCTCCGCTACCTTGGCTTTTTCTTTATGGAGAAAAATCAAGCTTTTGACGAAAGCGCGCACCATGCGCCTGACCTGATCGGGATTGGCGCTAATCTTTTGATCCGAAGTCGACAGTCCGGCCTGCAACTGATCCTTCAAGATATCCCCGGCCACCGCCAGGACGCGAAACCCGTCGCGCTCGGCGATGGCATCGTAGGGCGGCGTGAAGAGCGACGCCTGGACCGCGTTGCTCTTGAGCGCGGCCAGTTGATTGGTCTGGGAACCCAGCGGCATGGTGACGATGTCGGTATCGGGGTTGAGCCCGAAGTGACGCACGATGTCGCGGGCGACGATATCCGTCGTGCTGCCACGCGAGGAAACCGAAATCATTTTGCCCTTGAGGTCTTCAGGCTTTTTGATCTCCGGCCGCACGTTCAAAGCGAGCGCGGGCTTGATGCCGCCGAAGGCGATGACTTTAACGGGCAATCCGGTGGTGGCGGCGCGCAGCATGGTGTCGGCGGCGGTGGCGAAATCGAGATCGCGACTGATCAGCGCGGGCCCCACCAGCGCCGTGCGCATCTGGATAATCTGAATATCGATTCCCTCTTCGCGGAACAGGCCGAAGCGGCTGCCGACGTAGGCGGGGAGCTGGCTCAGGGCGTGAACCGGAATCGCCAGCGTGACGCGCTCCAGACGCTCCTGCGCCAAGGCGGGATGTGGCAGCGCAATCAGAAGAAAGAACAGAAACCAAGAACCCAAACCGAATCGACGTCTCCGCTTGACAGGAGCTTCGGATTTTCTCTCGCCAAGACGCCAAGCTCGCAAAGGTAACGGGCCACCGTCCGTCATCCCGAGCGAATGCGAGGGATCTGAGAAGGATTTCTCCCTTCGGTCGAAATGACCATTGGTTTTTCCTTGGCGCCTTTGCGCCTTTGCGAGAGACACTCCGATTGGATCGCGGCTTTGCCGCGCTAGGAAATTCATATTCTGCCTCCGGTGCTGGCTGTCTATGCCGGCGCCTCCTCGAGTTGCTCAAACTCCGAGCCCATATCGACGCCTAAGATTTCATAAAAATTTGGCGAGCCTGCGATGAAGCGGCAAGGGCGGTCAGGATCGGGGTTAAAAAACTGGTACTCGACGCCGCGGTGCTTGATCGGCAGCGCGACGCAGTCCAGTTCACCGCATTCGTAGCTTTTGCCGTCGACCACCGCCGTCATCCGGCCGCTCAGGACCACATGGGCGATGCCGCCGGGAACTCTTTGCTTGCCCGAACGCCCGCCGGGGGGAATTTCCTGAACGTAGAGAACAAAAGTTTTCGTGCAGGTGTCCGGTTTGCGCGGATGGACGTACCATTGCATTCTTCCCTGAGCGTTGGTTTCCCAGGGGAGATTCTTGCCCTTGACGACTTTGAGGCCGTTGATGTTCCTCAGACGGAATTCATCGCGCATGGCGAACAGCTCGTCGAGGAGATTCTGCGCTTTTCGTTCGCCTTGCCGCGGCGCCGGCGTAGCCGCTGCTGGCGCGTCCGCGGGCCGGGTCGGCGGTTGCGTCGGCGCGGCTGCTGCCTCCGACTGCCACTCAGAGGAGTCTTTCAATTGCACGATCTCATAGCCGCTATGTTCTCGGAACGCGTTGGAAATGAACGCTAGCCAACGCGACGGCTTGTCGGGATCGGTATTGATATGCTGGTGCGCCACGCCGCCGGGCCGCATCGGCAACAAAATCAGATCGCCCGCTTCCCAATCGACCTGCTGCTCGTCGGCGATAGTGTAGCCTTTGCCTTCGAGGACGAAAATGACCACGCCGCCCTGGTGGCGGTGCATGCCGCCATGCTGCTTGATGACGTTCAGAAACAGTTGCATGGAGTGGAGTGCGGTGTCGGTGATGAAAGGATGGAGATAGTAGCCGAGCAGCGCGTGGCGGTTGCGCTCCCAGACGAGATCGGCGGCGCGCAGATGAACTCGCCCGGTTTCAGCTCTATGGAGCATCGACTGGAAATAATCCTGTAACTCCGCGTACAGATTCCTACCGGCATAGTCTGAAGACGACACGGGTGACTCCTCTCCCTACGCGCCGAGCGTAACCGCTTGGCGCAATCCTACATAGCTACAATGGGTGCTAGTGTTTTGTATCAGAAATTCGCAAAAGAAGTCAGTAGTCGCTCGTCCGTTATGCCTGGAAACCGGGCATCCAGTATGGAAGGGCGGGTTTCAACCCCGCCCCTATAAGAACCTGGGTTCTGGGTCGCGCCAGCTATGGCCAGCTTGCCCGGAATGACGATTGAATTATGTAACGAACTTCTGAAACACCACACCAGGTTGAGCAATCAAAGTGCCATCCGAATTGGGCCACGGTCGGCGCAAGCTTGATCACCATTTTTTCAATGCGGAAACGGTCGTAGAACCATGAAACCGGGGGCTTTTCGCATGGGTTAAGCCCGCGAATTTTCCCATACGCGGGAAAATCAAAGCGGTTTTTCCTATCCCTGAATGACTCTCGGTCTACACGCGTGCCGCAGGCGAAGGAAACGGTTCTTCCAGTTCCGACGAGGAGATTGATGTGAGTTCAACTCCAGAGGCGGCAGCGGGTGTTTTGACCATCGCCACGGCCACCGTGCCGTTAAGGCTCGGGCTAAGGCGGTTAGAGCAGGTGCGAGAATAAGCCGATGGCGCGTCGTTCGCCAGAAGATAGCGTTGCGGGGGACCCTCCAGCGTTGAAACCCCGCCCAAAAAACTGCTTGTCAGATCGCCATCTATTCGCGTAATATCGCGGCGTGTGGCGAGAAACCGCATGGATGACAAGACTTGCAGACTGACCATATTGCGCAGGCTCAAAATGTTTTATGACGGAGATCCGCATGCCCCCATTGAAAAAGACAAGTTGTGGGCCGGTATCGATGTGACAGGGCCGGAGTTGGAAGGAAACGTAAAGTACCTCGAAGAAAAAGGCTTCGTACACGTTAAGTGGTTCCGTGCCGCTGAAGGATTCAGCGCGCGCATACGCTCCGAGGGAATTGATTTTTTGGAGACTGGGCAACCCGCCGGGCTTGCTATAGAAAGTCCCGTCCATATCCAGCAAGTATTTCATGGCCCCGTGGGAGGAGTAGCCGGAAGGGATATAAATATACAGATTTCTTTTAGTGAGGTTCTCACTAAGCTGAGCGAAAGTGTAGAAGCCAACCAAACGATGCCAGCCGAGGAAAAGCTCGCTCTCTTAGACAAAGTAAAATCGCTCGCCGGCAACGGTTGGATTCAATCCATCGGGACCTCGGTTCTCGCAGAGATCATAAAAAAATACGTGGGTTTTTGACGCAATTATGTCGTCGCTCGTGTTAGAACTTCAAAGGGAAGCGCTGGATAGCAAAGTCAGAGTCTCGGACTTGCTACGCAAAGCGTTTGTCGTAGCGTCTAAACTGAAAATTCGAGAGTTCGAGGAATGGGCCAAAGCCGAGCTTCACGGCTATACGGCGGACTCGATACCAAGTTATCGCCACGTAAAAGGTGAGATCAAAGCATATAACCCTGCGCGGGGATGGATCCCGGTTATCATCAAGAATCCCGATCTGGCCGAGAGTTTATCTGAAAGGAGCGTGGGACAATCCATTGGCGAGTTAGAGGACATAATCACGAGGAAAAAGAAGAGTGGTTTACTGACCATTCCATTCCCTCCGGAAATTCTAAATCAGCTTAGACAGGGGGGGCCGCTAGTCCCGGAGCTACTCGTCGGCGAATCGCGAATCTTTGGGGTTTTGGAAGCCGTAAGAAATATTATTCTCGAATGGAGCCTTAAACTCGAAAACGACGGAATATTAGGTGAAGAGCTAACTTTCTCAAAGGAGGAGCAGCAGATTGCGGCAACCTCCACCTATACCATTCAAAACTTTACCGGCCCAGTAGGAGCGGTGGCCGGAAGAGACGTTAACGTGCAGACGTCTTTTGGTGAGGTCCCAAAAAAAACTAGTTGATACTGCGGAACCCGACCATACAATTCCACCACAAGAAAAGCGGTCTCGTAGACCGGTGAAAATCCTCGGCAATAAACGAATGGGGTCGATCCGTAGGCATTTGCAATCTGGTGATAAAAAATCCGTAGCCATTTGAGGCAAATCCAGGGTGCACGAAATGCAAAAACCGAAGCCATCTGGCCGGGACCTTGCACCTTGTATGGAACTGGACAGTAGGTGCAGGATGGACGATAAGACTTGCAGGTTAGAGATTTTGCGAGCTCTCAAAGGAGCCTACGATAAAGACGCCTTTGGGCTCGTTCAAAAAGATGAATTGCTACAAGCTTTGGGCGTCGAAAACAATGTTGTGGACAGAAACGTAAGATATTTAGAGCAAAAAACGTTAGTTCGTGTAGACTGGCACTTGAACGGTGGATTCTATGCATGGATCAATGCGGAGGGAATCGATTTTTGGAGACCGGTGAACCGTCAGGACTTGCGATCTTGAGCCCTGTCACTATCCATCAGGAATTCAATGCGCCAGTCGGAGCTGTAGCCGGGAGAGACATACACATCCAGATAACTTTTAGTGATGTCTTGAACAAATTAGCTGCCACTCTAGAAGCCGACGAGAAAATTCCGTCCGAGGAAAAACGGTCTCTGACAGATCGGCTGAAATCGCTCGGGCAGAACGAATGGATTCGGTCTATCGGAACCTCCGTTCTGGCGGACCTCATAAAAAAATCAGTAGGCATTTGAAACCTATCCAGGAGGCAGAAATGACAAAGAAACTTTTCATTGCATGGATAACCATCTCGGTTTTGATGTTGGGGTCCATTGGCTGTACCAAGAAAGGACCCGATGAAATAAAAATAGGTGTAATGACACCTTTAACTGGCGATGTTTCTTCTTGGGGTGAAATGCAGCGAAGATCAACAGAGATGGCTTTAGAGACAATCAACAACTCTGGTGGCGTCAGGGGAGCTAAAGTAAAAGTGATTTATGAGGACGACCAAGCCGACCCAAAGGTAGGAGTTAATGCATTCAAAAAACTCGTAGACGTGGACAAGGTGCCCATTGTTGTGGGCTCTCCCGCGAGCACCGTGACATTAGCTGTGGCTCCCATAGCTAACGAGCAAAAAGTTGTTTTGCTTTCCTCGGGATCTACAGCTACAGAAGTCGGTAAAGCCGGGCCTTATGTCTTTCGCATCATGCCATCTGATGAAGTTCAGTCTTCTATTATGGCATCATGGGCATGGGATCTTGGATACAAAAGAATTGCCATTATCTACACTGAAAATGCTTGGGGTCAAGGACTTAAGGATGCATTTGAAAAGGATTTCAAAGCAAAAGGTGGCGAGATCTTGACCATTCAGTCAAGCACACAGGACGCCACAGATTTCCGAACTCAATTAGCCAAAATTAAGGATGTAAAATCCGACGCCATCTATGCCCCGCTCTACACACGTGGAGCAGGACTGATGATAAAGCAGGCGAGAGAATTGGGGTTGAAGCAACAAATTCTTGGTGCCGACGTATATGGAACACCCGAACTAATACAGGCCGGAGGCAGCGCAGTTGATGGTGTCTTATATACCACATTCGGAGATTATGGCGGCCCGGAACGTCAAGAAGTCTCGAAGAAATACAAGGACAAATACAAGATTGACATGGAAACTTACGCTACGTATTGCTACGACACGTTTATGATTGCTCTTGAAGCAATCAAACGAATCCCATCTGACAAACCAATAAATGGAGCAAACATCCATCAGGCGCTTCTGGGCCTTGAAAACTTCCGAGGTGTAACCGGCGTTGCCACGTTTGCTGGCCGAAACAGCGCTACCGGCAAGACGTTTGATAGGATGACGGTCAAAGATGGCAAGCATGTCCCATATCAGCCTTCCAAAGCAGGATAGATAGTAGGTGTTGTAAAATTGGGCTGGAGAGTGGCAGGACGAATACAAGTGCCAACCTGATTGGGAAAATGGAAAAATTAATTGAAAAATTACGCGAATGGCACCGGCGCGTGACATCCGTATGGGGGAAACTACCGCATTCTGTTCGTACCCTCATCACTATAGGAGGCTATTTTATTCCCGGATGGCTTATATACTTGGGGTTTGGCTGGTACCGTAGCAACAAGTGGCCGTCAGCAGAAGCATTGCTTGATTGGGGAGAAGTCCAGGACGTTTTCAAATACCGCTTTGGATGGCCAGTGTTATGGATTAGCTTGCTTTCTCTTTTGGTTGCCCTTGCCTCAATCTGGACCAAGTCTCAAGGTCGGGACTTGGATTCGCAAGGTTCGAATAAGAGCCGTTACGCTTTGAGCGTCGCAACCGTTGTAGTGGCTGTTTCCATAGAGATTTTGCTTGCATGGATACTCGTACCTCGTCATGCGGATTGGTGGATACCAAAGGAGGATATTGGGGTTATAGAAGTAGGCCCTTTTAAGGTACTGTTTAGTGCGTCGGCTCTTCTATTCCTTTTTGCGACACTCTTGCTGAGCAGTGGTCTTTGGGCGATCGTTCGACCATTACTTGCCCGAGAATTGAATTTATATATTCGACCTATATTCCCGTACATCAAGGGATGGCTTGTTGCTGGGATAGCGATTTCGAGTGCTGTCGTGGCATGGTATCTTCTGGTTCCGAACTCGGAATACCATCCCTATGAACAATTATTCTTGAGTTCGCGAGATCTGCTCTTTTTCTTTTGCCTCCTCGTGATTGCTATCGTGCTCTCCTTTACCCTGAGCAGGCTCCTTGCTCCTGAATTGGGTTCTCTGCGTGTCTTCCTACACACTCTTCTTGTAGCCTCTCTTCTAGTGCTGCTACTTATTGGCACGTCGCTATATGTGCTTGCGTCCCGTAATAGATACATCGGGGCCAGTGAAAGTTCTCAAGTGATGGCGTCTTCGAATTCGAAACTTCCGGCGATGGGCGAGGGCCAGGCGGCGGAAAATGTGCTTAGTTTGTTCAGTGTATTCATAGCCATCGGGGCAATTGGCATCGGCATTTGGGGATTTTGGCTCCAGAGCAAAATGGAGGCGCTAATTAAGGTAGAGGAGCGGGTGAATGACCTAAACGGATTAGCTGTAATCGCTGCTGAGAGCACCTTCGCAATGCTACCTGATTTTTCCGAAACACAACAAATCCCAGATCGTAGTATGCGATCTCTAGAAGCATTGAAGCACCTCATTTTTGATGATCCTACTCAGAGCATCGTGACATTCCTAGATAAAAAGGGAAACGGGCTCCGTCTTCGCTATGCAAGGGCGCTATATCATTTTGGAGAAGGAGATTTCGCGCAGGCAGAGCGTGTCCTGCGTGAACAGGTAGTCGGAAAAGGGAATGACATGTCTCTCGATATTGATGCGCGTTATCGACTCGGCATCTGCCAGAGGCAAATGAAAAAATGGACAGAAAGCATCGAGACATTTCTTGACTTAAGTCCATGTGGAAGCCAGACAGCGATAACCAAAGCGAGATTGGGCGCGGTCATCACTTTGCTCGCATGGCCCCCACCTAGAGACGACCGTGAGAGGACCGAGTGGGCTAAAATTAGTACTCGTGTTCACCGTGCGCTTGGCGTCACCAAAGAAGCGCTAGTTGCGCCCCTTCTGACAGCACTGGACCTGGCTAGAAAACTTTATAAGGACGCTGACGATAAAGCGATGGTCCAAGCATACTTCGGAAAGTGCATGCACAGCGTCCATATGAACGAGCAATCTGGTCACTTACAGTTTGACGACGCGGTGATAGCCGTAAAAAAAGCCCGAAACTTTGTTGAAGGGAATATGCCTGGAGACGATAACTTGGCGATAAATTACAAAATGTTCCTAGGATGGTGTTACTGGTTTTTGGCGGAGTCGGGCCGACTTCCTGACGCTGCTGCATGTATAGTCAAGGCCGTGGATCATTTCAGAGACGTTGAAAAAAGTGCGAAACGTTACAAGACACAGGCAGAAGAATCGTGCTACAGTGAATTGATATACTCAGAACTGGACGAGCGCGAGGTGCGACCCGAAATAATCATGCAGGAAGCGAGCGCATTGCAAGTTGTTGTTCCATTCTGGTGGGCACTCAATTATGGTACCTGACAGTCGTGACTCAAACAACGACTTCGACTTCTATGCTGAATGTTAGGAGGTGACTGCAAATGGGTTTAACGTCGGACGAGGTGCAAAAATTGGCAGAAGCATTTAACAAGCTGGCAAGTAATGCCGAGAAGCTGGAAAAGGCCGCCAATGCTATCGAAAAAATCGGCGCTCATGTCGAGAAGCTAGAGAAAGCCGCCAGTGCTGTCGAAAAAAGCGGCGAGGTTCTCTTGAATGCTGCGGAAGCTTTACGGAAAATTGAGCAAGCTTTGCCGAAAGTCTCGTAGTTAGGGCGGCCGGACTATATCGAAAATTAGCACAGGCCAACTCAGCTATGAAAGTCAAACTTATTTTTCCGCCGCATTTTGCGTTCCAACAGCCGTATCTCAGCCTTCCAGCTCTGACGGCGTTTCTTCGAGAGCGGGGAATAACTGTCTCCCAGGAGGACTTAAATATTGCATCTTTCAACTACTTCATGCAGCCAGAGTACCTTGCAAGTCGTGCCGATCAGTTAGAGAAATCACTGAAAGTATGTGAGTCGAACCGCATCGAGATAGCAACCAGCTATGACCATTATCGGGCTCTACGCCGTGCCCTGGTTGCCGTGCCGCTGGTGGTTCAAAACATTGGGGAAGCGGTCGATTTCTTCCGCAGAGTTGATGGTTTCTTGGACTTTGAGCAATACGCCCTGAATGAGCAGATTATCAAGCAGGCATTCAACATTATTTCTGCCGTATATTATCCGACTTCCGTCTCTCTAGTTGACTTTGTGATGCAATACTCCTCTGAGGCGTCAGAAGACATTTTTGCTGCTGTTGAGGACGAGGCACAAAATCCCTATCTACCTTTTCTTCAAGCGTACGTCGCTGAGAGATTGAAGCCTGAAGCGCCTGACTTGGTTGGCATATCCCTAACGGCACTTAGTCAGGTCATACCGGGGCTTACACTCGCACACCTCATTCGAAAGACGTTGCCCAACACGAAGATAGTTATAGGCGGTGTCATCCCAAATCATTTGGCCGACAAAATCAAAAAACTTCCGCGATTATTTACTCTTTTCGACTATCTTATCCGGTACGAAGGCGAGACACCCCTATTCCGCCTCTGCCAAAGCCTTAAAGGTCATCTCCCCATCGAGCAAGTTCCGAATCTTCTCTATCTCGAAAAGAGCCAAGTCAAGGATACCGGACTAGTATCTTTTGAGAATGTGAACGATCTCCCAACACCAGACTATACGGGGCTGCCCGTGCAGCAATACCTTTCCCCTCTGCCAGTGTTTTCGTTAGAGCCTGGCCGAGGCTGCTATTGGCGGAAATGCACGTTTTGCAACCAGTATTCGGTTCATGAGAACACCTTCCGTGTGCGCCGGCCCGAAAACACGACAAGAGATATGGAGAAGCTACAAGGACGATATGGAGTCAAGCTTTTCAATATAGTAAATGAAGGATTACCTGCGAAGCATTTGTCGAGATTAGCGGAGGGGATTCTGGATCATGGGTTGGATGTGCGCTGGTACGCTGGGGCTCGTTTAGAAAAGTTCTTCACCCGAGAAAGGTTGGGCGTGCTTGGCAGGTCGGGATGTCGCAAACTGTTCTTCGGGCTAGAGTCTGGAAGTCAGCGGCTACAAGATCTTATGGCAAAAGGAATATATCTTGAAGATGTGCCCAGCATCCTAACTTATTGCAACGACGCGGGCGTAGATGTTCACCTCTACCTAATGGTCGGGTTCCCAACTGAGACTGAAGAGGAAAGTCGTGAGACACAGAAATTCGTGGTACGCCATCTGGACAAGGTGGACAAAAACTGGTTCACCTTCTACGTAAGCGTGTTCATCGCTATGATAAGTTCTCCTATTTTTGAGCAACTACCGCGGATCGGCTACCGTCTCGTCTCTAAGGGACTAAAGTACGACTTGGAATATCTTTTTGAGCATGAACCCGTCGATTCCAAATTCTTCAACGTACCAAGGCAAGACCGGGAGAACATGGCCCAACAAATGGCCGCGGACATTTACCAACATCTCCCGTCCCAGCGTACACCAGAAGAGGTGACCCATTATATGTGCTACCGGTTACTTGGAGAGGAAGGTACAGCCAAGTCCTTTGAAAAACACAAAACACAGCCACTTGATATAGACACGCTGTGGCATAACGGATGTCGCCTTCGCAGCAGTCCTTGGGTCGCTGTCAGAAAGTTCAGAGTAATGGAGAATGGTGCGGAACCTGCCAATCCGATTTCAATCTCGGGCGCGCACCAATACATCGCGTTGGACCTCAAGACGGCCAAATCATATATCCTGAACGAGTCTTCCGTTAAGATATTGGAACGACTACGCCGCCCGCTTCCGCTTCGCGAACTGTGGTCATTTTTGCCGAGATCTTCTGCTGGCACCAACAGTCTGAAGACGTTCGTGGCTCATCTCTCAGAGGAAGGACTCATTGAGACCGAGGAGGCGTGCCATGAACCAAAATAGAAAGCAGCGATATAAACATATAAGCGCAAAGAAAACCAAGAAGCATTCGGCAACCATAAAGTTGGGCGTGATGCCCGATATAGATGAGCCGAGGATCGCAGAGGACCCGCTTGAGGCTCAAAGAAACTCAGGGCCGATCAAGCATCCGCAAGTCACGACGGGAGTGCGCGATAGATAGATGTTGCGAACGTTTAGGGAAAAAACAGATTGGCGACAATCAGGAATATGATTTAGCATGAACATGAAAAGGGGTAGTTTTCTCTCACTCCGATGTTAGATGGAGATGTTTGACTTGCTGGCACAGTTGGTCGTAAACGGCATTATTGCGGGGTCCATTTATGCTCTGATTGCGCTGGGTTTCTCCATCACATACCGCACTGTGAAATTCTTTCACTTTGCCCATGGAGTAGTTTACACGGCGGGAGCCTATTTAGCCTACACCTTTGCCATCTCGCTGGGCTTTGATTTTCTCGCCTCTTTTTTTTTAGCTACAGTTCTGGCAGCAGTCCTTGGACTCTGTATAGATAGATTCGTTTACTCTCCTCTCCGACAGCACAAAGCTCCCAATTTAGTCTTCCTCATTGCCTCCTTCGGGATCTTTATCTTCATTCAGAATCTTATCCAGCTTATTTACGGGGCGCAGATCCTCACATTGAGGACGGGGCCGATTAAGGAAGGGTATCAGATGTTCTCGGCTGTCATCACGCCGATTCAGATCATGATCCTGGCAGTCTCTATCGTACTCATGTTTGCGCTATGGCTCCTTATCCAGAAAACAAAGATGGGTAAGGCCATGCGGGCGGTGGCGGATGACCCGGTAGGCGCCAGTGTGGCGGGGATATACCCGGAGACGACAATACTCACCGCGTTTGCTATCGGCTCTGCGGCGGCGGGGATTGCAGGGATCTTGATCTCGCTTGAGACGAACATTGAGCCGACGATGGGATTTTCGGCGATCCTCAAGGGCATGATTGCGTCAATCATTGGCGGAATCGGGAGCATTCCGGGAGCGATGGTCGGGGGATTTTTCTTGGGGATCGTGGAGAACCTGGGCATCTGGAAAATCCAGGCGGGATGGAAGGATACGATTTCTTTCGCGGTCCTGATTCTCTTCCTGCTGTTTCGCCCCGGCGGAATATTTAACGTGAAGGCCGAACCGGAGAGAATTTAAGGCTCCCGTGAAAAGCATAGAAACATAGAGTATATTGGTGTCATAAAGGAGACCGCAAATGAGGTACTACCACGAGCCAAACGACGCGTACTTCAAGAAGCACTTACAAAAGCTGGTTACGGCTCACGGGGGCAAATGGGTGGTGATTGCGGGTGGCCGTTTGATTGGAGTCGCCCACGAAGCAGAACTAAAAAAGCTCACTGCCTTAGCTCGCAAGCGTTACCCCAAAGACATCCCCCTTATTGCTCCGATCCCGCGCAGGGAGGAGCTGGAGTGCATTCTGTAATTCTAAATTACCAGATTCTTTTTAGGCGGTGGCTGCCGATCATCCCGGTGACCCTGAATTGGCGCGGAGTCGCCGTCCGCAGCGAGGGTTATCTGGACTCCGGCGCCTTTTACAGTATTTTCAAAATGAGCGTCGCAGTCGAACTAGGACTGGACATCTCTCACGCAAAAGAGCGGATGTTTGTGGTGGCGGATGGCAGCTTTATCCCGGCCAAACTTATCAAGCTTCCGATTGAAATAGGCGGCAGGCGCAAAAATGTGGAGGTAGCCTTCTCTGATCGGCTCAACATCGGGTTCAATCTCCTTGGCAGGAAGGATATCTTCGAAGGGTTTGATGAGGTAATTTTTCGAGAAGTCCGGAGAGAGGTCGAGCTGAGATGGAGCAAAGAGTAGCGCGCTCATGGAGTATCTCCTCCATATCCTGGTCATCACAGGCATCTATATCATCCTCACGCTGAGCCTTAATCTGATTCTGGGCTACACTGGCTTGCCAGCTTTCGGCCATATGGCATTTTCCTGCGTAGGCGCTTACACATCAAGCCTGCTCGCGCTTCAGTACGGAATCTCTCCCTGGATCGGGCTCATGCTCGGAGCCTGCGTCGCGGGGGTTTTAGGGCTCGTCATCGGGTTGCCATCGATCCGCCTTAAAGGAGATTACCTAGCCTTGGCAACGTTTGGCTCTGCGGTGATCGTCTACTCTGTGGCGAAGAACTGGGTGTCTCTCACTCGCGGCCCACTGGGACTTCCCGGCATTCCAGGCTTCAGTTTCTTTGGAGTCGCTCTTGCCTCGATCCTTTCCTATCTGATTCTCGTGACGGTATTTGTCCTTGTCACCTATACCGTGCTCTGGAGAACCGTGAATTCGCCCTTCGGGCGGGTCTTAAGGGCCATACGCGAAGATGAGATTGCAGCCCAGGCTATGGGGAAAGATGTAAACCGCTATAAGCTCATGGTGTTCATTCTCGGAGCCTTCTTCGCCGGCATCGCAGGAAGTCTGTACGCCCATTACATCACGTTCATCGACCCGTCGAGCTTTACGGTGATGGAATCGATCACCGTGCTCTTGATGGTCGTCTTTGGCGGCATGGGCAGTCTAAGAGGCTCGTTCACTGGGGCGTCCGTCCTGGTCATTTTGCCTGAACTCTTGCGCTTTCTTGGTCTGCCCAGCGCCGTTGCTGCGCCTTTGCGGCAGATGATTTATGGCTTCTTGCTCGTGATCCTCATGCTGAAGCGCCCGCAGGGAATCATAGGTCAGTACAGATTCATCTGAGCTACGGATGGCCATACTTCAGGTTCAGAACCTCGCAAAGACTTTTGACGGGTTGAAGGCGGTCGACGATGTCTCCTTCGACATCCAGCAAGGATCAATTACGGCTCTCATAGGCCCCAACGGATCAGGCAAGACCACGGTCTTCAATCTCGTCACCGGATTCGTAAGGCCGGACCATGGCGAGGTCTTCCTTAAGGGAAACCGCATCACCCGCAGCGAACCCCATAAAATCGCTCGGATGGGGATCGGAAGGACGTTTCAAACCATCAGGCTCTTTCCCCAGGTAAGCGTCTTGGAAAATGTTTTGCTCGCATTGAGCGATCACAAGAGCGAAAGCTTATGGGCAGCGGTCGCCAGAACTAAGGCGATGTTGAACGAGGAGGAAAGCAATCGCGAGAAGGCCATCGAGTTTCTGCGGCTCGTTGGCTTGGAAGAACAAAAGAACCGGCCCGCAGGGAATCTCTCGCACGGTCAGAGAAACCGTCTGGAGTTAGCTCGCGTGCTGGCGACCGGTGCCGAGCTTCTTCTGCTTGACGAGCCCACTGCGGGCCTGTTCCCTCAAGCGATTATGGAGGCCCTCAAGGTTATCAAAGAAGTGCGAGACCGTGGCAAGACCGTGCTTTTCATCGCGCACGACATGAAAGTGGTGATGGGGATAGCGGAACAGATTATCGTTCTCAATCACGGCAAGAAGATCGCCGAGGGCACACCGGAGCAGATCCAAAAAAACGACGCGGTCGTGGAAGCCTATCTTGGCAGGAGACGCAGAATTGCTACTTGAGGCAAAGAATCTCAGGGTCAGTTATGGGCCAGTCAAAGCGTTGGAAAATGCGAGCTTTGACGTTGACCAGGGAGAGATCGTTGCGATGATCGGACCGAACGGCGCTGGGAAATCCACGGCCCTAAAGGCGGTGTGCGGCCTGGCGGAGCCGCAAGCCGGAGAAGTGTTTTTTCAAGGAGAAAAGATAAACGGTCTGCGGCCCGATGAATTGGTGAAAAAGGGGCTCTCGCTGGTTCCCGAGGGTCGAAGGTTATTCCTCACGATGACAGTTTTCGAAAACCTGGAAATGGGAGCGTTCATAACCAGGGGTGATGCTCTTAAAGACAGTGTCGAAAAAGTTCTGACCTTGTTTCCTCACTTGAAAACCAGGATGCGTCAAAAGGCAGGGACTCTTTCGAGCGGTGAGCAGCAAATGCTCGCTCTCGGCAGGGCACTAATGCTGCAACCCAAGCTGCTCTTGGCGGATGAACCCTCTTTGGGGTTATCGCCGAATTATGTCGATCTGATTTTCGAAAAGCTTACCGAGATCAACAAGGACGGGACGAGTGTGCTGCTCGTCGAGCAAAACGCACAGATGGCGCTTGAAATCGCGCACAGAGCCTATGTCTTCAAAATCGGCGAGATCTTTTTGCGTGACACCGGAAAGAACCTTTTGGAAAACGACGAGGTGAAAAAGGCTTTTCTCGGCGCGTAGAAACTCGGCAAGGAGTTAGCCCTGCTAACTAAACCCCTGGACCCTGTCTCAAAGATACGATCTCACGCAGAGCCGGACGAAAACGATAACTCAAAGCTTGGAGCGCCTCACCAGAGATCATCCATCTCGTCGGGCGCGCGCTCGGCGACATTTTTTGGGCGCGTGTAGATGACGTACCAACCCTCGACGGTGGCGGGCGGTTGCGGCGGCTGACATTCGGAACAGTCGAGATCTTTGGCTTGCGCGGGTTCCAGATGCACTTCCAAGCCGATCGACGCGTAGGACGCGCTCGCCTCCTGCAGCCTCGAACCACTGGCAAGAAACTGTTTGGTCCAGCCCCGTTTCAGCAATTCCTCTTCGCCGCGCGCTTCTTCCGTTGAAGCGGGAGTCGTCATCATCGTTCACTATGGGAACCCGGAATATTCAGCGCCGAGGCGCGGAGGACGCCGAGCAAAAAAAAATTTCTTAAAGAAACACTCTGCGAACTCCGTGCCTCTGTGGTGAAGCTTCTTCCACAATAAGCCCAGAACAACCTCAAAAGAGGTCGTCGCCGAGGTCGTTGCCCGCGGGTAGGCGCCCGTGCTCCTGAAGAAAGTGCTGCAAGAGTTCGCTCTCGCGCTGGGTGTACATGGGCGCTTCTTCATAAATAAAGTAGCGCGCCTTGGGACTGCTGCTCAGCTGTTCCTCAAGTGCCTGACGAAGATCGGGTGTCCCGGCGATCCGAAACACCTGCTTGCCCTCGTCGAGAAGCTGGTAGACGCCTTCCGATGCGGAGACGGTTGCGACATGCGCTTGATCGAATTCCAACCACGGCTCCGGTGGCAGAATGGGTGCACCGAGCTGGAGGCGCAGGTCGCACCTGAGACACCGTCTCGCTTCTTTCAAAGCGGTAGACTCCTCGAAGCCGAGCTCAATCGTGTCGAAGTTTGTCCGGCGCTCGCCAACCGAACGATACGGCATAGGTTCTCGCGATCGGGAGGCAAACCCGTCCTCGTGACCGAGACATGGATCGTTCTCCGACGCGGGCGCCAAGACCTCATCGATGACCCCATCGCCGCCCAGCTGCCGGTCAATGGAGGCCGCCGCCTTCCTGCCGGTAGCAATCGCCTGAATGACCGACGATGGCCCGCTTACCGCTTCGCCGCCGGCGAGGACGCCGGCAACGGGCGTAGCCAGAGACGTCTCATCGACGCGGATGGTTCCTCGCTCTGTTACCAGTGGCCGGTCGGCCTCCGCTAAAAAGGAGAGATTGGTGCTCTGACCGATGGCAAGAATCACGGTATCCGCTTCGAGCAGGGTTGTCACCGAAGGATCAAAGGAGGGGTTGAAGCGTTTTGCATCGTCGAAGACGCGGGTGCAGCGAACCAGCTCGATACCGTTCACCTTGCCGTTGGCGACGATTTTCTTCGGTCCCCAGGATGGGTGGAGTACGCCACCCTCTTCTAATAATTGCTCGATCTCGGAATCGAAGGTCGGCATCTCCGCCCGAGATTCCAGGCAAGCGATCTGTATCTCCGTTGGTCGACCACGGGGATTCATACCCCGTGGTCGATATAAGTTGATCGTTCGTAGGTTCGTTCTTTTTCCATCTTTGATTGTTCGGTTCTCGAATTTCCCATTTTTTGAGAATGGCCCGCCCATGATCGCCCCTGCATCTCTCCCGAAGTATCCGGTCAAATCCCAAATAATAACGTCAACTTTCGATCGAACATTCGTTCTCTCCGTCGTGCCATGGCGGCTACGGGAAATGCGGTATAGATTTTGCGGAACTCGCATTCCAGTTCCGGCCGGTTTGCCACTCCGGCAGTCGCTGGGAACCCTCGAATGAGGGTGCTCAGGCTAAAATTCGGCTTTCTCACGGCCGGCCCGAAGGGCGAGTTCATATCATTCATTCAGAGGAAAGCGAATGAGGTACGGAGAAACGGGCTTCAACCTGGAGATCGATTTGTCGCGGGGCGGTATCGAACGGGTGGAAACGGATCCGGAGGAGACCGCGCTCTATCTCGGCGGACTGGGCACCAACGCCAAGCTGTTGTGGGACCGGGTCCCGCCCGAGGTGACCGCCTTTTCGCCGGAAAACCTGCTTATATTCAGCGCCGGTCTCCTGTGCGGCACGCCCGCCATCGGCTGCAACCGCACCATCGTAACCACCATCTCCCCCCAGACGGACCTGATGGCGTTTTCCATGATGGGCGGATTTTGGGCGCCGGAACTCAAGCATGCAGGTTATGACAAAGTCATCCTGCGGGGTAAATCCCCGGAACTGGTGTACATCTGGATCCACGACGACAAGGTGGAAATCCGTGACGCCGCCCACCTGCGGGGCAAGGGCTCGGTGGAAACCACCGCGCTGATCCAGCAGGAATTGAACGATCCCAAGGCGCGGGTGGCGGCCATCGGCCTGGCCGGGGAAAACCGGGTCTACTACGCCTCCATCGAGCAGGACCGCTCCAGCGCCAGCCGCGGGGGCGTCGGCGCCGTCATGGGGGACAAGGGCGTGAAGGCCATCGCCGTGCGCGGCACCGGGGACATTAATATCGCCCGGCCGGCGGAATACATGCAGCTATGCAACGAGGTGCTGGAGTACATCGAGTTCCGCAATGCCAACCCGATCAAGGGAGTGATGCCGATCCTGCAGGGCCTGGGTTCACCCCAGGAAATGCTCATTCATGACGAAAAGTGGCACACGGAAAACTTCATGTGGGGCAACTCACGGGTCCGCCGCAATGACTTCTGGAACGAAGACATCGAAAAGCGTTGGTCCGCGACGCTGGACAACTATCGCACCCGCCTGATCAGCTGTTACAACTGCCCGATGAAATGCGGCGCCACCATCGACATCCCGGGACTGCCTACCTTCATGATGAAATGCTTCACCAAACTGACCTATACCATGGCGGCCTTTTCGGACCTGGACTTTGGCATGCGCATCGCCCAGCGGGCCACCGAGTACGGGGTGGACGGATTTACGGCGCCGCAGGTGATGGCGATGGCCCTGGAACTGTTGGAAAAAGGCATCCTGACCAAGGACGAATTCCCGGGCATGCCGGAAGACAGCGAGGGCAGGTTCTACTGGCTGCTGGACCGGATCGTCCGGCGGGAAGGCATCGGCGATGTGCTGGCCAACGGCACTTACTGGGCGGCGAAAGCCATCGGCAAGGAAGCCGATCCCTTCGCCCATAACTGCATCAAGAAGCATGAGCAGCTGCCGCTCAAGCTTTCCATGCTGAATCCCATTTACTTCCTCATGTATTCCACCGGCGAGAAGCTCAACATAACCCAGATCGAGGGGCAGTTCCCCCAGGCGCCGTTTCCCGAACGGGAGCAGCGGGAGGAATTCGTCAAGGATTGGTTCCAGGTCCCAGACGACAGGTTCAAGCAGTATTTCCTGGACTGGAATCCCCGCGGGGAAAACTCCATGCCCTACTATCCCACCGTGGATATGTGCTGCGATATCGTCGACTGGCAGGAGAAGATGCACTACATCGATGACGCCTTCGGGATGTGCGCCGGGCTGTCGTCATTTCCCCTGAAGCCACCCTATCACATCCATAATTACCCGAAGTTCATCACCGCCGGCGCCGGCATCGAGATGGATGAAGACAAGCTGTCCCAGGCGGCCAAGCGCTACCGGACGCTGGTCCGGGCCAACAACATCCGGCGCGGTATGCGCCGGGAGGACGAGAAACCGCCGGCGAATCACTGGAAGAAGCGGTTCCCGGAACTGGAAAAGGAACTGCTGGACGGCTACTACCGGTTCAAGGGCTGGAACGAGGATGGCATCCCGACCGTGGAATCACTGCGGGAGCTGGGCCTGGACTATGTCGCCGATGAATTCCTGAGTCGCGGAATCCTTGCTGATGAAAAGACCGCTGGTTCATCGACGGCTGCCGATGCCTCGAGCAGCGCAGCTCAGTCTGTGGAGTAAAGAACCTTGCCTGAAAAGAAAGCCAGGATTGTCACCAGGATCGTCAAGTCCATCCACGTGGACGTGGACAAATGCAACGGCTGCCGCGCCTGTGAAGTCATCTGTTCCGCCCTGCATGCGCGGCCGAAATACAGCAGCAACAACCCGGCCCGGTCACGGATCCGCGTGATACGTCAACCCCTGGATGATATCTACGTGCCCGTTTACGCGGGCGAATATGTCAAGGGCGAATGCTACGGGCGGGACAAGTACACTATCAACGGCAAGGTATACAACGAGTGCGCCTTTTGCCGTTCCCCCTGTCCGTCCCGTGATGACTTCAAGGAGCCGGATTCCGGGCTGCCCCTTAGCTGCGACATGTGTGAGAGCGAACCGGATCTGAAAGAGCCCTTGTGCGTCCGCTGGTGCCTGGCGGAGGCCTTGATCTACGAGGAGCGGGAAGAGGCGGTGGTGGAGAAGGTGGAACAGGGCAAACTGGAGCTGGGGTTGGAGTTTCTGGCCAATGAATTCGGTATGGACAAGCTGCTCGATTCCGTCGCCCGGATGATGGAGAAGGATGAAAAACCAGAGCTGAAACGCTAAGGGACTGGGCAGATTTCAAACTGCCAACGGGGGTGACAGCGTATGAACAACGATCCTAAGCTGAAGGCGATATAAGATGGAGACGATACCCTTATCTCCCTACAAAGCGGTAGTTGATGGCATCAAGGAGGCAGGCGGCGAAGCTGATAAATTCTGCTATCAATGCGGCAAATGCGATACGGTGTGTCCGTGGAATCGCGTCAGAAAATTTCCCGTTCGCAAGATCATCAATCAGGCAAAATTCGGCGTGGTTCCGTTCGAATCGGAAGACATCTGGCTATGCACCACCTGTGGCAATTGCGTTCAGCGCTGCCCCCGCGGCGTCGAAATCATTGACGTGATGCGGGCGATGCGCCGCGTCTTGGTGCCCGACGGCGTCGTTCCGACAAGCATCCCAAATCTTCGCGGTTTCATGACCAGCATTGCCAGTGTCGGCAATCCTTGGGGACAAGAACCGCAAGATCGCGCAAATTGGGCAAAAGACCTGGGAGTCAAAGAGTTCAGCGAGGGCACTGAGGTGCTCTATTTCTCCTGCTGCTATACCAGTTATGACCCAAGATTGAAGAAGGTCGCGCAAGCCACTGCCGATCTCCTCACCAAGGCGGGAGTGGATTTTGGCATATTGGGCGCGAAGGAGGTGTGCTGCGGCGAGAGTGTCCGCAAAGCGGGGAATGAGACATTATTCAAACGCCTGGCTCGGGAGAACATCAAGACGTTTATCGAAAACGGAGTGAAGAAAATTCTCGTTTCTTCCCCGCACTGCTACCACGCCTTCAAGAATGAATATTCCGAGTTCAAGGTGAACTTTGAGGTGATCCATACCTCCCAATATTTTGCCCAACTCATTAACGAAGGGCGGCTCAAACCCACCAAGGAATATAGGAAGCAGGTCACTTATCACGACCCATGCTACCTGGGGCGGCATAATGGAATCTATGATGAGCCCCGAGAGGCATTGAAGAGCATACCTGGTTTGGAACTGAACGAGATGTCCGAGTCCCGGCAGAATAGTCTTTGTTGCGGAATGGGGGGCAGCCGGATTTGGATGGAGACCGCCAAGGAGGAAAGATTCTCCAATCTCCGGCTGGAACAAGCGCGCGAGGTTGGGGCCGAGGTGTTGGCAACGTCCTGCCCGTATTGCATCACCCAATTCGAGGATAGCCGATTGACGCTGAAGGATAGTGAGTCCACACAAATCAAGGACATCACCGAGATTCTCCAGGAAGTGATTTGAGCAAGGTAACGACTCAGTCTGTCATTTCGAGACGCGGTTTGCGCGCCGAGAAATCTCGCGGCAGCGATAGCGAGATTTCCACTCGCCCTGGCGGGAACGCAAGTCGCAGGGTCGCTCCGCTCGAAATAACCAGGTGGCTGGATAGAAAATGAGGACATAGAGTATGGAAAACGAACAAATCGCGCGGCTCCGTGCGCGGCTCGAAAAAAATAATATCGGCGACGTGATGGTTGTCGGCGGCGGCGTCAGCGGCGTTCAAGCATCGCTTGATCTCGCCAAAGCGGGTTTCAAGGTTTATCTGGTTGATAAGGCGCCTGCCATCGGCGGTCACATGGCGCAGCTCGACAAGACCTTTCCGACCAACGACTGCTCCATATGAATTCTCGCTCCTAAACTGGTCGAGGTCGGCCGGCATCCAAACATCGAGGTTCTAACCTACACTGAAGTTGATCGCGTCGAGGGGGACGCGGGAAACTTTCAAGTAACGCTGGTTAGAAAGCCCAGGTATATTCGCGAGGATAAATGCACGGCTTGTACCACCTGCGTAGAGTATTGTCCAGTCACATATCCTGATCGCTTCAATCAGGAAATATCGACGAACAAAGCCGTACATATCTACTTCAAGCAAGCCATTCCGCTGATCACCTACATAGACGAATCTTGTGTTTATCTCAAAGAAAAGAAATGCGGTATTTGCGCGACCGTATGCGAGAATGACGCGATCGATCTCAATCAAACGGCAAAGAAGTTAGAAATACATGTCGGAGCGATTATTCTCTCGCCTGGCTTGGAGCCATTCGATCCGAAGGTGGGGAACGAATACGGCTACGGCAAGATGCAGAACGTCGTCACCAGCATGGACTATGAACGGCTGATGTGCGCCACGGGTCCATATGATGGCGAAATTCTGCGCGCGTCCGACAAAAAGCATCCACACAAAGTCGCGTGGATTCAATGCGTCGGTTCGAGACAGGTCAATCCTGCGGGTGGTAACAGTTATTGTTCAGCCGTCTGTTGCACCTATACCCAGAAGCAGGTCGTCTTAACCAAAGATCATAACGCCGAGGCAGAGTGTACGGTCTTCCATAACGATATTCGATCCTATGGCAAGGATTTTGAGCGATTCTACCAAAAAGCGGAGAGACTGCCCGGGATTCGGTTTATCCGAAGTTACGCATCCGTAGTCAAAGAGCATCCCAAAACCAAGAATGTCACCATACGATATTCTACGCCCGATGACGGCGTCCAAGAAGAGGAATTCGATATGGTGGTATTGTCCGTTGGATTGAATCCGCCTGCCGACGCCAAGGGACTGGCGAGCAAGTTCGGCATCGAACTCGATGCCCACGGATTCTGCAAGACCACTCCGGTCAACCCGATGGAGACGACTCGCCCGGGAGTCTTTATCAGCGGCGCGTTCAAGGGTCCCATAGATATTCCCGAGTCGGTTTTTACCGCCAGTGGAGCCAGTTCCCTGAGCGGCCAACTCCTCGACTTTCGGCGGGGGAAACTGACGAAAGAAAGAGTCTATCCGCCGGAAAAGGATGTCGCAAAAGAGGCGCCGAAAGTCGGAGTCTTTGTGTGTCATTGTGGGGCGAATATCGGCAGGGTCGTCAACGTTCCCTCCACGGTTGAATACACGAAGACCTTGCCCAATGTCGTCTACGCTCAGGAGCAACTCTTTTCCTGCGCCGCCAATTGCGCGAAAGAAATCACAGATTTGGCAAAGGAAAGAGGGCTTAATCGAGTCGTGGTTGCTGCCTGCTCGCCCCGAACGCTGGAACCGTTGTTCCGCGACACGCTGCGCGAGGCAGGCATCAATCAATATTTCTACGACATGGCGAACATTCGCGAACATTGCTCCTGGGTTCACTCGAAAGAAAAGGAACAAGCCACACAAAAGGCCAAAGATATTATCCGAATGTCGGTGGCGCGCGCCAGTCTTCTGGAACCCCTCCAGGAATTTGACCTGCCGGTCAACAAGTCGGCGCTGGTCGTTGGCGGAGGCATCGCCGGCATGACTTGTGCGCTCTCTATTGCCAACCAGGGACATGAGGTTCACCTGGTCGAAAAAGAAAAAGACCTGGGGGGCACAGCGCAAAAACTGCATTACACTCTGGAAGGAATGGACGTTCAGGCGTACCTGCGCGATCTGATCGGCAAGGTACATCAGCACTCCTTGATCCATGTCTATACGGAGGCGACAATCACCGAGGCGACCGGCTTTGTCGGAAACTTCGTAACCAGGGTAAAATCAGACCGAGGGATCACAGAGATAAAACATGGCGCAACCGTCATCTCGACAGGTGCGGAGGTCTATCGTCCTACCGAATATCTTTACGGACAAGACGACCGAGTCCTGACGCACCTTGAGTTGGAGGAGCGGATCAACCAGGGAGACGAAACGGTCGTCGGCGCATCGAATCTCGTTATGATCCAATGCGTCGGTTGTAGAAACGAAGATAGAAATTATTGCAGTCGGGTCTGTTGCAGCGAGTCGGTAAAGAACGCATTGAAACTGAAAGCGATCAACCCGGCGATGGACATCTACGTGCTCTTTCGCGATATGAGAACGTACGGATTCAGTGAGGATTATTACAGGGAAGCGGCGGATAAGGACGTCAAGTTTATCCGCTATGAAATCGAAGACAAGCCGCAGGTGGAACCGGGTGAATCGGAGGAAGGGCGACCCGTTCTCAAGGTTACCGCGACCGATTATGTTTTAGGAAGCCAACTCGAAATCGATGCGGATATCGTTACCCTGGCTGCCGCCGTTATCCCCTCGGCAGGAAGTAAGGAAATAGCTAAGACATTCACCCTGCCTTTGGGCGCGGATGGTTTCTTTCAAGAAGCCCATGCCAAACTGAAACCGGTAGAGTTTGCCGCGGAAGGCATTTATCTCTGCGGAATGGCTCACTATCCCAAGCACATACCGGAAGTGATTGGCCAGGCCTATGGCGCCGCAGGTCGGGTCTTGACGCTTCTCTCGCACGATACTGTCGTCGCCTCCGGCTCGGTTTGCGAGGTGGTTGAGAAAAAGTGCTTCGGCTGCGGGGCGTGTATCTCAGCATGCACCTATGGCGCGATCGAGT